>Ga0272441_10009202_pt1 | contig 15338 bp, 7 predicted proteins | sample SSMProp6N_FD_193582 | JGI IMG/M metagenome (GOLD analysis project Ga0272441, IMG submission 193582) | Marine sediment archaeal communities from Little Sippewissett salt marsh, Falmouth, MA, United States - SSM-Prop-6N | ecosystem: Environmental > Aquatic > Marine > Wetlands > Sediment ... | reverse complement strand
GCCTGCCTCCGATGACACCGCTCGTTTTCGGCAGTCACGTGGAGAACGAGCGGCATCTGCTGGCGATTCATGCCGAGCTGAGCCATCCGCGCGGCACGGACCCGCGCACGGTGCAGGACTTGTTCCGTATCTGGCTGCGCAGCGCCACACGCGAATGGCGCGGCACGCATCGGCCCGTCCCCACGGCGCTGCTGCACGCACGCCAGTATGTGCAGAGCCACTATCGCAAAGGCTTCACGCTCGACGCGCTGGCGGCAAGCTGTGGGCTCTCGAAGTCGCACCTGTGCCGGGGCTTCAAGGCGCACTTCGGCATATCGCCCGTTGCGCTCGCGATCCGGATCCGGCTGGACCACGCACGTGAGCTGTTGCGCAACGCGGATCTTAACGTCACGCAGATCGCGGACGAGTGCGGGTTCAGCGACGTGTACTACTTCTCGCGCCTGTTCAAGCAACGCATGGGCATGAGCCCCCGGCGGTATCGGGAATGCCAGTGAGCACAAGCGGAAAACGGCGCGGTCAGACGCTTTGCCCGGACCACGGGCTTGCAGGTCCGGACGGCACGGCGAGTGCGCCAACTTCTTGCTTGCGTTGCCCGGTTTTGTCGCACACGCTGAAGCACACTTGGGGAATGAAACGATACTGGCCCATTCTTGTTGTGGCGGCCTGTGTGACGTTGCGGGCACCGGCTCAGTCGGTTTCCCGAAGTGCGCCGCCCATCTACACCACGCGACTTGCCGAACGACTCACGCCTCTGCGCGCCGCCCGAGCGCTGGCGAAGAAGCATGGGCCGCCCCCCGATTTCAAGGGACGCGTGGTGCTCGACGAGCGAATCCATTACCTGGCAGACGACGGCAAATACTACGTCCTCCGACACTACGTCTTCGAGGCACTCACCGAGGAGGCCGTGGAGGACCTGGCCCGGGACACCTACGACTTCCGCAAGGGCACGCAGAAGATCCATCTGCTGCGCGCTCGTTCGATACAGGCCGACGGGACCGCGCAGGAGGTGGCGCAGAACGCGGCTTTCATTCAGACCCCGCAGCGCGAGGCGGACATCTCTCTATATTCGGACAGTGCGGAACTGGTTGTGCTCTATCCGAACGTGAAACCGGGCACGTTGACTGAAGCGATCGTACTGACCGAAGAAGACGCGTTCCGGATACCGGGCCACTTCACTGCCCGCCTCCCGTTCGCGTTCTACTGGCCGCGCGTATGGCTGCGCCATGTCGTGGAGTTGCCGGACGAACAGGCACTCCGCCTGCGCATGATCCGGCTGGGCACCGGCGTGCCGGAGCCGCGCGAGCGGCACGTACGACCGGGCCGAACGCGGTACACCTGGGAGAAACAGGACATTCCGCGACTGCGTTGGGAGCCGAACGTCGCGCCAACGCGGCAGATCGGCCCGCACATGCGCCTGACGACCTTGTCCGATTGGGAGGACCTGAACGGCTGGTACCAAGGCCTGTTGTCGGGCCGACACGAGATCAGCGCGGGCCTCAAGCGCCAGGTCGATGCCTGGACCGCAGAAGCAGACGGGCCGGACGCGATCCTGGCGGCCCTCCTGCGCAAGGTCGCGCGCGAGGTGCGCTACACGGGGATCGAGTTCGGAATCTCAAGTTTCCAGCCCGGCAAGCCGGACGAAGTCTGGCGGCGTCAATATGGCGACTGCAAAGACAAAGCGAACCTGTTGCGCGCAATGCTGCGACACAAGAATATCCGCGCGCATCTTGCACTGCTCAACACCGATCATGCCGGTTTGATCGACCGACGTGTGCCGGACTATCGCGATTTCGACCATATGATCCTGGCCGTGCGCACGGCGGACGATCGGCTCGTGTTCTGCGACCCCACCGTCCCCTATCTGCCGCCGGGCAGCCTGGGCCCCAGCTCGGCGGGACGCGATGCGGTGCTGCTCGACGAGCAAGGCGTAGCCATCGTGCGTACACCCGTGCAGGAGGCCGGCACCTTGACTTACGACCTCGATCTGCGCATGGAGCCAAACGGTGAAATTGCCGGCTGGCTGCGGTCCCGTGCCGACGGCGCATTCGGCGCGTTCCGCCGGCAGACCTACACGTCGGCCGACACCGAAACGGTTCGAGAACGCGTGCACGATATGGTCTGCGACTTCTTTCCCGGCGCCGACGTGATCGATATCGAACGGCACACGAACGAACAGCGCGAGGTCGATTTCCGGATCGGCGCCTATTTCATCGTGCCGCCCGGCAACAACGCGAGCGACGACCGACGCCATGTCCGATTCCCTTGCTGGGACTGCTGGCCGAACCTGCGCGGATACAAGGAACGCCGCAGCGACTACTACCAGTGGCGAAAAACGTATGTCGTCAACAGCCGGTTCAAGCTGCCGGACGGCTGGCGCGCGGTCGACTTGCCGCGGCCATACAGAGTCAGCGCCGCGCCGCTCAGCATTGACGCCGTCTGGTCGACGGGCCCGGCCAGCTTCGCCAGTTCGCTGGAATACCGTTGCGCCACCAACACGGTGACAGCTGCAGACTATCCCGTGTTCTATCAGGCGATCGCTTCGTTCCAGGCCTGGCTGGCGCAGCCGCTCGGGATCGTGCATGCGCCCGGTGTCGCCCAGGAAGAGCCGCTCGCGGAGACCGCATTGTCCGAATTCCCGCTCATGCCGTCCGGCGAGGGGCAAATGGAGCTTCTGGATAGACGCTTTCCAACAGACGGCGATCCGGACGAACGGCGCGCGGCGTTGCAGCGCGTGCTGCAGTGGTTCCCCGACGATCCCCAGACCGTGTTCACCGCGAGCATCTGGCTGGCCGATCTGGACTCCGACCAAGGCAAGCACAAGCCGGCAATTCGGGAGATGCGCCGCCTGCTCCGCGTCTATCGCGGCTCCGTCACACACGAACGGCGCGCGTGGGGCGAATACCTGCTCGGTCTCGCGTTCAGGGCGGCCGGCCGGCGGCGCGATGCGGAAAAGGTCTTCACGCGGCTCGCCAGGAACAGGGAGCTGTCCGAGTTCCGACGAGGCTGGGCCAGCTATTTCGCCGCGCTCACCGCCCGGAAACGGTCAGACTTGCGCGCCCGCGCTCTGCTCGGCGCCGGCATCAAGATCGACAGCCCCGCGCTGCCGCAGCAATACTCGCTGCTGATCGAATTGCTGCTGGAATCCGAAGACCCGCGGCCGCTCGATCGGCCGTTGGCATGGCTCGCCGAAACGCACCCGGACCGCGTGGCCGAGGTCCTGACGAAACTGATCGAGGACATCGACTCCTACGTGCAGGACGGCCACGCGGACAGGGCCGAACGGCTTGCCGCAGCGCTCGAGCAGGCAATCGCAGGCCGAACGGACCGGGCTCAGCTCAATGCGAGACTAACGGAGGCAAAGACCGGCATCACGCTCGTGACCGCTTGCCGCACGATTGCCGCGCGGCTCAAAGAACGTATGCGCAAAGACATGCCCGAATGGTTACGACGTATCGAGATACCGGCCAAGCTCGTCACCCGCGAGCAACTGCTGCAGGCCTGCAAAGCCTGCAAGGCCGCGCAGACACGCGAATGGGTCCGCTACGCAATCCACATATTGTCGACGTTCCCGCCGGACCCCCAGGATTTCCCGTTCCGGCTCTGGCGCGTGGCATGGAACCTGGAACACCGCGGGCTGGACAACGAGCTGCTTTCGTTCGTATGCGAACTGGCCCAATCTCTGCCGCGCACGAACCGCTACTACTCGAAAATCCAACTTGTACGGGCAGCCGCACTGCGTGCGGCCGACGCGCCGGACCGAGCGCTCGACGTATTGGAGAAAATCGCGGCCTTGCCGGACACCCACCGCGAGGCCCGCGTTTCTGCCTGCATGGCGATCGGCGAAATCCACGAAGAGCGCGGAGAGTATCGACGCGCACTGGACAGCTATCGCCGCACGGAACGCGATCGCGAGAGGAGCTATACGGCCGATGACTGCTGCGTGCGCGGTGTGCGGCTGTGCCTGGAACTCGGAGACCGCGACGAGGCCGTTCGTCTACTCAAACCGTTGCTGTCGCTCGGCAAGAACGAATTCAGCGAACTGCAGGAAGCGCCATGGGCGGAAGAGCTGGCGGCGCTCGTGCGCGACCCCGCGGCGGCAAACGCGTACTGGGACCGCCAGCAGCGGTGGCTGCCCGTCTGGTCGGCACTCGCGTCGAAGGCTGACCTCACAAACGCGCCCGCCGCAATCGCCGCCGATCGCGTCAACGATCTCGACCGATTCGACCAGCAACTCGGCCGACTCCGCGAAGCAAAGGATCTGCGGGGCGCCCTCATGCTCTACCGCGACCTGGTGCTGAGCGCGCGCTGGCTGCCGAGCCGCGTCGTGCGGGTCGCGGAACGCGCGCCCCAGCTTGCGGACGCCTATCCTGAATACGCGCGCGATCTGCGCAATCTCGTCATCGCAATGAACCGAGAGTTCTCGGCGCCGGCCGAGACGCTCGTCAAGCAGAGCCGTATGCATCTGATCGCAAACTACATTGATGCAAACCGCGCCGGCAACGCGTTCGACGCCGTGCATGCCTATCGCAGCAAGTACGGACTGCTCGACGACCGGACGGGGCAGACGGTGGCCCGGCTCTGGGGCCACGCGGCCGTTCAGTTCAAGCGCGAACGGCGGCAGGCGGCCGCGCTGCTCGCGGCGCTGCTCAAGACCCGCAAAGCCGTAACGTTCCGCGGCAAAGCCGTGGTCATGCTCGACGCGCTGTATGCCGCGTTGAACGAAACCACTGCGCGCGTCCGGCTGCTGGAGCGTGAACTTGCGCATCCGGACATACGCGACGATCAAGCCGTACGCGATCGGCTCAAAGCCTGCCTTCGCCGGCTGCACGAAGAAGGGGCGCGTATCGCAAAGTTCGACGAGGCGGTGGCGCGCTGGCTGCACCGGCACAAGCCGGGTTGGTACGCCTACGCCGAGCCGCACAGCCTCGCGGACCCAAGGCTCGCGGACCTGCAGGCGGTCCGGGCGAAACCACGCGGCGTCTTCGCGCCTGCGGAGGCATTCAAGCTGAACATGCTTGTCGCCACTGCGCCGTCCCAGCCCCACGCGCTGCGGCGTACGGCGTTTGTCGATGCCGTCAGAGGCCTGGCACGGCTCCGGTTCCGCAAGGCCGAAGCGTATGCACTCTATCAGACCGCGCTCGAGGATGAGGCACTCGACGGAGCGCTCCGCGCCCGGCTGCTTTGGCACGCGCTCTACCTGGCTTACGCGAATTCTGACCGAGAGCGCTTCCAGAGCCTGGCGGAATGCCCGCTGAAGAATGAGCTCGGCGAGAGATCGCGGCAGCACGTTGACAAGATGCGCGCGACGCTTGAAACAGACTTGCTTTCGACCGGACAAGTCGCTGCGTACCTGCGCCGTAAGATCCGCTCGAGCCTGGACACCATCGAGGTGGCAAACCTGTGCCACCTCTATCCCAGACTTCTGAATGCCGGCGCGTTCCCTGCCGCGCACGACCTGATCGAAGCACTGCGCAGCGTGACCTTCGATCGCAAGGCAACCCGAACGAAGGCCGAGCTCCAACTCCAGTTGATGCGAGATCTGAACCGGGCGGAACGGATGTGGCCGGCGCATATGGCGCTGCGGCAGCTCGTGTTCGAGCGGTTCAGCCCCGCAACGATCACGAAACCGCCGGGCTACGACACGCTGTTTGGACACCACACACAACGACACTTGCCCGCCCATGACCTGGAGACGGCCAGAAATCTGCTGCTCTTTGACCTGAAGTCAAACCGCGTGCCCCCCTACAGTACGGGCTTCTGGCGCGATCTGCTCTGGACACTTGCCGCCGACACAAAAGAGACAGACCTTCTCTTCGCTCTGCTCCAGAAAGCCCTGCAGACGTGGCCGGACGACCGCACGAAGTCGCTTGTCACCACAAGGCTGATGTGGTTCGTCGATTTCGACGTGCCCCGGCAAGTTCAACAGCTCGCCGAGATCTCACAACCCTATCGTGATCCTCAGCAGTATCCGCAGACATACGCGGGCATACGCCTTCACGAGTTGCGTATCGCCGTGCGGTTCGGCCCGACGCCGGACCTCGAAACCGCCACAGCACACCTTCGCAATCCCGAAGTCGTGCCGACGTTGAACCGCCTCAGACTGCAGCACTATCTCCAACAGAAGGATACGGCCCGGCTCAGGCGCGTACTCGATGCCATGGCGCCGGACGCCTATATCGAGTGTTCGAACATTCCCTTCGTGCTGCCGGCCCTGGAACTGCTGGGCCGGCGCGAGGAGGCCAAGCTGGTCGAGAAGGAGGCGCAACGCAGCCTGTATCGCGCGATACTCGACTCCTGGATGTCCCTTGAGATTCGACCGTTCTATCTCGTCTTCTCACTCGCCTCAGCGCTCGAGGGACAGGTCCGCTTCCCGGACGCATGGCTCACGCACTGCCGTGCGTCCGTGCGCATGCGCCGACTGGCGGTCGGGATCGAGTTGCGTGATGCGGTCCTGCGCAAGGACTGGGAGCGCGCGTTGTCGTTGAGCGCTGCGCGGATTCGCGAACATCCGCCGTCCTACGCGATGTACTGGCAGAAAGGCAGGGCCCTGTACGAACTCGGCCGAATGCGGGAGGCACGCAAGGCGCTCGGTGTCTTCACGCGTTTCCGGCGGGACACGCTTGAGTATCCCGAGGCGATGCGTATGCTCAAACAGACCGAATCCAGCGCCCCCAGGGATTCCGATGCTCAGCGCCAGAAATAGTGCCAACCGTAGGTGTGCTCGGCCGGCTTGTCCGGCACGAGCGTGGTGGCCCATGTGATCCGGCCGATCCCGTTGAACCGGTACCACCACCACGGCCAGGAATAGCCGTACCACCAGGAGGCCAGCGCGCTGTCGGGCAGGAACGAGGTGTCTTCGAACGGATTCACCATCTCCTTGCCGCCGTTTTCGCCGACCCGATCGACATTCCCGAGCACGTGCCGAGTGATCTCTACGGTGACCGGCGCGCGCTTGTAGTTCGTGAGCGTGATCGTTCCTTCGAGGTCAATCCGAGCATAGTGGTCGTTGTTCCATCGGACCGCGTTCGGCGTGCGTTTCGTCTCGTTGTCGACCTTCTTCACGCTGATGTCTACGGCCGTGGTCAGCTCGATGTCCACGTCGCCGCCGACCGGCGTGTAGGTCATCATGCCCTGGGCCAGAATGCGGCCGTCCTTCATGATCATGGCCGGCGCGGTCGTGAACGGGTGTTTGCTCTTGTTCTCGAGCCGGATCTTGTGCTTGACCTTCGGCCCGACATGCATGCGCATCAGGTCCCTGCGCTGATTGTGGCCCAGATTGCGCAGGATCTCCAGCGGCGGGCTGAACGGGATGTCCAGCGCGTAGACATCCTCGTAGGCCAGCTCGTATTCGGCCACGGGCAAGACCAGCCGTTCGCCCTTGCGCAGGCTGAGGTGTTCGATACTGAACACGAACAGGTCCTCGCTCTTGCCCGAGCCGCCGAGCTCGGGCCCGAGATCCATCACGCGCGCCGGTTCCCCGCGCCGCTCCGGCCTGCGCGCAGCAGGCATGGCCTGCTGCGACATGAGCGCGTTGGAGAAGCCGAACGCGGTCCGGCTGTCTTCTCTGAAGCTGGCGGACAGCCTTGCGACCTGCTGACGCAACGAGATCGGGTCGACACTGTCCTTGAACGCGAACGACGGCACGCCGATAACCAGATGCGCCGTGACGTCGTCGATGTCCGTGAGCTCGTTGATGAGCGTCGCCTCGAGCTGCAACGTCGCTTTGCCCTTCCCGTCGATCATGACCTTGTAGTTCGGGATCCATCGGATACCCCGCTGCAGATAGATCATGCCCACTTCCGCATCGGCCCGGCGGCGGCCTTGCCATTTCAGATCGAGCGTCAGCAGGTTCCGGAATTCCTCGACCGAGACCTTGGAGTTCCGGCCGTCGGCAAACGTAACGTCCAGGATCCGGCCGAACTCCAGCGCCTTTATGCCCCGCTCGGTCTTGAGCAGAACAACACTCCCCTTCTCGGGCAGCCGCTCTTCGGACGCGGAGGGCGTCAGGGCCTCAAGCTCCTCGCCGGAGCGGGCCGGGACCTCGACGATCACCGCCTCGTAGGACTGGAGGCCGGCCTCCGAACCCGCGGTCGCGGGCCGCTCCGTAACGATCACTTTCGCGCCGATGTTGGCCTCGATCATCTCCCGAATCGTCAGGGCCGTCTTCTCCACGAGCACCTTCCGCTTGCCCGCGGTTACCGCGCGCAGCACCGCTCGCTTCTCCGCAGAGTACGGCCAATACGTGCCAAGCACCGGCGCGGGCAGATAGTCCATGATCACCTGCCCCGCCCGGTTCACCGGCATCCTGCCGCTGTGCTGCACGAAAACATGACCGTCCTTGAAAACGGTGACCTCACGGATCGCCATCTTCGCGAGAGCCTGCAAGGGCTCCGCCCGCCGGGCCGCCGCCACAGCCGTCGCGAGCAGCATCACACACACCATTTCGACGAACTTCTTCATGAGCGACCTCCTCCGAAAACTGCCGAACGCCAATCGCAACAAAATCATAACATGCGACCGACCGCATGTGTAACAGGCTTGTACAAAGTCTGTAAAAGCTGTGTAAGGAGCAGGCTTTTGCCTGGAACGTCGCGACCGGCGCCGCCGCCTACATGCTCTGGCTCAAACGAACGCAGCCCTGAGCCGAAAGTCCGCGCCGGCGGTATCCGGCCCGCACGCGTCTGGGGGATATGCCGAGCATGCGCCGAATGACCTTGTTGAACAGGTGCGGGTCGGGGATGCCGACGCGCGTGCCGATCGCGCCGATCGGCAGGCTCGAGTGCCGCAGCAGATGCGCGGCGTGATCGACGCGCCGACGACGAATATAGCCTGTGACCGTGGCGCCGACCGCGGCACGGAACAGGCGGTTGAGATGGGTCTGAGACAGACCGACCTGGTTCGCAATGTCCGCGACATGCAGGCGTTCGGCAAGTCGTGACTCGATCGTGTCGAGCGCGTCCTGCAACGCCGGGTGCGCGGCGCGGCGCTCGGGCGCAGCCGGCACCGTGAGTTCCCAGAGCACGTCCCATACGCGCGCCGCGACCCGGTCCGGCTGCCGTGGAAAAACCGGGATCACCGCTTCGATCCGCCCGCGGATCTCGTCAAAGCGCGTGCCCAGATCCTGCATCACCGGTATGGGCACCGTCCGTGCAGAACCTGTGGGCTGGAAATGGATCCAGATCAGGCGCGCCGGGCCTTCGTACCGGTACGTCATCGGAGTGTCCGGAACCGTGATGCTCGCATGCCCGCTCCGAATCGGAAAACGGCCGCCGCCGATCTCCAACGCACCACGCCCCTCGTAGAGGTTCAGGCACCAAAAATCGATGAGATAACGCTCCGGCCCCGGCCGAAGATGCCTGGCACTGCGCGCGATCCGCAAAATCCTCGGGCTCCGCCCCAGCGGTATATCCCAGTTCATCCGCACCTCCTCTATGTTGGTTTTGTACCAATAATGGTCAGTCCAGGCAATTGCAATTGTTGGTATCTGCGTCCATTCTTTATGCAATGGCAGTCGTTTTGGATCAATATCTGAAGGCAGGGAGGACTGCATGAAAGGCGCGGCGGTCGTGTTCGAGAGGCCGGGCGAGGTCGTATTCCGGGAGGTCCCGATTCCGGAGCCGGCACCGGGCGACGTGGTCGTTCGTACGCGGTATTCACTGATCAGCAACGGGACGGAGAGCTCGTTTCTTCGCGGTGAGCGTGTGAGCGGCGACACACCGGCCCGGCCGGGCGACACGCTTCCGTTCCCGCGTGTCACGGGCTATCAGAAGGTCGGGATTGTGGAGAAGGCGGCGGAGACGGACGACCGGGTGAAGGTCGGCCAGTGGGTCTTCGTTGCGGCGAGCAAGGTTGCGCTTCCGTCGGTCTCGCACGGCGGCCATGTTGGTGTTGCGGTGGCGGATGTGAATACGGTCTACCCGTTGCCCGCGGGGCTCGATCCCGTCGAGGCCTCGGGCCTGGTCCTGACGCAGGTAGGCTACAACTGCGGGAATCGACCGTCGCTGAGGCCCGGTGATGGGGCCGTGGTGGTTGGGGACGGACTGGTGGGCCACTGGGCGGCGCAGACGTTGCAGCATCGTGGCGCGCGGGTGGCGTTTGTGGGGAGGCATCGGCACCGCTACACGAAGTTCTCTGCCGGGCCGGGCGATGTGACGATCGACGTGAACGGGTCGGGACAACTGCCCGAGGAGCTGAGAAAGATGCTGCCCGACGGCATCTCGGTGTTCGTGGACACGGTTGGGGACAATGAGATGATCGAGCGGTGTTTCTCTCTGTTCCGGCGCGACTCGCATCTGGTATCGGCCGGATTTCTGGGGACGCGCGGCCAGATCGACATCCAGATGTTGCGCAACCGGGAGACGACGCTGCATTGTCCGTCCGGTTGGGTCCCGAACCGTCTGGAAGCGACACTGGCGTTGCTTTCGGGAGGCGCGCTGCGTGTGGCGCCGTTGATCACGCATCGGATGCCGGCGGCCGAGGCGGCCGCGGCCTTCCGAATGATACTGGAGAAGAAGGAAGCGTTCCTTGGCGTACTCCTGGAGTGGTGAAGAACATGCAAGCGATACAAATTGTGAAGCCGTGCGAGCCGCAGATGGTGACGCTGCCCGTGCCGGAGCCCGGCGCAAACGAGGTCCTGGTGAAGGTGATGGCGGTCACGACGTGCCCGCAGTGGGATCTGCATTTGCGTTCGGGCGAGCCAATGCTGGCCGAACCGATCACGTACCCCTATACGCCCGGGCAACCGGGCCACGAGATGGCGGGCGAGATTGCGGCAGTCGGCGCAACGGTGACATCCTTTCGCGAGGGCGACAGGGTGGTGGCCTGGAGGGATCCCGGTCACCAGCGCCAAGGCTGCTATGCCCAATACGTCTGCTTTGATCCCGCGCATCTGCTGCGCATTCCCGATGAGGCCGACTACACGGCGTATGCGCCGTTCGAGCTGGCCATGTGCGTGGGCGCCTCGTTTCTCGACATTCTGAACACGACGCCGCTGCAGGGCAAGCGCGTGGGGATCAGCGGGCTGGGCGGAGCGGGCCTGATCGCGGCGCAATATGCGCGGGCCGAGGGCGCGGCAGAGATTGTGGGCCTGGAACTGAACGCGGAACGCGGGCGCGCAGCGCTGGATTTCGGCGTGGACCGCGTTGTGGACCCCCGCAACGACGGACACGGCCGGTTCCTCGATGTCGCTCTGGACTGTGTCGGCTCGAAACGGGCGGCCGAGTACCTGATGCAGGTCACCTCGGAACTCGTCGCCATCTTTGGGGTCCAACGCGAGGGGTATGTGTTCCCGGTCGGCAACCGGCGTCTGAAACTCTTTGGCTACCCCGGCCATTCACGGGCCGCGGCGGACTATGCGATCGGGAAGGTCGCCGGCGGGTCCGTCCGGCTGAAGGGCCTCATTGGCGCGTGTCTGGGCCTGGAAGAATACGCGCGAGCCGTAGACTTGCTCGAGCGACAGGAGGTCGTCAAGGTCGCTTTCTTGCCGCACGGTTGAACGGTCCTGTTGCCCGCGGCTGCACCCGCGCTGCACGGGGTCAGACCGGCGCTCACCGCGCCAGCTCCGCATGTTGGCGACGGTAGGTGCGCGGGCTGATGCCGAACACCTTCTTGAACTGCCGGCTGAAAAGATAAGGATAGTTGTACCCGAGCCCGAACGCGATCTCCTGAAGCGTCTCGTTCGTCGTGGTCATGCGGGTGACCGCCAGACGCATCCGCTCGCGTAGCAGCCATTCGCGCGGCGGAATCCCGTAGGTGTGTTTGAACACGCGAGAGAAGTAGTCGTGCGACAGACCCAGCGCCCGGGCCAGATCGGCCGCGGTCAGACCCTCATGCACGTTGGCCTCGACGTACCGCGTAATGCGGCGCTGCTGCGCGCGGTTCAACAGATACCCGCCGCGCGGACGCGGCCGCCGGTGCCGCTGCATCGAGGTCAGCAGCATCGTGAGCATGGCCCGGCACCGCAGCGAACGGAACGGCAGTTCCTGGTTCAGCTCCCATAGGATCTGCTCGGAAAAATAGAGCAACTCCCAGGCGTCATCCACGACAATGACGTCCTCGGATAGTCGATACCGGCGGCCGCCAGCCTGCACCGAGAACTTCATGAAGTGACGCTCCGCAGGATCAAACACGATCTCGTGCTCGCTGCCCGGACTCATCCAAATCACGGCGCCTGCCCGAAACGGCACCGTCCGACCCCGAAACGCAACGTGACCTTCGCCGCGGGTAACGAAGTTCAAAATGTGCGTCGCCACGTTGCGCGGGCCCGAACGCCAATGACTGAAACTGCTGATCCCGTGAAAATGCAGCGCGAACCGTACCGAAGACCCGCCGCCGCTTATCAAGGCCGCCAACCGCCCGGCATCCGCAGCCACCAGCGCCATCGTCTGCCGCCTCCTCCGAAAATAACCTGCCAAGACCACCGGACTAGTATTACTCTTTCACAACTCGGGCGGCTTGTCAAGATGCGTATTTGGTTGTAATATCCGGATATGCGAGATATTTAGAGAGAATGCGGCGGTCTTTTGTGGTGCCGAATATATATTAGTTTTTGCGGAGAGCGGAAGCGATGAGACACCGATTTCCAGAGGCGCATGATACGGGGCGGATGTGGTCGCTACGCCGTGACATGCTGGATTCGCCGACGACGCTGGGTTTGCACAAGGCGCGCGTGTACACACGCGTGTTTCAGGAGCATGAGGCCGCGGCATGGATTGTGCGGAAGGGGTTGGCGTTTCGGGAGCATTTGCGCACCGTGCCGTTGTATGTACGGGCGTACGACAAGTTGGTTGGCAGCATAGCGGAGCGGCCGGGCGCCGCGCCGGTGCATGCGGAACTCGGCTTTGCGCCACGCAGCCAATATGGTCAACGTGGCGGCACAGCGAACACGAGCCCGGATCCGGGCCGGATCCCGGCGGACATTCGCGCGTACTGGCGCGACAGAAACATGCAGGGCCGGCATCAAGCCCTGATGGAGCTGACCACAGATGAAGCCGGCCACATACCGGGCGGCTACAAGTTCTGTTCGTGCCAGGGCCACCTGAGTCCGTCGTATCGGGACCTGTTGCGCGTGGGGCTTGACGGAATACTGGCGCGGATCCGCGAACGGCGGGCTGGGGAATGCGAGCCGGAGAGCCTGGAATTCCTGACGGCGGCGGAACAATCCGTACTGGGCGTTTCTGACTGGGCACAGCGTTACGCGCGGTTGTTGAGGGCGCGTGCGGCAGAGGAGCCGGACGCGGCGCGCGCGCGTGAGCTGCTGGAGATGTCGCGGATTTGCGCGAAGATCGCGCACGAGCCGCCTGAGCATTTTCGCGAGGCGCTGCAGCTGGTCTGGCTGTGCCATCAGGCGATCCATATTGAGGGGCACGGCTTTTCGTGCACGCCGGACCGGATCGACCAGATCCTCTATCCGTTCTATCTGCGTGACCGGCAGGCGGGCCATTTGGACGACGACGAGGCGCTGACGCTGTGCGAGAATTTCCTGTTGAAAATGCGCGACAACACGGTCTGGGGTCAAATGAACCTGACACAGGGCGTATGCCTGGCCGGCTCGACGGTGGCGGGCGAAGACTGCACGAACGCGCTGTCGTGGTTGTTCGTCGCGGCCACGGAGAACATGGCGATTCCGGAACCGCTCGTGTGGGTGCGCTGGCATCCGAACATCGACCAGGACTTCTTCGATTTCTGCCTGCGCACGCTGTCGGGCCGTACGTGTTTTCCGATGTTCATGAGCGACACGGCGGTACCGTTCATGTTCATGGAACTGGGCGTGAGTGCGGAAGACGCGTTCGAGTATGTGCCGGCCGGCTGCAACGAGCTGGCGATTCCGGGCAAGGCCTACTTCAATCCCGGCGCGGGCTGCCGCTATCTGGGCGCCCTGGAACAGGCGATGACGCAGGGCAGAGGCTACCGCGGCAAGGGCCCGGCGGATCCGTGCATCCCGGCGCCGTCCGAGCTGCGCACGTTCGAGGCGCTGACCGACGCGACGGCGGAACTCATCCGTCGCCAGATCAAAGACTCTTACGAGCGTGGACTCCGGGTTCTGAAGAGCCAGATGCGCTGGGCGCAGAGCCCGTTCACGTCGTGTTTGTTCGAAGGCTGCATCGAGCGCGGCCGGGACATGATCGAGTGCACGACCTACAACACGATGTCCTGCGGCGGCAATGCCTTCGCGAACATGGTGGACTGCCTGGCTGCCGTGCGCCAGGTGGTTTACGAGCAGAAAGCGGCATCGCTGGAACAGATTGCCGCGGCCTGCGCGGCGAATTTCGCGGGGCACGAATCGTTGCGCGCCAGGCTGCTTGCGGCGCCGAAACATGGGAACGACCAGGCCGCGCTGCGCGAGCTGGTCGCGCTGGTCGAGCGGATGCGGGACGGGCCGGTGAAGCGCTATTGCCGCGACCCGCGCGACGGCCGCCCGTACGGCAACGTGCATATCACGGCCGACGGCCATGTCCGCACCGGCCGCGCGACGGGCGCCACGCCGGACGGGCGTCTGGCGGGCACGCCTCTGGCCAGCTCCGTGGCGGCAGCGACCGGCACGGAGATGCAGGGCCCGACCGCGGTGGTGAACTCAGTCCTGATGATGCACCCGGTCAAGAGCTGGCAGTCCGGCTACAACGCGAACATGCGGTTCGGGCATCATATGCTGGCCGATCCGGAAGAGCGCGAGAAGGTGCGCGCGCTGCTGAACACCTACTTCGCGGAGGGCGGCCAGGAGTTGCAGATCAACTGTGTGGACTCGCGGGTGTTGCGCGAGGCGCGCGCGCGGCCGGAGGAGTTTGGCGACCTGGTCGTGCGGGTCGCGGGCTACAGTCAGTTCTTCACGCTGCTCTCGCCGGCGATCCAGGCCGAGATCATCGCGCGCGAGGAGCACGGCGCGCCCACGCCCACGCCCACGCCCACGCCCACGCTCGCGACCGCGGCCGCGGCCAGTGCGCCGGCTACGTAGCCGGCGAGGCCGGGGGGGCCTGGGGGGGGCATGGGGACAGTCCCTCGGGGGGCGGGGCGTGGGGACAGTCCCTCGGGGCGGTCCCTCGGGGCGCCTCGGGGTGACTTTACCGGGGGAGTCCTCCATAATCTGGTCAGGGTATTGGCCCGGCGGCTTTGTGTACGGGGAAACGAGTTGACGGAACGGATTCCGCCGGCTTTGTCGAAAGTCTGGAGGGTGTTTTGGGCAGCATGTTCCGTTCTCTGCGGGGCACGCGGAACGGCCATCTGCGCAACATGTTCGGGGCAGTCAGGGGCGAGCGCGTCTCAGCTTGGCATTGCCGCCGGGATGATTGCGGCACGCCGCAGCGGGTGCGCAACGTGCAGACCTTGCAGGTCGCATCCGACCA
>Ga0272441_10009201_pt1 | contig 15338 bp, 11 predicted proteins | sample SSMProp6N_FD_193582 | JGI IMG/M metagenome (GOLD analysis project Ga0272441, IMG submission 193582) | Marine sediment archaeal communities from Little Sippewissett salt marsh, Falmouth, MA, United States - SSM-Prop-6N | ecosystem: Environmental > Aquatic > Marine > Wetlands > Sediment ... | reverse complement strand
ATATACAGATTGTGATATTGCCCCGAAACGAAAAAAAGCAGACAGCATGGATAAAGAATACATGGCCGGAATGGTGTACTTCGGGAAAAATAATTATTCCCGAGCATGCAGTCAACGGTCTCGACTTGATTTGGTACTCTGATTTCGTGGTCAGTGGTGGTGGTACAATGAATAGAGAAGCCGCGTCATTGGGGGTCCCTGTCTACAGCATATTCCGAGGCAAGATCGGAGCGATTGATCATTATTTATCACAAAATGGCCGCCTTACCCTTTTAGAAAGTACGGAAGATGTAAAAACAAAGTTGAAAATGGTGAGACGGAACAAATCGGATAACCTGAAACAACATGACAGGGATGCGTTGAATACGATTGTAAAGCACATCATAAACATTCTTGAAAAACTATAGCATATTGAAACGAGGAATAATGTTACTACACTTAATCTGTGCTGCAAGGCCCAACTTTATGAAGATTGCCCCTCTCTACCATGCTCTGAAAAAAGAGGATTGGGCGGATCCCTATATCGTTCACACCGGGCAACATTACGATTTAAATATGTCTGATGCATTTTTCAAGGATCTCTCACTTCCCGAACCGGATCTTCATCTCGGCGTCGGAAGTGGAACCCATGCTGAGCAGACTGGCAAAGTGATGATTGCGTATGAAAAGGCATTGATGGAAACACGACCCGGCCTCGTCATTGTTGTCGGGGATGTGAATTCCACCATGGCTGCAACCTTGGCAGCATCAAAATTAGGAATTAAGGTTGCTCATCTTGAAGCAGGCCTTCGTGCCTATGATAGAACTATGCCGGAAGAAATCAATAGGGTTGTTACGGACATTCTGGCGGATATACTGTGGACGCCTTCACATGACGCTGTTGAAAATCTCATCAGGGAAGGTATCTCGTCAGATAAAATACATACTGTTGGAAATATAATGATAGATTCCCTTGAAATGCTCAGGGAAAAAATCGAATCACAGTATGTCTATCAAGACTTTGGGCTGGAACCTTGCAGGTATGGCCTTGTCACCTTGCATCGCCCGTCAAATGTCGATGATCCGAAAGTGTCGAAGAGATTATGTGACATTCTGCTTGCAATTTCAAAAAAGATACCCCTCGTATTCCCAATGCACCCAAGAACTCGCAAAAATTGGGAACAATATCGGTTGTTGTCGATTATAAATAATCGCGAAGGATTATTTTTGCCTGATCCTCTCAGTTACATTCGTTTTATGAACATGGTATTCAATTGTCGTTTTGTAATCACGGACTCTGGTGGAATTCAGGAAGAAACAACCTACCTTGGAATACCATGCTTAACGGTACGTCCCAATACCGAAAGACCGATTACCATAACCCACGGCACGAATCAGCTGTCCGCACTGGAAGATTTGCCCGATAAAGTCGAGGCAATTCTTTCCGGATATGTGCTCCAGGGCAGGAAGATTGAATTCTGGGATGGGAAAACAGCAGATAGAGTTGTCGATTTTTTGAAAAATGTTGAATAACTTAATAACAGTGAGAGATATGTTAGATGAACTTTATCACAATGAATGATAATTGCCCCGATCGAAATTCTCCAGCCTTCGTTGCCACTGCACTCCTTCGATATTGCCATTCTCAAAACTGGACAGGATACGATCCCTATGATGGACTGAATAGCAAGATTTTTCAAGCCTTTAGATTTCTTCACTTTAAATATCCACGTCTCGCATTTATACAAATGATGAAGAGAAGTCCTATCAATTTAAGAAGCTTATTGCTTGTTCCAAAAACCCAAAACCCAAAAGGAATAGCACTTTTTTTAACTGCCATCATAAAACTTTACAATCTTGGCCTTGTCCATAATGATGAACTGATTGATACACTATCGAAAAAACTTCTATCACTCGCCTCACTAAACGATGGTTGTCGTGCGGGTTGGGGATATAATTTTGATTGGCAGGCTCGAACTGGGTTTGAACCACTCGGAACTCCTAATATCATTTGTACCACATTTGCTGGGAATGCACTTCTCGATACTTATAAACATAAGCCAGAGCCATACTTACTTAAAACCGCTATAGATGCAGCACATTATATAAAAGAACATCTTTATGTCGAAATCAATGAATCAGAGGCTTTTTTTGATTATACGCCTGGTGATCAAAAAAAAATAATACCAATCCATAATGCAAATTTACTGGGAGCCGCATTTCTTGCTCGTATAGTACGTGAAACTGGTCAAGAGGATATGTTGCCGAAAATAATAAAGGCCGCAAGGTTCTCGGCAAAATGCCAGCACGGCGATGGTTCATGGGATTACGGAGAATGTGATTGGCCTTCTCAAAGATGGATTGATAACTTTCACACAGGATTTAATCTCTGTGCCTTTCGTTGCATTGGACAGGACATCGGAACGTCAGAGTTCGAATCTAATATCATAAAAGGGCTCGATTTCTACCAACGACACTTTTTTAGTATAAATGGGATGCCGTACTATTACCATGACCGCCGCTATCCGATCGATATCCACAGCTCGGCACAAAGCATTATCACACTCGCAACACTCAAAGATCTGGGCGAAGATAACATCAAACTAGCAAATACAGTCTTTGACTGGACGGTGTCGAACATGTGGAATGCAAGAGGCTATTTCTATTTTCAAAAACATCCTTGGTGGACGATCAGAATTCCCTACATGAGGTGGAATCAGGCATGGATGTTACTTGCGTTAGCTACTTTGGAGGAAAGGAGACTATAAGACATGATGACAATTTGTACAAAATGCGTTCTCAAAACCGGGACGCCCGGGATCATTTTCGATAAAAGTGGCGTTTGCAACTACTGCACAACCTATACCCCTATGAAAGTTAAGGGCGAAAAAAGCCTTGTGGCAATTTTGGAACATTATAAAAAGAGGCGAGGCCGGTATGATTGTATGATAGGTATTAGCGGCGGAAGGGATAGCACATACACGCTTTGGAAACTGGTCCAAGACTACCAGATGAGGGTTCTGGCAGTTAATTACAAGAACCCGTTTACGTCTAGGCAGGCCCGTGAGAACATGCTACGGGCCATACAGACACTGAAGGTAGACTTCTTTGACTGGGAATTCCCAAACGATGTCCATCGAAGGTCTACCGCAAGGGCACTTAAAACATGGTCTTATTATCCCTCATCGGCTATGATTCCAATCGTGTGCACTCACTGTAAGACAATGTGGCCGACACTTTACAGGATTGCACGCGATCACGACACACCATTGATTGCCGTTGGCAGTAATCCCTTGGAGACTGCTTCTTTTAAGAAAGCCGGCCTGGGGGGGGCCCGGTACTATCATAAGTTATCACTTCTGCCGCGACTGATTGCTAAAAGCATCAGTGAGTTAAGCAAAAATCCCCGATATTTGACGAGTTGCTCATGGGGTACGGTTCTTCAGATGTATCTCTGCGCAGGTCATAATTCCCCCTATTTGCGATGGCGGTTCAATGATATCAACGTTGTCCGTCTTTTCGACTACCTGCGTTGGGATGAGAAAGAGGTAATGACAACCATTACAGATAATCTTGGTTGGCAGAAATCCCTAGAGGTCGAGTCTTCTTGGAGGTTTGATTGTAGACTCGATTATGTAAGGCGCCTTATGTACGGAGCAACGGTGGGAGTCACAGAGTTGAGAGATTTGTTCAGCAAGATGATCCGGGAGGGAATGATGTCTCGCAGTGAAGCGCTATACAGACTCGAAACGGAAGATGTGATTCCCGAGGACGTAGCGGATAGTGTCTTGTGTGAGTTGGGGATGAAAATGAAGGATTTGAATCTTCCCATCTCATCTCCAGTCCTCCTATAAGAAAGATGGTGACGAATCCCGTTAAAGTTTTGGGTTTTTTTGGCCGCAACGGTCGCGATGTTGAAATGTCAATGTTTGAGCTGCACATAAGATGTGGATTCGAATTTTACAGAAAGGACTTTTAGCCAAGTATTGTTCGCTCGGGTATTTTCACAATCCTACATTTTGCATCGATATTCACTTTATAACACATAGTATTATTACGTTAGGTTGAGTTTAAGACATTTGACGATGTTATATATCTTTGTAAACGTATTTTTACCCGGGCCTTAAAAATAATGCAGAGCAAAAAGGGTTGTTTTTACTGTCAGCAAAGGGGATTTTTTAAAAACAGGATTCCATATATGAGATGGTCCCAGGCATGGATGCTGCTTGCTCTCTCAATACTCTTGGAGCAATGGGAGCAAAACCAACCTACAAAAAAGAAAATACATGGGAAATAACTTGGTGATATCAACACTAACGAATTCTGAAACCGACAAGCAGAGTAGCAACCTTAGATACGTTCTGGTAACTCCTTCAAGGAACGAGGAAGCGTTCATTGAGAAGACCATCAATTCTGTTGTCAATCAAACTGTTCTTCCGGTGAAATGGATCATCGTTAATGACGGTTCTACCGACGGTACCGACGATATCATAAAAAAGTATGCTGCAAGGTATCTGTGGATTGAAGTGATAAGCATGCCTGAACGCAGTGAACGTCACTTCGCCGGCAAGGTACATGCCTTCAATGCAGGCTATGGAAAAGTTAAAGATCTGAACTACGATATCATTGGTAACCTGGATGCCGATATTTCCTTCGACGACCCAGAGTATTTCGATTTTCTTCTGAAAAAGTTCGTTCAAGTTCCTAAACTGGGTGTTGCAGGAACACCATTTAGAGAGGGAACGGTCCAGTATGATTATCGTTTCTCCAGAAAGGAACATGTGTCTGGAGCTTGCCAGTTGTTCAGGCGAGAGTGCTTCGAATCTATTGGAGGATATCTCCCGCTGAAAGCAGGTGCAATTGACCTTACAGCGGTTGTGACTGCGAGAATGAAAGGCTGGAAGACCGAAACATTTACCGAAAAATATTGCATTCATCACCGCCGAATGGGCACAGCGGAAAAACATATAGTTACAGCAACTTTCAAGAGTGGATATGGAGATTACCCAATGGGAGTTCACCCGGTGTGGCAATTATCCCGTTCGATTTATCAGATGAGCAGAAAACCCTATGTTGTAGGTGGGGCTATTCTTATGATGGGTTATTTATGGGCAATGCTGACGCGTGCTCACAAACCAGTTTCCCCCGAATTTGTAAACTTTAGAAGAAAAGAGCAGATGCGGTGGTTGAGCGAGTATGCTAAAAATATTATACGTCAATTCACATCTTAAGTGCCTTAGTAATATCAATAAATTGCAGGGGGGAATTCAGTGGCAGAGGGCCTCTCCTACGTAGAGGAAGTTGGGTGGTTCGATTTTCTCCACCTACCATTTATAAATTTTAGCATAAACTGCTACGATCAATGCCCCTTCATAATTTAATAACGGTCAATCTTAACAACTTTCAGATATTGGCTGATATAGGACATAATTGTTGAAAGTAACTCACAAATAAATTGTCTCACGTCTTGAGGCCAATCGCTTAAATACTGCTTGGAGTATTATCTTGGAATTTTCTTCATGATCGGACTTTTGCCTACGGAACATTGGGACTATAAGACCAGCGACATTATTAGAGCTGTAACTTCCCTTTTGCGTCCGAGAGAACAAAGTAAAACGCTTGACATAGCCGGGATCGGCAGTTGTATTACAACCAGATCAGGCAGAACAGCAATCGTTGCGGCCATCAGAGCACTCGAGTTACCGCCGGGCGCACGTATTGGAGTTCCTCTATATTCTTGTCCCGTTGTCTTTAAAGCTATTGAAGCAGCTGACTGTAAGGCATGCTTTATCGATATCGAACCCGATACGTTTTGTATGTCTGCAACAGATTTATTTTCGAAGCGTGACCAATATGATGCTGTCATCGCAATACATATGTTTGGAAATCTGTGCGATATGAAAAGCTTGGAGGAAGCGGCAAATGGCAAACCGATTATAGAAGACTGTGCACAATCACTTGGAAGCAGGTTTAACGGCCAAATGGCAGGATCGTTCGGTACCATCGCTGTTTTCAGCTTTCGATCCGGCAAATATTTGTCAGTCGGTGAGGGAGGCGCTCTGTTTTCACGTTACGCAGACATACGTTTTCGGATAATCGAATTAGTCGCAGCCACGCCCTCTCCAGGACCCGCAGAGGAGCTTATACATGTTGCAAAAACATATATACGTTCGTCTCTTCGCAGTAAGCCGCTTTACGGTTTGATAGGCTATTCTCTCTGGAATAACTACAATAAAAAAGTTGATCACACTGCAAAAACTCCGATTGTATTCGGGCAAATTTATAGACCAGATTTTGCCATTACACGTCATCGCCTCGTGTCCATAAATTCTGCAATTGAGAGACAAAGAGCTCATGCTGATTATTACTCACGAAACCTGAATTTGAACTCCGATATGTTGTGCTTCGAAAAAACAGGCACATTTTACAATCGCTACCTGTACCCTATTACCTTTCCTTCTTCGAAACTTCGTGACTTAATCGCAGACTATCTGCATGACCAAAAGATCGGCACTATTAAACCTTACAATGATATTGCAGAAATTGCTGCTACACACCACGGATATTCATCAGGTGATTGTCCGGTAACGGAAAATGTTTCGAAGAGACTGTTAGCTATTCCAAATAATTACAGCCTTAAACAAAAGGTGGTTGAACGTATCGGCCGGCTGCTAAACAGAGGCTGGGCGGAAATCAGTTCACGCTAATGTAATAAACGTATTCATCCAGCTAAAGGACTACAGTGATCATGAGCTGCATAAATAAAAGGACTATTCAGTAGCGCCTTATTCTTCATCACAAAGAAGAGATGTGACAATGTTTAAGTGGTTTGGATTGGAGCCGATTTATAATGATTGAATGTATTTTTTCAATAGACTACGAAATTTATGGGAACGGTGAAGGCTTATTGGATGAATTAGTCTATGAACCGGCACGAAAGCTAAAAAACATATTTGACCAGTCAGGGGTAAAAATCGTCGTATTTGTTGAGACTGCGGAACTCGAAAAAATTGAGACGTTTGGAACAGATCCTGCGATAAGCAAAGTGAAAGGACAGATCAAGGAGTTTTATGAGCAGGGACACGAGATAGCCCTGCACATCCATCCCCAATGGTGCAATGCACGTTATCTCGATGGCAAATGGGAATTAGACTACAGTGAATATAACCTGTGCGAATTACCAAAAGAGAGGATTGTTGAAATAGTCAACCGATCGATAACATACATACGAACTGTTCTTGAAGAATCTGATTTTACTCCACTTTCTTTCAGGGCAGGCAACTGGTTGTTTCAGCCGACGCAACCTTTGGCAGGCATATTGGCTGAGCAGGGAATAAAAGTGGATTCGTCAGTTTTTAAGGGTGGTCTGCAGCATCAGCACAAGTTGGATTATCGCAGTACTTTTAGCAATGGATACTATTGGTCATTTACGAAATCAGTGGTTGTGCCTGATCCCAAGGGGAAGATGCTTGAGATACCCATACATACTCAGATGGTCCCGTTCTGGAAAATGCTCACTACTAAGCGTATTGGCTTGCAGTATAAGGGTCTTTCGGAAATTCAGTTTGGTACCTCAAAGCTATATCGTCTTCTTGATTTTACTCGCGTTCGGCAGCCATTAAAGTTCGATTTCTGCCGTCTGACATTAGATGAACTCATCAGCATGGTAGACACGATAATCCGGGAAGATCGAAAGACACCAACATTATTCAGACCTGTCGTAGCAATAGGACACACGAAGGATTTGGTTGATCTTGCGACTGTCGACTCTTTTCTGTCTTACTTGAGTCAGAAAGAAATTGCTGTATCAACATTTAGAAACATCCCCCAGATTCAGATGCTGAATGGATAGGGGATCATTGTAATAAGTTTGACAGTGAATATAATGATTTGCACTAAGTCATGATAAAAAAACGGTGCTAACGGCTGAAAAAAAGGAGAACTGCTGTGAGGGCAATATCCGTTGAAATTAACTGGCATCCCGATCTTTCCATATATGCTTCTGAATCATTCCTGAAAGCGGTGGGTGACGAATACGGATGGCTTGGCGGAATAGACGATGCAGGAAAGCTTCGATTGATATTGCCATACACGATTATTAGAAAAGCGATATTTCGCATGGTCCGTTTCAGGGTGGAAACCATTCCGATGGAAGAAAGATTAGATATTGAGGAAGAAAAATCATTCTTAAATAGTGCCGTAGAATATTTTCGTTCTATCGGTGCTGATATGATTATTCCGGCAAGCACGAATACAATTTTTCGAACGTACCCAGATGGGGCTATGGCTGCGCCATACGGAAGCTATATAATCGACTTAAGCCAGCCTGAAGATATCCTGTGGAAAAATATGAACAGAAAACTCCGCCAAAATATAAATACCGCGCTTAAAGAAGGTGCAATGATCCGAAGTGGCATAGAGTATCTTGATGCGACATATAAGAGTGTACGAGACACATTCAGAAGATCGAAACTTCCATTCATGGATTACGATTCTTTCAAACGTTTTGTGTTTGGACTCGGTGAAAACGGCAAAATTATGGTTGTTGATTACAATGGTGTTGCTCAAAGTCACGTCTTATTTGCTTATAGCAATTATTGTGCGTATGCGATTTATGCTGGAAATGTTCCCCACCTGCATCAGGGCGCCAATAAATTAATTTACTGGGAAGCAATCCGTTTATTCAAGCAGCTTGGCGTTCAGCGATATGACTTTGTAGGTGCAAGAATTAACCCGGAGAAAGGATCAAAGCAGGCGGCACTTAATTTATTTAAGAAACGCTATGGAGCGGAACTCAAACAGGGATATATGTGGAAATATTCTTTTCATCCATTGAAATATAGCCTTTATCGTCTGGCAGCCCACCTTCGCAGTGGCGGTGATATTGTAGACGCGGAACGTCATAAGCTCATAAATTCGTAAATCGAGCCGCCAGATGCATTAATCTCCCTAATATTCATTCAATCCTTTATGACACTTTCACAAAGATTTCCCTGTTGGTTTTTTATTCGTGGAAAACCTACCGATATCAACAAATATGAAAGAGACATTTGCCCAGATCGCGCGGTGGAATGTTTCTGTTTTCGATTAATCGGTTATAAAATATTGTCAAATCTTAACTCGTAAAGTGGAGATCATTTTTTATGCCTTCCTTAGTAGCTCTTATACTGTGCACGATATTCGTGCTTTTTTTACTGCGACTCGACCATAAACAATACGCGAATGCGTCCTTATCTCTCTGGATACCCACCATTTGGTTCTTATTGCTTACCATCAAACCCTTGGGCGTATGGTTTGGGAACACTGGGGCGACCATGGAGGAAGGCAGCTTCATAGACCGAAATGTCTTGACTATACTTTTGTGTCTTGGGGTTTTCATAGTCACAAAAAGAAACTTCGACTGGCGCGGTGCCTTCAAACAAAATCCGTGGGTAATGCTCCTGATCGGTTTCATGCTCATCAGCGTTTTGTGGAGCGGCATGCCTTTTGTATCGATCAAGCGCTGGATAAGAAATGTAATTCCTGTTGTAATGGCATTTGTGATTGCGACAGAATCCGACTCGCGCCAGGCAATGCAATGCCTTTTCAGAAGAACGATCTATATATACATCCCATTCTCTCTTATGCTTATCAAATACTATCCTCATTGGGGCGTGGCATACAAACGATGGTCTGGTCAGCTCATGTGGATAGGCGCAAGTCCTCAGAAGAACGGTCTGGCATTCTTTTGTCTGTTTGCTCTTTTTTACTTTATATGGACATTTATCAGAAGATGGAAGGGCCGCGATAATCCCGTTGTATGGTATCAAACCTATATTGAAATTTTTGTTTTTATCCTGGCAGTCAGTATGTTTACAGGACCTGACAACATCCTTACATACTCAGCGACTTCTATGGTTTCCTTAGCTGTGGGATCAATATCTATTGCCGGTTTATTATGGTTTAAGAAACAAAATATCATCCTCGGATCTAATACATTGACCATTATTATTGTAGCGATCATAGTCTATGGAGCGGTTATACCCTTCATCGGACACCTCCCCTTCTATGACCCCTCTGCAGCTCTCGGCCGGGAGGAATCATTAACGGGAAGAGCCGATATTTGGGCTCATCTTGTACCGTACGCCATGCAAAGGCCCCTTTTAGGCCATGGATTCGGAGGTTTCTGGACTGACGCCTTACGTGCCGCCACATCGAGTCACGCCCATAATGGATATCTCGATATAATTCTGAATATGGGTTTTGTAGGCCTTCTTTTCTTATCAATGTTTCTGATTTCCAATTGCCGCAAAGCGCAAAGACTTATGATGCAAGACTTTGACTGGGGAGTTTTTTGGTTTAGTATCCTCTTAATGGCTGTAGTTCATAATATGGCTGAATCCTCCACAATATCATTTACCGGGCTGTTGCCGGCTGTCTTGCTTTTCATGTCGATATCTCTGCCGTCGGAATATTCAATGAAAGCAAAGCCTTTAGAAAAACCTCTTCTTATGCCGATGCAATAATTCAAATGCAGATAATACTGAGTTGTTAGCTGATTATTTTCTTCAAAATTTGACTTGTAATGATTGACCCCTTTGTGGCTCAATATTTATAAACGTTTATTTCTTGCCGAACATGTGGCCATTACCAGAAACTGATAATCATATCTCCGTTTGTATCTGCACCTATAAGAGACCGCAGATGCTTGCTAAACTGTTACGCAAACTGCAGGATCAGATCACTGAAAATCTATTTACCTTTTCAGTAGTCATAGCGGATAACGATGTCAACCAGTCGGCGAGAGACATTGTGCAAATCTGGCAGGAACAATCGTCCGTAAGAATTGATTATTATTGTGAACCGGAACAAAATATTGCCCTTGCCAGAAACAAGGCAGTGGAAAACGCCACAGGCAACTTCGTTGTGTTTATAGACGACGATGAATTTCCGGATAACACATGGCTGATCAACTTATTCAAAACGTATCATTCTTATAAATGTGCAGGAGTTCTTGGCCCTGTAAAGCCTTATTTTGAAGGTGTGCCTCCGACCTGGTTAGTACGCGGCAAATTCTGTGATCGTGCATCCCATAAGACAGGAACAGCCCTTAATTGGACGCAGACCAGAACAGGTAACGTACTAATTAATGCTAATTTGTTTAAGGACAAAAATAAACGATTTGATCCTTCGCTGGGCCGAACAGGGGGTGAAGACATCGATTTCTTTAAAAAGCTGATCAATGACGGGAAAAGTTTTGTCTGGTGTAATGAAGCAACAGTATTCGAAACTGTGACCCAGGAAAGATGGAAGAAAAGTTTTTATCTGAAAAAATATATACAGATTGGCGGACGGACAGGCGAAATAGTAGGAACATGGCCTTTAAAGTTGAAATGCAAATGGTTTGCGAAAGCAATCTTTTCAATAAGCTTCTATAGCGTAATCACTCCTTTTTCTATTTTAGGGGGACAACATGTGTTTATGAAATGCATTTTTAAAGACTTGTATTATATCAGCTGTTTTATCGGCTTTTTTTGGCGGCCCATTATAAGATTCAGGTATTAATAACATAATTCAAACGATACCATTATGCTCTTAGGGCATATAGCATAATGGTACATCTTCGGGGTAAAAATCATGAGGATCGATTCATTTATTAGAAAGATAAAATGGTATCACAATAAGCATGGTTGGGCCAAACTTGTTTCGTTAGCGGCAATGAATATCCGGGATCGAATGAACAAGAAAGAATATATGTACTGTCTTGATTTGAACACACTGGAATTTGATAATACAATCAAAAAAAGTGGCGTTACGGTAGAATCCTTTAACAAAGAATTAGATATTCCGGCCAATGATATGGAACAGCTTATTACATTAAAAAGTAAGGAGATATTATTACCGTTCTTAAATAAATTTTTTAACCGTGGGGCAACAATTTGGTTAGCAAAGAAAGATGGGTGCATTGTAGGTTTAGTATGGTCTTTAAATGGTGGATTTAATGGATTTTGGATGGGCATGCCTATCTGTCCTCACGATACAATCATGATTGCTGGAGAAACATTTCCGGAGTTCCGTGGCCGCAATTACTTTGCGATAATGATTATACTCATTTGCGAAAAACTAAAACTGACAGGGACATCGCGTGCCTATGGTGCATCACATATTAATAATATGGCAAGTCAAAAAGCGCAATCAAAGATATGGAAGAGGGTTGGAGCGGTACGCTATTGTCAATTAAGGAATTGGCATATAGCAGTATGGGACAAAAAGTTATTAATGATCGATTTTAAATGATTATGCATGTTTTCCCCCGAATCATTAGAGCTTTAAGATGAAGGCCTATAATCAACGATGAAAGGACTGCAAATACCCGCTTCAGATATCGAATATAGTGCAGAGGTTAACCTCATATCTTCTTACTGTGTGAAGTGTTTCACCTGTAAGGCATGAACCGTTTCATTGTGACTTCCTTACGTTTCATCTATAACGTACCAAAGCATTAATAAGCGTTTTTCGAAAATGATGGAGATAATCTATAAAAATAATTTATGCTCCTTATGGAGGCAAAGCACAATAACCTGAAAAGAGCAAACCATACCGAAAGGGTGAGCGCAAAGCCACTGACCTAAGTCCCTGAGATATAGGGATACGGCAGCAGAGTTGCCAAACGGAAGCAACACCTTCCGGTGTTACATTTCGCTCGGCTCAGGAAATGCGATTTAGTGGAGGTGTTGCCGACAGATCATATAATCTTTTTGCTAATGCCCATTGTGGTTCATTTTAAAGTGACACTGGTGAGCTTTTAACAAATGACGAGAAGTATTTTATACCTTGGAATTTCTATTACGCTGTAGTATATGGTCACAGATGTGATTTGTGCACATCAACAACAACTAATTTGGCTGCTACAGTTTCCGCTCCGCTGGTAAATATTCTTCCGACTGATACAATCAGGAAAAATGTGGGGCTTAGTTTCGTCTATAAAGGGATTGAAAATGAATAAAATAAAAATTATTGTCGTTATATCGATTGTTTTATTGGCCTTTACAGCACACGGTGAAGAGTATTACATAGACGGGTCGTCCGGCAATGACAACAATGCCGGAACGATAGACAGTCCCTGGGAAACCATAGGGCAGGCAAACACAACCTTAATAGCAGGGGATACGGTCTATATAAGGGCGGGAACATATACCATCAGCGGTGCAGCGATCGGTCCAATCAATTCCGGCACAGCTGGATCACCAATTACCTACAGTGCGTATCCAGATGAAATCGTGAATCTTGTTGGAACCAGCAAGTACTCGATAGGTATTGACCTCAATGGTAGAGATTATATTCATGTAACCGGAGTGTCCAGACATAACATGAAATTTACAGGCTTTGGTTGTAATTTCAGGGCTGGATATAGTGAACTGGCCTATGCAGGAAACTATAACGAGATAGACCATTGTGAGTTCGGGGCGTTCTATGATTATCCCTCTACGACAGCAGGTGTTTATTATCGTGGTTCCACCTTGCAGCATGGTTCTCAGTATAATCATATACATGACAATTATTTTCATGATTGGCAGTGGTTTACTACCTCATCAGACGGACCGGTACTCCTTGAAATCGGTGAAGAGAATGGTACGGATGCGACAAGATACAACGTGATCGAAGATAATATATTTTCTCATGCGGGGCATCACTGCGTCGGTCTTCAAGGTATGTACAACGTGTTCAGAAATAATACTGTTCACAACGAAGATTATTGGACAGGACCAGCCATTAAAACGTATTCCCCAAATGAAACCACATATGGAGAAAGAACGATATATGGATACCGAGTAATGCAGCTTGGTTCCGGAATGTCCGGTTATGTAGGAAACAGCCTGGTCGAAGGTAACAGGATAGGGCCGAGTGGAATAAGCATGTTGTCATGGTATAGTGATGGACGGGATGGAAGAGGCACACAGCGCGGAGGTACCGCTTTCTATCTTAATTCCAGCAACAACATAGTCCGGTACAATGATGTGTTTGAACCTGTAGGCAAAGGAATATATTTCAGACGGTATTCCGGGGGGGAGGTAAAATATAATCATGTATATAACAATACCATTTATCACAGTGGTTACAGTATCGAGAATGACATAAACTGTGACGAGCGTTTTCCGGTCGTGTTGGATTACGTGGCTAACTATATTGAATATAACATCGTTAAAAATCACCTCTTCCACTCTAATTGGCCTCAGACAACCGATGAACCCTCCACTTCGCCTTATGGGGGAAACAATTGTGGAGATAGGCCCCTCACGTCCTTAATATACGGCACACTTACCACAATGACGGTAGCGAATAATCTGGAAGCAACGGGAGCCGCTGCAACGCACTTTGTTGATCCTGATATACCTGGAACGTATTCACTATTTAAACCGAATTTAAGCCTCGTGTCCGGCTCGAATGCAATAGATGGAGCGGGCCATTTAACGACAGTACATAACAATGATACGGGGAGTGGGACAACCCTTTTCGTCGAGGATGCCAGTTACTTTCAGGATGGAAGATTCGGCGTGGATTCGGGATGCGATCCGACCAAATGGCCTTCGGATGTTGACATAAAGGCTGATTGTATTGCTGTCGGCGCTGTTGGAAATACCGCCCAGATTGTGGAAATAGATTATGACAACACCCCCCCCAAGATTACTTTAGATAGATCCATATCTCGTAATGGTGGAGACTATGTGTGGCTCAAGGCGAACTCACGTGGGGAAGTGGTTTTAGAAGGCACTGCTCCTGATTACGGAGCGCATGAATATGAAGATGGAGATGATGAGCAACCTCTAGTGATATTGCCACCGCAGAACTTGCGAATAGTGAACTGACATATCATCGACCTGCCAGTAAATCCAGGGCGGTAGCGTCTTGCAGCCGCCCTGTGTGTAACCTGTTATTCCTTATTGTTATGAAAACATTTGAATTGACAGAGATTATATAGGGTATTTCTGCAGCCCGAATTCACTGATTTTGCCAACTTATTCTTCTCGTTTTCCATGTGCAGCATCATGTGGGAGACCCTTTCCTTATACTACCAGCGATTGTAAGAATATTAACTAATCCTCAACAGAAGCGAATCCCCACGCAGGGCCGCGTCAAGGAATGTTCGCAATTTCGGGTACCGAAACCATCGACCCTCCCTAGTTACGCTGCCTGTTCTGATGCCAGCCGTTGTTCCTCAATGAGGGACTGCCTGACATAACATTTTCCCGTCGACCAGTCTTCGGCATACTCTATGAGATAGGACGTCACAAGCCGCAGATAGGACTCCATGCCGGGAAAAATGCCGACGACCCGTGAGCGTCGTCGAATCTCCAGGTTCAGTCTCTCAAGTATATTGG
>Ga0272441_10009200_pt1 | contig 15339 bp, 13 predicted proteins | sample SSMProp6N_FD_193582 | JGI IMG/M metagenome (GOLD analysis project Ga0272441, IMG submission 193582) | Marine sediment archaeal communities from Little Sippewissett salt marsh, Falmouth, MA, United States - SSM-Prop-6N | ecosystem: Environmental > Aquatic > Marine > Wetlands > Sediment ... | reverse complement strand
GATCTGATTTTTTCTCAATCTCAGGTAGTCAAGATAACTACTCCATGGATAATCTTCCAATTTACTAACTATCCCAGCACGCAAAGGATTCAGGTGAATATAAGCAGAAAAGACAAGTGTATGACTTTCTGAATCAACCAGAATGGATTTAAAACGTCCCTAAAAGACGGATCCTATTAGTTGATAACGGGCGCTGAACCAGTTAGCATTAGAAGCATTAAGGTAGTGTAAGGGTTGGGGAATATTTCGCTTAGAAGTTTTAATAAATAAATAATAGTGATTATCCATCAAACAATAAGCATAACAGGTAATAGCATACTTTGTAAGAGTATTATCCAATTTTTGAATGAATACTTTTTTATCCTTTTCATCGAAAAAATATTCTCTTTTCGATGACCTTTTGAAGTAATATGATAAAAGGCATTTTCATATGCAATGCGTAATGGTCTTGAAATAATCAAATATTAGCATTGATGATGAGTTATGTCAAATGTTGAGACCTGACCCCATTATTTCGACCCCATTATTTCCGACTCGAAATTAGTACACATAATTATTTAAAAAAGCAATATCTCAAAAAATATTTTTATTCATTAGCTTCAAGCTGTCTTTGTGATTCTTTTAACCAGTAATCAGCCTTGCTATTATCCGCATCTTGTTCCAGCACCTTCCGATAATTCTGAATGGCCTGATTATAATCTCCGGTTTCAAAATAAACTCTACCTAACCAGTAATAGGCATCGACAAAGCTTGGATTTAAACGAATTGCCTCCCGGTAAGCATCAGTTGCACGGTCATAATTTTTGCCTTCATAATAATTATAGCCCTGCTCATATAAATTGTATGCTTCCTTGCCGTAGCGGATAGAAGCCTGTACCTTATCATAGAAATACTGTGCCCTGGGATAGTCCGGATCTAGCTTAAGAACCCTTTCCCAATAGAATAATGAATTTTCCAGGTCACCGGTTTCATAAAACACCCGGGCAGCCCAGTAATTAGAATCAATCATATCAGGATATTCTTTAATCGAATTCAGGAAATAGATGAGACATTGTTCATAGTCACCTTTCTCATAGGAATTATAGCCCAGTCTATAGTAAGCATAGGCTAAATTCTGTTTGACCTGGGGAGAAGTCAAATCTGTTCTTTCTATTAGTTCCAGATATTTCTTCCATTGTTCCGCTTCCCGGTAATACCAGTTAGTATACTGGTACATTAATGCCAAATAGTAATTACCTTCAATAAAATCAGGATCAATTTCCAATGCCTGTTGTGCATAATCAATGGCCTCTGCCCATAGTGTTCTACCAGGATAATGAGCACCCTGATAAGTATCCAGCGCTTCTTCCATTTTATCTACTGCCTTCTGCAGCAATTCAATAGCATCGGGTTGTGTTTGACTGAAAATTTCCACTTCCTGGGCAACACCGCTAAGAATAAAAGCCTGGGAAACAATCAATAAAAACAATAACATCATTGTATGGTATATTATCTTATTCAATTTCATAACGTTTCTCCCTCCTTTTAATTTAGGGATTCATTAATTTAATGGATTTGATAGGGACAGTTCTCTGTTTAGCTTCAAACAGACAAACCCTCCCCTTTGAACTATAATAATATTTTAACTGTTTTCATTTAAAATTGATAGATAATTTTTCTTTACCATATCAAAATCATCACGGTAATCCGAGCTTACTGAACTGGCAGGCGGTAATTCCAAATCCAGAAAGTTAAATCTTTGTCCATCCTTGCTGATAGAAAAATCCAAGTGGGGACCTGTGGCCAAACCTGTAGCACCAACATATCCGATAATTTCTCCTTGTTTAACTCTCTGCCCTACATGCAGTCCCTGGGCAAATTTTGAAAGATGACCATAACCGGTAACATAACCATTAGGATGTCTTATTTGCACATAATTACCATAACCGCCCGGATCATAATATTTGGATTTAACTGTTCCCGACCCTATGGATACTACTACCGTCCCAGTTGGCGCGGCATAGTCAATAGCCAAATGCGGGCGCCAGATTCTCAAAATAGGATGAAACCTGCTTTGGGTGTACTGGGAACTAATATATTTATAATCTAATGGGGCTCTTAAAAATGCTTTTCTTAGACATTTTCCTTCCGAATCATAATAATCATTATTTCCGTTGGGATCTTCAAACATTATTGCGGTATGAGTACTAAGCATTTCCCCTTCATATACGGCAGCCAGAATATCTCCCCAACGATAAAAATCTCCCCGGTACAGCTTTTCCACTAAAATTTTAAAAGTATCTCCCGGTTGGCATTCAGTTAGAAAATCAATATCCCATGCAAATATTTCAGCTAGCTTAACAGCCAGCTGTCCTGAATCACAATAATCAATCATGGCTTGATACAGAGAAGTTTCAATTTCTCCCTCAAAACAGGCAATTTCCTTAAAAATATCATCCTTATTTACTTGGATATTATCTTCTGTCTGAGGAATTTTAATATGATATACGTCCAACTGATTTGGCTGGTAATCGAACTGGACAATCTTTCCTTCATTGTTATAGTGAACAGCAAATTTGGTACCGGCATTCAGGCAACTAATGTCTACTACAGAATGTACTTTTTCCTGTAATCGCAAAATCTCAGTGGGAGAAATACCATATTTCACCAGATGCTGATAAATTGTTTCTCCGGCATTTAGATCTCCGGAGACTCTATTTATATCCTTTTTTTTCTCCGGCTGAGTTTGCTGGTACTTGAGACTCAATTCTTCTTCACTGAGCTGTTCATTGTGCAGGGTAATTTGGTCAAGTTCGTCTTTAATATCCTCTAATCCCTGTATCGAACTCTTCTCAGGAGAATCAGTATCAGATTGTTTTTGAGAAAACAATTGTACCTGGCTTTCATCCTTATTTTCCGCCAAGATTGATATTTCTGCTGAAATTTCAGTGTTTTTCTCTGATTCTTTTTCTGTAACCCGGAATTGAGCTCTTTCTACCTTCTCTTCTAAACCTAATGACATAAAAGGTATCTTAAAAAATAGATTAATCCCTACTAACACCAGTAGTAGGGCGAAAACCCCAAATAGCATTCTTTTAATCTTAACAGAAGAAGAATAATTCTTTTTTGATTCTATGGTATTCTTCTTTTTATAATTACGATTTTTATGAAAAGTACTATATCTCTTTATAGGCAATAGACTGACTCCTCAGTAAAGTTCGCACCCGCATAGCGGGTGAATTTAAGAACCTCTATAAGAGGTTAAACTTTTACCACTTTTTTAGCTATTTTTCTTTCGATTTTTTATTTAACCTTTAGCTATAATATTCCTAAGTAATCGTACTTCCAACTTTGTACTTCAGGTGAAAAATTGTCATCAAGCTACTCTTAACCTTTTTATGGTTAAACCATTTATTTAAGCATTTCTAATTTCTAAGTAGATGGTAATGGTTAAATAAATTTTTCTGTCCTATTATCATATTAATTAATCAAAAAATTACTGTGATAACAAAGTTGTCTGAGCTGACATTTTATCATTATTCATTATTTTATAATATTATTCTTATAAATTTCTTGTTTTAATTATCTTGCTAAAATATGTACCCTAATAGTCATAAAAAACCATTGGCATTTTGATTATTTTTAAAAATCTTATTAAATAATTATAGCATAATACCAGGATAAAAAAGACAATTTAATAAAAAAGTTTTAAGTATTATTATGCAAATATTATACGAACTCACTATAATTTTACTTAAAATATTTTTTAATTGTCTCTTGGTATATTTTCCAAAAAAATCATCTTAGTTTTATTTAAGTAGAGATTGATAGGCATTCAAGAAATAACGATCAGTCATTGAGGCTAAATAATCTACCACTATTTCTTCCGGAGAATAGTCATTTAAGTATTTCTTACCTTTATTTTCTCCCCGGTTAAATATCCATTCCGTAAAAACAATTGATTCAGTTTTTCCTTCTTTAATAGCACTTGTAAAATAATCAAACAAATAAAAAAATGCTTTTCTAATTTTTTCTCTTTCTCTCTTTAATGCTTTATTTTCATAAATATGCTGCAGGTTAAATGTTTTTAATTGAAAAACACAATCAGCAATATTCTTTGAATACCTTATTTCATTGTTTCCATAAGATTGTTCTATAACATTGTGAACCAGGGTATTGATTATTTCACTATTCGTTTCCCCTAATACTTCCCTGATTTTTTCCGGCAAATCATTCTTTTTAATCAAGCCAATACGTATAGCATCTTCGAAGTCTTGGCCAATATAGGAAATCGAATCAGTAATTCGAACTAAACATCCTTCTAAAGTAGAAGGAAAAATAATTGCTTTTTCTCCTTTTTTCTTGCTTTCTACATAATTCTGAATATTATCTTCTGTCTTGCCTGAATCCGGTCGTACCGCTATTTCGTTTACTTCACCATCATGCGAGACAATGCCATCCCTGACCTGAAAGGTTAAATCCATCCCCCTATTGGCATCGGAAAGCTGGTCAACGACTCTTAGGCTATGTATGTTGTGAAAAAAAAGGCCCAGATTATTTTGTCTGCATATATCCTGTAAAATTCTCTCACCATCATGTCCAAAAGGAGCATGCCCTAAATCATGCCCCAGGGCAATGGCTTCAATTAAATCCTGGTTGAGTTTTAGGACTTTTCCAATCGAACGGGCAATTTGTGAAACCTGTAATGTATGAATACTGCGATTTGCCAACTGTTCATCAAAACTAGCCGCATTGTAAATTACCTGAGTTTTCCCAATATAGCGGCGAAAAGAGCCTGAATACAATATATGGTCCCTATCCCTGGAGAAAGGTCCTCTTAATGGATGATAAATAGGGACTTTTCTCCGGGCAGTGGAATTTTTTGTACCGAAAGTGGATAAACTTCGGTCTTCTATATTAAGTATTTCTTTCTGAAATTCTTTCTCATTCATTCATAAATACCAGGATAATCTTTTGCTTAGATTGGAACTATCATTCAATTTAAAAACTATTGCTAATAAACATTCTATCTAAATAATAATAAATAAGCAACTTGAGAAAAAAGAGGTTTATTTAAGGAATTTTGATAGTGGACAATCCGGACAATTTGGATTATTACGCTTACAGTATTTTTTACCCACCATCACAATCTGGGCATGAAACTCGTTGTATAGGCGATAATCCTCAGGTAAATTTTTCATAAAAACCTGTTGAATCTGTTCATAGCTATCTTCAGAAGAAACAAGTTCATGTCGCTGAAAAATTCTTTTAGTATAGGTATCCACTACAAAGACAGGCTTCCCGCCGGCATATAACAAAATACTGTCAGCTGTTTCCTGACCAATGCCGTTTACAGTTAATAGCTCTCCCCTCAAATATTGCCAATCTTCTTTAAACATCTTTTCTATCAGGCCATCATATTTTTGATAAAAAAACCGGATAAAGTTCTTCAGTCGTTTTGCTTTTAGATTATAGTATCCACAAGACTTAATCAACTGACTCAATTCTTGCTCGTCAATTTGAAAAAGAGCTTTTACATTAAGTAATTCTTTTTCTTTTATCTTTTTAATTGACTTACTGACATTCTCCCAATTAGTATTCTGGGTCAATATAGCCCCTATCATAATCTCTAGTGCTGAATCACCCGGCCACCAGTTTAATGGACCAAAAAAGTCTGCTAGACATTGATGAATTAATAAAAGTTTTGAATCATCATTCCATTTTTTCATTTGCAAATTACTTGCCGTTTTACTTATTTAAGGAAATCAGCTCTATGGATATTCTCTAAAAAACATACCAGCAGCTGAATAGTTGCCTCAATGTCATCAATATGGCACATCTCCACTACAGAATGAATATAACGAGATGGAATTGAAATGCCACCGGTAATCACCCCGCAACGGGCTTTTTGTATGGAACCGGCATCTGTACCGCCTCTCTCCATAATATCCATCTGATAATTGATTTTATTCTCATCAGCCAGTTCTTTCAGGTAATTACATAAGCCTCTATGCGCAATCATAGAGGAATTCATTACTGCAATTGCAGTACCCTTCCCTAGCTCACAACCTTTTTCTTCTTCCTTAATACCAGGGGTATCCATGGCTATGGTAACATCCAGGGCAATACCTATATCCGGCTCGATAGCATAAGAGGATGTAGTTGCTCCTCTTAAACCTACCTCTTCCTGAGAAGTTGCTACTGCATAAATATCTACCTGATTATTCTTTACTCTTCTTAAGGCTTCTATAATAACATAAACTCCTACCCGGTTATCTAATGCCAGAGAAGTTACCATCTTATCATTCATGCGAATAAAATCCCGGTCAAAAGTAATAGAATCACCTGGCTGGATTAAATCTTCTACCTCTTTTTTACCTAAACCTACATCAATGTAGAAGTCTTTAAAATCAGGTGCCTTCTTTTTTTCTGCTTCCTCTAAAACATGGATCGGTTTGGAACCTATAACCCCTACTAAATCTTTTTTACCATGAACAATCACACGTTGTGCAACCAAAGTTTTGGGATCAAATCCCCCCACCCTGACAAACCTTATATACCCTTTACTATCAATAGACTTGACTAAAAAGCCTATCTGGTCCATATGTGCAGCCAGCATGATCTTCTTCTTCTTAGTTTCCTGGTCATCTGTCTCGGCTTTTTTAAATGCTATCACACTGCCAAGGCGATCCGTTTCAACTTTATCACACAAACCTTCTAATTCTTTTTTAACAACAGTTCTCACAAGACTTTCATAACCCGAGATACCCGGGGTTTCACAGAGTTTTTTCAACAATTCCATTCTTATTTTTCCTTTCTTATTTTAGCTTACAACTTACAAAATATATATAATTAATTTATAATGCAATGCATGATGATTCTTATTTATACTTTTCAAAGCGATAGTTTTTTCTATCCTTCTTTTTCTTCCTGCTGAAAAGCTTGTTTCAGCTTTTGTAAGGCATGTTTGGGGTTTTCCACAAAAATTTTAGAACCACTGAGAATATCCACAAAACCCAACTCATTCTTATAACGGGGAACAATATGCCGGTGTAAATGTTTGATGCTTGCCCCGGAGACATCCCCCAAGTTATAACCTATGTTAAACCCCTGGCAGCAATAAAGCCTTCTTAATAATTTCATTGACAAAATCGTTAATCGATGCATTTCTGACACTTCATCCCCGTTTAGCTCTTGGAGACTTTCAATATGCCTATTGGGGAAAATCATTAAATGACCTGGATTATAAGGATATAGATTAAGAGCCACAGTCATCAGAGAAGTACTAATAATACCTGAATCAACTACCCTTTTATCATGTGCTACGATGGCACATAGAATACAGTCAACTTTTGGTCGATACCCTCTTACGTAATCAAACTTGGAAGGTATAAAAAGATGTTTTTTCATCAGTTATTACCCCACTGGTAATCCTTATTAATCAATTTTAATTAATTAATCATTAACAACAATTGAATCACCTTTGATGATTGGAATAAGATTATAAATATTTTCCTGGGCACAAAAGACCAGGTCTTGCTTTAATCCCATTTCAATAAGATGCTTGCCCCAAACGCTTTTTTGCATCATAGCAATTAAATCATTGTTGAATTCCCGGTACATATAAGATGCAATCAGGGAATCATCATATTGAAAAGAATATTTCTGGGAGCGGTTCTCAGATAAAGACATCATCATACCGGCACAGACAGTATCTTCCAATGAAACAGTTCCCCTGTCACCAGCACATATTAACAACACTTTTCCGACATAAGAGTTACAATAGTGCACAATAGTTTGAATATTTAAAAAACAGCCAATAATGATTTCTTTTGCCTTTTGCACTAGTTCAATTGTTCTGATACCATTGGTAGTAGTCAATAGAATTATTTTCTCTTTAACCCGGCTATTATTATATTCCAACGGAGAATTCCCCAAATCAAAATTTGCAAGTTTTTCCCCATTTCTTTCACCGCAAAGAAATACTTCATCAGGACGAAAATTTTTAGACTTCTTGCGCGCTTCTCCAGGCAAATAAACAGGAATAACCTTACTCGCACCTGATGCAAGCGCAGTTGTGATAGTGCTGCTAGCACGCAATACATCAATGACCACAACCAGACAATCTGAAATGTCTTTACTCTTCAATTCTTCCGGTAATAATACAACATCCAATCCAGTCAAATAAATATTCCTTCATTATTAGTTGATTTCTTAATATACCTACCAATATGTACCTATGCACCGTATTTATTTAATTTCAGAGCATTAGCCAGCATCAAAGGTATAGCTTCCATGGCAGGAAACCTTCCCAACCCACCTCTTACAAATTCATTTTCGCTAAAATGTTTGACCTCATCGACACGAATATAACGTGAATAAAGTAAAAAAGGATTAGGATGCCAGCTATGTGCTGACAGGGCTGCAGGAGTTGAATGGTCTCCGGTTATTGCTATTACATCAGGATTCAGCTCTAATAATTGAGGAATGCAACTATCCAGCTCCTCAATAATCTTAACTTTTGCATCATAATTGCCATCCTCACCATAACTGTCTGTCTTTTTGATATGAACATAAAAGAAATCATATTGCTGATAGTTATCCTTCAGGGTAACAAATTCATCAGCTATCGTTTCTCCGGTATCAACAACATCCATCCCCACTAATTTAGCTAATCCACGATACATGGGATAAGTAGCAATGGCAGCGGGTTTTAATTTAAAGAGCTCATTCATGGAAGGCAACCCTGGATGTTTGGCAATCCCTCTCAAGAGAACAGCATTGGCAGGATGTTGTTCTTTAAGTGCTTCCAAAGCTTTATCAATAAATTGATTCACAATCCGGACACTCTCTTTACTCTCTGGTCTCAGAGCTTCGGCATATTTTATTTTTTTACCGATCAGCTGGGGATCGGCATCCGAGATTCCGTCTTCCAGTCCCTTACCGCGAAAAACCACTACGAAACGATGTTCTTTACCCGGTTTTATAATTACTTTTACACCATTTATTTCATTGATGTTATCTTGTAACAAACTGCACATTTTCTGGTTTGTTTCAGTGGATATTCTGCCTGCCCTGCGATCAGTAATTAAACCGTTATGATCAATGGTAGCAAAATTTCCTCGGCAAGCCAGGTCATCTTTGGTTAATTCAATATCAATACCCAATGCCTCTAAAACACCCCGGCCAATCTGACATTTAATAGGGTCATATCCGAATAAAGAAACATGGGCTGGTCCGCTTCCAGGTGTAATACCACGGGAAATAGGGTCTGTTAAGCCACAGACTGAACGGGCAGCCAATTCGTCCAAATTGGGAGTATTGGCATATTCTAAAGTTGTTTTACCTTCTTTGGAAGGGAGATCCCCCACTCCATCTGCCACCAGTAGTACAATCTTTGATTCTGTTGAAATAGACAATTCTTTAATAATATCTTGTATAATCATTCCTCTCTCTCCTTTCTACGTAACCAAGGGTACCATTTTCTTCAACCTTTCCCTTAAAAAGGTGTTTCTTTTAACTGTTTTATTGTTTTTAATAGCAATCCACAAAGCTTTATTTGTTCCCACAATAATAACCATTTTTCTGGCTCTGGTAATAGCAGTATACAATAAATTGCGCTGAAGCAAAAGAAAATGTTGGGTCAACATGGGAATAACCACTACCGGGTATTCACTGCCCTGACTTTTGTGGACAGTAATGGCATAAGCCAATACCAGCTCATTCAGCTCAGAGAAATCATATTCAATGATACGGCTATAAAAAAGAACCTTGATTACCTGCTCTTCAAGGTTAATTTCTTTGATATTCCCGATATCACCATTAAATACCTCTTTATCATAATTATTCCTAATCTGCATGACCTTATCATTTATTTTATACTGCTGATGTCCGTATTTCAAACTTTTCCCATCAGGATTCAAGGCATTTCTCATTAATTGATTAAGCTGATCCGCTCCAACAGCACCTTTATACATAGGTGTCAGTATCTGTATATCACGAAGCGGATTAATATGATAACTACGAGGTAAACGAGAAGTACACAAATGAATAATTTTTTCAGCTGCTTTATCCGGGTCTTCTTCTTTAAGAAAATAAAAATCTCTTTCCTGCTTACCTTTAAGAATCGGATATTTCCCTTGATTAACCAGATGAGCATTCACAACTATTAAACTTTTTTCCCTTTGTCTGAAAATATGTGTTAAGCGAATTACGGGAATAACTTCTGAATCAATCATATCTTTTAATAAATTCCCCGGGCCTACTGATGGTAATTGGTCAATATCCCCAATCAGGATTAAAAAAGTATTCTCTGTAACTGCCTTTAACAGATGATTCATTAAAAGGATATCAATCATAGAAACCTCATCTAAGATAATTGCATCTGCTCTGATTGGATTTTTTTCATCCTTGGTAAATCCTCTTTCCCTGGGATTATAAGCCAGTAGCCGGTGAATGGTCTTGGCAGTTCGCCGGGTTGCTTCAGCTAACTTTTTAGCAGCCCTACCTGTCGGCGCAGCCAGTACTATTTTAAGACCCAGATCCTCAAATAATTCAATCAAACCGATAGTGGTTGTTGTTTTACCAGTACCAGGTCCACCGGTTAGAATCAATACACGATGAAGGAGAACCTCTTTAATTGCCTTCTTTTGTTCACGGGCAAATTTAATTTTATATTTTTCTTCCAATTGCTCTATTTTTAAATCAATATTCATCTGGGTTAATTGCTGGGGAAAACGTATTAAATCGGCGATTTTTTGACTTACCTCTTTTTCTGCATAAAAATATTGAGGTAACCAAACCTGATTATCTTGAATAATAATTTCCTTGCTGTTATCTAAAAAAACACATTCCCGCTCTACCTGTTCCTCTGCTGTTCCTAATAGTTCTGCAGTCATTTTAATGATTGCATCATAATAGACAAAGCAATGGCCTTGTCCAGCATTTTCATTTAAACAATATTTAATGCCAGCCCTAATCCGGGATGGGGAATCATTTTCTATTCCTAAATTCTGAGCGATTCTATCAGCAATCTTGAAGCCAATACCAAAGATATCATCAACTAGACAATAGGGATTTTCTTTTAATTTCTCAATAGCTTTGGAGCCATACTGTTTAAAAATTTTTACTGCATAACCGGTAGTAATCTTATAAGACTGCAAAAACAACATAACTCGTTTAATTTCCTTTTGTTCCTGCCAGGATTTCTTAATAAGCTCTATTCTTTTTTGGGCAATACCCTCTACCTCATTCAATTTTTCCGGATAATCCTCAATGACTTCCAGTGTTTTTTCTCCAAACTGACCGACAATCCTATTCGCTGTTGCTGGACCTACTCCCTTAATTAATCCAGATCCAAGATAGCGCCGTACACCTTCCAATGTAGTCGGCAGGATAATCTGATAATCATCGAAATTAAACTGCCATCCATAACGGGAATCAAGATTCCACTTGCCTTTAAATTGATAAGTCTCTCCAATACTTATAGCAGCCATTTTTCCTACTACCGTTGTCTCTTTTTTCTCCGGTTCCTGTAAATCAACACGGGCAATAACAAAACCATTTTCTTCATTATGGTAGACTAATCTTTTGATTGTTCCTTTAATATGAACTGACTCTTCCATTAATACCTCAGCTTTTAAGATATTTTTAGATAATCGTATATTATTATTATTCTATTTTTATTATTTCATTAATCCGGAAACATTCAGGATATTATTTTAACCCACGCTTTGCGGGTTCTTGGTCCGTCAAATTCACAAAAATAAATGCCCTGCCAGGTACCCAATTTTAATTTACCATTTTCAATAATTATATTAGCCGAGGAACCTATCAAACTTGATTTAATATGACCTGCCGAGTTTCCCTCTAAATGACTATAATTATCCTCAAAAGGAATTACCTTATTAAGCTCCTGTAAAACATCTTTCTGTACACTAGGATCAGCATTTTCATTAATAGTAATACCGGCAGTGGTATGGGGAATAAAAACACAGCACAATCCTTCTTGTTGTTTGCTTTCCTGGACTATTTTCTGAACATCTGAAGTGATATCCACCATTTCTGTTCTATTGTGAGTGGGGACTGAGAATATCTTTAACATAATTTCCTCCTTTAATGTCTCTCCTGGTCGCCTAACACCTTAATTGCATTTCATTATTGATACATATCTGGTTAGGGTCAATACAAACTAGTTATTTTTGCAACAGTAGTATTGATGTTCAATTGTTTTGACTATTTTAGTCTATCATATTTTATAGTCTATTCAAAAATAATACAAATATTAGAAAGAAATTTTAACCATAAGACAAATAGTTCACTAACTTAATAAGAATTTTTCATTAAACCAAAAAATATTTTACTACTCAACCTATTCTTGACTGTTTAATAAATTTTGATATAATACTAAGTATTAATAGCTACTAATAATTTTAATATTTTTACAGGAGGTTCTATGAAAAAAACTATTACTATTCTCATAAGTTTGTTGATCTTAATCTGTTTTACAATAACAATTTTGGCTTCGGATTATCTTGCCCAGGCAGATGCTATTTATGAAAAGGACAATCTGGAAAGTGTTGTAAAAGCACTTCCTCTCTACCGTAAGGCCGTAGAAGAGAATCCGGACAGTTATGAAGCTAACTGGAAAATGTCAAGGGCCTTAAGAGAATATGCCGACCTTTCTATGCAGGCAGAGGTCGAAGACTGGAAAGATATCTGTGAGGATTATGGTAAAGAAGGACTGGAATACGCCGAAATTGCCAAAGATATGGAGCCAGACAAAGTGGAAGGACAATACTATTACGGATTGTGTGCAGGAACTTATTCTGATGGTATCAGTATCCTAAAAGCAATAAGAAAAGGTTTACGAAAAAAGACAGAGAAAGCCTTTGAAAAGGCCTATGAAATAGACAAAATGTATGATGATGCCGGTCCTATTCTTGCTTTGGGCAGAATGTGGCATCAATTACCATGGCCATTTCAAAAGGAGAAAACCTCAGAAAAATATTTCGAAGAATATTATCAATATTTTCCGGATAACCCTCAGGGTTTAGTCTATTATGCAGAATTATTAGTTGATCGGAATAAAGAAGATAAAGCAAAAGAGTTGTTGGAAAAAGCTGCTCAAACTGACCACCCTTATTTCAGCAAAAAAGCAAAAGAGTTGTTGGAAAAATTGTAGATTAATAACACTCTTGTTGTATAAAACATTGATATGGGCCAGAATTTCTTTAAAATTATTCTGGCCTTTTTAATCACCACCGGATTTTAATATTTTTTCCTTAGCTGCCCATTTTTTTAATTCAACCAGACTAAGCAATGCCCCAATAATGATATTGATATAAAAAGTAAACAATCTCCATCCTCCAACATAAATCCCTAATAAATTTTCAGGAACGAAAAAGGAGAATAAAGATGCAAATCCCAGTTCGGCAGCACCACTTCCACCCGGTGTAGGTAAAAAAGGCAAAACAAAGAAAATCAAGACCTGTATAATCATTATCAGAGCATAATCTAATTGAATTCCCATTGCCAATAAAAGCAATGGAGCAATAAGAAAATACAAAAACCAGTAGATGGCAGTATAAAGAAAAATTAAAAGCATCTCTATTGGATGCTTTAAAAGAAGATGGAAACTTTTCTGAAACTGTATTGTTTGAAACATAATCCATTCCACTTTTTGTTCTACACTAGCTTTCTTTAAATATTTTTTTAAAAAAGAAACCTCTTTCAGCCATTTAAAAATTGCTTGGATCTTCTGGGGGTTTTTAACTACCAAAATAAATAGAACAATAAAAAATAGAGAGAAAAGCATTGCTGAAATTAACAAGAACCAGGACAGCAACTCATACTCTTCCAATGATTCTCTATAATAAAGAAACAAGATAGGAGTTATAATCAGAAAAACAATAGATTTAATAATGGGTCTAACCGTGGCAATCATGGTGGCTTTCCCAATAGTTATTCTGTTTTTTGTAAATAATGCAATCTGACCCGGAACAGAACCTGAATAATATGGTGTAATCCCTCCCAGGAAAAAACTAATATAATATATTTTTACTGATTCCCAAATACCTATTCTTTCATTAATCGCATGTGCAACAACCTGTATCCTTAAACCTTCTACCATAAATGAAATAAAAATAGCAGCAGCAGCTAAAAATATATACCCTGTATCCATATGGTGAAAACTTTTCATGGTATTTTTGTCAATGGTTAATAAAAAAACCAAAAGCAATACGACCACGCCGATAGTCAGAGAAACAATTAAACCCTTAATTATTTTTTTTCTGCTAAAAAGATTTTTTTCCAATTTATCCTCTATTATATTTTTAACAAAATCTTATATAGGGGGGTTCCCCATACAAGAAAAATAAGATAAAATAAATCACCTGAATATGCTAAAATAATAAGTAAATTATGGACTTACTACTATACTATATTATTAGAGAATGTGAAAGTAAATAAAAATGTTCAAGATTTTAAAAAACCGTAACTTTATACTGCCTTTTGCCTTTATTTTGGGTCTTTCTTTCCCTGGCCTTGCTCAATATACAAAATCTTTAACAATTCCTGCTCTGGCACTGGTCATGACTATTTCTCTTTCCAGTATTTCTACTAGCAATATGCTGGAATGGAAAAAATTGTCCAAACCCCTCATACTGGGTATATTATTAAATTATGCACTCCTGGGCTCACTCATTTTGTTGCTAACTTTTATGTTAATCCCCGAAAAATCATTACGAATAGGTATGATTCTGGTAGCTGCCTCACCGCCAGGTGTAGCGATTATGCCCTTTTCAGCTATACTCTCAGGCAATATGATTTTTTCATTATTCGCAACCTTTGGAGCCTATCTAGCAGCACTCATTATTGCCCCGGCAATAACTATTTCCCTTGCCGGCGCCGAAACATTCCCCTTATCAGGATTGGCTCTTAATTTACTCTATTTAATTATTTTGCCCATTCTCTTTTCGCGCTTCATGCGCTTAAAAAAAATATCTTACTTTCTGGAATCCGCAAGAGGTACCATAACTAACTGGGGATTATTTGTAGTTATCTTTACCGTTATCGGAATAAATCAGGCAAGTTTCTTTACAGACTTTGATAATTTATTAAGGATTACATTGATTGCATTCCTTACTACCTTCCCTCTATTTTATTTGTTAAAACAAATATTTAGAAGTTTAAATATTAAAAGAAGTGATGCCATTACTATGATGCTGTTGGGAACAATCAAAAATTCAGGTTTTGCAGCGGCATTGGCTATCAGTCTTTTTAATGATTCTTCTTCTTCAATACCCGGGGCTATCATCAGTGCAGTTTACGCAATATATTTAATTTGGTTGAGTAAATGAA
>Ga0272441_10009198_pt1 | contig 15343 bp, 14 predicted proteins | sample SSMProp6N_FD_193582 | JGI IMG/M metagenome (GOLD analysis project Ga0272441, IMG submission 193582) | Marine sediment archaeal communities from Little Sippewissett salt marsh, Falmouth, MA, United States - SSM-Prop-6N | ecosystem: Environmental > Aquatic > Marine > Wetlands > Sediment ... | reverse complement strand
AGATAGACCTGGTCGTCCGACACCTGATAGGAATCATCGCGATTGTACTGCAGGCGAATGCGACTGTATTCACTGGGTACCCACTCGGCCATGACACTGGCCCGCTTGGGCGTATGGCCGTTGTTGAACAGGCCGGCTGAGCTTATCGTTTGGCGCGCTGCCACAGCAGGCAGGCACCATAGAAGAGGGCGTAGGTGCAGATGATTGCTGGTGAGGTGGGTAGGTCAAAGCGAAACGAAGCGACGAAGCCAATCAGCACCGAACAGAGGGCAACGATCACCGAAGCATAGAACACGAGGTGGACCCGACCGAACAGAGCCAGGCCAGCCATGCCCGGGATAATCAGTGAGGCAAAGACGAACAGCACACCGACGAAGCGCATGCACAGCGCAATGAAGAACCCGATGGAGAGCATCAGCACAAGATCCCACAGATGAGATCGGAGTCCCTCTGCCCTGGCGGTTTCCTGGTCAAACGAGACAAACAGGAACTGGCGTCGGAACAGGATGTGGGGCAAAGCAACGATACCGGCCACGGCCGCAACGACCACTAGATCACCGCCCGTCGCGTAGAGCAGGTTGCCGCTCAGAAGGTCAACGCCATGTGTTTCCAGCATTGGATTGAGGGCAATGACGATGGTTGCGAGCGCGGCACTTGCAGCGTACAGGACGCCGATCTGACCTTCGGTCGCCCGCCGTCCCTTACGGCCTTGTTGCCAGAACCAGATGATAGCTGCGAAGGTTAGCAGCAAGGCGATCGGCTCCGGCTGGAGATGCAAGGCGAGTCCAATGGCAACCCCGAGTGCGGCGATTTCCGCGAGCGCGATACTGATGAACGTCATGTTCTTGAGGAGCAGGAAATTCCCCAGATATGCGCATAGTCCGCCCGTGAGAAGTCCCACCGCCAGCGCAATCAACAGAAATGGTTCTGAGAACACGGTCACATCCTGTCGTTGGTCGGCGATTACTCGCTGTTGGGTACGACGCAGTAACTGCCGCCGGAATGCTTGAGTACCTGGATTGGGATACCGTAGAAACGTTCCAGGTGGTTCTGTCCAATGAAGTCTGCCTTGCTGAACACGCCATACTCGTTTTCTTTGAGGAACACGAGATTCTCTGCAATCTGCAGGACGGTGTTCAGCAGGTGGCTGACGATGATGACTGCAGTACCGTCACGCTCGTGGATTTGCTGGATTAGATTCAAAACCGATTGCTCTCCGGCGATGTCCATGTCGTTTGTTGGCTCGTCCAATACGACAACATCGGGGCGTGCGGCCAGAGCCCGGGCAATGAGCGTGCGTTGCTTCTGGCCGCCCGACAGTTCCCGCAACGGTTGGTCCCGCAAATCAGCTATGCCGGTGCGTGTCAGGGCTTCCTCCACGGCGGCATGGTCTTCGGCCCCGGGCCGGGCCAGCCAGGACATCAAGCCGTATCGCCCCGTCATAACCACCTCACCGACGGTGAACGGGTAGGTCTCGTTCAGTGCCTCGCGCTGCTTCACGTAACCGTAGCGCAAGCCCGGCGTTCGCTTCACACGTCCTGCCAGTGGTTCGAGCAACCCCAACAGGACGCGCAGCATCGTCGTCTTTCCGGCGCCATTGGGTCCCACGATGCCCCAGAGTGCGCGTCTCTCGACTCGCCAGTTGATGTTCTCTGCCAGACGATTTCGGCCGTAACCGATCGTGACACCGCAGAACTCGACAAGCGCCTGGTTATTGAGCTTCACTTGCTATCGCCGGATTGGAATAAGGGGGTCAGGTCAGCCTTTACCCCGCAGTGCATTAGACCATTGCAGAATGCGTTCATTTGACGGGCTCCAGGATACTATCCAGCAGACGGTCAAACCACTGTTGCAGCGTCTCGCCATTCTGATGATCCACGCTGGACGGTAGCGTGACAACCGCCAAACCGGTCTGCTCGGATAGCCAGCGTACTGGACGTTCGTTCAGGTAATTGGTGTTGAATATCATCTCGGCTTGCTGCGTTTTCAGCAATTGCTTGACCTCGGCAAGATGACGAGTCGAAGGCGACACACCCGGCACCGGCTCCAGTGTCGCCAGCTTGTTCAGACCCAGCCAGTCGATCAGGTAAGGCCAGAATTCGTGGTGCACGACGATGGTCGTCCCTTCTAGCGGCTCACCGCGTTCGTTCCAGTCCTCTATCGCTTGCTGCCACGCACGTTCAAATTCTCGGTAACGCTGTCGATAATGATCGGCATGGTCGGGGTCCAGCGTTTGCAGACGCTGCGATAAAGGACCGGCAATACGCAGTATGTTTCGAGGATCCGTGTGTATATGTGGATTGCCGGCGGCGTGGAGATCACCCAGGCTACGGTCCAGCCTTTCGGGCACGTCCAGCATATCGACATGCTCGTACGCAAGGAAATGCCCAAGCTGCCCGACCTGAATCCGGGCGTTGCCTGACCGGCGCAACAACAGCGGCAGCCAGCCAATTTCGAGTTCGGCACCGGTGCATACCAGCAAATCGGCCTTGCGCGCCTTTGCGATCAGGCTGGGGCGCGCCTCGATCCGATGCGGATCCTGTCTCATGGTCGTTGCACTGTCGATGTTGAGCCGGTCACCGCCGAGTTGTTCGGCCAGCGCCGCCCACTCCGGCTCGCAGGCGAACACGTTAAGCGTCGCCTGCGCCATGCCGGTATGCGCGCAGAGCACGGCAGCAAACCCGTACAGTATGATTGTCTTAGAAAGTATGCGCACCGTGTGATCCTATGCTGAATGTATATTGAAGATAGACCTGGTCGTCCGACACCTGATAGGAATCATCGCGATTGTACTGCAGGCGAATGCGACTGTATTCACTGGGTACCCACTCGGCCATGACACTGGCCCGCTTGGGCGTATGGCCGTTGTTGAGCAATCCGGCTTCGTCGAGCACATCAGGGTCGCTTCCTTTGTTATCACTGTCGAGCATGTCGTAGCGAATACCGGTGCGCCAGTTGCGCGCAAACTTCCAGGTTGCCTGTGCGTACCAGCCGTCCTGCTTGCCGTCCAGTGTACTGGTCTCTAGCGGATCGCTGTTGAGCAGGGTCAGGTTGCCATCATCTTCTCGATTGAAATATTCGAATTGCAGTTTGACATTGCGCTCGCGGTAGTTGCCGTCGGGCGCCCATTTGTATATCGCATTCAGGCCGATGGTCTTGCTGTCGCCCTCGAACAGGGGAACTTCCGCCGCGTGCTCATCGGCGTGAGCATGGGCGTGACCACCGTATTCACGTGCAATCTTGTCAGCCGCAAAGTAACTCAGACCCGCCTGCCAACTGTGACTCACACCGAAGTCACCACCGATGTTCGCATAAGCCACCGCGCTACCGACACCGTCCTGCTCGCCGCCCGCCGGGTATTTTCGACCCGACAAAGCTTCTGCACCGAACTCAACAAACAGCGCCGTCGGCAAGATCACGGACAGACGCAGGCCGTCATCGAAATACTGGTTACCGAACAGCGCCCGGTATACCAGCGGTGCATCCTTGAAATCCCAGGCGTGTTCATGGATCTGATTGAGATAACCCAGGGCTGAGTAGAAACGGCCACCACGGATGGTGAAGCCGGCACCGAGCGCGAGCGTTTCGAAAAAAGCCTCTTCCAGCTCGATCTCGAGTTCGTTGCCATGGTCTGCAATCGCGAGCGTGAACTGACCATAGAACTTGTCGTCGATATTATTGCTGAATACGATCTCGGAATGCCCCAGTGAAAAACCCTCGGGCGCCAGTTCGGCTTCTCCGCCCAGCGCAAAACCCGGAATGCGATAATCTTCGGGATTATTTTTGTAGCTGGCATAAAAGCCATCGAGTATCACACTGATCGCCGGATTGAACTGGTTGTTCGTCGTCTTCCGGCGAAAGTAGTCAACATTGCCAGGCGCGGGTTCGGTAGCCTTGGCATCTCGTTCCAGCGCTTCGATACGCTGTTCGTAATCATCAAGCTTTTTGTTCAACTCATCGGCATCTGTTGCACCATGTGAAACAGACGCACTCACAACAACAGCACTGGCAAGTGCTGCTTGCACACTAAAGAGATTCATTCTAATACCTACCTTGTTTGTTACAGCAATGAAGCATGTTTCCGTGCAGACATTCAACATCTGCCGGAAGCGGTCTGAACTAAACGGTCAGAGAGGTAGTGGTGGCGCGCGAGGCTGATAGCATAGGGGGGTATGACCATTGAACGGTCGGGGCAATCGGCTATTGGTTTCATCGGCACGATCGACGTTTTCGCTGCTCTGCGGCAAAACCGCAAGGGCATGATTGTTGTGATCAAAGCTGGCAAAAGCTGCACAGATCTCATCTTCAGCATGGAACGGATGTTCTGCCGCGTGCACAAGGGCATTCAGCTGTCCTGCAAGCAGCAACAGACTGGCAATAAACACGATCGCCTTTGTGCTATTGATCATTGGATTTGAGGCCTATTCAGCGAAAGGATCCAGATTAATGAAACGTTATAATATACCAGTAACCTGCGCAACGCCATCCAGCCACGAGATTGGTGGTATGAGCATCTATCAGTCGGCAGACCGTAGGGTGCGCCGTGCGCACCGTGAATCTTCAGTTCGGTGGCCCGTCCTGGTGCGCACGGCACACCCTACGACTTTGCGCAACCGAAGACCAGCCTGAACCCTGATTGGCAGGTTTTAGAAACACATTGGACTTTTATCATCTGTTGAAGCAACCAATGTCTTATCAGAATTCTACTCCGTCTGGTGAGAAATGCGGGTTAGTCAGTTATCGCTCTCGACTGCTCTACCCCAGCCGCCGCCGCCAGCGGTTTCGATTACCAAGCTGTCGCCGGTCTGAACTGAGAAATTCTGCTTGGCCTTGATGACGTGCTGATTGAGCAGATTACGGCCGGACCGGCCATGGCTTGCTCCGTGCAAACCCCACGGTGGGTGTGCCCGTCTTTCGGTCAAGAGGGTAACATTGGCAGGCTGCAGAAACTCGAATTCGCGCACGATACCCTCCCCACCCCTGCAGACACCATGGCCACCTGAACCCGATCTGATCTGGTAACGCCCGATACGTATCGGAAACGTCATCTCCAGGGCCTCGATTGGGGTATTCAGGGTATTGGTCATATGTGTTTGCACCGCATCGATGCCGTCGGCGACCGAGCTTGCCCCCATGCCGCCGCCGATGGTCTCATAGTAGTCCCAGGCCTGCCCCCATTCGTTCGCGTCAGAGCCCATCGCCACGTTATTCATGCTGCCGTGGCTCGCTGCAGGCACCTTTTCGGGTATCGCCTGCGCCAGCGCACCCAGCACAACATCGACAATGCGTGTACTGGTTTCGACATTTCCGGCCGCCACCGCCGCCGGATAATTTGCGTTCAACAAACCGCCCCCTGCCGCAATTATCGTTATCGGGCGAAAACTGCCGGCACAGGCGGGCGTCTGCGGCGGCAACAAACAGCGGAAAACATACAAAACAGCCGCCGCAGTAACGGAAATCGGGCAGTTGACATTGCCGCGGACCTGGGCGCTGGTTCCTTCGAAGTCAACCGTGATCCTACCTTGCCGGACCTCGATACGGGCCTCAATCTGAATATCGCTATGTCCCAGACCGTCATCATCCAGCACATCGGAGAACCGGTAGCAGCCTTCGGGAATTGCGCCAAAACTGCCGACTGCCAGCTGCTCGGCATAATCATTCAACGCCACCAGCGCAGAACAGTACCGATCTGCCCCCATCTGCCGAATCAACTCGGTCAGACGGTTGTGACCGCGCCGATTGGCACCAATTTGGGCATTGAAGTCACCTCTGGATTCGACCGGATTTCGCATCGATGTCATCAGTTCGTCCAGGCGGTTTTCGTTGAGGCGGTAGCGCTCGACCAGCTTCTGCGGCTTGATGACCAGGCCTTCCTGATCGAGACTGGTCGACAACGGCATCGAACCTGGAGTTTCAGCACCTATGTCGGCATGATGGGCACGGTTTGCGACAAATCCGAGCAGTTTCTTCCCAACGAAAACCGGCGCAACAACGGTGACATCCGGCAAGTGCGTGCCCCCCTCGAAGGGGTCATTCAGAATCACCATATCACCGTCCTGCCAGCACATGCGCTCAACGATCGCGCCCATCGCATAGGCCATGCTGCCGAGGTGAACCGGGATATGCGCAGCCTGGGCACAGAGATCACCGTTGGCGTCGAAAACCGCACACGAATAGTCCAGACGGTCGCGTATGTTCGGAGAAAATGCGGCGCGCTGCAGCGCAGCACCCATTTCATCACACACCGCTTCGATGCGATTCGCAAAAATGCTCAACTCAATAGGATTCATCGGGCAGTAACACCACGCTTTCCAAGATTTCTGTCCTCGCGATAGTAATGACACCGCGGTGCTTATGTACCAGCGCATTATACATTGCGCCAGAAGCCAACTAGCCCGCAACGCAGCCATTTTTCTACTTGTGCGCGAGACACAATACAGTATAATTTGGGATTTAACGGCAGCCCAGGCTGCCGTTTTTGATTTCAGTTCGCGTTAAAGCAATGTCCGACAACCACCTGATGACAACCTACGCGCCTCTGAACGTCACCTTCGAACGTGGCCAGGGCGTATTTTTATGGGATACCGAAGGAAGGCGTTATCTAGACGCGCTCGCGGGTATCGCCGTTTGCGGCCTGGGGCACGCGCACCCGGCGGTTACCGATGCTATCTCAGCGCAGGCCGCAAAACTGGTACACACATCCAATTTGTACCATATTGAAAACCAGCAACGCCTGGCGGATGAGCTGTGCCGGGTGTCGGGCCTGGATCGTGTTTTTTTCTCAAATTCCGGCGCCGAGGCCAATGAAGCCGCCATCAAAATTGCGCGGATGTATGGGCACAGCAAGGGGATTTCATCACCTGCCATTATCGTGATGGACAACAGTTTTCACGGACGTACGATGGCGACACTGTCAGCCACCGGCAACCGCAATGTGCAAGCCGGTTTCGAGCCGCTGGTGCAGGGATTTATTCGCGCGCCTTTCAACAATGTTGACGCGATTGAGAACATCGCCTGCAACAGCAATCATGTGGTCGCGATCTTGGTCGAGCCCATCCAGGGGGAAGGCGGCATTAACGTGCCCGATGCCGATTACCTGAACAAGCTCCGCGACATCTGCGATCGTGAGGGCTGGCTTCTGATTCTCGATGAAATCCAGACGGGCATGGGGCGAACCGGCCAGTGGTTTGCATTTCAACATAACGCCATATTGCCAGACCTTATGACACTTGCGAAATCCCTGGGTAACGGAGTGCCAATTGGTGCCTGCCTCGCAAACCGGAAAACCGCTGCGTTGATGAAGCCGGGCAGCCATGGCTCTACGTTTGGCGGCAATCCACTCGCCTGCGCTGCCGGTCTCGCCGTAATTTCGACTATATTGAACGACGGACTGGTCCAGCGTGCTAATATCATTGGCCAACAGCTTCAAGACCAGCTTAAGACCGCGCTAGCCGGTGTTGCCGGCGTGGAGGCGATACGCGGCCAGGGCTTGATGCTCGGCATTCAGCTGGACAGGCCCTGTAAACAACTGATGTCGTCAGCTCTGGAGCAAGGACTGTTGATCAGTGTGCAAGCTGGATCCGTGATCAGACTGCTTCCACCGCTGATCATCAACGAGGACGAAATTCAATCGCTCACCGAAAAACTGAGTTCGCTGGTCATTTCGTTTTTGACAAAGGAAGCTGCCTGAGTGCATGCAACCGCGAGATACGACCATGACTGCACGCCATTTCCTGACATTGACGGATCTATCCAGTGATGAACTCTCAACACTGCTTCACCGAGCCGTTGAACTGAAACGACTGCAGCAACAGGGTGAGCTCTACCAGCCACTCAAGAACAAAGTGCTCGCAATGGTTTTCGAAAAATCTTCGACACGAACGCGTGTATCCTTCGAAGCCGGAATGACACAGTTTGGCGGTCATGCCATCTTCCTTTCACCACGCGACACCCAACTAGGACGCGGTGAACCGATCGCAGACAGTGCCCGAGTCTTATCGAGCATGTCAGATTGCATCATGGTGCGCACGTTCGAACACGAGAAGATCGAGCGTTTTGCCGAATACTCCTCCGTGCCGGTGATCAACGGACTTACCGATGAGGTTCATCCCTGCCAGCTATTGGCGGATATGCAGACCTACCTGGAGCATAGAGGCGAAATCTCAGGAAAGATTGTGAGCTGGATAGGCGATGGCAACAACATGTGCCACTCCTACATGCACGCTGCAAAACTGCTGGATTTTCAGCTCAATATTGCCTGTCCGGAGGGTTATGAACCGCACAGCGGGTATCTTGAGGAGGCTTCCGAACATGTGAGTTTGATGTCCGATCCTGCCGAGGCATGCAAGCAAGCCGATCTGATCGTCACCGACGTCTGGGCGAGCATGGGCCAGGAAGACGAACAAGCCAGGCGCGAAGCGGCGTTTGCACCGTACCAGGTCAACAAAGCCTTAATGGACATCGCCAAGAATGATGCCCTGTTCATGCATTGCCTACCTGCTCATCGCGGTGAGGAGGTCAGTGCCGATGTGATCGATGGCAATCAGAGTGTTGTATGGGACGAAGCGGAGAATCGACTGCATGCCCAGAAAGCGCTGCTCGAGTACCTGCTGGTCGAGTAGACCTGCTTTGGATCAGAGCCTCTCAAGACGGGCAAAGGCAAGCTTGCTGCTCGTCGTTATGGTCGTGCTCATTCAACATCCAGCAGTCAGCGCCGATCTCGACACGGAATGCGCCGCAAGATACCCCTCGATAACTTCTTACGAACGCCCGCCCGAGTTCAGTGAAGATAACCGGAGCACCATCGACCTCAGCGCAAACCGGACACTGACCAGCAAGGATGGCTCCACAACCTTTGAAGGTGATGTCATCATTGAGCGCCACGAACTCAGGATGCGTACCGATATGGCCCGTTTCGACAACACGCTGAGGGAAGTTTCAGTCGAAGGCAACGTTCACCTGGATACCCTCGACATGTCGATCGATGCGGACAGCGGTCGTTTTTTCCTCGATGACAGAAACCTCGAACTCAACAACATTCAGTTCTTCATGCCCGAGACCCGCTTGCGGGGTCAGGCCGAAAGAGTCACATCCGAAAGTGACCGGTTCGCAACTTTAACGTCCTCCAACATAACCAGCTGCCCGCCTAACAATATCGACTGGCTGCTGTCCGCAGATTCGATCGAACTCGACTTGCAAGACGAATACGGAAAGGCCCGCGATGTGGTGCTCAGGTTCCATTCTGTCCCATTTCTGTATACACCTTATATAGAATTCCCGGTTGGCGACAGACGCCGCAGTGGCCTGCTGGTACCGTCCTTCGGCACATCTTCATCACGCGGCTTCGAGCTGACCATACCCTGGTACTGGAATATCGCACCTAACCAGGATGCAACTATCGCTCCCCACTACATGGACAGACGGGGAATGCAGCTGGACGCTCAGTATCGATATTTGACCCAAACAACCGATGGCACCTTCGACATTAACTATCTGCACGAAGACAAGATCACCCTGGAAACACGTTACTCCCTGAAATACCTGCAAAACACCGACTTCACTGATGACATAAGACTGAACATCGACTACAACGATGTGTCAGATCCGGAATACTTGCAAGACTTTTCATCCAGTCTGCTGGGATCCAGCACCACGCATATCAGCCGCAGCGCCAATCTTGCTGCGAACTACACCAACTGGAATGCAAGCGCAAGACTGCAGACCTATGAAACCCTAGACCTCACCATTGCGGAAAGCGACAGACCCTATCGCATGCTTCCACAACTCAGGCTCCAAGGTGAAGAGGAACTGACCGACAATTTCCAATTTACACTGTTCACTGAGTGGGTAAACTTCGTTCATGAAGATGACATCAATACCGAGGGACCTCGCTTCATTGTGCAGCCCGGCGCCGAATTGTCACTACGCAGCAGTGCCTGGTTCCTGAAGCCGGCGATCGAGTTCAATCACACTCAGTATAACGTCACCGACGGCGCCGGGACAAATATCGACACGCCCGATCGCAACCTGCCGATAGCTTCGATAGACAGCGGTATTTTTCTCGAGCGCACCACTTCGAATGACTTGATTCATACGCTTGAACCCCGGTTGTTCTACCTCTACGTTCCGTATGAGGATCAGGATGCCCTGCCGCTGTTTGACACAAGCATCCCTGATCTGACCTTATTGCAGATGTTCAGAAAGAACCGGTTTTACGGCGGCGACCGCATCGGTGATGCCAACCAGATCACTGCGGCCCTGAGATCGAGGTTCATTGACCCTGCGAATGGTTATGAGTATATGCGTGCAAGCATTGGCCAGATTTACTACTTTGATGATCGCAGGGTGACCCCGACCGGGATACCGGCAACAAGCAAGTCCTCAGACATCATTGGCGAAATCAGTGGTGCGGTCGGCAAATGGAAAGCGAATGCCGGCATGCGCTGGGATATTGAAGAGCATAACAGCGCAAGACACAACGCCTCGTTGCAGTACAGGTCGGACAGCCAGTCGATTTTCAATCTGGGCTACAGCAAGCGACGGGAAACCCTGACAAACCCGGAAGCACTTGAACAAACGGATATTTCGTTTGTCACACCCGTGAGCAAAAGATATACCATCATCGGACGCTGGAACTATTCGCTCGAACAGCAACGTGACCTGGAAGTCATCGGCGGCTTTTCATACGAGAGCTGTTGCTGGTCAATGATCGTTGCGCTGCAGCGCAACCTCGTGACTTCCAGCACCATCGACGAGGATTACGATAACTCAATTCTCTTCCAGCTGGTCTTGAAAGGACTGGGCAGCGTCTCAGGCGATAGCGCTGTGGACAAGCTGAAGCAATCAATACTCGGATTCAGAGATACATATTAGGGCAGTAGCGCATGTTGAGTACCTGCAAATCAAAGATTATTTTGCAACTGATGTTTATCTTTACTGGTTCGTTAGTGATCGACGGCGCGGTGGCCATGACACCGCTGGACAGCATCGCGATCATCGTCAATGAGGACGTCATTACCAAGAACGAGCTGGCAGAAAAAACCGGATATTTCGAGAATCAGATACGCGCCAGTGGCGGCTCAGTGTCGGATAGAGAGAGCCTGCAGAAGCAGGTCATCGAGCGCATGATTCGCGATCAAGTCCAGCTGCAAAAAGCCGCACAGTTGGGTATTCAGATCGACGACATCAGCCTCAATCGCATGATAGATGCGATGGCAAAGAACAACAAGATGACGATGAGCGAACTCCGCGCAACCCTGGAGCGAGAAGGCATTGACTTCGGTGATTTCCGCACACAGACACGGGAAGAGCTGATTATTCAGGAGTTGCAAAAACGTATGGTTGCCGAAAAGGTCAATGTCACCACTCAGGAAGTTCAGCAGTTCATCGAAGCGAATGAGCGGCAGACTAACAGCGGAACGGAATATCATCTATTGCACATACTGGTCGCCACGCCCGTAAGCGCCTCACCTGAAGACATCCAGCAAGCGCAGAACAAAGCCGAACAGCTGTACGAACAATTAGAGCAGGGTGCTGACTTCAAACAGCTGGCAATGCGCGAATCAGCCGGCAGCAATGCGCTCAACGGCGGCGATCTTGGCAGGAGAAAAGCCAACGAGCTGCCGGAGCTTTTTCTGAATGCTATAGAAAATCTGACAACGGGCGATGTGAGTAAGCCCGTACGCAGCGCCAGTGGTTTCCATCTACTGAAAGTCATTGGGTCAAACAATAACGCCGAGATGGTGACCCAAACACACGCCCGCCATATTCTGCTAAAAACCAGCGCGGACAGGGACGATGAACAGGCCCGTGAAGCCTTGCTCGAGCTAAAGCAACGTATTCAAGATGGTGAGGCTTTCGCGGATCTGGCAAATGAGCATTCTGAAGATCCTGGATCCAAGATAAAGGGAGGTGATCTTGGCTGGGCCAATCCCGGAACTTTCGTGCCAGCATTCGAGCGTGTGATGAACTCGCTGGCGATCGATGAGATTTCGGCACCTTTCAAGAGCGAATTCGGCTGGCACATTATGCAGTTGCTTGGACGCCGGCAGGTTGATATGACGGCGAGCATCAAGGAAGCCAAGGCAATGCAGGCCATTCGTAAGCGCAAAATCGATGAAGAGCTCAGGCTGTGGTTGCGCAAGATCCGGGACGAAGCCTATGTCGAGTACGTCGACGCCAGCCTGCGACCAGGGGACAGCAGGTAATCACGATCACTGCCGATGCCACATCGTGCGAAGAAGCGACTAGGCCAGAATTTTCTCGTCGACAGCAATGTCATCGCGAAGATCATCGACAGCGTCAATCCGCACGATCAGGACCATATCATCGAGATCGGCCCCGGCCTTGGTGCCCTCACCCGCCCGCTGCTACAAAGAGTTGACCGTCTCGATGTGATAGAGCTCGATCGAGATCTGCTACCAGAGTTACGCAAGCTCGATGTTCACGACAAGCTTTGTGTGCACCATAACGATGTGCTTGAGTTCGACTTCACCCGATTCCGCCAGTCAAACTTTGCGCACGACAAGTTGCGCCTGATTGGCAATCTGCCTTATAACATCTCAACGCCGGTTCTTTTCCAGTTGATGAACCACCGCGCCAGTATTCAGGACATGCATTTCATGCTGCAGAAAGAAGTCGTTGAACGCATGTGTGCGGGTGTTGGTGCGCATGACTACGGCAGGCTTTCAGTGATGATGCAGTTGCACTTTGAAACCATCCCGCTATTCACCGTGGCGGCTGAGTGTTTCAAGCCCATACCGAAAGTGGAATCGGCCGTTGTACGACTGATTCCACGGGTCGATTTGGCGATTGCCAATGACCATCTGGCTGATTTTTCCGGTCTGGTCCGACAAGCTTTCTCCCAGCGACGTAAGACACTGAAAAACACACTGAAAGGCCTTTGCGATAGCAATATGCTCGAAGCGGCGGGCATCGACTCCAGCAAAAGGCCTCAGCAATTGAGTGTGCATGAATTCATCGCTCTTTTTCGTCAGTTCAGCCGCAACACATAGTCCGCCGGCGCGACACAAGCAAAAAAACCGCGCTTTTCCTGTTTTATTACGCCATTGCTCGAATGGTATACTTTGACGTCTTTTTCTGGAATAAATCCATGTCTGATAAAACTTACGCGATCCGTGTTGATGTGCAGCCAGCGTACATTGCCGAGCAATCCGACCCGAAGAACCACCAGTACGTGTTCGCATATACCGTCACGATCAAGAATACCGGAACGGTACCAGCAAAATTACTTACCCGTCATTGGATAATCACAGACGGTGATGGCGAAACACAGGAAGTGAAGGGTGAAGGCGTGGTTGGGGAAAAGCCCTACCTTAAACCGGGCGAAAACTACAGGTACACATCGGGCACGATGATGAAAACGCCGATTGGAACCATGCACGGCAGTTATCAAATGATTACGGATGACGGGGTCAACTTCGAGGCAGAAATACCCACTTTCAGCCTGACCGTTCCTAACATGCTCCATTGACTGCGCGCCAGCGCAATTCAAAGCCGATGGCACTGAAACATAGCTACAGTCTGTTGTCCCCTATCTATGATCTGGCCGTGCGGCGCCCCCTAGATCACGTCCGCAAGAAGAGCCTGGCGCGCCTGCAGAATGTTGTCGGCAAGGATATCCTTATCAATGGCATCGGCACCGGTCTCGATCTTGACTACTTGCCTCGCGGCGCGCGTTATACCGGTTTGGACATCACGCCACTGATGCTGCGGCGGGCTGCAAAACGTGCCGAGCAATCCGGCGTAGAAATCCAGCTGGAGTGCGCTGACAGCCTGAATCTACCCTATCGAAGCGAAACGTTCGACATTATCGTCATGCACCTGATACTGGCAGTGGTACCCGATCCGGCGCGCGCGCTGCAGGAAGCTGAACGAGTGCTCAGAACCAACGGTTCTATCTATATACTCGATAAATTCCTCAGGCCTGGCCAAATAGCGCCGATTAGGCGCACAATCAACACCGTATCACGCCATATCGCAACGCGAACCGACGTGGTTTTTGAGGACCTGCTGCCAGACGCGGCCAAGCTGCATGTTGTTAGCGACGATCCGGCACTTGCCGGTGGCTGGTTCAGACTGATAGAGTTGACGAAGAAACACTGACAGCAGGAGTGGGGGCCGCTATGGCTGTCTATGCCATTGGTGATGTACAGGGATGTTATGACGAATTGGTCCAGCTCCTGGACACGATCGAGTTCGACGCGAACAACGACAAGCTATGGTTCACAGGCGACCTCGTCAACCGCGGCCCAAAATCACTCAGGACCTTACGCGCGCTCTACGCGATGAGCACGAGTATTATTACCGTGCTCGGTAACCACGATTTGCACCTGCTCGCTACCGCTTGCCATCATTGCAAACCAGGTAAGAAGGACACCCTGGACGAGATACTCGATGCACCAGACCGAGATGAACTGATCGATTGGCTGCGCAGCCAGCCACTGATTCATGTCGACGATGAACTTGACCTGGTGATGGTCCATGCCGGACTGCATCCTGCATGGTCAATCGATCAGGCCCGGCTGTTTGCACACGAAGTCGAATCGGTTCTGCGCAGTGATGAACATGTAGACTTTTACAGGCACATGTACGGCGACAAGCCACGCACGTGGTCAGACACCTTGCACGGCTGGCGGCGTCTGCGTTTCATCACCAATATTTTCACGCGTCTGCGTTATTGCGACCAGGACGGGAAACCCGACATGAACTCCAAGGGCGCACCGGGTACACAAGCTGAGGGGCTGCGGCCTTGGTTCGAAGTAGCGGGCCGCCGGAGTCAAAATGACCACATCATCTTCGGGCATTGGTCAACACTCGCTCTGCTGCAAGACTACCCGTATCACAATGTCTACCCGCTGGACACAGGCTGTCTATGGGGCGGACAGCTTACTGCGATGCGAATCGATCGGAAACCCTACCAGCGGTTCAGCATCACCTGCCCGGAATCCCAGAAACCGAAGATGCCAGGTTGATCCGAAAAAGGTTAGCCCGCATTTCGACTGGCCCGCATTTCTCACCAGGATCACGGGAGCAGGCGCAGGATTCGTGTTCGTAAGCGCTGCTCTGGAGCGAAAAGCGTAGCCGTAGCTACGGTTTGAGTGAAGAGCAAGCTTACGGACACGAAGACCAGCCTGAACCGTGATAGGCACTGTTGAAAAACACGCTGTCATTTCGGTCAGGTGAGTTTTCTCAAAAGACCCAATGCCTTATCAGTACTCTACGCCGCCTGGTGAGAAATGCGGGCTAGCCCGCATTTCTCACCAGGATCACGGGAGCAGGCGCAGGATTCGTGTTCGTAAGCGCCGCTCTGGAGCGAAAAGCG
>Ga0272441_10009197_pt1 | contig 15350 bp, 11 predicted proteins | sample SSMProp6N_FD_193582 | JGI IMG/M metagenome (GOLD analysis project Ga0272441, IMG submission 193582) | Marine sediment archaeal communities from Little Sippewissett salt marsh, Falmouth, MA, United States - SSM-Prop-6N | ecosystem: Environmental > Aquatic > Marine > Wetlands > Sediment ... | reverse complement strand
ATGCCACCATGACGATAAGGGACAGCCGTTAAATGACCTGAAAATGGGAGATGAGGTCCAAGGCTGTATCGAATGCCACAAGATTCCCGGTCAGATGCCCGGCAAGCTGAAAAAAGAGATGAGAGAGAAAAAGGTGTCCAAGGATGAGATCCAAAAGAAAAAGATGGAGTATCACGCCGAAGCGGTTCACGACAATTGCATCACCTGTCACAAGGCCTTCAACAAAAAGAACAATACCAAGGCGGCTCCAGCTTCCTGTACCAAGTGTCATCCAAAGAAAAAATAAACGTCGAAGTCTCATCGTTTGATCGAACCGGGGTAATGGCGTCATAGACGGTGTTACCCCTTTTCTTTCACAAAAAGAGGGAAGGTCTTCACCGATTCATTGACAGTGCCTGCCGCTGATGGTAACAATACCGGATAGATACAAATCGAAACCCTGCCTGTCGTTACACTGGATTCATTACATTCAACCCTGACGCAGAACAAAATCCTCTATGATAGCCGTTCGAAGCAGCTATCGGGAAAAGGAACCAACCTTGCTCATAGAGAAATAGCAAACCGAAAACCCTACTATTCGGACACTGGCTATGTCTCGACCTACAAACGTACTACGTTCTATTTTGGTAGCTGGGCTGTTTTGTGCCCTGCCGTCTTTGCGTGATTTTACGGTCAGAGCAATCCTGCCCAACTTCAGCAATCAAATTCGATGGGTGTTGTTGTTCGGCGCGATTGCCTGGGAAATGGTAACCCCTGGACGGGCCTTTTGCGAAACGGCCATGAATTTCGATTGGATTGCAACGGCGGTGTCCATCCAGGGGGATGTCCAGGTTCTCAAAAAAGGAGGGCCGTCATGGCAATCGATACAACTGGGAGATCGATTCCTACCAGGAGACATCATCAAGGTGGGGAAGAACAGCCGGGCAGCATTTGTTTTGATCAATGAGAGCACCCTGAGGGTCGATCAGCATTCGACGTTGGTTTTTAAATCGGTCGAGCCGAAGCGGCCCTTTTTATTGGAACTGATCAAAGGTGCCATTCACTTTTTCAGCCGAAAACATCGTCGTCTGCGGTTGGACACACCGTTTGTCAATGGTGTGGTGGAAGGAACCGAATTTTATGTTCGCGTGGAGGAGCTTCAAACGACTTTTTTGCTTTTTGAAGGTCGTTTGAGGGTTTCCAACGATACGGGAACCCTTACCCTGATGAAAAATCAAAACGTCACGGCGGGGGCCACACAGCCACTTACCCCGACGACCTTGATTCGTCCCAGGGATGCGGTCCACTGGACGTTGTTTTATCCGGCGATGATCAATTTTACCGCCGCCGATTTTTTATGCGACGAGGGGTGGTGCGAAACAGCGAGGCAATCGGTGGACGCTTGGCGAAAGGGTGATTTGCGCAACGCGTTCAAGACCCTATACAGGGCTCCAGCGACCGTGGACGATCCTCTGTTTTTGCTGTATCGGGCTGTTTTGAAGCTGTCCGTCGGTCAGGCGGAGTCCGCCCTGGCCGATCTTCAACAGGTGCAGTCATCTCAATCCCATCGAAGCGATGCCCTCGCCCTGCTTGCCGTCACGGCATTGGTGCAGGACCAAAAAGAGGAGGCCCAACGGCTCATGGATCAGGCCGCGTCCCTGGCTCCGAAAAGTTGCGTTGTCCAAATGGCCGCCTCGTATGTTCAACAGGCGCTGTTCAACCTGGACGGCGCTCTGGCAGCCGCCAAATCATCTACGAAGATAGACCCGGCCAATGCCTTGGCGTGGGCGCGACTTTCCGAGCTGTTTTTTTCCGTCGGAGATCGAAAGCAAGCCCTTTCGGCGGCAAAACGAGCCGCCATTCTCCAGCCGGAACTGGCGCACACCAAAACCGTTTTGGGTTTTGCCAGCCTCGCCCAGATAAAGATCGACGATGCCAAGCGAGCATTTGGCCAGGCGATCCGCATTGATTCAGCTTATCCCATGGCACGATTGGGGCTTGGGCTGGCCAAGATACGCAGCGGCCAGCTGGCCGAAGGCCGGGGAGACATAGAGGTTGCCGCTTGCCTCGATCCGGGGAATGCCCTGATTCGAAGTTACCTGGGCAAAGCCTATTACGAAGAAAAGCGCGAAGACTTGGCATCAGAGCAATTGGCCGTTGCCAAAAAGCTCGATCCGGCGGATCCTACCCCCTGGTTTTATGATGCGATCCGCAAACAATCCACGAACAGACCCGTCGAAGCGCTTCAAGAACTGCAGAAATCGATTGATTTGAACGACAACCGGGCCGTGTACCGCTCGCGACTCATGCTGGATGAGGATCTTGCCGCGCGTAGCGCAGGCATCGGGCAAATCTACCGAGATCTTGGGTTTCAACAACTTGCGCTTGTTCAGGGATGGAAATCGGTCAACACCGATCCGACCAATTATTCGGCCCACCGATTTCTGGCGGACAGCTATTCGGTGCTTCCGCGTCATGAAATTGCAAGGGTCAGTGAGCTCCTCCAGTCTCAGCTATTGCAGCCTTTGAATGTTACACCGGTTCAGCCGAGTCTGGCCGAAACGGACACCTTTATCATCGCGGGTACCGAACCTTCAGCACCCGCGTTCAATGAATTCAGTCCGCTATTTGTTCGCAATCGGCTGGCATTGCAGGCCAGTGGAATCGTTGGCAGCCAATCCACCTGGGGGGATGAAATTGCTCAATCCGGACTCTGGAATCGGTTTTCCTACAGCCTGGGACAATTCCATCATGAAACAAAGGGGTTTCGCGAGAACAACGACAGGTCTTCCAGCTTTTACAATGCATACGGACAAATAAGCGTGACGCCCGATGCATCTCTGATGGCCGAATACCGGTACTCAGAGGTAGAAAAAGGAGATTTGTCACTCTTGTTCGATCCGGAGAACATCTCAAAAAACTACCGCCAGGAGACCAACCGGCAATCGTTTCGAATCGGAGGGAAATATTCGCCCAATCCCCACAATGATATTCTTGGGACCGCGATTGTAAGCCAACTGGAAGGGACGGATTCGGATTTTTCTGACGAGTTGAATGCTGGTTATGTTCTTTCTGAGGATCAAAACGGAGGAATGATCGAGGCTCAGCATCTTTACCGATCACAAAAATTGAACCTAATCAGTGGGGTCGGCTACTTGCATTCCGATTCGGATAGCACGATAACGCCCACCCCTGGTTCACCAAATTTCTCCACGTCCCGGGTAGACCACACGACACCTTACATCTATTCTCAACTTCGGATGCCGGAACAGGTGATCTGGACTCTCGGCGGCAGTATGGATTTTTACCAGTCCAGCGCTGTTGAACGGGAACAGTTCAATCCGAAACTGGGAGTCACCTGGAATCTGACGTCTGAAACAACCCTTAGGGCAGCCGCATTCAGGTCCTTTAAAAGACAGCTTATTGCGGACCAGACGCTTGAGCCTACCCAGGTGGCCGGCTTCAATCAGTTTTTCGACGATGGAAATCGTACCGATGCATGGCGTTATGGGGGTGCCATTGATCAGGTTTTGGGTCGGAACCTGTTTGCGGGCCTTGAATATTCCATCCGGGATTTGGAGGTCAGTTATAAATCGATTTCCCAGAACGAAGAGACATTCAATTCTGCCGGGTGGGATGAACGGGCCGGCCGGGGGTACCTTTTTTGGACACCGGCAAGCTGGGTTTCCACGAGCCTCGAATACAATTACGCAAAATTTGAAAGAGACCAGCAATTTGTCGGCTCGGATAATTTTACGATGCTGCAAACGCACCAATTGCCCATTGGTGTCAATTTTTTTCACCCCACCGGATTGTTTGTCAGGCTAAAGGCCACTTATGTTGAGCAAAATGGAGATTTCGTTGGCAGAAACGATGCGTTTGAAAAAGTCTTTGAAGAGGACAGTGATGATTTCTGGGTCGCCGATGCTTCCATTGGCTATCGTCTTCCCAAACGTTTGGGGATCATAAGCCTGGAAGCTAAAAACTTGTTTAACGAAAGCTTTCATTTTCAGGATACCGATCCGGAAAATCCGGCGATCATACCGGAACAGGTTATTCTGTGTAAGGCAACGCTGGCATTCTAGTCTCTTACACATCAAAATTAGATGCTTGGTGGAACAAATAACATTCCTTCAACACCAAAGGAGAAAAAAATGGGAGAAAAAGCGACGATTGTAAAAACAAGTGCTCAGTTTTTTGAGGAATTGAATGAGGTCAAAGAGAAGGTATCCTTTCTTGTCGCCTACAGCAAGGAAACGGCCGAACCGATGTTAATATCACCCGGTGATGGTTGCACTTTCTCGGCAAGCGGACCGGGTGAAATCCCCGTAGAGATGCTTCTGAAATCTCTAAAAGACAAAGAATTCCTAAACGTCAAAACCACGACAATCTGCCACGCTTACAGAAATCCGAAGTGTCAGTTAATGACGGCATCCGGTGACTACGTTGACTGGGTTTGTGTTGAGGGGTAGCATGATCTGCGATCACGTCAAGTACGCAGAAGAGGGGCCTTCGCTTTTTTGAATTGCCTGGCAGCCAAAACGAGGGCTGGCGCCCAGCCCGGTGTTCCCAGAGCATGGATGTGGGTGTAGGTCGCCAAGACGTTGTTGACGCAGATACCGTCTTTTCCCTGAAAAAATCCGGTGCCCCGCTGCATGGAAAAGGCAAGCTTTTCACGCGACCCTTTCCATTCGATGACGCTGGAATAGTGAAATTCATGGCCCAGCAGTGTTGTTCCTTTGGGGAAATAGGGGGTTTCTGTATCAACCCGCACAATGGTGTAGCCATGGCCCTGGGGGCGATTGGAAAAGCCAAAAACCGCCGGAAGAACGCCGGCCATATCGAAATCCGCCTCCTTCAGGTGCAGCTTTTCTCCTAAGTACATCAGGCCGCCGCATTCGGCGTAAATGGGGAGGCCATCCGCTGCCAGATGTTTCAGTTCATCCCGAAAGGTTTTGTTGGCTTCCAGTTCTTGCGCATGGGTTTCCGGAAAGCCGCCTCCAATATAGAGTCCATCCACAGGGGGGATGTGGGAATCCGTCAAAGGACTGGTATAGACCAGTTTTGCTCCGGCGGCTTCCAAGGCTTCCAGGTTTTCAGGGTAGTAAAATTGAAAGGCAGAGTCTTTGAGGATGCCTATGCAGGGTCCACCCTTTGGATGGTTTGTTATGGACAGCGGAGGTACGGATCGGTCCGATCTGGAAACGGGGGCTGCTGTTTCTGCCAACGTCTGGATTCGCTCAAGATCGAGGTGCTGTTCAGCGACATCCCGAATCGCGTCAATGGCGGGTTTGGCCCAGTTGTGCTCGGGGGTCGGGACAAGCCCCATGTGGCGCTCCGGAAAGCCTTGCTTTCTCAATTTGGGAACGGCACCTAACACGGGAACTCCGGTATATTCCTCGATGCTGCGCGTCAGAATTGACTGGTGCCGGGCACCGGCAACCCGGTTTAACACCACACCGCCGATGTGCACATCCGTGTCGAAAGCGACAATGCCCTGCATGACGGCTGCCATGGTGCGGGTCGTTTTTGTGGCGTCAAGGCATAAAACAACCGGGAGCCCAAGCAACTTTGCCAGTTCCGCCGTGCTGGTCTCCCCTTTTGTATCGATACAGTCGTAGAGACCCCGATTTCCTTCGATAATGCTAAAGTCGCAATTTCGGGTATGGGTATGATAGGATCCGAGAATGACATCCCGGTCGATAAGAAAGGTGTCCAAATTGTAGCAGGGCCGGCCAGCCGCCATCGCCAGCCAGCCGGCGTCGATATAGTCGGGACCCTTTTTAAAAGGGGCGACAGATCTGCCCAGGCTCCGCAACGCTGCGAGAATACCGACGGAAAAGATGGTTTTTCCGGAACCTCCGCGAAGGGCGGCAACGACGATACCCGGTGTCGGTGTGTTTTGCTTGTTGGGAGGAGCCTGTTTCAAATGCGTTTATTGAGCGGCGGTTCACCAATGGGTTGGCCTGCCGTCGCAAACCAGAATTAATCTTCGTGCTCGGCTCCAGCCTGCTTGCCGGTACCGGGCAGGCCGTACATGGAGGTGCTGCCGGAAGACCAGTACTCCAACACTTCGTCCTGAACCAATTGGTTGACGATTTTCTTTGCCAGACGGGGTTTCATATCCAGAATCTTGGCCAGGTCGTTGAAGTAAAATTTGGATTTCGTTTTTTGCTTTTTCTGCAGGCTGCTGACGATCAGCTCTTTTGCCTCTTCGTATTCCATTGGTTTCCTCTTTTCTAAAGTATGCAGGGGGGGCGTTAAACGGCCTCCCCCTGCACAATTAATGGATTTCGCTCAATTTAGAACTTGAACTGCGTGGTCTGACGCCAGGTGTAGTACGCAGGATCACGGAAGTCATCGATGAGATGATGGGTGAAGTCAAGTTCACATTTTTCGAAGAAGCGTTCCCAGCCGATTCTTTCGGCCCAGTCGCCCAGCCGTTCATACTTGTTGGCGCCGGCGGAGTAGGCTTCGACAATCTTCTTGATGCAGGCTGTGGTGGATTCCCAACGCGGTGGTTCGTTGGGGATAAAGGCCACGACAACCTTGGAGAACTTGGGTGTACTGATGCGGTTGGACACCTTGCCACCCGCCATAATGACGATGCCGTCACCTTCCTGGTCGGCCAACGGCATCGAGGGGCACATGGTGTAGCAGTTTCCGCAGAACATGCAGCGTTCATTTTTCACGGCCACGGATTTAACGGTTGCTCCACCCACTTCCACTTTGGCCGGTTTGATGGCTGCGGTGGGGCAGGCTGCGATGGCCAGGGGGATTTCGCACATTTTGTCCAGATATTCATGGTCCAGCAGCGGCGGTTTGCGGTGGTAGCCGAGGATGGCGATATCGGAGCAGTGCACGGCACCACACATGTTTAGGCAACAGGCAAGAGAAACACGCAGCTGGGCCGGCAGACGGTGATTCTGGAAGTCTTCGAACAGCTCGTCCAGAGTCGCCTTGACCGGACCGGATGCGTCGGTGGCCGGGGTGTGGCAGTGGATCCAGCCCTGGGTGTGAATGATGTTGGTGACGCCGGCACCGGTGCCGCCCACGGGGAATTTGAAGCTGCCACCATCGAACTTGCGGCTGTGCAGATCATCGATCAGGGGGTCGACCTTGGCCTTGTCGTCGACCATGAATTCGATGTTGTTCCGGGTTGTGAAACGGACATGCCCGTCACAGTGCTTGTCAGCGATGTCGCAGATCTCGCGGATGTGGGACACGGTCATCAGACGGGCGCCGCCGCAGCGAACAGTGTAGACTTCATCTCCGCTTTCAGCAACGTGAACCAGTACACCGGGTTTGATGATTTCGTGATACAGCCATTTGCCCTTGTTTTTGGCGATGACGGGCGGGTAGAACTTGTCGTATTTCTGCGGACCGATGTCGGTGATCCGGTTTTCCATCGGTTTGTCGGGATTGTATCCTGAAGAAATAAATGCCATTGGTTTTCCTCCCCTTTATCTCAGGTGTTTCTTTCTGAATTCGTTGATGTCACGATCCCAGCCGCCGACTTCTTCCTCTTTCCAGAAGATGTAAGGATTGTGGCGCGGTTCTTTAACATGCTGCGCAACCGGCTTAATATTGGTCATCTCGAGCAGTTTCTGGAATCCCTGACGTTTGATCAGCTCACCGAGACGTTCGCGGTTCTTGCCTTCTTCCATCCACCAATCCCAGATATTTTCAATGACTTCCTTGATTTCGTCATACGGTTCTTCGACCTTGACGAAGGGAACCAGCAGAGAGCCCATCTGAGCGCCGTCGAGGATCGGGGCCTTGGCGCCGACGAGCATGGAGCAGCCGCGGTCGTCACCGATGTGAAGGGCGCGCGGCATGACGTTGATGCAGTGCATGCAGCGGGTACACTCTTTGTTGTTGATCAGCAGTTTGCCGCCGTCGTATTTCATGCACTTGGTTGGGCAGAGTTCGACAACCTCTTTCTCGATGTCGAAGGGGCCCCAGTCACGGCCGCTGTGAGAGCCGCCGTTGGGCGGAAATTCGCCGCCAACGTAGCCGGCTACGGCTTCCTGGTCGATTTTGATATCATCTCTCCAGGTACCGACAAAAGAGATGTCGGCGCGGGCGATGGAGGCCACGCAGCAGTTCGGGCAGCCGTCGAACTTGAACTTGAACTTGTAGGGGAAGGCCGGACGATGCAGCTCGTCCTGGTATTCCTGGGTCAGGTCGTAGCAGATGGCCTGGGTGTCGTAGCAGGACCATTCACAACGGGAAGATCCGATACAGTCGGACGGGGTTCTCAGGTTGGAGCCGGAGCCGCCGAGGTCCTGGTCGAAGTTGTGCGTCAGTTCGTAGAAAATTTCCTCCAACTGGGGCGTGGAGGTTCCGATGAAGATGATGTCACCGGTGGAGCCGTGCATATTGGTAACGCCGGAACCGCGGAATTCCCATAGGTCGCAGATTTTTCTCAAAAACTCGGTGGTGTAGTATTTGCCGCCGGGCTGGTTGATCCGCATGGTGTGAAAGTGGGCCACGCCGGGGAACATTTCAGGCTGGTCGCAGTAGCGGCCGATAACGCCGCCGCCGTATCCGAAAACACCGACGATGCCGCCGTGTTTCCAGTGGGTCACACCGTCTTTGTAAGAAAGTTCCAATACACCCAGAATATCCTCCACACAGTCCTGGGCAACCTGGAATTCCACGTTGTTCGGGTTTGCGGCCCTGTTCGCGGCTTCCTGCTTCAGGTCAGACACGAAGCTTGGCCATGGACCGGACTCAAGCTGGTCCAACAAAGGGGTTTCATGCTTTGCCATCTTTTACCTCCATTTAAGTGATAGTAAATCAACCTGCCAATAAAAAATGAAACGCTCTACTGCGGGGGGTTCAGGCCACCTCCTCTCGATTTTTTCCTGCTTATATTGTCGGAATTGTATATTTCATGTGGTGTTAACAGCTAATCTACAAGGCGCAGATATAGAATTAATCCTGATTCTTGTCAATAAAAAAGCATGGTTTCACACGGTTAACACCAGACCCTCCGGATGCATTGCCGAAAACTACAAAATGTTGTGAGTCTGCCAGACATAATGTCTTTATGTGGTGTTTCTTCGTCGTTCAAACCGTGTGGCCGATTTCTGCCGAAAGGATCGATGGTATTTGGATTTCATCAAAGGGAAACGAACTGTTTCAAGCAACGAATATGGATCTCCAGGTGTTTTTCGATAACATCGGCTTCATCGGATCCATCATCATAGATGGATGCTGCAATTTGTTGGGCAAAGAACAGCAGTTGCTTTTCAGGTTGCCGTGCCAAAAAGAGCCGTAAAAGAGCGGGAAACGATTCGGGAAAACCCGCCATTCGCGTGGTCAACTCCAATCCCCTGAAAAAGCCCCCCACTATGGACGCGAGATATCGGTCCGGTACCCAGGCCACGTCTGAAACACCGTCGAATCGATCCAACCGCATTCGTATGGACAAATGGATCAAAAACAGCAACAACAGCTCTACAATTTCCGCTTCATTCCTGGGCTCCGATTTTCCAACGACCATGGGCGCATAACCCCGAACGGTGATCAGCCGCGTCATCACCTTTCCGTTTTGTGTTCGGACAACGAAATCCCCCGCGGCATGATGCCAGGGAAAAATCTGGCTGCCTGTAAGAAGATCGTACGAAGCGGTCAGAATCATGGACGCATCCCGATAGACGGCACCTGCCTGATTCGGAGAAAGAAAACTGGGCTCGGCGGCACCATCCCACACCGTGATAGCTGGTTCTTTTAGATCTTGTTGTTGGGTAAGGTGAAATTCGTGAAAGCCCTCGAACCAGTCTGCTAAAAACAGGGGCAGATCATCGAATTGAGCTTCGTACACCGTGGGGAACCATCCAAAGGGCCGCTCTGCGTTGAGCCTCTTCAACGCGTTCACCTCAATGGGAAGCGTTTTTTTTCCCGATGCGGAAGCGGCGACATTGATGACGAAAGACAGTGGCTGATCGTCTATGGAGAATTGAATCCGGGCCGGATGGTAAAAGGCGCCGTGCTTCGCCAGAAAAACGTAAACATGACCGATTTCTTCTATGCCGACGTCTCTGCCGAGTTTGGTGGACGACGCTGTGCGTAGGCGGTGCCATCCGTCCGACGCACAGAAGTGGTGCACGCTGGAAAACAAATCCCCGTAGGTGATCTCGTCTCTTTTTGGGGTTGTCTTTTCGGGAGACCTGCGTTGCGGGAGCGGCTGCGCCCACAAAGGGTGTACCCGGTCAACAGGGTGGCCGGGGGTCGCCAGAAAAAAAGAGATTGTCGGCATAAAAGGGTTCAGGGCCGATGAGCTTGCAGTTCTGTCAAGATTTCCGGCGCCACGTCGTAGCCCAGCTCTTTTGCTTTGTCTGCGTGCTCAATGGCTTTTTCCGGCTGACCGTCTTCTAGGTAGGCAATAGAAAGATTGTTGTGCGCAACGGCAAAGTCCGGAGACAATTTAAGCGCTTTCAGATTGGCTTCGATGCTTTCTTTGATCTGACCGTTCATCAAATAGGCATTGGCCAGGGTGGCAAAGGCCTGAATGAATCTGAAATTGAAGGTTGTCGCCTTTTCCAGGGCTTTGATGGCGCCTTCGACGTCGCCTCTTTGAAGAAGAACAAATCCGATGTTTCCCCAGCCTTCCGAAAAGCCGGGCTTGACTTTGACCGCCCGCTGGTTCCAGTCCAGGCAGGCGTCCATATCACCTCGTTTCATGCAGATACCGCCCATCTGAACGTAGGCTTCGGCGAGTCCCGGGCTGCACTCGATGGCCTTGAGCAATGAATCTTCTGCTTCCTGGATTTTTCCCTGTCCCAGCAGGGCAACGCCCAAATTGTAATGCGATGTACCGCAATCCGGGTTCGATGCAATGGCTTGCCGCTGCTTGGCGATGAAGGCTTCCGCGTTGGGTGCTTTGGGAGGTTTTGACATAATCGACTTCCTTTTTTTCGGTTTGTCACCGATTTTTTCTGTTCGATCCTGATTGTTTGCCATAAAGTCGAACTGCGTAACGTGCCTTCGTTGCTTGTGTCAAGGAAAATCAGTGCTCACCGCTTTTTCCTTGACATCAAATAGCAACTTCCTTTAGGGGTTGTTGTATGGGTTGTTCGATATGGAGAACCGTTATTCCGACCTTTTTTTCAAAACCACAGGATTCATTGCCATGATCGCGGGGAATACAGGGAAACTTGTCATTGAACACGTGAGCCGTTTTCACGTTGATGTCAATTTCCCCTGCAGTAAGAGCCCCTGACAGCACGGTATCCACCCTACGCCTACGTGTTAACTTTTTTCAAAATCGGCCTGTTGACCCACTATGCGTCGAAGCGGCCCACTTTTCTCGGGAGGTAGCATGAAATCAGGTTGTTATACAGCACTGGTGACCCCTTTTGCGGGCTCGGCAGTGGATGAAACGGGTCTTTCTCGTCTTGTCGATTTTCAAATCAGCAACGGTATTACCGGTATACTGGCTGTCGGCACGACCGGTGAAAGTCCGACGTTGGACTGGAAAGAGCACAACCGGGTGGTCCAAATGGTCGCCGGGCATACAAAGGGGCAATGCCTTTGTATCGCCGGGACGGGAAGCAATAATACCAAAGAGGCCCTCTCGGCGACAGGGCACGCCGTTGAAGCAGGCGTCGATGCTGTGCTGCTGGTCGATCCATATTACAACGGTCCCAGTTCCCTGGAAATTCGAAATGAATATGTGGCGCCCGTAGCGGCTGCGTTTCCCGATACGACCCTTATTCCATACGTTATTCCAGGACGGACGGGGGCACAATTGTTTCCGCAGGATCTGGCCTTGCTTTTCAAAACCTATCCAAACGTCAATGCGGTCAAGGAGGCTACGGGCAACCTTGACAATATGCGCAAGACGCGCAGGTGCTGCGGGTCCGAATTCACCATTTTATCCGGGGACGATGGGCTTTTGGTGGACATGATGATCGACCCTGAAATTGCCGCGTCCGGTGTGATTTCAGTCGTTTCCAATATTGCCCCGAAGGCGATGGGTGATTTGGTGAAATTGCTGGGTGAAAACGAAATTCAGGCCGCCGAATCACTGGCAGAGGCATTGAAACCGCTATTCGGATTGGTGACGGTAACGACAAACGAGCCGTCACCTTTTGGTGACGTCGTTTGCAGGGCGCGAAATCCATTGGCGCTGAAAACGTTGATGCAGTTGCTGGGCCTTCCTTCCGGTCCCTGCCGGCAACCCTTGGGTAAAATGAGCCGGTCCGGGCTGGAGCATGTGGTCCATATCGCCAAAACGGTGCAGTCGAAAAATCCGGAAATCCTGGCGCCGCTTGCTGACTTCTTCAACGTCGATATTGATGCACGGTTGAACGATGTGGGGTTGATAGAGGGGCTGTGTTACCAAGAATACTAAATACAAAAAGGCATCTTTCGGCCCATATCGGCGTTCTCGGAACCTGGGAATCCCCGACGTAGCGCTTCTACGCCTCCGGTTCCAAGAACCCTGCGGCCTTTATTTGAACCACAACCTGCCTTTTCTGAAAAATATGACCTCAGTCTGTGCATGCTTGTTTTGACAAACGTACTGAAAATTAAATAGCGTCGTCTTTCTGGCCAATCTGAAAGGCGACGATATTTTTTTGGAGAGGGGAGAGAATTTATTGGTCCTCGTTTGTTTGATCGGCAAAGTTGGCCGCCTGTTGTTCCGGTTCGGTTTGCTTGAACAAGATCCCTTTTAGCCATTCCAGTCCGAATTTGAGCAACTCGATTTCGTCGTTTTTGATTTTTTCGACGGTCGCAGCGTCTACATCGACGCGCTCCAGAAAGGTGCTTTCAAAAACGAACTCCTTGAATTTGTCGATGTCATAGCTCACCAGGAAAAACATCTGTTTGGCTTTTTCGGTGAGTTTGATGTTGGGTGGGAAAGAGCGTTTTCGAACCACGAGATCCGTCCATTCACGGTTGATCTCATCCCTGAGATCAACCCCCTGGTCTTCCCGCCACTCAGCCACGGTCCAGTCGCAATCTTCTTCAAATCCCTTGCAGTGAGGTTCGTTGATGAAAAAGAAAAAACCCTCTTCATCCGCGCCTTCCTTGTGCTGAAGCGTGGCCGTACCCAACGGGTAGTAGCGGCAGGAGGTGGGCCTGTCCTCATAGACGATGCACCCTTCCCCATCCTTTACAAACGGGCAGGATTGACGGTCATCGTCCAGCAGCTTGAGCGTGACCATGGGCAGATCGGTCTTTTCCAGAAGGTGCGGCTCCGTATAGATGGCCAAAAATTCCCTCGAAGAGAGACCCAGCCGATTTTTCAACTGGATGATATCATAGGGCGTCAATATGATGTTGATGCCACGGCAGCATTCGGTGAAGCAAGGCACGTCGTGGTGGCATTTAAACTTGAACTTGCTCTGATAACCCAGCCGCACCGGGGAGATTGCAGCGGTTTTATTCAAATCTTCCATGGTTGGTCCTTTCTATCGTGTTTTAAGATAACGTTTTTTGCAAGGCCAGAGGGAGGACGCTGTATGTGCAATACCGCAACGACCGACAACGCAGCCAAAAACGTTATCCTGAATGCGATTACGGTTCAATTTGGAAGCGGACCCTAACCAAGGCGAAGGACAATGTCAATGCGTGTACAAAAGAAAAGAGGCCGGTTCAAGGATGAACCGACCTCTTTCTTCCTAACCGACAGAGTGGGTTTATTTAACCTTTCCCTCCCGCCAAGCCTGAATCAGCTTGTCATAATCCACTGTTTCACCCTTGGGTTTTTCGTTGGCCAGCTTCGCCTTGGGGGAACCGGGTTGGCTCAGCCAGTATTCTTCGTCTTTTTCCTCGTTCAGTTTGGGGCCGCATTCGCCCTGGGTTTTGGACCGGGCGATCCGTTTCAGGACTTTGTCCATTTCTGCAGCCAGGTTGTTCATTGCCGTGTCTACGGTCACTTCACCGGAAACCGCTTCACCGATATTCTGCCACCACAACTGGGCCAGTTTCGGATAGTCGGGTACGTTTACGCCGGTGGGCGTCCAGGCAACGCGGGCCGGGCTGCGGTAGAATTCCACCAGGCCGCCCAGTTTGGGAGCGCGCTCGGTGAAGGATTCATGCCGGATATCGCTGTCGCGAATGGGGGTCAGCCCCACATGGGCCTTTTTAAGCGATGTGGTTTTGGCCACGCAAAACTGGGCAAACAGCCAGGCTGCCTTGCGACGCTCCAGTGGAGTGCTCTTCATAAAGGTCCACGAACCGCAGTCCTGGTATCCCAATTTCATCCCCTCTTCCCAATAAGGCCCGTGGGGTGAGGGTGCCATGCGCCATTTGGGCGTGCCGTCTTCGTTGACCGTGGGGCCGGGCGCGACCATGCTGGGAACAAAGGCCGTGTACCAGAAGATCTGCTGTGCAACGGTGCCGTTGGCCAGAAAGGGCAGATAGGTGTAGAAATCCATGCCAAGGGCTCCCGGAGGTGCATATTTTCGCAACCAGTTCATGTACTTTCGAAGCGCATATTTGGCAGCCGGTCCATTGGCGGCGCCGCCGCGGCTAACGCTGGCCCCTACCGGGTTGCAGCCTTCCATACGGATTCCCCACTCATCAACGGGCTTTCCGTTGGGAATGCCTTTGTCACCAGCACCGGCCATGGAGAGCCAGGCATCGGTAAACCGCCAGCCCAGGTCCGGCGCTTTTTTGCCGTAATCGTTGTGGCCGAAAACAGCGCGTCCATCAATTTCACGCACATGTTCGGTGAAAAATTCGGCAATATCCTCATAAGCCGACCAGTTGACCGGTACGCCCAGTTCGTACCCGTAGATCTCCTTGAACTGCTTTTTGAAATCCTCCCGTTTGAACCAGTCGTAGCGGAACCAATACAGGTTGGCAAACTGCTGGTCGGGCAGCTGATACAGTTTTCCGTCCGGACCTGTTGTGAAGGATTTACCCATGAAATCGTCTACATCCAAGGTCGGAAGGGTAACCTCTTTGCCTTCGCCCTCCATGAAATCGGAAAGAGGGACGACGTAGCCGTATCGTGCGTGGGTGCCGATGAGGTCGGAGTCGTTGATCCAGGCATCATAAATGTTCTCTCCCGATGCCCACTGCGTCTGCAGTTTTTCGATTACATCACCCTCCTGGATCAAATCGAAAGAGACTTTTATCCCGGTAATCTCCTCGAATGCCTTGGCCAGGACTTTCGCCTCATACTCGTGGGTGGAGATTGTTTCGGAGACCACCTTGATGTTCATGCCCTTGAACGGTTTGGCGGCATCAATGAACCATTCCATCTCCTTCATCTGCTCTTCTTTGCTCAGGGTGGAGGGCTGGAATTCTTCCTCCACCCATTTTTTTGCGGCAGCCATATCCGCCATTGCCGGTGTTGCCGACATGCTGAACAAGAACGCCACAGCAACGCCAAAAAACAACATCTT
>Ga0272441_10009196_pt1 | contig 15351 bp, 16 predicted proteins | sample SSMProp6N_FD_193582 | JGI IMG/M metagenome (GOLD analysis project Ga0272441, IMG submission 193582) | Marine sediment archaeal communities from Little Sippewissett salt marsh, Falmouth, MA, United States - SSM-Prop-6N | ecosystem: Environmental > Aquatic > Marine > Wetlands > Sediment ... | reverse complement strand
TCATTACGGTCCTCCTTGTGCCCTTCGGGGCTTTCCTCATTGGAGGACCGTTTATCAAATATACGCCTTAATCGGCAGAGCCTTTTCAATTCTCACCGGCAGAGCCGGTGGATTAATAGTGATTTAGGGGCAAAGATGATTGCGGTGGTTGGCGTTAAGAAAATCTAATTGTTTGAGTGCTTTAGCACGAGTTTTAAATTTTCAGCCAGACGCCGAAATCATCCCCAAAATGGTCATCAAGCGAAAAAAACTGACTTTTTACGAGTCCATCAATCATTGAAAGACTGAAAAAATTAGCACACCGAGAGCGTGCATATCACTGCCGGTACAAGTCATCATGAGATGACCTTGGAGGGCTCCTCCTTTAAGCTCCAAGCATTTTTAATCTTCTCCACAGGCTGCTGCGGCTGATGCCAAGCTGTTTTGCCGTCAAGCTGCGATTGCCATTACAGGAGGCAAGGGTTTTCAGGATATGCGCGTGCGTCATTTGCTCAATCGATGAGTCGTTGTCTTCTTCTTGTATACTCAGCTCACCTATGATTCCCCGAACATCCTGTTCCCGGATCTTTGACTCGCTGACAACGCATAGACGTTCGATGACGTTTTCCAGCTCTCGAATATTACCGGGCCAGCTGTAATTTTCTAAAAGTGCAATGGTTTTCTTGCTGAGCGTAAGGTTTTTCCCCAATTTCTTATTATAGATTCGGGTAAAATATTCGGCAAGCAATCGAAGATCGCCGTTTCTCGATATCAAAGGAGGAATTTTTAGATTTAAAATATTCAGTCGAAAATAGAGATCTTTTCTGAAAGATCCATTTTGAACCTCCACCGTCAAGTCCCTGTTGGTGGCGGCAATAACACGAATATCAATGGGAATAATTTTTTCAGATCCCAGTGGAATGACTTCTTTTTCCTGAATAACTCGAAGTAATCGCGCCTGCAGTCTGGGCGATAGTTCCGTGATTTCATCCAGGAAGATGGTCCCCTTATGCGCAACGGTAAAAAGACCGGTTTTCCCCTTTTTACGAGCCCCTGTAAAGGCCCCTTCTTCATATCCAAAGAGTTCACTTTCCAACAGATTTTCTGGAATGGTGGCACAATTGATTGCTACAAAAGGACCTCTTTTCCGTTCGCTCAGGTTATGAATACTCTGGGCGAACATCTCTTTCCCCGTTCCGCTTTCACCAGCAATCATCACCGTACTGTCAACGGTAGCGTATTTTCGTGCCAGCATTTTGGATTGTTTGAGAGCCCGACTCTCACCGATTATGTCCGCAAGCGAATATTTTGCAATATGCCCCTTTTTCAGCAGGTTGAAACGAATTTTCTGTTCATACTCTTGGATGATGGACACATCTTCAAAGGTCTCAACGACACCGACGGTTTGCCCCTTAACCACAATGGGAATGCGGTTCGCCAGGGTCATGGCTGCACCAATCTTGTCCAACTGACCAAGCTCGGTGGTGTTTTTCTCCATGACTTTTGGGATGCGACTCCGAGGAAAAACATGTTCGATGAGCTTGCCAAGAATGTCGACCTGACGAATACCGGTTATTTTACTGGCAGCTGGATTGAAAATCGTGATCTCATTCTTTCGATTTACGGCAATGACCCCTTGATTAATATAGTGCAGGACGGCTTGAAATTCTTTGGTTTTCTGCCTTTCCTGATTACGCAATTCAATAATACGACGCGCCTCTTTGATACTTTGTTCGACAGCTTGTTCGCCGGTTTCCAGAAGCACCGTGGGAATACCGAGTTCTTTCGCCAGATTCTCGGCTACGGCACCCCCCAGCAGCACATCAATTTTCTGGCCGTTTTCCATAGCCCATTGTATGTACACTTTGCCATCCAGTTCATTCTCGATGTGGTGTGCCGTTATGTTTACATCCAGGATGGAAGCCAGTTGTTCCACACCTCGAATAATCGAGTCGAATCCGATGACAGTGATATGGTTGCCATAGGTCTTTGCCCGATGGATTGTTTTTAAAAGGTCATAGGGAGAAACGGGCAGTTCCACAGTCGGCGTCGTTTTGATCTCCCGATCAAGCAGTTGCGCTGTACCACCTCTTGAAATGAGCACATCAACCCCCTCTGCTTCGGCCTTATGTGCAATATCGAGCGACTGTTCCAAAAGACCGAGTCTTACTGCGACGTCTTTGTGTCTCCGTGCAACGACTTTCGCAATTTCAGCAAGCTTTCTGTGGGGTGCAATGACTAATATGGATTCCATGGCATACTCCACTGTACCTGTGTGCCGGATGGCGTTTTAACTTTACATAACGAATATCCATACGGTTGTAAAGAAAATTGTTCAATACTGAAACAGTACGTTCAAAGATAAAACATAATTCCCAAAATACTTCTTTCCGATTAATTGTATTATATAATAATATTAATAAGTTAACTTGTAATAGCGCGCATGGCACATGACTTGCAATTATGTAAAGTCATAGAACGAAATCAGACTTCGACTGCTGAAGGTTTTATCACTGAACACGACTGACACACAGTACCCCCACGCAACACTATAGGACGTTAAATATGAAAAGAAGATTCGGGGCTGACCCGTATGTGGATTACTATTTCTGTGCGGTATCTTTACGTGTCTTTTCGGCCAAATGAAAGGGGGACATGAGAGCAGTGAATCACAATCAGCATGCGGTTGAAAAGATTCTGGCCCGGGCGGCCGGCAGGGCATCGGTTTTTGCAGGACAGATCGTCGAATGTCAGGTAGATCTCGCCGAAGTAAATGATCTGTATCTGCAAACCATTCGTTCCTTTCACGACATGGGAGGGAAGCGGGTCCGCCATCCTGATCGGATTACCTTCATCCTCGATCATTACGCACCGGCAGCTACCATTCAGCAGGCAGAGAACCAGAAACAGATGCGTCAGTTCTGCCGGGAGCAGGACATCCACCAATTATTTGATGTAGGTGCCGGAGTCTGCCACCAGGTGATGGTGGACGAAGGACTGGTATATCCCGGTATGGTTCTGGTGGCCACCGACTCCCATACTACCACCCACGGAGCATTCGGTGCCTTCGGCACCGGCGTCGGGGCTACAGACCTTGCGGTTATCATGCGGACCGGGCAACTGTGGTTTCGGGTACCGGAAGTAGTTCGGATAGAATTGAACGGCACTATTCAAAGAGGCGTCTTTGCCAAGGATATTATCCTTTACATCATCGGTAATTTAGGCGCCGATTACGCCATTTACAAAGTGGTGGAATTCTGCGGAGAGGTGCTCAAGGATTTATCCATATCCGAGAGGATGGCCCTGTGCAATATGACCACCGAAATGGGTGCCAAGGCGAGCTACATACAGCCAGATAAAAGGACATTCGATTTTCTGCGGCACAAAGTGAATGTCGATTATCACGTGTTTGAAAGCGATCCGGATTACCGCTACAGCACCGATCTTTCCTATGATGTATCGCAGATTGAGCCCCAGTTGTCCGCTCCCCACAGCGTTGATAATGTTGCACCGATACATCGATTTGAAGGACTATCGGTGGATCAGGCATACCTCGGCAGTTGCACGGGAGGAAGGACAGAGGATGTGGGAATCGCCGCCCGTATACTGGACGGGAGAAAAATACATTCCCGAACCAGGTTCATCGTGGTGCCTGCATCTAAAGACGTTTACCTGGAAAGTATGGCGCAGGGGTATATCGATATCCTGGTCAGGGCCGGTGCGACGATAGTCACCCCGGGGTGTGCAGCCTGCCTGGGAACCCATGCCGGCATACTGACCGCCGGTGAGGTGTGTATCTCCTCGACTAATCGGAACTTTCCAGGGCGAATGGGTCACACCGGCGCACAAATTTATCTGGGTTCACCGGCAGCGGTTGCCGCCTCTGCACTTGAAGGGAAAATCACTAACCCGGTACGCTATCTCAATGGAGATTAAGCCATGTGGAGGCAAATAAAATCATAACAAACTTTCACGGCATGGGATAAGGGAGCTTTCTATGAAGAAAACCGTCAAAGGACGGGCCTTTGTATTCGGACATAATCTGGATACCGACCAGATTTATCCGGGACGCTACCTGGAGCTGACCGATGCCGAAGATGTCGGACAGCATGCCATGGAGGGTGTGGACCCGGAGTTTGTTCACAAATTCGAGGCAGGTGATATCATTGTCGGCGGCAGAAACTTCGGCTGCGGGTCCAGCAGGGAACAGGCGGCATATACCCTTAAAGTCAGGCAGGTCGGAGCGATTCTGGCAGAGTCTTTTGCACGCATTTTTTATCGCAATGCTATCAATCTGGGCCTGACTGTACTGCTGTGTCCGGATATCAGTCAACATGTGGCAGATGGAGATGTACTGACCGTCGACTGCGCCACCGGCAGGGTGATCAATGAACGTACCGCCCAAAACCTTCAGGCGGAGGCATTATCAGAATACGTCATAAAGATTATTGAAAGCGGGGGTATTACCTCATTGATTAAAAAAGAATACGAGGGCGGTTAAAGGCATATACAGAGGGAGGGTTCGAGAAGCCACGTAATCACATAAAATGACGACGAACAATTCACTTAAGCAGGTGTAAAAAACAAGAATGAAGGAGAAAGGATTGTCATGCGAATCACCGAAGTGAAAGCCGAATTGTTGCGGATGCCGTTGCCGCGTCCAATGCAGTCTGGATCGTCCAGCGGCAAAAAGGGTGGTCCGGTAAGTCATGTCAACATGCCGATTGTATTCATTACCACTGAAGATGGAACCAGGGGAATCGGATATGCATGGAGCCTCCTGGGCGGAGCAACGGCAACCCGTTGTGTTCTTGAGGATGATTTCGCACCGCTGCTGCTCGATGAGGATGCACTTGATCACGAACGGCTGTGGGAGAAGCTGTATAGACGACTGCAGTCAGTCGGCCGTCACGGGCTCGTTACACAGGCAATGGCGGCTGTCGACCTGGCCCTCTGGGACATAAAGGGTAAAATATGCGGCCTTCCCGTTTACAAGCTGCTGGGGGGCTGCCGGGAAAGTGCCCCGGTCTATGGATCCGACGGCGGCTGGTTATACATGAGCGTTCCCGAAATGCTCTCAGCCTTTGAGGGGTATCTGGATCAGGAAATGATGGGCATCAAAATGAAGATCGGTCATGACAGTCCCAAGCTCGATATCCAGAGGGTCAGAGAGGTTCGCAAGGCCCTGGGCGATGATGTCTGGATCGCCGTCGATGCCAACCAGAAATGGGATTTTCCCACGGCCATCTGGGTGGGTCGCGAACTCGAACAGCTCGGCATTGCCTGGTTCGAGGAACCGTTGTTGTGTGAGGACATATCGGGGCATGCACGGCTGGCAGCTACCCTGGATATTCCAATAGCCATGGGAGAAACTCTGGGATCCCGGTTCGAGTTCGATGCCTATCTGCGTGCGGGAGCGGTCGACATTTTGCAACCGGATATAGTCCGCGTTGGCGGCATTACCGAAATGGTCAAGGTGGTTACACTGGCGGATGTCGCCCAGTTGCCGGTGGCACCGCATCATATGATTGAAAGCACCATTCAGGTAGCCTGCGGTGCAATGAAATCAGGTCCCATTGAATACATGCCCTGGATCGCAGGCGCCTTTGCAGAACCGATGCAGATCAAGGACGGCCACATGCTGCCACCGAAAAAACCGGGGCTGGGACTTGCGATCCCCGAGGAAATTGTTCGCCGCTTCCGTATCGAATGATTCGGGGAACTGTCACAGCCCTCGAAATGACCGAGATCTGATATGGGCGGGGATTTTAAAAACTTTTCGAATAATCCGGAGGGAGTGATAACACACAAGCACTCATAAGGGCATTTATCAAGGGTTCTTTTCATTTTCAATAATCCTATTAATAAAAAAAGGGGGGAACTGGTTATGAAAAAATCAATAACGATTTTGCTTGTCATGGGGTGTTTTATGTTAACTACGGCTCTGGCTGGGAATGCCGTAGCCAAGGAATTCGTCATTAAATTGGCTCACACTACTTCAATAAAGGGCATCAAAGGACTGACAGGTGAGCACTTTAAAAAACTTGTAAACGAAAGACTCAAGGGAAAAGTCAAGGTTCAGCATTTCCACTCCGGCCAGCTTTACGGCAACGCCGTGAAGGCCATTCAGGCATGCGAACTGGGTGCCATCCAAATGATAGCTCCGACAACGGCAAAGTATACAGGAGAGTTCCCCAAACTCCAGGTCTTTGACCTGCCCTTCCTGTTTTCCAGCGGCGATGCGATGCTTGCCGCCATGCAGTCTCCGGAGATCGGAGGCAAACTGTTTGCAGACCTCGAAGAGAAAGGTCTGAAGAAGGTAGGATTGTGGGGAACCGGCTTTCGTCAGTTTTTCAACTCCAAACGTCCCATAAAGACAATGGATGATTTCAAGGGTCTAAAATTCAGAATCCAGGCCAGCAAGGCCTTTGAGGAGTTTTATAAACTGACCGGTGCAAATACCATCGTGATGCCTATGAGTGAAGTATATCAGGCTCTGCAACAGGGCATTATCGACGGCGAAGATCAGCACTGGAATTCCTTTGGAAGCTCCAAACACTGGGAAGTCGCGAAGTATGCCACGCAGTGCAACTATACCTATACGGGCTACCTGGTCTGCATGAATAAAAAATTCTATGATGGTCTGCCCGCCGATATTCGAACCGAACTCGATAGTATCCTGGCAGAGGTTCAGGAATGGAACTGGAAGATCGTCGACGAAAAGGTTGCCTATTTCATCGCTGAAGGGGAAAAAGCGGGTATGCAGATCTACGATCTTCCGGCCGATGAGCTGAATAGCTGGAAGAATCAGTCCCAGCCGGTCATCGATATGTATGAACCGATTATCGGGAAAGATATCATGGATGCCATCTACAAATTGCGATGATCAAAGGCCGGTATCGGCAATGAGACAGTATGGGGGAAGGTGGGAGTTCGCCCTTCCTCCATGGCCTGCTCATAATCTTCCACGACGGGGAGGTCCGGCCCACCCGGTGTACCGTGAAAGGCAATGACATGTTGAAGATACTCGACACCTTTGAAAGACTGCTGGTGGGCTGGTTCATGCTGGCATCGGCACTGCTGGCCTTTTTTCTGGTCATCCTTCGCTATTTCTTCGGCAAAGGTCTTACCTGGGGCTCGGAAGCGGTCATTTTGCTCATGGTCTGGGCAGCCTTCTTCGGCGCCGGGATCGCAATTCGAGAAAAAAGCCATATAGAATTGGAGGTGGTGCGGGATCTTCTTCCCTCTGCCTTCCGACTTCCCGTGATCGTGCTGGCCGACCTCCTCTGTGTCGGGATGATGCTTTTTATCATGATCTTCGGAATAAAATGGACCCTCTTTCTGTATCATAGCGGGGGTATCGATGTGGCCACGGAGATTCCAGAATGGATCATTTTTCTCTGTGTGCCCCTAGCAGGGCTGACCATGACGATCCGATACCTCCAGCACCTTACTAAAAATTGCAAGCACCTGTTTGCTTACTTCAGGGAAACGGGATAGTGCCGCTGAACGCTCAGGAGAAAATCGAATGATCACATTCCTATTCATATCACTGGGCGTCTTTCTGGTAATGGGGATACCCATAGCCTTCAGTCTCTGCATGTCGGTTACACTCTCATTTTTTCTCTTTTCCGACATGCCAATCGTAATCATTGTCCAACGCCTGTTTGCAAATCTGACTCACTATACACTTATTGCCATCCCCTTTTTTGTGCTGGCCGGCACAATCATGGAAAGCGGGGGCATCGCACGACGGCTGATCAAACTGGCCAACGCACTGGTGGGCTGGGTTCCGGGCGGTCTCGCATTGGCCACCATTCTATCCTGCATGTTCTTTGCTGCCATCTCCGGCTCAAGTGCCGCCACCGTGGCCGCCATCGGCGGTATTATGATCCCGGCCATGTGGAATGCCGGTTATGACAGGAGATATGCCGTAGGGATCGCAGCCACGGGTGGTTGTCTGGGTATCTTAATACCTCCCAGCGGCACATTGATCGCTTATGGATTTGTCACCGAACAATCCATTGGAAAGCTTTTTATCGCAGGGATTATCCCGGGCATTTTCCTGGGAATTACTCTCATGCTGGTCTCCTATGTGGTTGCCCGCCGTAAAAACATGCGAAGCGGCGAGAAGACAACGTGGCAGGAAAAATGGTTGGCATTTCGGGAGGCATTCTGGAGCCTGTGTCTGCCGGTGTTAATTATCGGCGGCATCTATGGACTTCCCGAATTTCGTTTCGGCCCCCTCCATTATGGGGGAGGAGCCATATTCACCCCCACAGAAGCCGCAGCCGTGGCCGTGGCCTTCGCACTTTTCGTGGGGATCTTCATCCACAAGGAAATCAAATGGAGGGAAATTCCTCAGATACTCTACCGATCCAGTGGCACCATTGCCATGTTGCTTATGATCATCACCAACGCGATACTGTTCGGATTTATTCTTACCAGCGAAGAGATCCCTTTGATCGTTGCCGAGTGGATTGTGAAGCACGATTTTTCACCGTGGCTTTTTCTACTGGTCGTCAATATTGCACTCTTTTTTGCCGGTGATTTTCTCGATGCATTTGCAATCGTGATGATATTTGTGCCGGTACTTTTCCCAGCTGCTATGGAACTGGGCATCGATCCGATCCATTTTGGGATAGTGGTGGTGGTTAATATGGAGCTGGGACTCATAACACCGCCCATCGGGATCGATCTCTATGTGGCCAGCGGTATATCCAAAATGCCGCTCTACGAGGTCATGCGAGCGGCTGCACCATGGATTCTGGTGGTAGCGACAGTGCTTTTAATTGTTACCTATATTCCGTCGCTCAGCCTCTTTCTACCGAATCTCCTCTACGGCAATTAATCGACGCCCCGATGTTGTTCGCATCTTTAAGAACCATATCGATACGAACATATTGAACCGGTAATTGCCGATTGATGGCTGATGATCATTTCGCTCCATACCACCGCCGGACGGCAGAACTCCCCAGCTGGGGGAATCTGCAATGGTCAGTATTTCCCGGGATAGACATCATAGGGAATGGTGATTGCAGGCATGTCCTCATGATCGGTGGTGATCACCGCCTCACCGTGGATTCGTTTATCGATTTTCCCTCCCGTCCAGACGAAGACCATGACGTAGTTCCGTCCCTCCGTCACGGGGATGAGGGACCACTGCATCTGAGGCGGCAGCTTTTCGACCGCCCTGACCGTGAGAGCCTTCTGAGATGTCGCCATATTGACGACGACGGAAAACTGGCCATCCATGACACCCTGATTGGGATAGAAGGACAGTCTCTCCGGGTAATAGGCGATGGGTCCTTCGACCTTCCCGAAGATCCGCAGTTCAACCTTCCCGGCACCGGGGAGATCGGTATGGATCTGAATCGCCGCACGAACCGGTCCGGGAGGTATATCCCCCGATGCAGACACCGTCAGCTCATAGCCGGGCTTCCGTCCCTCGATCCGCTCCTGCGTCACCGAAAACTTCCCATCGGGGATGACGATCTTCTTTATTCGAAAGGGCCGGTTTTCCCTGGCCATTATTTTGAAGGTATGCCTCCATGTCTGCCCCTCACTGATGCGCAGGTAGGCATAGTCCGCAGGCGTTATGTCGAGTACCGCCTTGACCCTGGCGGTGAGGAGCAACCGCAGTTCGGGCCATTGCGGGTCATTGCTGAAGACCGTTACACCCTTTGTCTGTTTGCCCTTCAAGTGATCGGTATTTATTTCCAGCGACACCGTCCCCTCCACCCCGGGAGGGATGACCCGATCAAAGCGGGTCACGGAGCATCCTCAGTCGGGACTCGCCTTGTAGATGGTGAGATCGGCTGTCCCCCCGTTCCTGATGACAAAGGCGTGCACTATCCGCTCGCCCTTCATGACCTCACCGTAATTGTGGAGCACCGATGTCATCTCCATTTTCGGTGCAGCAGGTGGAGCCCCTTCAGACACAGCCGCCACGAGTGTCAGCATCACGGTGAGGGAGATAGATAAAATCTTGGTTTTTATGTCGTCCATGTATATCTTTCTGAATTAATTACAACATGTTATGAGTACCGATCGTGCACCGGCTGAGAGCACTCCTCTCCGTCGCTCTCGTCGTCCCTTACTTCATCAGGGTTTCCTTGATCTTTTTGTGGACCAGGGATGACGCAAAGCTGTTCCCCGAAACACCGATACGCACCGCCACCATGGTCAGATCCCGTTCCACATATTCGACAGCGATGGCAATGTGTTCACCTTCCATAACGGCCTCCATGGTGCCCCGGGATATCTTCATTTCCTTCACGATATTGACGGCATTCATGTCTTTCAGCGCCTGTTCACAGGCATCCCAGGTCCGTTCGAAGCCGGCACCCTTGTACTGCGTCCTCAGCGTACCGTCGGTAAAAAAGAATTGACCCGACTGTATGCCCATGACCCTGTCACCCACCTGAAAGGACGTGTTGCAGGCGGACATGAAAATAACGGCCAGCACAACGGCCAGCAGGGAAAAAGTTTTGTACGGCATCTGTAACTCCTCCTTTTTACGTCTCTTCGTCACTACGAAACAAAGATTATATAGGCGGCATGCAGTACTGCCCAGAGCAGCACGGCAACGGTGAGCAGGATGCATCCCAGTGCGAGTGCCCTGTGCAGGAAACCTTCCGTCCTGTTTTCATTATACCCCAGAAGAAAACCGAGGATCAATCCCGACAGGATACCGCCGCCATGTCCCCAGTTGTTGATGCCCGGCACGAGGAATCCGAAGAGGCCCAGGAAAATGACCCATCCCATGACCTGCCTGAATATTGCATCCCCATAAAACCCCCCTCTGCTCTTCCCGTAATAGAGGGTGGCACCGATGAGACCGCAGAGACTGGCCGACGCCCCGATGGTAAAGGGTATCCCCGCGAGATAGGAGACATAAAACCCCGCTATTCCCGTCAGTGTATATATGGTGACAAAACGGTTGAGTCCGTATTCGTGTATCACAAAGGGACCCAGCTGCCGCAGCGCCATCATGTTGAAGAAGATGTGCAGCAGGCCGCCGTGCAGATAGGAGGCGGAGAGGAGTGTCCACCACCAGTGCATCCGGTCGATGGGAATGGTCCCCGTGGCACCGAAGAGAAAGAGGCTGTTGTTTGACGGCGCAAGAAAGGTGAGCGGATTCATGGACATGCCCAGCTTGGAGGGATTGAAGAGTATGGTCAGGGCATAGAGCACGACATTGGCAATAATGATGATCCGCATCATGTCCCGGGGGTTACGGAGGATGTTCACGGGAAGGCTCTTCTTCCATCTCGATCCGGGATTGGAAAGGCCGCAGTAGGGACACCGCTCCTCGTCGGAACTGATAAGCTTCCTGCACCCGGGGCACAGCATCGATTTCTTTTCCGAGTAAGACATTAGGTACGACCCTTTACAGATATTTGATCATCAGGGGGATGGCAACAAAGGTCCCGATGGCACTCCCCAGATTGACGAAGACAACGACCAGGAGAATCCGGGTAATCTTGTTTCGCCAGAACCCCCCTATGGAGGCAATGTCGGTTCGAAGCGCGATAAAGTCCTTTACCTGCGGTCTCCGCAGCGACGCCTCGGTGAGTCCGGCCACCCACCCGGCGGCAACCATGGGATTGAGCGACGTCAGGGGGGCCGCCGCAATGGACGCGATGACCGTGAGGGGATGGGCCAGGACCACCAGTGCACCCAGACCGGCAAGGATACTGTTCACCGCGACCCACCAGGTCACCATGTGGAGACTCGCCTCGCCACCGGAACGAAAGAAACCGGCTACAATGATACCGATAATACCGGCGGTGATTCCCCAGGCCACAACCCGGCCCCACCTGCCCTTGGGGGGAATCTCGCTGATGGCGGCCATATCGATGTCACTGCCGAAATATTCCATGATCCCGGGCACATGACCTGCACCGACGACGGCGACTATCTTTGCCCCCGGCGCCGTGGCGATGGCATGGGCCAGATACTGGTCGCGCTCGTCGATGAGCGTCGCCTTGACTTCGGGCATCTTTTCACCGAAGGTCCGCAAGGCAAGATCCAGTGCGTCGTGCTTCTTCAGGTTTTCCACTTCCTCTTTCGTGATGTCGTCGTAGGAAAACAGGGAGAGGGGTACCTCGGCAAGGAGCCTGAGCTTGCTCCAGAGACGCATCTTCCGCCAGGTACGGCTCAGGGTGGTCCGGATATCCCGGTCGGCAAGGACGACATCGGCACCCTGTTCCTCGGCCCTGGCGACGGCACGAAGCATCTCTTCGCCGGGATTGATACCGAATTTCTCGGCCAGCTTTTTCTGCATGGAGGCCATGAGGAGCTGTGAAAGGAGCAGCGCCGTACGCTTCTCACGGACGATCTTGAATATATCCGTCTTCTCCCAGCTCGATTTCTGCTTTATCGCCTCATAGCGTGATCTGCAGAGCTCAACGCATACGGTATCGGGGGCCTCCTCCTCGATGACCTGCTCTACCAGATCTGCGCTCTCGCGGGAGACATGTGCGGTACCAACGATGATGATCTCTCTGTCGTCAACGGTGAAACGGTGTATGTTTTCGCTTTCCATTCAAATCCCTGTGTAAAAACAGTCCCTGTTCATAACAATATTCGTCATACTTGTAAAGGAAGCCCTACATCTTTTCTCTTCTCTTTTTTATCTTCAGGGCCGTTTTGAGCCCCTTCTGCCGCACCACCTTGCAGGTGAGACCCCGCTCGGTGATCCTGAAAAATCGCTTGCCGAATATCTTCAACAGCCCCTCGTCGATCTCGAAACCGCGCTCCGGACGCGTGAAGGGCTGCTGCATGCCGTCGGCATCGGGGATGATGGGCGCGATGATCCCCTCCCTCACTGCCGGCGCCCACGAGGGCGCTTCCAGCGGATATTCCAGGGAAAGCCTGTTTCCCCTGGCTCTTCCCGATGATGTCCCAGCAGGCCGGTTCGATCCAGAAGTTCCTCCAGCCGAGAAATCCCGCCTGTGTGGGCAGGCCCTGGATACCGTCTATATCGGTGGGATCCGCACCGATCAGATACCCCCCGATGAGATCGCCCAGTCCCTCTCGTTCACTTCCCATGGCCGTTCCGGCCGAATACCCCTCTATGCCCTCATCGGTGATAATTTTTATGAGCGTGACATTGTTGTGGCTCTGGGGACATCCCGGAATCCATGTGGGCCAGAATGTATGCTTCAGCGGAATGGAGACATGGTACAATTCCAGTGCCAAGATCTTTATACTACCCTCCTCATCCCGATAACAGGGGATACACACGTTAACGTAAGTACTCTCTGACGAAAACAGTGTCTACACTGCCACGTTCCCCTTCGGGGACTGGTCCCCTACGGGGACAGCTGCGTTAACGATATGGATTTCTTCACGGTCACATGAGATAGGCCAGCATGGCACTGCCGAGGATGAAGGTAAACAAACCGAAGAGCCGTATGGTACTGTTGTCCGCCCTTTCAAACCACCATGTAAGAAAACGACTGATCCGGGGCTTCGGCGCTAAGAAAAGGTACAGCCCCTTTGCAATGGCAAGTATCCCCAGAATAAAGCTGAGCCAGAAGACATTAGGGTAGAAAAAGGCCCCCACAGCCAGGATGACACCGACGATAAAGGGGAGCAGGGCCAGCAATTTCACATGGTCTGTCAATGCAAGTCTCCTGAAAAACCCCCTCGCCCTTTCGGTGTAGAGTATAAGGAGGACTCCATAGGCTATCCATAGGCCGGCAATAATATAGAGGACACTCTTCATATGGTCATCGACTCCTTTCTTTTCCTACAACATCCAGCACATGCCTTCGCTGTGCCTGGTCTCCCCTGTAATCGAAGGGCGGTATGCCGCCCCGTTGACACTCAAAATTTCACCTGCGGTGCCGCCTTGGCACCTTCGGGTACCTCGAAGAAGGCGGATTTCGAGAAGCCGTACAGGCCTGCCAGGATATTCTCGGGGAAGGATCTGATCTTGATGTTGTATGTCTTGACCGCCTCGTTGTACCGTCTGCGTTCTACCGCTATCCTGTTCTCCGTTCCCGCCAGTTCATCCTGGAGCCGGATGAAGTTCTGATTTGCCTTGAGATCGGGGTACCGTTCCGCCACGACGAGGAGACGCCCCAGGGCACCCGACAACTGGTTGTTGGCCGAGATCTTATCGGGGATACTCGTTGCACCCCCCACCTTGGAACGCGCAGTGGTTACGTCGATAAAGACCTCCCGCTCATGTGACGCATATCCCTTGACGGTCTCCACCAGGTTGGGAATGAGATCGTAGCGTCTCTGCAACTGGTTTTCCACCTGTGCCCACGACGCCTTCACCGATTCATCGAGGGTCACGAAACTGTTGTATGTCCCCTTGAAAAAAGAGTAGAACGATACGAGTACTATGACAATTACGGCAGCGACAATAAGGAGATTGCGTTTCCCCTTCGACATGGTTACCTCCCTGATTCTTATAGTTCGTCTTTAATTAAAGCCTCGATTTCCATTTTGTCAACATATTCCCACAGTTTCCTGACCTCTTTTATGTAGTCTGTAAAGACGTCTTTCATCTCCGCAGCCGAGTAATCCCTCTGTCCCTCCTTGATATCCATGCACCGGATGAAGACAGTGTCATCGACGGGGATCTCTGTCGCAACGACCTGCAGGACCTGCCGTCGCCGCGCCGGGATATCGACGCCCTTGAGATAGAGGATTCCGCAGAATATCGATATGAACGCCGTTATGGAGGCACTGATCACCTCCTTCATGCGCCGCTTGTTGCCCTCCGTCCGGAGAAACCCTTCCCTGAGGAGCAGCAGCTTCCCCTTTATTTCCCGTTCGCACTGGAGCCTGAGGTGATCCGGCGGAAAGGATATGTCCTTCAGGACATCCTCTCCGTAGACGGGGAGATACATCCGCTGCATATTGAGAAATTCCAGGGGATAGGAATCGAGGGACGAGTCGATGTAGGCCGGTGTCATAAAGAGGGGGATCGCCACGTTCTTCTTCCTCCACCGTGATACGGTATCCATGGCCCGGTCCAGATGGTCTATGGCATCATCGGAGAGGACGACCAGGAAGTTCAGGTCCGATTTCCCCGGACGGTAGTCCGCTCCGGCCGCGCTGCCGTAGAGCGTAATCGATATCAGGTCGTCACCGTAGATACCGCTGTAATCAGCCGTTATGTCGGGGAATATGTCCCGTGGATCTGTTATCTTTGCCATCTTGTGCCTCTCTTGTCTTAAAATCCGCGGCCGGCGCCACCGCCACCGCTCATGCCGCCGCCGAATCCGCCAAATCCGCCACCGAATCCGCCGAATCCACCGCCCCCTCCCCTGCCCCCCATGAAGAGCAACAAGATGAGAAAGGGGAGCATCCGTCTCCCCTGACGCGTGCCGAGGAGCAGCGTCATGA
>Ga0272441_10009195_pt1 | contig 15352 bp, 16 predicted proteins | sample SSMProp6N_FD_193582 | JGI IMG/M metagenome (GOLD analysis project Ga0272441, IMG submission 193582) | Marine sediment archaeal communities from Little Sippewissett salt marsh, Falmouth, MA, United States - SSM-Prop-6N | ecosystem: Environmental > Aquatic > Marine > Wetlands > Sediment ... | reverse complement strand
ATGGTTTGCCACAGGTGTTGAACCCATTGTCAGTTTAACCGGTGAAACACAACACGTGGAAATGTGTGGTCGAGTTTCTGATAAGGCAGACCTTCTGTTGATTTCACCTTGTACTGCAAATACAATCTCAAAAATTGCTTATGGAATTGATGATACTGCTGTCACTACTTTTGCCACAACTGCAATAGGGTCAAAAATTCCAATAGTGATTGTACCGGCGATGCATCTATCTATGTATGACCATAAATTCGTCCAGGAAAACATAAAAAAATGTAAAAAAATAGGCATAAACTTTATTGATCCTAAGATAAAGGGCAATAAAGCAAAGCTTCCAAGCATAGAAGAAATCGTTTCAAACGTAATAAGAGAAATTGGCGTGCCGGATTTAAAAAACAAGAAAGTGTTGATTATAGGTGGATCATCTAACGAGCCGATTGATGACGTTAGAGTAATTTCAAACCAGAGTTCTGGAAAAACAGCCATTTCACTTGCTATGAGTTCATTTCTTAGGGGAGCGGATCTTGAACTATGGTATGGATGCAGTCCTGAACCGATTCCTGAATTTTTAAACCATTCAAGATTTTCCTCTTTAAATGATTTGATTAAACTGCTCGAAACACGGGCATTAAATGATTTTAACATTATAGTTTTATGTGCAGCATTATCGGATTATAAACCAGATAAAATAGATGGAAAGATATCCTCAAGCAGTGAAAAACTTGTAATTACGCTCAAACCTACAAAAAAAATCATCGGTATTTTGAGAAAGCTTGCACCAAAAGCCACTATAGTTGGTTTTAAACTAGAAAAGGAAAGCAAAACTCTTAAAACAAAAATGGAAGAATTAATTGATAATTATTCTCTTGATTTTGTTGTTGGAAATAAGATATCTGCTTTACACAAGAATGAAACCGAGATATGGATTATGGATAAAAAAGGCAGGATATTAAATAAGAAGGGCAGCAAATTCGAACTCGCAGACCAAATATTTAATACGATTTTGAAGGGGTGAGCGGTCCTGAAAGCTTTAGCATTTGCACCGGCGCATATTTCAGGATTTTTTGAACCTGTATATAACAAATATAGTATGGAAAAGACGGGCTCTCGGGGAGCAGGAATCAACCTATCATTGGGCGCGATTTCAGAAGTCGAAGTTAAAGAGTCCAAAGTACAGAGTTTTGATTTTTATATAAACAAAAAAAACTGTGATTCACCAGTTGTTAGATTGGCATTCAATCATTTGATAGGGTCCCAGCCTTTTCACATTACTGTTCGTACAAATCTTGATTTACCGCTTGGTCAAGGTTTTGGTATGAGTGCTGCAAGTGCAGTAAGTGCAAGTTATGCTCTTGCAGATATACTTGGCATTTCAAATCATATTGCCATGAAGGCTGCACATTTTGCAGAAGTACAGTTGAAAACAGGGCTTGGAGATGTTATAGCAAGTTGTTTTGGCGGAATAGAAATAAGAAAGGAAGCTGGACTTCCTCCATGGGGCATGATTGAGCACATTCCTGGTTCATTAGACATGGTTTTATGTGTTATAGGCGATCAATTAGACACCAGTAAAATTCTATCTGATCGTGAAAAAATAGCGGGTATTTCTCAGTATGGCAAATATTGCATGAAAAAACTACTCGATAATCCAACAATCGAAAACCTATTTTCAATGTCGCAATTCTTCACTGAGAAAACACAACTTGCAGAAAGCCGGGTAAACGAGGCAATTAATATTGCGAAGGATTTTGGTACGGGCAGTATGTGCATGCTTGGTAATTCTCTGTTCGCAAGTGGTGAAACCAATAAATTGTCTAAAGTTCTTTTAAACTTTGGAAAGGTCTATGTTTGTAAAGTTGATCAATGCGGTGCTCACGTTATCAAGAAAGATTAAACTTTTTATAATGGATAAACTTGAATATTTTTTATTACATAAATTTTAAGTCTTGAGAAGTTATAGCACTCTGCCTGTAGTCTTAGTGGGGAATTATATATGAAAAAATCGATTATTCTATTTGTACTTACTATTTTCACGATTTCAATTGGAATATCATCAGTGGATTCATTGTCACTTTTGGAGGATTATGATTCTGAAGGTTTCACTTTTATTAATGCATTTGAAGAAGAACATCCTGTTGCTGATTTCAATTATTCAGTTAAATGCAGATTTGTAGTGTTTAACGCCTCATCATCATATGACCCTGATGGGACAATAATTGAATTTTTTTGGGATTTTGGAGATTTTACAACTACAGTTGGAAAAATTGTAAATCACACTTATTCAACATGTGGAATATACAATGTGACATTGTCAGTTAAAGATAATGATGGTTTTTTCGACAACATTTCTAAGAATGTAACTGTAATTGATGTTGAAAAGCCTCGGATATGGAATGAACATGTAAATCCTGCTGTTCAGCAAGCAGGTGGACATGTAAATATTTCTGCGTATTTTGAAGATAATGGCGGGCTAAAGGACGTAGGTGTCATTATTCAATATCCGCATAGTAAGGAGAACTTTTCAATATTATCAAACAACACGGGTGACTGCTATTATTGTAATCAAACCTACGATATTGTTGGAGGATACACTTTTCGCTTTTGGGCAGTTGATTTGTGTGGAAATAGCGCAAAATCCAACTTGATCATAATTTTTCATATAAAAGAAGGTCTTGTTGCTGAAGCAAATGGACCTTACAACGGGTTAATAAATAAACCAATCCAATTTGATGGGTCTGTTAGTGGTGGAAATCCACCCCATTTATATTATTGGGATTTTGGTGATGGAGGTATATCCACTCTGCAAAATCCGACCCATAACTATCTTAATGAAGGGGTTTACACTGCTATGTTGACCGTTAACGATAGTGAAGGTTTTAAAGCGACTGATTTTGCAACGGTTACAGTAAAAACACCAGATTCCACGCCACCCGTTGTACAAATTATTCAACCTGAAAACATAATATATATTAGAAACAATGAGATAATGCCATTTATAAGTCCAATTATATTTGGATACATTGAAATTGAATCTATCGCCACAGATGAAGAATCAGGCATTGCATATTTGGAATTGTACATTGACGGTCAATTGAGGGAAAATTTTACAGATGACTCGTTTGTTTGGTCTTGGTTTGAAATGTCTTTTTCCTTGCATTTTCTAAAAGTAGTGGCTTATGATAATGCCGGAAACGCTGGATTAGATGAAAAGATAGTATGGAAGTTTTTCTAGCTTAATATCCTCTATTTCTTTTTCTTCCGAGTAGATTTTTTACCAAATCCCTTTACTAATTCACCATATGCTTTGCCGCCTTGAAGCATAGCCTCTGTAATGTAATCCTTATCCTGCATTAAACCGGTATGTTTCTTTTTTGCTTTTTCTCCACCCATTCCACGAACCATGCGGATTCAACCATTTGTATATTAAGTCATTTCATTGAAATAATTTTCCAATAAAATTAATAAAAAACCGCAATCTGATTAATATTTTTCTAAATCTCGTTAGTCTTTCCCACTGCCAGATCGATCAAATGTTTTTCTCCATCTTCTGGACCTTTTGCAAATAAAATATCTCCAGGATCAATTCTGGTATTTTTATTTGGCCCGTAAAGCCATTTATCTTGGTGTCTCATTGCAATAACGGTCATACCTGTTTCATTTGCAAGTTTCAACTCGCCAAGTGTTTTATTACTTAGTACAGATGAGGGATCAACTTGAACTTTAGTAAAAACTACATCAGAATCTCTAATACTCAATTTCAGTATTGGATGCAGTTCGACATCTCGTAATTCAATATCGGCGATTTCTTGTCCCGCATCGGCAATTTTCTCTCCACATTCGGCTAATCGAAGAACACTTAAAGCATCATTGATGCTTAATTCTTGGTTCTTAACACATTCTAGCGTTTTTTCTTGAAGATTTTGATACATTTCGTCAATTAAATCTTCAAGATCATAAACTTCTTTTGCAATAGTTTTGTTGTTATATATCAAGGAAGAATAAGCAAGATCTACCATTAGCTCTGATTTATCTTTGATTTCCAGGACGATATCCTCGACTGTTTTTTGTTTCATTCTAACTCCTTAGATTTACCTTTTAAAAAGTTATTCAGTTCACCGAATCCCTCATCAGTTCCTCTGACGATTAACCAGTCCTCAGCTTTCAACTCAGTATTGGTATCAGGTTTGTAAATCCAACATTCCCCTCTGCGAATGGCAATTATTCTCATTCCTGTTTCCGATTCTACCCTCAGATCGCCAATTTTCTTATTACATGCCATGGATGAGGAAGAAATCTTGGTTCTAAACAACTGCTCATCTGCTTGTTTTAATATCTTTGGAAGAATTGGCCCGGTTTTTTCTTCTGCTAGAAGACTAATTATGTCGCCTGCAGCATTGGATATGCTCTCTGCCGCTTCAGCCACTTGAAGAATTCCAGCAAGTTGCTCAGCATCCTCCTTTGTTCTTGCTGCCATCATCGCCATCATTCTGATGTCGTAATTTAGCTTGTCCATTCTAACATCTAAAAACTTAACCTCCTCGGCCATGTCTTTATTATTGAAAAGTACGGCAGAATATGCAAGATCGATTATCAACTCTGAAATATCCTTCATCTCTGTTAGAAGTTCTTTAACCGATGTCGGTTCATATTCCAACTCTGTGAACTCTTCCTTTTGCCATTTAGGCGTTCGTTGTAGTCTTCCAAAAATACGTCGTTTATCCTTTTCCCTCATACTCCTATTACTCCAATAAACAAAAACAACAAAGAAATACCAAGAGTATCCCCTACTGTAGTAACAACAGGGGCAACCATGTCATCAGGGTCAAGACCTCTCTTAAAAGATAAAAAAGCAGTAAAGACGCTGACGATGCATATAACACACAGGAGAAGGAATCCTGCACCCATGATAATAGCGGTGAATTCAAGCAAACCTATGCTCATTTGTATACCACCAAATAATGCTACATAATAAATAAGTATCGCAAGAATTGCATAAGTTGATGCTCCCAGCACTATCGAGACAAGCAGATTTTCTGTCATTTCACCATCTTTGATGTCTAGATTGATGTATCCTACGTGTAATCCAGATGCAAGGCGAGCACCCAAAATACTTCCGATGTTACCTGCTATTCCATTAATCACCGGTATTGCAATTAGAAAAATAGGTAAAGCGATCAGCAAATCTTGTCTGCTATTGAGTAATTGACCAGCAAAAATCTCAATAAAAACGCACAAGGTGAGCAGTGGTAAACTGTATCTAACAATCTTTTTCCAACTGTAAATCACATTACCACCTCGACTATTATTGCACTGCCAAAAATGCAGAACATGGTTACAATATCACCAAATGTTGCAAGTGCAGGGCCAGTAATATTGTCAGGATCATACCCACGTTTAAACACTAAAAAAATGATAGTAATAGTCAAAAATGTAAGGATAAATGCCGATATTATTCCAGCGAGAATTACAATTGAAAGTAGTTTAAACGGATCTGGATATATTTTAAAAAACAAGACAGTAGTTCCATAGGCGATTATGCCAACCATGATTGATACTAAAAAACTCAAAACTAGTGATCCTAAAATGTTTTGTTTCAATTCGGCATTCCACATGTTTTCAGCGTCAATTACACCAAGATGATAGGCAGACCCCAATCTAGAACCAAAAGCTGTGCTGATATTTCCTCGTAAGGCAATAATTGCAGGAATTACAACTATCAAGCCGGGAATATTTTGTAAAATTTCAGACATCACACTAAGTGTGCTGCCGGCTACAATACCGCCAAGACCACAGGCGATAAGCAGGGGGAGGCTCTGCTTCACCATTCCCATTGAACGCATTGCATACGGCCTCCATACTTTTCATCACTCCTTTATTTCATAAATAACATTTTCTGTATCTATCCCAAGTTTGATCAATATATTCTTCAATTTCCTTTAATCTTTTTTCATCTTTTTCTGGCACAAATAAGTGCCTAAATCTTCCCTGTTGTTTAAGCCAATCCTCAATAGGCTTTCTTTTTATTTTGTTTTCCAAAATAAGTTTACTTTTACCATTAAAGGTTAATAAATCATTTTCAACTTCATACAAGGACCAAGCACCAGTCTCAACTGCCATGATTCCCATTTCAACTGTTTTATCCATACCAAATCGCCAACCGGGGGGACATGGTGCAAGGATCTCAATATATTTAGGACCTTTAATATCTTTAGCTTTTCGAAGCTTCTTATAAAGATCATCTGGGTAACTAACACAGGTCTGAGCAGAATATGGAATATGATGGGCCTGAATAATTTCGCCCATTTCCTTTCTAAACTCTGTTTTACCACCAACCGTAGTTGTGGTCCAAGCCGCATAAGGAGTTGCCCCACTTCTTTGAATCCCGGTGTTGGAATAAATCTGGTTGTTATAACAAATATAAATGAAATTAGTACGTCGCTCAAGTGCACCAGACAATGCCTGGATACCGATGTCATAGGTTCCACCATCACCTGCCCAAGCAATAACATTAGTGTCTTCCTTTCCTTTGGCTCGTAGAGCTGCTTCAACACCAGAGGCGCCGGCAGCAGCTGCTTCAAAGGCAATATTCATTACAGGAATATCAAACGAAGTATTGGGGTAAAGACCCTCAATAACAGCGGTACAGCATGCAGGTACAACCATTATTGAATTTTTTCCTAAAGCTTTGAAAACCATTCTAAGGGCCATCGTTGCAGGACAGCCAGGACAGGCTGCACTACCAGGAATCACGCATTCGAGCTCGGGAAGATCTTTTATTGCCAAAATCTCACACCTCCTCAAAACCAAACCATTCTATATTCCGTGCCTTGCCACTTGCCACTTTTTTGCAAATCTTTTCAATATGCTGAAATGTTACATCTTTTCCACCAAGTCCCGCAATAAAACTGTAGACCTTTGCATCAGATTTGCCATACAATGAGCCTTTTACCTCATTAGACAGTGCTCCTTCACTTCCTATTGATATATTACGGTCAATAATTATTAGATCGGCTTGTTTTCCCAGATCAATGATGTCCTCATTTGGAAACGGGCGAAATGTTCTAACACGTGCAAGACCAACATTTAGACCCTGATCTCGCAGATTATCAATGGCAACTTTACTCTCAGAACCAATTGCCCCCATTGCTAAAAGAATATAATCAGCATTCTCACAACGATATTTTTCAATTAGATTTCCATGGAATCGGCCGAATCGTTTCTTCCATTCCTTTGAAATATCGATAATAAGTTTTTTAGCATATTCTGATGCATCCTGCATGTCTCTTCGGATTTTTTCATAACCTTCGGGACCAATAATGTTGCCAAAAGTAATTGGGTTATTAACATCAAGTTCCCATTTCGGTTGATATTTGGGAATAAAATCATCAATTTCTTTTTGATCAGGAATGTTAGCAGGCATTGAAGTATGTGACAGAATAAATGCATTCAAATTTATCATAATCGGCAATAAGATTTTTTCATTTTCAGCAAGTTTAAATGCTTGGATGATAGTGTCAAAAATCTCCTGATTACTACTACAATAAAATTGAATCCAACCCGTATCACGTTGTGAAATAGAATCATTTTCATCAGCCCAAATATTCCATCCTGGTCCAATAACACGGTTTATGTTACACATAACAATTGGAAGTCGTGCAAGTGCAGCCCAATGAAGCATCTCATGCATTAAAAGTAAACCATGAGAAGAAGTTCCTGTAAAAGTACGAACACCTGTAGCACTTGCACCAATGCACGCACTCATTGCTGAATGTTCGCTTTCTACACAAATATATTGTCCTTTAAATTCTCCTGTTTTAACATAATTTGCAATACCTTCAACAAGTGTTGTTTGAGGTGTTATTGGATAAGCAGCGACAACTTCAGGACGGGCCATCACCGCAGCCTTTGCTGCAATATAATTTCCAGTATCGATCATGACATTCATTTTTTCTTCGCCTCCCTCTCCATGATTATAGCTTTTACTTTACAGACATTTGCGCAAATTCCACAGCCTTTGCAATAATCGTAATCGATATCAATTGAGTCATCTTTATTTCTAATGATGGTTGCCTCAGGGCAAAAAATCCAACATCGAAGACATTTTACACATTTTTCCTTATCAAGTATTGGTCGGAAAACACGCCAATTACCTGTTTTACCCATTGCACCTTTTTTTGGATATGAAATTGTTGTTGCTACCTTGTATTTCTTCAATGACCCACCTCCACAGATTCAAAAGCATCCTGAGTTGCTTTCACATTTTTCTGTGCAAGCTCCCCTTTCCATTTTTTTTGAATAATTTTTTGAATTGATTTCAATGATACTCTGTCTAGAATCTTAGGAACAGCGCCTAATATTGGAGTGTTTACCACTGGAATTCCACCAACAAGGATATCATGATTAATAGCAATGCCTGTAGCATCAACTGTTGAAACTTGAAATTTTTTGTAAAAATCAAAATCATCAGAAGATTTTGTTGTATTTATCAATATTTTACCATCTTTTTTTAAACCCTTTAAAACATCAACTATCTCCATTATACTTTCATCAAGAACAATAACTATGTCAGGGGTATAAATCTCACTTCTCAAATAAATATCATTTTCTGATATCCTTGCGAAGGCTCGGACTGGCGCTCCTCTTCTTTCTGCACCAAAAAACGGGAATGCTTGAACGCCCTTATTACCATCATTTAATGCAGCAGCAACAAGTAAATTAGCAGCAGTCACTGCACCCTGTCCACCGCGCCCATGAAACACGATTTCGACCAATGAATTAGATGACACAAATATTACTCTCCTAGACCACGGAATAAAAATGAGACATATAACTGTTTTGAATAAACCTCAGATGATGCAAATTAGGATACCGACTTTACTTTAGAGTTTATTGTGGCATTTTTATCCCGACGATCATCAATTTTTAGATCAATTAAGATTCTTTTAACTCCCATATCTAAAATCGACTTATGTGCATCAGAAACAATAGAAAACAACTCATCAATGCTACCTGCTTCTATAACAGTTGACATCGCATTTGTCTTAAACTTTACATTATGCTTTTTGATGGTATCAATCGCTGTTTTCACAAAATTACTCAAACTCACATTTTCACCAACAGGCGATATACTAAATTGTGCAATGATCATTTTAAAATCCCCAATTACTTGACAAAATTGAATTTTATAAATCTTTTTATACTTTTTATTCTTGCAGTGTATCTTACAACTCCTTTATTTTTCCAAACATTATTTATAATCATGTATCATTTTCCCAATATAGCCATATCGAATTTGTTAGACTGGGGGAAATTATTCTATGACGAATGATATGCGATATAAATTTGCAATAGAGAAAAAAAGATTGGATGAATTAAATAATGTTTTAACCGATCCTAACAACCCAATTTTTAATGATCTCATTGAAATCGTCGAAAAATATGGTGGACTAGATGAGATAAATAAAAAAGCAAATGAATCTAGAAACGTTGAGAGACAAATGGACAGGTTAATTAAGAAAAATTCAAAATATGTCAAAGAGTTAGAATGGCTTAGAACGCAAATTGATGAAGAAAATTTCATTAGCATATACGATTATAGAAAAAAAATTTTGGGCGAAAAAATCGATGAGATTAATTTTAAAGAGGATTTTCCAGTAACTCTTGAGATAAGTGCTTGCCAGTATTTTCCCTTTTTTGTAAAGGAGGCGCATCAATCAGTTGAAAATCATGAACTTATGCCAGGGCGTTTTATCAGAGTAAGATCAATGAAAGAACAAGAAAATGATAATGATTTGTTAGCAATGTCTATAGCTATGCAAATGATCGGTGTAAGTTGGTGTGAAACCCTTGATACCAAGGGTACAGATGGATCAAATGTACATCTTGGGGGGCCCGATACAATTACTGGTTATTTCGGTGGCGTTGGTGAACCCAACGATTACCCTATCAAGTGGGTGGATGAGTTTCTCTACTATTACACAAATTATGGTATAAAACAAGTCTTAAATATAAATCCTGGAACTATACTTTTAGGTTACTTTCTTCATAAACTAGGTATAGATATTGAATTTAAGATTTCAGTTTATATGGGCAATGATAATCCTTATTCTGTTTTCTGGACTCTTATGGCTGCACATTTATTCTCAAGATCTGATGGTTCAACCTCGCTAATTGGATTTAATTTTTCAAACTCTGTAAATAACGCTACAATCGAACTTAGCAGTAAAATTCGCAGGTCACTTGGTTTAGAGGAATTTGTGCGTTTCGAACATCATATTCTCGAGACCTGGAAAAGTATTGTAGTTCAGCCCTATGATAGAAGAGATGAATTGTTGGAAATTGCGTCAAAAGTAAAAAACATTAGCGCTAAACACGAAGGTGGCGAGATAGCTGTTGAGCAAAAAAGGAACCACCCTAGCGATATTCTTGATTATTTCAAGGCAAAAGAAGACATTGAAAAGGATGATCTCATGCCTGCCATGTTACAAAATTATCTTGATAAGCATCAGAGCATCAATAACACAGCAAAGGCGTTAACAGAGAAAGGCTTGACCTTTATTGCGGCACCAAAGTTGCACCATAGGGGGTAAATTATTATGCATTTCAAGTTAGCATTTATTGGATTTGGGACGGTTGGACAAGGTTTATCTGAAATTCTTCTTGAAAAAAAAGAGATGCTTGCTAAAAAATATGATTTAGAATTTTCAATTGTAGCAATTTCGGATATGATAAAAGGTTCAGTATACGATAAAAAAGGATTGGACATGAGCAAGATTCTTGAAATTGTAAAAACTGGTAATAAATTGGACAAATACCCATCTGATGTGAAAGGTCTTAGTAGTATTGAAACAATAAAACAGACAAATGCTGATATCATAATTGAGGTCACTTATACAGACGTTAAAACCGGAGAACCTGCACTTACTCACATAAAAACTGCATTTCAGATGGGGAAACACGTCATCTCGACCAATAAGGGACCTGTGGTTAAAGAGGTAAAAAAGCTTTTAGAGATAGCAAAAACTAACAATGTTTATTATGGTTTTGAGGGAGTTGTCTTAGCTGGAACTCCTGTAATTAATCTTGCGGAATATACCCTTGCAGGAAACAATATTCGTGGGTTTAAAGGAATTCTTAATGGCACTACCAACTACATTTTAACAAGAATGGAGGAAGGTATGTCTTATGGGGATGCATTAAAAAAGGCACAGGAGCTAGGCTATGCAGAGGCTGACCCGACTGGGGATGTTGAAGGTTTAGATGCTTTAGGGAAAGTTGTAATTTTGACTAATGTTGTATTGGATAAAAAAATTGGTTGGAAAGACGTAAAAAGAAAGGGAATCACAGAGATATCAGTGGATGATATTAATCAAGCGAAAAAAGAGGGAAAACGATGGAAACTTATTGGTAGTGCCCAGATACAATCTGACGGGTCTGTAAAGGCAAAAGTCTGGCCAGTAAAACTACCTCTTAGCGATCCTCTTGCAGGTGTTAATGAGGCTATTAACGCCCTCACATTTTTTACTGATGAACTTGGTCCTGTAACTATTGTTGGTCCAGGTGCCGGACGAAGAGAGACGGGTTTTTCACTGCTGATTGATCTTATTAATATTAATAGAAAGTTTTCAAATAGCAAATGAAAATCTACAAATGAATAATGGTGTTTACATGAGTGGCGGATATACTGGTAAAATTCTTAACATTGATTTGAAAAATCAATCTTATCAAGTTGAAAAAACAAATCTAAAACTTGCAGAGCAATTCATTGGGGCAAAGGGACTTGGTGCCAAACTTCTTTTCGATAGACTTCCAGTAAAAACAGATTCCCTGTCACAGGAAAATATTTTGATTTTTACAACAGGTCCTTTGACTGGCACTTCAGCTCAGACTTCCGGACGCGGGACGGTTGTAACAAAATCTCCATTGACTGGTTTATTCCTAGATTCCCATTTTGGCGGATTTTTTGCAGCTGAAATGAAGAAAGCTGGATGGGACATTATTATTTTTACAAAGCAATCAGAAAAACCAATATATGTAATCATGAAAGATGATAAAATAAAATTTAAAGAGGCAAAAAAAATTTGGGGCAAAGAATGTTTGAAAACACACGACTGGCTGTTAAAAACTGAAGGAAAAATGAAAACTGCAGTTATTGGACCTGCAGGTGAAAACTTGGTTAAATTTTCAGCCATTACGATAGATGGACATAGACATGCTGGAAGAGGGGGACCTGGTGCGGTAATGGGTTCCAAAAAACTAAAGGCAGTAGCAATTTCAGGCAGTGGAACGATACCTCTGCATGACCCTGATTCTTTTCGTAGAACTTCTAAAGAAGTATTAAGAAAAATTAAAGAAAATGATTTTGTTCCCCTCAGAAGGAAGTATGGAACTCCATATTGGGTTCAACTTATCAATACCGAGGGATTCATTCCAACTAGAAATTATAAAGAGGGATATTTTGAGCATGGTGAATCAATCAATGCAGAAGCCATGCAGAAAAGCATTGTTGATGGATCAGGAGCATGTTATAATTGTGTTATTGCATGCTGGAATAAATCATCAATCAAAAAAGGACCTCATAAAGGTGTCTCTCTAATTGGACCAGAATATGAAACAATAGCTCTAATGGGTTCAAATCTTGGAATGAAGAGTATAGAGGATGTTGCATATCTTAATGAAAGATGTAATGAACTTGGTATGGATACGATTTCTCTAGGGGGAATATTGAGTTTTGCAATAGAGGCGTCCCATCAAAATGTAATAAAAAAGAAACAATTTAAGGGAATGGTTCTTGACTGGGGAAAAACCGAGGAGTTGGCCAAATTAATTTCAGACATTGCTTATAGAAAAGGAGAAATTGGCAATATACTGGGTGAAGGTGTTAAAATCGCAGCGGAAAAACTAGGAAATGATGTAAAAAAATTTGCTGTACATGTAAAAGGTCTTGAAATACCTGGTTATGATCCAAGGGGAACATTTGGTATGGGCCTTGCATATGCTACGTCTGATAGAGGAGCGTGTCATCAGAGGGCATGGACAGTAAAACCTGAACTATATGACCCAGAGCTAAATCGTTTCTCATTTGAAAACAAGGCATCAATTGTAAAAGAAGTACAGGATGAAAGAGCGGTGTTTTTTTCATTAGTTCTTTGCGATTTTGCACCAATTTCTGAGGAAGATTGCGTAGATATGCTGAATTTTGCTACTGGATTCAATCACACTGTAGAAAGTTACCTTAAGGCAGGTGAGAGAATATGGAATCTAACTAGGTTATTCAACATAAGGGAAGGTTTAGATCCATCTGAGGACACTTTACCGCCTAGAATATTTAATGAAACATTCACAAAGGGGCCCGCAAAAGATATTAATTTAACAAAGAAAGAGTTTCACAAAAGTTTACAGGAATATTATGATCTGAGGGGTTGGGATGAAAAAGGCGTACCAAGATCAGATAAACTAAGAGAACTAGGATTGTCGTCCTAAAAAATATTAAATGAAATAAAAGGGTTGGAAGTGTTATGCCGCAGCTAAGTGAAGGAGCCAGAAGGATTTATGGAGAAGCAGCTTTTGAAGTACTGGCTAAAGCGCAAAAATTAGAAAGAGAAGGAAAAAAAATTCTTCATTTCGAAATTGGCGAACCTGATATGGAGACTCCTGATAATATTGCTCAGGCAGGAATTCGGGCAATAAAGGATAAAAAAACACACTATGTACCATCAGTTGGACTTTTAGAGTTGAGAAAAGCAGTGCAGTCTGAAGTTGAAACCACGAGAGGATATAGACCTGAATTGGAGCAAATTGTTATAACTCCTGGTTTGAAACCGGGCATCTTTTTTTCAATGCTTGCTGTGGTTAATCCTGGAGATGAGATAATTTATCAGGACCCAGGTTATCCTACATATGGGTCAGTAGCATCATTTCTTGGTGGTAAACGTGTTATGATTCCACTACTAGAAGAAAATGAGTTCCGTATGAATCCTGACGACGTAAAATCTAAGATAACCAAAAAAACAAAACTGATAATTGTTAATTCACCTCAGAATCCAACCGGTTCTGTTATGACAAAGTCTGAACTAGATGAAATTTCAGAAATTGCAGAAGAACATGATATTTTTATTATTTCAGATGAAATTTATTCCAAAATGACTTATGATGCTAAACACTATTCACCAACTTGCAGGGATGAAGCAAAAGAAAGAACAATTTTATTAGATGGTTTTTCAAAATATTATGCAATGACTGGATGGAGATTAGGATACATGGTTGTTCCACAATATTTGTCTGATAGACTCCAGGATTTTCTTGTAAGCGCTGTTTCATGTACTGCTGATTTTACTCAATGGGCTGGTGTGGAGGCCTTAACAGGTAATCAAAGTTTTATATCTGAAATGATGGAAAGATTTCGGGAAAAAAGAGATAAAATAGTCAAGGGATTGAATTCATTGCCTGGGTTTTCATGCTTAACACCAAAGGGGGCATTTTATGCTTTTCCAAATATTTCAGAAACAGGAATGAATTCTAAAGAATGTGCTGACCATCTGCTTTATAATGCGGGAGTGGCAGCTCTTCCAGGAACCGCCTTTGGTCCGTATGGCGAAGGTTATTTAAGATTCTCTTATGCAACAACTCTTGATAACATCGCTACTGCTATTGAAAGAATAAAAGTATCTTTTTCATAGGGGGGCAATCCTCTCCTCAAAATAATTATTAAATGGATTCTTCCACCAGATCTGCAATATCGGTGGGAAACTGTGCTAATTTAACACCCGCCTTTTCAAAAGCCTTAATTTTTGATTCAGCGGTACCTTTACCTCTTGCTATTATTGCTCCAGCATGCCCCATTCGTTTGCCAGGTGGAGCAGTTCTACCTGCTATAAAAGCAAACACAGGTTTATTTATATTTTCAGTAATGTATTCGGCGGCATCTTCCTCAGCAGTTCCTCCGATCTCACCAACCAATACCATTGCCTTTGTTTCTTTATCCTTTTCAAATGCTTCAAGAGCATCTATGAAAGTAGTACCAATGATGGGATCTCCACCAAGACCTACACAGGTACTTTGACCCATATCTTTTTCAGAAAGGGAGTTTACAATTTCATAGGTTAAAGTTCCGGAACGACTCGCGACACCAACATTTCCCTTTAAAAAAATACTTCCAGGCAGTATACCAATTTTTGTTTTTCCAGGGCTTGCTATACCTGGGCAGTTAGGACCAATTAAAACAGCATTCTTATACTTTGCATAATGGACAAATTCCATTGCATCATGAAATGGTATGTTTTCAGTTATTACAACAACTGTTTTAATGTTGGAATTCAGGGCTTCAAAAACAGCATCTTTCGCAAATCGAGCAGGT
>Ga0272441_10009193_pt1 | contig 15357 bp, 16 predicted proteins | sample SSMProp6N_FD_193582 | JGI IMG/M metagenome (GOLD analysis project Ga0272441, IMG submission 193582) | Marine sediment archaeal communities from Little Sippewissett salt marsh, Falmouth, MA, United States - SSM-Prop-6N | ecosystem: Environmental > Aquatic > Marine > Wetlands > Sediment ... | reverse complement strand
GGTAATGGCATGGCAGAAATTCAGAAACAACAAAAATGCGAAAGTTAATTGGCAATTCACAACTGATGATGCTCGGATAAAATTATCACGACTTTATCCGACAATTGAGAGTTGACATGACACTAGTAATGACAAAAGACATAGGTTCTGAATGGGATCGGCATGCAAGTAAATGGACTCGTAGATGGCGAGTTAGCATGGAGGCAAGGAGAAGGGTCTATCGCCCTCATATCGATTCAGAGAATAGTTTGTGTTCAAAGATCGAGCAAAATACGTCAGACGAACACTGTCTTCAAGAAATGTTAAAAGATGTTCACATGCTCGACGCGGCAATTGCAACCGATAAGTGCATCGTCTCCCTCGATGATAGGGCACGAGACCTTTTTGCCGCTGCCTCAAATGGCATTGGAGAATTACGAAACGTTGTTTGGGTCAACCCTATTGAAGAACGAGTGATGGAACCTATCGAATGGCTGCTGAACGGCGCCGAGGCGGAAGCCGTATATTCGCTCCAAAATTTTAAATGATAATGATCTCGGTTTCGACCCACCAGAAAGTATTCAGCTCACTTTTCGCAGTAAGGCTATGCCAAATCCATCATTTTTCCACTTGTGATAATGGGTGAAAATTGAGACGGGTGTCCTCTTATTGGCAATAATAATTTAAATTAAATTTGTAAATTCGATACTTGTGGCCGAATATTTTATACTAGAGTATTTATATATTGTTCTCAGTGGTTGTGTGGATCTGAGTCAGGCTCAAAAAGCACATGTTATGGCGTTGGAGCATATCGAATTTAAAAAAACCGATAGCAGGAAAATTACTGAGCGTTCAAACCGTTAATGCGAAAGGTGCGATTCAGGTTCCTCAATCGCCGTTTATACATGCACTACAGTGAAGCTAGCGCCCCCGCGCCGACATGCAACGCCACCCACTTGTGGCCGGAGTCTTCCGACTCGGTCAGATCTACTCTGCCCAACTCGCCAAGAACGTCGAATCGTCGCCGAGGTGAATCCTGAACTCGCCCTCCAGCAGGTCTTCTTCCTTCAACCTGACCCAAACGCTGCCAGATCATGGGCGTACATTTTCATTCAGTCCACCTCCAGCCCTCTAAAAATCGTTGCCGATTTAGCAGAATATCCGGGCCGGTGGCGCCGCCTGGGGGCGCGTGGCGAGTGAAGGGCGCCCCTATATTCAAGTCCGATCGGGCGAAAGACGGTGCATAGTGGTTGCACGGAAAAGAGCCAGATGCCCAGCTTGACAGAGGACGGCGAGACTGATGTATAAATACGCGATAGAGATATTCTACAGCGAGGAAGACGAAGGCTACATAGCGGTCATGCCCGAGCTTCCCGGCCGCTCTGCCTTTGGCGATACCGAGGAGGGCGCCCTGACCGAGGTGAAGATCGCAATGCATCTCTGGATCGAGGTCGCAGAAAAAGAGGGGCGAGCGATACCTCAGCCGCAATGCAAAGAACTCCTAGCAGAGCTGCGCCGTAATATCGCCCGTATCCCAAGCGCATGATCCCTGCCCCGCCGAGATCCTGACGAAGCCGCGCCCCCCCGTGCCACATGGGTGACGCGGAAAACCGGGCCGAAAGATGTGAGGGCGCCGCCTGGTGCTCGCAGTGTGCCGACGCCGACATGCAACGCCACCCACTTGTGGCCGGAGTCTTCCGACTTGGTCAGATCTACTCTGCCCTCTTCGCCGAGAAGGTCGAATCGTCGCAGAGGTGAATCCTGAACTCGCCCACCAGCAGGTCTTCCCCCCTCAACCTGACCCAACCGCTGCCGGATACGGGCGTACATTCGTCGTTTCCCTCCCACGTGAACTCGAACCTCTTGCCATCGGGATGATCGACGACTTTCCCATCCATCTCGCCCTGAACCAGGCCAAACTGGAACGTTCCAAGGTCATCCCGCTTAATATCGATGTACGCCTGGACATCCATGTTGAAATAATCCTCATCCCATCCCTCCATCTCGAAGATGTGCCACCTACCTGCAAATCCCATAACCAGACCCCCATTTCAGAAATGTAATCGTTCAATGCATTTTCTGGCACAACATTCTCAAAACTTTGCGTCCTGCTTGAGTGATGACAAATGTCCATCGAGTGACCAAATATAAACTTCCCGCCACGGAGTCCTACTACACTGCATATGAAAATCATGAATGATAGACAGATCCCCCAACCCTGTTCCTCGCATGGCGGAATCTAGAAACTCGCTCAGCCATTGTTGTAATTGTTCCCGTTTGAGGAAGCTGATCGGCTTGAACGGCGATTTCCCATCGAGTGCTTGCTGCACTTGAGATACAAAATTTTCTGCGCACTTCCTCCGCTGGCGTCCATCTCCGTTTTGGGCGATGTGATTTCCAGTTTCAAGGATTGTGGCCATGGGGAGAAACAGGGTCTCTCCATTCTCGATCTTGGCTTCAAGCTCTGAAAATATCTGCTCATGCTGAGTGGATTTTTTTGGCACGTTGAGAATCTCGACAAATATGGAGGTGTCGATCAAACATATCGCACTCATTCCGACACCTCTTGTTTTAGTTTCTCCAACCAGGATAATGCTGCTTGTTTTCGTTCTTCCGGCGAGGTCTTGTCTTTGAGGAAGCGGTCCAGCACGCGTTTTGTCATCAGTTGTCCCAGTGGCCCCTGGGCAACCAGTTCAGGAAATCGGTCAAGATCGCCCAATCGCACAATGCGACTGTCCCCGTCCTCGGGATCGCGATAACAGCAAAGAACATCGCCAAGTGAATCATCCGGTAACGCGTCAAGCAGGGCAGGATTATGTGATGTCAGCAGTACCCGAAGATTCCGCCCCACAGAGATCCTTTTAATTTGCTTGACGAGGTTCTCGGCACGGCTGGGATGGATCCCATTATCGATCTCTTCGATGATGACGAGGGCACCTTCGGGCGCGCTCAGTAGCGTTGCGCCTACGGCCAAAACCCGGAGTGTACCATCAGAAAGGATGGGGGCATCAACCACCTTTTTCATGTTGCCAAATGACTCCACCAATTGGACCATGACGTCGCTACGAGACGTTTCTATGAACTGAATATCTGTGATATTTTGCTCAGGAAGGGTGCGAACGAATTCGAGCAGCTCATCTTTTTGCGCGGCATCGCCATTCCAAACATTATACAGAACACTGGAGAGATTCTCACCATCCTCTTTCATCTCATTATCTTTGGCATGAGTATAACCGCGCATCTTCACAGGCTGCGGATCGAGAAACACCACGTTCCTGAGAGACCTTCGAATTCCTTTGACGACGGAAGGAATAATTCTCTGTGATTTTTTATTATTTTTATTAAAACGCCCAGGGGTTTCCAACTGATAAAATATGGCCTGTCGATTGGAACAGGGAATGAGCGGTTTTCGTCCACCCCTTTTAAAGTTGTTGTACTCCACACTAATTTCATCTGTGTGAACATTGGGTTGGCTGTGCACACAATAAAGCGGAAGTGACTCGGAATCTTTTGAGACGGATTCACCTGTGATGATCAGATGATCTGAAATCAGGCCTATTTCGAGGGATAGCCGATTCCAGTCTTCTTCGATGCCATCCATCTGGCACCCAATTTCAAATCCTTTATTTATATCTAAGAATAGCTTCTCGGCCTGCCCACGCACGAGAGAATCGGCCCCTTGAATACTTCGTTCGATATCGTCTAAACGGCTACCTTTGGCCAACCAGGAGAGAAGACGAATCGCTTCCAATGCATTGCTCTTGCCGGAGGCATTTGGACCGATAAAAAGGGTAAGCGGAGCCAAATGCATCTTTGAATCTCCGTAACTTTTAAAATTTTTAATGAAAAATGAAGTGATCATGCTCTCTCGCCTCGCACATGTAGTATACACTTGTGCTTTTATTTAACCTTTCACAATATCCAACGGTTTATTGGCAACCATATGTGCTTGCGCATTCTCCTTTGGGCAACCATTTATGCAAAACTTCTTAACCCTTAATGCGATATGAAAGCGCCAAGAAGGGCATGTTCCTATGGAGAAGATAATAGAGCGTGTGAAAGACCCAAAGATGCGTTCCCAGATGGAGAAGGTGGTGGGCTTTCATGGATACTTGAGCACCGGAGCTTTCGTTGGGTTACAGATGTTTAACCTCGCAAAAAGAGTTCTGAACGTCTCCGATGGCGATCGACTCTTTGCAACCTGCGAGACCTACAACTGCCTTCCAGATGCGTTTCAGGCGCTTGCAGGTGCACCATCGGGAACAAAAGCCTGCGGATAAAAGACTACGGAAAAATGGCGGTCACAATCAACAAGCGAGCGCCAATTGGCGAAAAGATCAAGGGAGTAAGAGTCGTGCTCGATCCCGCCAAGACCAAAAAGTACCCAAAGCTTCACGCCTGGTACATGAAGACCGAAAAAATCCCACATTCCGAAGTCGTGACAATATTGCTCGATGCGGGCGAGAGCGTCTACACCTACGAAATTTTGGACTTGGTGGTCCCAGAAAAGCCCGCCAAAAGGATAGTCATCTGTGATGACTGTAAAGAGAGCTTCATCCAAAGAGTCAGGGAGACGATCATGCACACATATGCGAAACTGAGACCCGTGGGCACAAGGCAGATCGGCCCTCCAATCAGACTGAAATTCATTCGGATGTGAGGATTAAAGTGAGCGATCTGTTGGACGCGGTAGAAGGGCTAAACGAGCAGGCCAAACTCTGGAGAAGGACCGGGGCTACACACACGTCTTTGGTTTGCAGCTCCACTGGAGTGCCTCTCGCCTCTTGTGAGGACGTTTCCAGGCACTGCTCCTTAGACAAGGTCATCGGAATGGCGCTCGTTTTGGGCCTGGATGCTTCTGAATGCTGCTTGATCACCAGCGGCAGGCTTTCGGAAAAGACGGTATCGAAGGCTGCAAGGGCGGGTTATCCCATAATCGTGAGCAGAAGCGCCCCACTTCTCTCAGGAGTGATGCTGGCTCAAAAGACCGGGATGACACTGGTGGGGTTCGCGAGGAAGCCCAACATGTATGTGTACTCGGGTGCCGAAAGGATCGTCTGAAAACCCCGTCGATATCGATCGAAATTCTGTGAAGTATGTCTACGTCGGTATAATGTAACTGGCAATCACGTCGTTCACTTTTAGCATCGACTCATTCAACTAAAAATTAAATAAGTTGGTGAAAAAAAGTGGTTCACAGGAATAGGCAAAAGATTAGAAATAGGTATCAGAAAACGTTTAGGTGAAATGGGGGGTTTAGATGTGCGGACCCAAGTCCGCCCGATATTTTCAGGCGGTGATCTTGGATCTGGCGATGTATTTGATCAAGTCAGGTGCTAACCGGGTCCTCATCTTGATCTGGGTTGTGGCATCGTCGATGCTCTCGCCTCTGGTGATCAGGTTTCCGATCTCCTCGATGGCATTTTCATCGACCACGAAGTACTCGTCTATGTCTTTTCTGTGGCCCCAGACGTCCCCTTTCAGAAGGTCAATTCCCTGCATCTCCAAGAAGAGCTTCATGGCCTTGGACATGGTCTTGTAATAAGACGGCGGAATCTGGACTGCCCTCAGCCTCGGGCATGCTCTCATCAGGTTAAGCAAATCCACGTTGGAGGGTCTAAAGGCCATGTGGACCATTTTCTCGTTCTGGCTCAACGTCAATATCTCATCTTTTGAACTTACAACTCTAATTCTCATCGAAATCAAACCTCACAATTACTTAGATGTGATCAACGTATTAATAGACACTTGCGTTGTTCTCTAACGTTCAAATGTATACTAAGGACCAGATTCCCCACATCCCTCCAGACTCTTTCTAATAAGAATAGAATATCTATTGATGTTTCGAAGGCAAATAATGGTTCACAGGTTCATCTCAAGGAATTTCATGCTTTAGAAATCGGTATCATGCAAAGGTTGTGGAACAAAGGCAATGGGCTAAGAAATTCTTCTTGTCATCGCCCAGGATGACTCATTTTGGGCTGTGCAAGCGGGAAGGGACACGTTTGGAGATCATCGAAAATCAGGAAGATGCGACTTAGGTGACCACTTTTTACACATCATGCTTATGATCCCATTTTGCGTACAATAAGGATAAAAATTAGAGTTCAAATCCAAAATTTATACGAAAAGGATAATCAAACCGCTGTAACGCACCCTTAAAGTAGCTGATATCACCATGCTATAGTGCTTAACGATACCTTTCGGACAAATCTCTAACTCATAAGAGTTTGAGATTTGTCCGAAAGGTATCGTTAAGCACTATTCTGGCGAGAACTGATTAGACACGTCTAATCGGTTCTCGACTATAAATCGCCCTCATAATAATGACGAAAATTGATTAAAAAAATCCCAAGGCGACTCATTGATACCATACAATTTGTTTGGATGCTCGACTATAAAACCGATCACTTTCAAAACAGACACCATCATAACAGAAATGGTGGGGCCACGGCGATTCGAACGCCGGTCACAGGACCCCCAGCCCTGTAGGATATCCAGGCTACCCTATGGCCCCTCAATGAATCCCTGGACGCAGATCACCTTTATAAAGTTATCTCTGGGCGCACTCTCGCTTCATCCCCACAGACAGCATCCAAAGGCCGAACAGAACCAAAAGCCCGTTGAATAGGATCGAGAATGGGTTGAAGGCATCAGGCACAATGGTGAACAAAAACACGCCAGATGCAACCGTTCCTGCGCCGACGAGCACGATTCCGACCCGTGCCGATACCAGCGTGTAGATAATGCCCACAGAGATCAAAACAATTCCCGCAACGATCAGCGGATCCAAGGCGATCATATGTTTCGCCTTCTAGCTGACGCTTACTTATAGGTTATCCTGACGCCGCCTCTGATTTGTGCCACAAGCAAAAATAGACCTACGTTGTGAGTTCTTGTCGCGCCCCATATTCGACGAAATGCCGCATCACTTCGAACGTCAAGACACCCGATGAGATCTATCGCCTTCTATCGATCGTGCTATCGAGTCACCTCTTTTTCCCAAGACGTGATGACTTCGAAAACCTATTTAGGCCACCTTTGTCATAATACGATGTCATGAAGAGGATCTACATGGACCATGCCTCAACCACCCCCATGGCAGAAGAAGTGACAGAGGCAATATGCGGAGCCTTCCGCGATACTTTCGGTAACGCGTCTAGCCTCCACTCTTTCGGAATAGAAGCAAAAGCCGCCCTGGAAGGTGCACGAGAAGAGGTTGCAAGCCTGATCGGGGCAAAGGCCGAAGAGATATACTTCAACAGCGGCGGAACCGAATCAGACAACACCGCCATAAAGGGCGTCGCCATGAAGAACCAAAACAAGGGCCGCCACATAATCACAACCTTCATCGAACACCCTGCAATCCTCGAACCTTGTAGCTACCTGGAACGCCAGGGCTATGAAGTCACATATCTTCCGGTCACCTCAGAAGGCATAATCCGCATAGAAGATCTAGTATCCGCGATACGCAAAGATACCGCCCTCATCTCGATAATGCACGCCAACAACGAGATTGGAACGATCCAACCCATCGAAGAGGTCGGCAAGATCGCAAAGGAGATGGATATTCCCTTACATACAGATGCGGTCCAGACCGTTGGCAAGATCCCAGTGGACGTAAACGAGATGAAAGTAGACCTTCTTTCCATCTCTTCGCACAAACTTCACGGTCCAAAAGGCGTAGGTGCCCTTTACATTCGGAAGGGCGTTGAGATCGAGCCTTTCATGAATGGTGGCGGTCACGAAGCGGGCCTTCGATCCGGGACCGAGAACGTTCCTGGAATCGTGGGTCTTGCGAAGGCCGCAGAACTTGCCAAAAAAGAGATGCCTCATGATATGATGCACCTTGCCCAGATGAGAGACTGGATCGCAGACTTCGTCCTGGAACGGATAGAAGACTCTTGGGTCAACGGCCACAGAACCAAGCGATTGCCCAACAACCTCAACTTGGGGTTTCGCTACATCGAGGGCGAAGCTTTGCTCTTCCGCCTGGACGCAAAAGGCGTTGCGGTCTCCACCGGATCTGCGTGCTCCTCCAAAAAAACTGAGGCAAGTCACGTCCTAACGGCAATAGGGCTCAAGCCAGAGGATGCTCACGGATCATTGAGAATTACCTTGGGACGAGGGAACACAAACGAGGAAGCAAAATTTGCAGCCCAGACAATAGTGGAATCGGCTCGACAGCTTCTGGACATGTCTCCATTCAGAAGGTGAGTTATCTCAAAATTCCTTCTTTTTTCTCTTTCAACATCCTTCGAAGCCATCCGCATATCTAATCCTGCTTTTTTTTATGTGTGATGTGAAATTCCAGCCAAGGACGTTTTAAGCATGGGATACTAAGATACATTTGTATGACGACGAGATGGAAAGAATGTTGGAATGTAGCGCCGGACATACATATGCTATTAAGGGAGAGCGAAACCCTGGAGGATGCCAGAAACCGGTTCGTGAACTATCTTAATACATTGAACTCTGGCTATCAACACCAATTTCGTGAGATAGAATCCTGGGACTATGTTATCTTTAGGGAAGGGATTCGATGTCTGAATAGCATCTTGTCTCCACGAAACGAACTTTTAACTGGGACATCATCGTTAGAATATATTTGGACTGCTGCTAAAAAAGGAGACTCAGTGGTGTCCGATGGCTTCATCGACGAGGTCGCCCACCTATTCAAGTCAATAAAGGTCCAGTCTGACGTTTATCCATCCCAGCTGATGAGAGGCATAGAAACGCCCGATTTCGAAAAATATGATGGGAGAGAAGCTGCTTTGCAGCGATCCAACTACTTGGACAAGATGGTCGGGCGGATGGACGAATATATATCAAGATATCCCAGTGGTTTGGACGCTGAAGTCATAAAGAGACGAGCCGAGAACAAAAAACGGATTTTGGAGCATTTCGGTGCCACACCAGATGATTGGGACGAATGGAAATGGCAGTTTGACCACGTTTTCAAGGACGAGAACGGACTGGAAATTATTAAAAAAATAGTAAAATTAGCCCCATCTCATGAAGAATCGATCAAACTCGCCGTGGAGAACAAAGTTCCCTTCGGCGTAACTCCCCACTATCTTCATCTCATGGACCCTGTGCCTGGCGATCTCGACTTTGCGGTGAGACGGCAGGTGTTTCCACCCTTAAGCTACGTCCAGAACATGATCAAACATAGAAAAGATAAAATGTGGGCATTCGACTTCATGCGAGAGAATGACACGTCCCCGATAGATCTGGTGACCCGGCGCTATCCAAGAGTCGCCATAATCAAGCCTTACGATTCCTGCCCACAGATCTGCGTATACTGTCAACGAAACTGGGAGATAACCACTCCGTTCATGCCGTCTGCCAAAGCTCCAGAAGAGACTGTCGATGCTGCGATAGACTGGTTTGCAGAACACGATCAGATGATGGACATCCTGGTAACCGGCGGAGATCCATTGGTCTTGGAAGATAGCTCGATCGACCGTATACTGGGCCGCCTTTCGGAGATACCTCATTTAATAAGCATAAGGATCGCCACAAGGACCCCAATAACAGTGCCTCAAAGGATTACAGCAGAGCTTTGCGAGATCTTCGAAAGCTACCACGAGTTGGGCAAAAGGTGCCTTTGCGTGGTCACTCACTTTTCCCACCCCTACGAAGTCACCCCAGAGACCGTCGATGCGATCAGGCGGATCAGAAGGCTTGGAATGGACGTATATAACCAACAGGTGTTCACCTTTGCAAACAGCAGGAAGTTTGAGACCGTCGCCTTGAGAATAGCGATGAAAAAGATTGGGGTAGATCCCTATTACACCTTCAACATGAAAGGCAAATCCGAGATGGTGGATTACGCAGTACCCATCGCCAGGATTCTGCAAGAACGAAAGGAAGAGGCTCGGCTGTTGCCAGGCATTTTCAGAACAGACGAACCGGTCTTCAACGTGCCTTTTCTGGGAAAAGACCATCTTAGAGCTTGGCAAAACCACGAACTAATCAGCATACAGCCTGACGGAAGACGAATCTACTGTTTCCTCCCCTGGGAAAAGAACATCGCAGAGGCCAAGCCTTACATCTACACGGACGTTTCCATAAGCGATTACCTAAACCGTTTGAGAGATCGAGGAGAAAACCCTGAAGATTACAAGAGCATATGGTATTATTACTAAAGGATCACTAACAAAAATACGGAGAATGTTCACAAAATTAAGGTTCGAGCCACGTTTTGTTCGATTCATCAAATCCTGATGTTGTGCATGGCCTATTTTCGAAGCCCCACGAATTACGTGTGGCCCAAAATATGGCCGAAGTGGCCACCTATCTTCGGCCAAACAACATTGACTCAGCTATTTGGTTTAGAGGGCACGCTATAGCTTCCATCCAGCACTAGGCTGTGAGAACTCCTCGATCGAGTCTCGATAACGCCGATTCTGGGTCCACAACGAGTTGAGATTAGAACCTCACGACCTGGATAAAGGTCGCCAAAACTCGACGAAATCTCAGGTCCCGCAAACGTAGTTCTCGGCACCTGGGGTGGACGCGGTGAAGTACCAATCAGATTTCAGGTTGGTGTCTGTTCCATCAGGATACCTGGACCAAGCAAAGCTATTTTTGGAAGGATCCTCCAGGAGGTGGGACTTGTCCACAACGTCTCCTTCGGGCCAACTCTTCAGAATCACCACTCCTATGAGATTTTCATGGACCCACCGCTCGTCGCCCTCGACTAAGTAGAACCCCTTAGCAGGGATCGTGGTCTCGGGAGGTATTTTTATTATTCCAGTCCATGGCGATTCTGAATCGACTATCCAAACATCCCAGCGGCCTATGTCCGCTTCGCTCTCTCCAGAGTTGTACAGCTCCACCCACTCTGTAGCATCATCGGGCGGCCCAATCTCTGCCTCGTTAATCACCACAGCGCCCATAGACGTCCCAGACACAGATACAACCGCCAAGCTCACTAACAACACGAACAACGAACACGAAATCCAGTTCACGATTAGTCCCCCACTTCTCGTTATCTAGGTCCCCAAAAAGGGGATAGATGCCGAATAATAGTGTTCAGGTAGATAACTGTATCGATTCGATGAAATTGAGATACATAGTGCCTTCGCAGTAGGTAGATTGACCTTCAAGACCCTTCTATCTTCGTTCTCATTTGCTTTGCGTCCTTTGCCACATCGCGCTTTCCCAACACCCGTGTGATCTCCTCTATGGCTTCGAGGTGTCGGACCACCTGATCCAGATAGTTTATGAGATCTCCAGTATAAGCGTACATGCCATAATCGGACCCAAAAGTCTGAATGATCTGGTTGGGACTTAGACCGTCTGTCCTCATACCCAAGATCTTGAGAGATATGTTCCGCTCGACACAACCACAATAAGGCGATTCTTTGCAGCCACATCTCGTAAAATCCTTGGCGAAATTGAGCAGTTCCGCTCTCAACTTTGGATCGAGCTTCGATAAATCCTCGCTCGACATCAAATCCAGAACAGAGCCGTGAAGCGCTCTTTGAGAGATCGGGGTCCTCAAGGTGGCCGAAATCCGTTCTGCAGCTTTCAGGTACAGGTCTTCGAACCGTTCAAGCTCCACCGCAATCTCTAGAGGACTCTTGTCCGTTCTCAAAGCCTCCCGCACGATCTTCACCTGTTCAGTCGAAAGAAAGTGGACTGAGGCAGCCTTTCCGAGACGAGTGGGGCCAGTCCCCTTGACAAGACCCGCATTTGTTAAAGCTTTTAGGGACGTGTTTATGTCGTCTAATCCCATGGTGAGATTGTGAAGCTTGAATAGGTCCTCCTTTGATCTTGCCACAACCGCGTTGGCGAGAACCTCTTCTTGCTGTTCTTCTTCAGGATATTCTGGCAAAACGTCCTCCATCTGGCCACGAAGAAGCCGTAAGGCCACCTCGTCTTCAGACTCGCCCTTTCCACCCTGATAACGCCGACCCGGCTCTGGAAGGAGATATACTACCCCTAGATCATGGTAACCTGGCCTTCCGGCTCGCCCCAACATCTGATTGAACCCGTGAACACTAAGCCACTCAATACCCATCGCCATGGAATCAAATATCACTTGAGATGCCGGAAAATCCACGCCCGCCGCCAAAGCCGCCGTCGTAACAACTGCATGAACTTCGCCTTTGGCAAAAAGATCTTCTATCTTCTTTCGTTCGTTGTACTGAAGCCCAGCGTGATAAGCTGCCGCGCCTGGTATGGCTCTGGCCAGGTCGTTGCAATTCTTCCTCGAATTGGTGAATATGATACTCTGGCCTCTGTAACCCGTCGATGAGACTTTCGAATGAGCCTCTTTGACTAATTTTCGTATCAGACCTCGCCGTGATGGAAACTCAGTGAAAATGAGATGGCGCACTATCGGAACTGGCCTTAACTCGTAATCGATCAGTTTTGCTCCGAGGTTTTTGGCAAGTGCTACGGGATTTCCCACAGTCGCCGAGAGATATATGAACTGGGCTTTTGGGAAGGCGAACCTTAACCTCGCTATGAGCCCGGCCAGACGATGACCTCGCTCGGGCTCTTCTAACATGTGAACCTCGTCTATGACAACAGTTCCTACCTTGCCCAAGCTCCGGCCCGAACGAAGAACTTGATCAACACCTTCGTAGGTCCCAGTAATTATATTCGAGTTCAAATCTTGTCTCATCTTGGAGGAATTGCCCAACTTAATCCGGCTAACCCCCACCTTGATGGATGTGGAAAGTCCAAGCTCTCGGTAAAGTGAGAGCTGGTTGTATTTCTGGTTGGCAAGAGCAACCAGAGGGACCAAAAAGAGGAACGTACCCCTCCCTTCGAGGACGTTCTTGACTCCGGCCATCTCTCCAACTAAGCTCTTTCCGGTAGCAGTTGCAGATACCACCAAGAGGTTCTTGCCATCGAGAAGGCCACCTTCTACAGATTTGGCTTGGACTGGAAGAAGGGACTTAACCCGTTTTTCCAACATCTCCTTGAAGGCAGGGGGCAGATCTAAAGATGCCACCCCCATCGAAAACTCCTCTTTTTGGGCAGGAATCTCGTCGAACTTCGTAAGCTTTGGGTCCAACTTCTTTAAGGCCATAAGATCCAGAACCTCGTCTAGATCTCGGCGTTTTAGTAAGATCTTGGCCAGATGGACCTTGGCACCGTGGCCCATCTTCCTGAAATCGCCCTCTCTTTTTAGCTCCTCTAAGGCGCATCGTTCACAGATTCGTCCATTCTTGTACTTGATCGCAACCTTTTTGCTCAATGGAGTGAAAACGCGCTTTGAGCTAAGACACTGGCCACAGATCTCTATCCGCTTATAGGCGAGCTGATATGCCTCCAGAAATTTTATGAACTCTTTTTCCTGCGAGGGCTCGCCCTTTGCTAGGTAGATCGTGCCAGCTTTTCTAAGAAGCTTTATGACATCTTCGGGATTGAGATATCGATCGCCGTTCTTCGCGCTCTTTATGAAAAACTTGTAAACCCGGGGCCCCTTCGGAGTATTTCGAAGCCGGAGACTTCCCTCAAAGAGGGGCTCCTTGCCTCGAACAGGGAGCAAAAGGACTTTCCCCTTCTCGGCCTGGGCCAGAATATGGAGTGCCATCTGAAAGATCGAGAATCTCGATGGGATATCACTCTTTGGCCAGGTCGATCAGCTCGTACTTGAGCCCTTCAGACTCAAGCCTGCTGAGCAGATTTGGGACCTGCTCGTCTACGCTGACTATTACCGACGAGACACCGTGATAAGCTGCTTCTACTACCGAATCTTTCGCACCGAAAAAGACGTTAGGTTCTCGTCCCACCTTCCGAAGCGAAATCAATGCCTCAATCCCCAAAGCGCCTACCATTTTGACGTCGGAGACTATCTGGGATAGCAACTTGATATCCGCCTTATTAGATCCGCCAAGATGGGCTCTTGGAACTTTGCATATGGTTATCGTCGCCTCATCGAGGCTGATCAGCCCTTTCAGGTCTGAGACGCCAACATCTTCTCCTTCCCTGGCGTTGGATATGGTCACTCCGGTAGCTTCTACCCCATCTTTCCTGTTGGCGTAAAGGAGGCCATCTCTCATCACCAGGTATACTTTTTCTCCTTCATCTAGATCTTCTTCGGCAATGGCGGGCCAGACAGAAACTTGGCTGATGACGTCTTCCATCACGAACCTGGCATACTGTTTCAGCTCAGCCGCGCTCTCAAGAAGCCACTCAACCCCCTCTTTTGTAATCCGGTACCTCATCCTGCCATCGGTGACGACAAGGCCGTTTGCTACCAGATCCTTGATGTACTCAGAGATCGCCTGAGGCGTAACCCCCATGCTCTCAGCAACCTCTTTCTGGCGAACGTTGGGCTGATTGGCCGCTATTTCTACCAGGATCTGAAACCTCGAACTATCCCGTTTACTCCGCAAGACATCGACCATTAATTTACACCTTTAATCTGATTCTTTAGAGATCTCAATGCGCTGACCCCGTACTGTCAGATCCTCTGATCGTTTTGCAGCGCCCTTGATGAAGGCCTGACTGAGATTCAGCTCTCTAGAGAGATTTGCAAGAGATGTGTTGCCCTTAGCAACCTCTTCTTTAGTCTTCTCGGTTACTTCACGCAGCTCGTCTTTCGACATGGAGGTGAGATATATGAGCTCACTCAGATCCTCTAACGAGCAGACGAAATTGGCCTGAACCCGGGAATAACTGGAGTGATACTCCTTTTCTGGGCTTTCGCCTGGATTTGGCATCTTCCATTTTGTCTCAGTTAACCCGCTCTTACGCAAAAGGCTCAAACTCTTGCGAACACCATTTTCGTCGCTGATCATCTCTGAAAGTTCCTTTTCGGTCCTCCAACCCAGGCAAATCTCGTCAAACACTCTCTTATGAACGTCTGAACCGAAAGCCTGAAGTAAGGGAACCAGATCTGAAGGATCGTTGATGATCCGAGTTCTCTTTCCCATCGAACAAAACCTCGCTTGCTATTTTAGCGCTCAAATTTGATAAAGCTTTGGAAGGAGATGTCACCGTACCGAGACTATAGTCTAGAACCGATTAGATGAGACTAATCAGTTCTCGCCAGAATAGTGCTTAACAATACGAATAGGACAAATCTCTAACTCTTGCGAGTTCGAGATTTGTCCGAAAGGTATCGTCAATCACTACACATCCAAGATCGATCTCGATAAGGTGACTACTCCCCCGACTAAAGTCGGGGGCATCTAGGCTTTTGCCAAAGACTGTAGCCCCAGTCTCAAAATGTTGATCGCCGCATTCTCATCACGATCCATTACCAGCCCACACTGTGGACATTCATGAACCCGGTCAGATAGCGATTTTGGAACTTTGATACCACATCCGGAGCACATCTGAGTTGTATACCTGGGATCGACCAACACCACCACAGAACCAGCTTCTTCCGCTTTGTTCTGAGTGGTC
>Ga0272441_10009192_pt1 | contig 15357 bp, 13 predicted proteins | sample SSMProp6N_FD_193582 | JGI IMG/M metagenome (GOLD analysis project Ga0272441, IMG submission 193582) | Marine sediment archaeal communities from Little Sippewissett salt marsh, Falmouth, MA, United States - SSM-Prop-6N | ecosystem: Environmental > Aquatic > Marine > Wetlands > Sediment ... | reverse complement strand
TCAAACGTCAGCATGGCCTTGGCGCGAACAGGACCCTGCGCGGTTACAAGAAATACCGCTTTGTCGGCGAGACCATGACATGCGCCAATGCTGAAGCAAGGTTCAAGTTCTGGGAAGTAGCAGGCGGTGGACAGAGATTCGTATTCAAAGTCGCGGTCTACGGCGATATCGGAAACGCGTATGATGACTGGGATGAGCCTTTCTCAGATCCGAGATGGGACGACTACAAGTACTCATACGGTGCCGCGCTTGTTATTGCATGGAACCAGGCAACAATTGTTCACTTCGCTTACAGTATGAGCCCGGAAGATTCAGCAATATCAATAGACTTCGATCACGCGATCTACTAGGATAGAAATGGGTCCTCAGGGATCAGTAATATTTTTATCATACACACAGGGCGGGTGCGTAAAAAAAGGCACCCGCTTTTTTATGTCCGGCCGGGGACCTGCCCGCTTACGACCTTTATAATACTTATTCAGTATTTATGGCCGCATCCCCGGTATTTACATATTATTATGACAACAGGATTAAATTTCCCGTGGACCCTGTTTTATTTTCATCCGGCAATTCCCATACACCCGTAAGAAGGAGGACCCCATGACAGACTATCTCCGTGTACTTATGATAGACGCATCAACATCCTTCTATCGTATAGACAAATTCAGGATCGGGGAACGATTCGGTCCTGTTTACCTGGGCCTCTACCTTTCAGGCATGTACAACAGTATAAACATCGGGGTCGGCCTGCTTTCAGGCTCAATCTTCCCGGGCTCAAACAGGCTTATAATAAACGGGTTTTCCCCCTGCTGGGGGGGCTTCTATATCTCGTCAATGGGCGGGGCCGGCCTGGTCTTTGACAACCTGGGCATCAACCTGCTTTCAATAATCGGCAAAGCCCCCACACCCTCTATCATGTACCTTAACAGGGTGCATGGAGAGGAAATCGAGGCCGCGATTGTTCCCATTGAAATACACCGGGTATGGCAGGAGGGACGTGGCGGCGTGTATTCACTCATGGATTACGCACTGGACCGTTTCGGGGAAAAATACCTGGCCGACCCCCGGATCCTGGCAACCGGTCCTGCTGCGGAAGCCACTGACTTTGGCGCGCTTGTATCAGTACCGGTAAAAAAGGGTAAACTTACGAATGTGGACACCTGGGCAGGCAGGGGGGGATTCGGATCAAAACTCTACAGGGAGCACGGCCTCGCAGGCATAATCTACGGGGGCACATTCATTGACGAAGACTTCAGGGACAGGAAGGTTGCTGACCAGTGGTTTATTGACAAATACAACAAGAAACTGGCAGCCAAGGACCTGGAAGCCACGACCAAGTACAGGTTTGAGCCTGATATTGACACGGGCGGTACATTCGGAGTTAACTACGCGACCATGGGAGGCAGCATGATCGCCTTTAACTATAAGAGCATCTACATGACGGAAGAGCAGAGATGCGACATACACGAGCGCTTCATTCTCGGACACTACCTGAAACAGTTCAACGAGGAGACAATAAAGCCGAAACAGCAGTACACGTGCGGGGAACCGTGCGTTGCAGTGTGCAAAAAGATGAACAATGAGTTCAAAAAGGATTACGAGCCCTACCAGACACTCGGCCCGCTGAACGGAATATTCGACCAGCGCGCGGCAGAACAGCTCAACCACTACTGCGACATGTGCGGATTTGACGCAATATCCGCGGGCGGGATCGTGTCCTGGCTCATGGAATGCCTGTCGGAAAACCTGCTCTCGCCCGCTGACCTGGGAGTTAAGGACAGGCCGGTGTTCACTCCTGACGGTTTTAACGTTGTCAGTGACTCCATGCATAACTCTGACCTTGCAATGTCCCTGCTCCGCTCAATTATTGAGAAACGGGGAATCCTTGACCTGCACAGGGGCGCAAGGCGCTTCGCGCGTTACCTGGCCCTTGACAGGGGACCTGAAATTCATGATTCTTTTGTGTATATCGCGTTCGCGCGGAACGGCTGGATGGTGCCGAACCAGTACTGGACACCCGGGGTGCTCTCCCCCATGGCCATAATGGGAAAGTACTACATGCATTACGGGCAGGACTTTCTGCCTCCGCGCGAGCTCGGCAGGTTTGACGCGCACCGCCTTAAACAGGAACTTATACTTGACAACATGGGCCTTTGCAGGTTTCACAGGAAATGGGCGGAAGAGATGATACCGGAAATAATGGACTCCCTGTACGGGCTGAGAAAAAAATACGAGGAGAACATAGCTGTACTCGCAGGCAGTATAAACAGCCGGAACTCCTCTGTGTTCTGGGAGTCCGGCCGGAACACAGATTTCGTGTACAGGTTCATGAAAAGAAAACAGGAACTCACGGGCGGCAAAGACAGTGAACTCAATAAGTGGATCGGGTATTTTGAGAGGGACAGGAACGAGGCCGCGCTCAGCTACTGGTACGAGATGCATAAAGGTATACTCGAGTCACTCAGGGAATTCTGAAGGAGAATACGAATGACAGACTACATGCTCAATCCCGCTGCAGGAGGAGAAAGACCCGCAGCAATCCCTGAGCACAGGCATTTCACGAACAGTGATATTGCAGGATTTCACCGTTCCATCAGCGGGTACAGGGAAACGCCCCTGGTCCCCCTGCCCGGCCTGGCGGAAAAGCTGGGCGTGGGAGAGATCATGTGCAAGGACGAGTCCATGCGTTTCGGCCTTAATGCATTCAAGGGACTTGGCGCGTCATACGCGATTCACCGTCTCCTCATGGAAGACGATAAAATCAGCACCTTCTGTACAGCAACTGACGGCAACCATGGCCGTGCCGTAGCCTGGGCCTCATCCCGGTTTAACAGGAAGGCCGTGGTTTTCGTGCCCGGACACACCGTGGATGCGAGAATCCGGAACATAAAGGGACACGGAGCAGAGGTCATTCGCGTGAACGGCGACTATGATGAAACAGTAAGTACAGCCAGGGAACAGGCGGACATGAATGGATGGCGACTGGTACAGGACACGGCATGGCCCGGCTACACTGATATCCCGTCAATGATAATGGCAGGATACCTTACCGCCTTTACTGAATCAGAAGAATCCATTCATCCTGCAGGCCTGCCCGGAATTGATATTGTTTTCCTCCAGGCGGGAGTGGGCAGTTTCGCCGCATCCGCGGCATGGTACTACCTGAACCGTTACGGGAAAAACCGCCCGCGACTGGTCTGCGTTGAACCCTCGGAATCAGACTGCCTTCTCCGGTCATGCAGGCAGGGCGCTCCCTCCACCACCCGGAAATCACAGAAGACCATAATGGCCGGGCTGAACTGCGGCACAGCATCTCTGACCGCGTGGCCTGTACTGGAGCGGGGCATAGACCTCTTTCTCTCGATTGATGACAGGTACGCGGAAAACGCCATGCGGTCCCTCTATCACCCTGCAAACGGGGACACGAGGATTATTTCAGGGGAATCAGGCGCTGCAGGCATGGCCGCGCTCATTGCAATGACGCAGGAACCCGGCCTGGCTGAAGCCGGTAAGGGGATCGGACTTGACCATAACTCCAGGATCATGGTATTCAATACTGAGGGCGACACTGACCCTGACGCCTTCAGATCTATTGTATCAGGATAAACGCGTTACCCGTTATTATCAGTCCTTCTTCCACTTGAACAGATACGATGACAGGGCGAGAAACAGCAGAGACATGCCCGTGAGCACAAGCAGGGATATCCCGATTTCATGAATCCCCGCGCCGTCATTCATGACCCTGCGCGCGCTGTCAATCATGTGTGTCAGCGGAAAAATATTCGAGAGATTTCTGACCCAGGGACGGGCCCCTTCAAGGGAGAACCAGACCTCGGACAGAAACATCATCGGCCAGGATATCAGGTTGAGGATCCCCCCTGCGAATTCCTCACTGCTGCTGCGTGACGCCACGAGCAGGCCCATGAGTATCATGCTCAGACCCCCGAGCAGGAATACAAGAAACAGGGTGAAGTAGGAACCGCGGCACCTGAATCCGAACATGGCTACAGTTCCGGCGTACACCACAACTGTTGTGAGGAGTATCAGGAACACCCTGGAAAGGACCTGTGCGGCAATAAACTCGTGGGACTTTACAGGGGTGACGCTCATGCGTTTGAGCATTCCGTTTTTCCGGTACCTCACCACCACATATCCGACCCCGAAGAGGGAGCTGAACATTATGTTCATTCCCAGTATCCCGGGGAAGAGCCATTCAATGTAGGGGATCTCTATCCCCTCTATGCTTCTTCTCCGGAAACCGGCCTCACATTTCGAGTCCCCTGCGAGGAGGAGCCTTTCAACCACGTAGCCCTTTGGCGAGGTACTGCTGACCCAGTAGTCCCCGGTATCCGGTTCCAGGAGAAAATCGATCCTGTGGTGCATTAACCGGTCCATGGCAATCTCACGTGAGACAAAGTGGATCACCTCTATGTATTTTGTGTCCCTCAGTATCCGCTCACCCGCGCCCTGCAGGTGCTCCTGCGCAGGTGGACCGAGTATTCCCACCTTGTAGAGCACCTGCCTGTCCTCGCTGAACAGAACACTGAAGCCTATAATTACCAGGAAGGGGAAAAGGATGTTCCAGGCAAGGGCTGACCTGTCCCTGTAAAATTCCCGGTTCCTGGCAATGAAGAGTGTCCATATACGTTTCCACATAACCGTTCTCCCCTCAGGCCCGTAGTTCCCTGCCCGTAAGGTCAAGGAAGAGGTCCTCGAGATTCGGCGACCTGACATTTATCCCGGACAGGTCAACCCGGCTGCGCATGAGTTCCTGCATGCACACGTTAAGGTCTCCGGTATGGATCTCAATCCTGTCCTCAAAGCGGTACCAGCTGCAGGGAAGGGCCCCGAGGTCCCTGTCATCAATATCACTGCGGAGTATAATGGTTTTAACACCCGCGTACTGCTGAAGCAGCAGGCGCGGAGAATCATTGGCAATAATCTTACCCATGTCCATAATCGCGATCCTGTCACACAGGATCTCAGCCTCGTCCATGTAGTGGGTAGTCAGTATCACTGTCTTGCCCTCGGACCTGATCCTGTCCACTATGTCCCATACGTGGCGCCGGGCCTGGGGATCAAGCCCGGTTGTGGGTTCATCAAGAAAAATAAGGTCAGGATCATTGGCAAGGGCTATCGCAAGGAGGAGGCGCTGTTTCTGGCCCCCGGAAATTTTTCTGTTGTCCCTGTCAAGAATGTCATGGAGCTGGCATGAATCAATGAGATCTGTAATATCGGCCCTTTTGCTGTAGAGGTTTCTGAAGGTCTCCAGTGTCTCACGCACGGTAAGGTACTGAGGCAGTTCAGTGTTCTGAAGCTGTATCCCGACCTCCTCCCGGAAACGGGTCCTGCGCGGTTCTCCGCGATACAGGATTTCACCTGACGCGGGGGGCAATATGCCTTCGATAACTTCAATGGTAGTGGTCTTTCCCGCTCCGTTCGGTCCGAGAAGTCCGAAACACGTTCCCTCCTCAATGGCAAAGCTTACTCCATCAACCGCCTTTACTTCCGGGTAATACTTCATAAGGTCCCGTACTTCAAGAAGGGTGCTCATTTCTCTCTGTCCTCCGGGAATTTAATTATATCCCTTTCGGTGATACAGTCAAACATAATTATTGAAGACGCCTTTAAAGTTACGTCAACAGATCCTTTTTGCGAAAAGGGTAAATATCTTTTATTAAAGATATAATAATTTTTTTTAGTCTTTTATTTTTATTTTAAGTATATTATTATATTGTTATTACAAACTATCAGTATTATAGTGCACGGATTCATTTTTTTGCAATACTCAAATAAACAAGGAGAAGATTAATGAAAAAACTTACAGTATTATTTCTCGCGTCAGCTGTCACATTCCTCATCGCATGCGGGGGGACCCAGGAAAAAACAACTGAACCGGTGGTAAAAAAAGATTTTGACACAGGCCTGTGGGTCAAAACCTCAAACAAACAGCTCGATAAAATCCCTGTTGAAGGATTCGCATACAAGAGTTCAGAAGTTCCCGCACAGAAATGGGACAGGTGGGCAAAGGTTGCAGCGCCGGTTGTTAAAAAAATACTGGATGAGCTGCCCGAAGGCTATGTGCTTGAAGTAAGGGGGCACACTGACGCGCGTGGCCCGGAAGAGCCTGTTGGAAACAAACCCGGAAACATAAAAATATCCAGGGACCGGGCGCGTTCAGTACACACCGCACTCAGAAACAACGGGATCACATCACCTAACCTTACATATGACGGAGTGGGTTCAGCCGAACCTCTCAGCGGGATTGATCCGAAAAGCCCTGACCAGCGCCGAGTAACCTTTGAAGTAGTACCGGCCAGGTAAGGCCCTGAAATATCCCGGCTCCACCCTCCCCTGTCGCGAATGACACGGGAGGACACGGCCGGGATAAAAAAATATCATTTATTACCGGCATTTCTTTTAAGATTGAGATTCAGCAATCGCTGATATTAAAATTAATACCGGCAGCATACGACAATTTTTAAGAATCACACTCTCAGTCCGTGAAGTAATTGACGCGGAATAAACCATATCTGAATATCTGCAATTATGGCTCTCAGAACAATTATGACACTGAAAATCCGCACATTAAATATTTTTACACTGCTCCTGCTGCTTCCATGCATCACATGCCTGTCATGCACAGGGGAAATCAGGCAGCTGCATAATGATATTACTGCACTAAACAGGACTGTTTCGGAACTGAACAATGAAGTTTTCAGGATAAGGGCAGAGCTTGAAAATCAGAGGAAAAATGATTTTACCATATTGTGCGGTGGTGATATCCTGCTGGCGGAGGGGGCTGATGCAGCAATGCGCGAACATGGCAGCAATTACCCTTTCATGAAAATCCATAACGAAATCCGCAAGTATGACATTTTTTTCGCAAATCTCGAATCACCCATCACGGACAGGGGCACGCCCTTTACTGACAAGCCCTATACCTTCAGGCTGTCACATGAATTCGCTGATTCTTTATGTGTGCTTGGCGTGAATGTCCTGTCCCTTGCAAACAACCATATAATGGACTACGGTAAGCCGGGCCTGGAGGACACTATCGCCTGTCTCGATAAACTTGACATACGTCATGCCGGCGCCGGGAATAACCTGACCCGGGCACGAAGGCCCGCTATTCTCAGGCGCGGAAACACGGACCTGCTTTTCCTGGCATTTTGCGGACGCCCTCCTGTGGAATTTTACGCTGACATGGAAAATCCGGGCACCTCTCCCATGCATACTGAAAATATAATCCGTGATATCCAGAAGTACAAGACCGGGAAAAATATCCTTATTGTATCACTTCACTGGGGCATTGAGCAGAGGAGCACACCAAGGAGATACCAGGTGCGCCTTGCACACATGATCATTGATGCCGGTGCGGACTGTATAATCGGACACCACCCCCACTGGCCGCAGGCTGTGGAGATATACAGGAACAGGCCGATTTTCTATTCACTTGGTAATTTCGTAAACGGTTTCTGCAACAAGATTGAAAAAGACAATATCCTCGCGGTACTTCACTATTCCGAAAATGTACTGGGGAAAATTGAAATTCTTGCCCTGGCAGGAAAAAACCGTGACATGTCTTTCCAGCCCTATGTCCAGACCGGAAAAGAGGCGGCCCGCACCCTGGGTGAGATTGCCATGCTCTCCGGGCGTTTCAGTACCACTATCGAGATACGCGGCCACCGCGGAATAATCAACATGGAAAACTGAAATCGTCCGGTAAGCTCTTTACAATGCCCGGTATATTTCAACGCCTCCCGATGTCTCACAGGCGACCCGGCCGTCACGCTCCAGTATCTGCAGGTGGGTGTACACCTCTGACACGGCCAGAAAAATCTCCAGCACAAAGCGCCTGCCCTGTATGGCAGGAAAGAGAGCACGGGCAACAGCGTAAACTGTCATGGGTTCCGCACCCAGCACGGACAAAATGGCCTCCTGCCGTTCCCTGAAGCTCCGGCGGTACCCCTCTGTAACGGAAGAGAGGTCATGTATGGCCTTCCCGTGTGCAGGATAGACCGTGTCAGGACTGATTTTTTCCACACGCGCCAGGGAGGAGTAGTACTCGGCCTGGCTCATCCGTCTCGGTATTTCATGGTACTCCTCCAGCATGACAAAAGCATTGGGGGTAATATGCCCGAGCACATGATCACCTGAGAAGAGGATGTCAAGCTCCTCCAGGTGAATGCAAATTGAGCCGCGCGAGTGACCCGGTGTGGATACGACCCTTCCCCGGTAATCTCCCAGGTGGAGGATATCATTGTCCTGAAGATGAACATCAACAGGGCAAACCGGGGTTATAAACCTGAACAGAAAAAAAAGGAGCCTCACCGCAAGCCGGTACAGTGCAGGCATACCCGCACCACGGAAAAAACGGGACACCGCAGCCGGGGGCGTATCATAACCCCGCTCAATAGCAGCCACATCCTCGGTATGCGCATACACCTTTGCGCGGCCCCTTCCCGCTTTCACGATTGCCCGGGCAGCGCCGAAGTGGTCGATGTGCCCGTGAGTAAGGACCACCTGGTCTATGTCCTCAAATGAGAGCCCCTTCTCCGCAAGCGCCCTCAGAAGCACTTTTCCCGTGGCAGCAAGCCCGGTGTCAAGAAGGGTCACATTTTTGCCAGCAAACAGATATGCGTTCACCGGCCCCGGTCTGTTTCCCTTCATGGGGAGAACTATCCGGTATATGCCCGGATGGAGTTCCACGCAGTTGCTTCCCATCAGGATATCCTGCCCATCATCGTGTCCGTCCCTGCATCAATAATCACTCCCGACCTCAAAATTTTTCACGAAATCAGCAAGAACATCCACTGCCGCGTCCAGGTCTTTCATGTCAATCACGGAGTGAGGGGAATGCGCGCCGCGCACCGGCACTGAAAAGACCACTGACGGCACACCAGGGCCGGAAACGTGGATATCCCGTCCGTCCGTGGCGCCCGTTTTCCTGACAGAAAGCTGTACCGGTATGTCAAGTTCAGACGCGGAATTCCGGAGACCCCTGACCAGGATTTCTGACGGTATCATGGTTGCATCATAGGTACGCACCTGCGGACCTTTCCCCAGCACTCCCTGTCTCAGTGAATTCATTATATCAGGCGTGTCATCAGCCGGAGGCCCCTCCAGGATGACCGCGTAATCAGGCGCAAAGGTATGGTAGAAAGTCCGGGCGCCCCGGGTACCGACCTCCTCCTGGACTGTCATGGCGAGCTGCACGTGGGCGCGGGGAATGATGTTCTCCTGCTTCATTTTCAGGCCGAGCCCGATCATCATGGCTATACCCGCGCGGTCGTCAAAGGCCTTGGCCACGCACCGGCCGTTCATGAGTTCAACAAATGACTCACGCGGGACCACCACCGAACCCGGAACAATACCCGCATCCAGGACCTCGTCAGCGGTTTTAGCTCCTATATCGATATAGACCGGCCTGTCTTCCATGCCCCCTTTCGCGTTCCTGATCAGGTGAGGCGCGGGCACGGTTGTCACGCCGTCTATCCATTTTTCTCCTGACCGCACCTTCATGAGCTGTGATGAGACCGCGTCAGGGTTCCATCCGCCAAGTCCGATGACCTGGAGAAAACCGGAATCAAGGACCCGTTCCACCACGAATCCCACCTCGTCCGCGTGCGCGAGAAAGGAGAGCACAGGAAGGTCCTTCCCCTGCCCCCTGAAATGCCAGACCGTGTTGCCCATGCGGTCCCCGGAAACATCATCAGCCAGCGTGCCAAGATGGCTGTTGATTATATCCCTGATCCCTGTCTCGTGGCCCGAAGGAGAGTGGGCCATTGCGAGTTGATTTATTATTGATTTCATGTCCATAAAAAACCCCGGATTGATTATATTCAGCTGCCCTGCGCTATCCGTCACACCAGGTGTCTTCGCAGGGACTTTATTCTGTTGACCTCAGGTACAAATAAGCTATACTGTCAGAAATCTTACCTGAACACGGATGTGTCATTATGGCAACTATAATTCCTGTCGGACCTGTTGATTTCCCCGCGCTTACGGCCCTTTTAAGGGAACAGTTCCCCGCGTACCGCGTTGAGGAAAAAACGGAGAATTTCGTGATGCTTTCGAAATCCGGCGCGGTCGGCGCATCTGTGCTTTTCAGAAACGACAGTCTGATCGTATCAGGGACCTTCCCCACAATGCTGGGACAGGGGCTCTTTGCGCTTCTTGTCATAATGCTGGCGGTCGTGATACCGCTCATTGTCTATTACCTGGCATTCCACCTCAGGATGAAATCCATGGAAAAGGAGATTGCCGCATTTCTCATCACTGAATTCGCGGGCAGCGCCACATGAGCAACGCCTCAGCGGGTGTCCACGATATGCTTTATCGGCTTTACCATCTCTGACTTTATCATCTTCCTTATATTTTCCCTGATTTCAGGATTTTTAGTCAGGGCCATCATTTTCTTATTCATCTCCCGCGCTGTTTTGTTCTTCTGTGGAAAATCATAGAGCCCGTGTTTCTGGTAATACTTATGGTCGGCCTGGAATACGAAGCGGAGTTTTCCGTACACATCGTCCCTGAATATCTTCATGCCGCCCACACCGAGAAAATTGTTAGGTTTTACGTATCCCCTCCCGCTCATGTAAACAAGTCGGGATGCGAAACCCCCTATAAGGCGGTCCAGGACACGCGAGTCCGCGCTCTCATCTGTTACTATGTCCACCAGGTTCGCCTGCTGGAACTGCGCGTATGCCTCCAGTACCTCCCTCAGGTTTGCCACCTGCCCGAGCGGACCGGACACCAGGAATCCCAGCTGTTTATTCACGAGCACGGGTGTGTGCGTATTGAAAAAGCACCGGTCAAAAAACTCCTTCCACTTTGCTGACAGGTAGCGGTCCCTTATGCTTCCGGCCATGATGATAATATCAGCGGTTTTAACGCGAGTGTTGAAAAAATCAATAAATCCGTCTTTGCCGGTATACACGCAGCGGTAATCAAAACCGCACTGGCAGCATCCCAGGCACCCTCCCTTTATATCAATATCATTTATATCAGCCACATCAACATCGCCCATGAAGGATTCAGAGAGGGTCTCCACCATGCCGGCGAGATTTGATCCTTCTCCCGGACCGTCATGCAGTATCAGTACATTTTTACCACCGGCGTCAGCCCGCTGCCTCACCTTCCCGGGCGAGTAGATAAATTCTGAATCAGTAACAGGGGGATATGCCCTGCCAACGGAAATTCCGTCCTCAATACAGGAAAAAATCTCACCTGCAAAACCAAGAAGCCGCTCCCTCTCCTCGTCCTTCATAATATCATACATGTCAGGAGAGTAGGACCCGGTAAATTTCATTTCAAGGTCATCACATATGGCGCGCATGTAATTATGCGCTGTTTGATCAAAGAAGTGGATCGAGGTCGATATGAGTGCAGTGTATTTTCCCCTGAAGGCCTTTGCTGCGCGCCGCTCCCATATGAGTTCAATAAAGCGCTTGTACTGCGAGGGCACAAGCATGACATAGAGCGGAAAACCCCATATTATGCTGTCAGATGATTTTACAACGTCAATGATCTCCCTGAAGCGGGACCTGTCCTTTTCAATTTTTTTTATGTCCTGCGCTACGTTGATATAGGTAAACTCATGCCCGGGATTTTTTTTCTCAATGAACCTGACATACTGCATTGTTATGCTCAGGTCGCCCTTGGGGCTGCCGTTCAGTACTGCAATTTTCATGAATGTTCTCCTTCAATTATTCGAACAGGTGTTCTTTATTCTTTCTCATCCATTATTCCGGTATAAAGCTTCTGCATGAATGAGTAGTATTCAATTCCAAAATCAAGTGTGGCCATCTGCCAGGAATCAATATCATGGGGGAGGAGCCTTTCACGAAGGTGTTCCAGGGACTCTACCTGCTCACGGAGCCTGCCAGTATATTCGCTCACCTGCTCCCTGATGGTTTCAGTATCTATGTGGGTATAGAAAAACATCTTAAGCAATGCCTCGTCACGGATCCTTGCGATTTCAGGATCAAGCACCATCCAGTTGCGAAAGGCTGCCCTGCCCTTTTCAGTTATACAGTAAATCCTGTTCAGCTTACCCTTCCTGACGGTTTCGCTGGAACTTACCATGCTGTCCTGCTCAAGTTTCCTGAAAGCCGGGTATATGCTCCCGAAACTCATGTTGAAGAAAAAATTAGTGCTCCTCCCCATCAGCTTCTTTATCTCATACCCGGTTTTTTCGCCATCCATGAGAAAACCGAGAAGTATCATGTCCAGCATATACAACCCCTTTATATATCATATTGATATATAACAATAAAATACATCAGCCCTTTCTGTCAAGGATAAAGCTGGCATAATCAGCACACGTATTCCGGATTATTCTGACTTATATCAATGCGACTTATATTTATTTAAGTAAATGCCATTATTTCTTGACTTCTACTCTGAAATGTCTACCCTTTGGCTACCATCACTCCAGGAGCGTGCATCATGTACACATATGAAAAACCTGATAATCTTATTGATCTGTTTGAGCGTACTGTAAATAAATTCCCTGAACGCAATCTATTTCTTGTCAATACGGAAAAGAACCCCCTGGAACCCATGACATACAGGGAGGTCAGCGACAGGATAGACAACCTGCGCGCATGCATGGCCGGTATTGGCGTAAAAAAGAATGACATAGTGGGCATTATCAGCAAAAACCGTCCTGAATGGGTCATCATAGAATTTGCAGCACTGGGCTGCGGGGCAACCTTTGTACCCATGTACGAAAAGGAACTCTACAGCACATGGAAGTATATAATCCGGGACACCGGCCTTAAGGTGCTCTTTGTCGCTGATGATGAAATATACGACCAGGTCAGCGGACTTGTTGATGAAATACCCACACTGGAAAAAATATTTATCATAGACAGCGAACAGGAAAACAGCCTGTCAGCACTTGAAAAGACCGGGAAAGGGAATACTGTTGCCCCCCACAGGGCCGACCCGTATGACACGGCTTTCATAATTTACACATCCGGCACAACAGGAGAGCCAAAGGGTGTTGAACTGACACATGGGAACCTGACATACTGCTCAAGATCCGGCTACAAAATATATCCTGAGCTGAACGAAAACCTGGTAGCTCTTACTATCCTGCCCTGGGCTCATTCATATGCCCTGAGCGGCGAGCTGCACAACTGGCTGCAGTTCGGCGGCTCCATGGGATTCGTGGAGGACGTGACCACGCTGATGGAGGATTTACAGAGAGTAAGGCCACATTTCCTGATCTGCGTACCCCGCCTCTTTAACAAGATATACGACGGGATACACGCGAAAATGGACGAGGCAGGAGGCCTCAAGAAAAAGCTCTTTGCCGCGGCATGCAGCACTGCGAAACTCAAGCGCGAACTTGCTCAGCAGGGCAAATCAAGCATACTCACGAATTTCAGGTTCTTCCTGCTCGACCGGCTGGTCTTTTCAAAAATCAGAAAAGGTTTCGGCAACAGGCTCAAGGGTTCACTTACTGCCAGTGCTGCCACGAATGTTGAAATCGCAAATTTCTACTATGACCTGGGCATACCCATATATGACTGCTACGGCCTGAGTGAAACATCACCTGCAGTGACCATGAACTGTAAAGCGGCCCACAGGCTCGGCAGCGTTGGCAGGGTTCTTGAGGGCCAGACAGTGGCCATTGACACCTCGGTGGTTGAAGACGGCGCTGATGACGGAGAGATAATCGTGTACGGTCCGAACATCATGAAGGGCTACTATAACAAGCCGGAAGAGACAGCAAAGGTGATCCAGCCTGACGGAGGATTCCGGACCGGGGACCGGGGCCGCTTTGATGAAGACGGGTACCTGTACATTACAGGACGGATCAAGGAACAGTACAAGCTCGAAAACGGAAAGTACGTGTTCCCTGCAGGCATTGAGGAGGAGATCAGGCTGCTCCCGTCAATTGCAAATGCAATGATATACGGTGAAGGAAGACCTTATAATGTTTGCCTGGTGTATCCCGATTTCGAAGCCCTGAATAAACAGATACTCAAACAGGGACTCCCCACATCCCCCGAGGAACTGGTCAGGGTGCCGGAATTCACGGACATGCTGGAGAAACAGATTACCGAATTTTTAAAAAAGACATACGGCGGATACGAGATACCGAAAAAATATCATTTCCTCTGTGAAGATTTTTCACTGGATAACGGAATGCTCACTCAGACAATGAAACTTAAACGCCGTGAAGTAATAAGTTTTTACGAAAAGGAAATCAACGCCCTTTACGCGTAGGAACAGTCCCGTCCTGTACCGTACCGGTCCCACACCGGTACGGGAGGCGGACATACATGAGAGTCATGTCTATCCTGTAATACAAAATACCTCGTCATGTTCCCGGACGCGTTCCTGGGATTTTATGCCTACATCACTCCCCGTTTCCGCTACTTCTACAAATGAATTACTGATCTGCATTGACTCTACTGTCTGCTCAAAGTCAGTAGTGTGGCCCTTTATCCGGATCCTGTCTCCGACCTTAAGTTCGCCTTCAGTCAGGTGGATCGCCGCCACTTCAGGTTTTGAAAAATACTTGATCACGATGCCGACTTTTTTCTCTTCCATATTCTCACCTCCCTTTGTTCCGGCCTGTTCCGCGTATTATATGTGTGCACAGGTCCAGGGAAACACTATTATTAGACATGAAAAAGGGTATGCTGTCAAGACCAATATTCATAATCAGGCACCTGTTTACAGGGGGTCAGAGCCGGTACTACCTGTTCCAGCGCAGTTCCGGTTGGTCAAGTGGGGATATTTCACGGTTTTTGCCTGCAAAGAAGGGGGGTCAGAGCCGACTTTTCCACATTTTCCCCTGAATCGGGGTCAGAGCCCCGGTCAAAGGCATCAAAAAAACCGGCGCTTTTCCGGGCGCCGGTTTTTATTCTTTCGCTGAAAATTTTTATCAGAATTCCAGGTGTTTGACAGTGCGCGGAAAGGGAATAACGTCCCGTATATTCTGCATACCCGTGACAAACTGAATAAGCCGCTCAAAACCAAGACCGAAACCGGAATGGGGAACTGTGCCGAACCTGCGGAGTTCAAGGTACCACCAGTAATCGTCCGGGTTAAGCCCTGATTCCCTTATCCTGGATTCAAGCCTGGAGTAATCCGCTTCACGTTCACTCCCCCCGATTATCTCACCAAGACGCGGCACAAGAACGTCCATTGCACGGACTGTCTTATCATCATCATTGAGCTTCATGTAAAAGGCCTTTATCTGTTTCGGGTAATCAGTTACAATTACCGGCCTTCCATATACCTTCTCGGTAAGGTATTTTTCATGTTCAGACTGCAGGTCAATACCCCAGTCCACAGGAAATTCAAAGTCCTGCCCGGATTTTTTGAGCTCAT
>Ga0272441_10009191_pt1 | contig 15358 bp, 11 predicted proteins | sample SSMProp6N_FD_193582 | JGI IMG/M metagenome (GOLD analysis project Ga0272441, IMG submission 193582) | Marine sediment archaeal communities from Little Sippewissett salt marsh, Falmouth, MA, United States - SSM-Prop-6N | ecosystem: Environmental > Aquatic > Marine > Wetlands > Sediment ... | reverse complement strand
ACCCCGTTCTGGCCGAGATTCAGGATTGTCCCACTATCGAAATTCCCTGGACAAAGGATTATCGTATCCCCCAAGAACTTTTTAAGACGAATGCCGCCTTGACATTTTTATGTAATCCCAACGCGCCCACCGCTACCTTTGTCCCCGTGGACGAGATAGCCCTGTTGGCCCAATCACTTGATTCCGTCCTGGCCGTCGATGAGGCTTATGTTGATTTTTCGGAAGATAATTGTTTACGCCTGCTCGAACGTTTCGATAATGTTATTATTCTGCGCAGCCTGAGCAAGGGATATTCCCTGGCGGGACTTCGTTTTGGTTACGGGCTGGGCTCTGAGCGCATCATCGAAGCCATGATTAAGGTCAAGGATTCCTATAATGTGAACGTGGCCACCCAGGCCGCCGCCGCTGTCGCCCTGGCCGATCAGGACCATTTCCGCACCAATGTTGAAAAGATCAAACAACAGCGCACCCGTCTGACCACGGCCCTGCGGAGCTTGAGCTTTGAGGTGCCCGAAAGTCAAACCAACTTCCTGTTGGTGCGGGTTACTCAGTTATCGGCCCCACAAATTTATGAAGAACTCACGCGACGGAACATATATATTCGATACTTTAAAACAGCAGGACTTCAGGACCGGTTGCGTATCACCGTAGGCACCGCCGGGCAGAACGATGCTTTGCTTACCGCTCTTACTGATATCCTGAATAAATAACGAACACGACCAGGAATTCATTCTGACAATTGGAAACAGGAAATAAACATGGCTGACCGAACTGCGAACATCGAACGCACGACCAAAGAAACCCGTATCGAGCTGCGCTTGAATCTCGACGGCTCAGGCCGCTACCAGATCAACACCGGTCAGGGCTTTTTCGACCACATGTTGACCCATCTGGCCCGCCACGGCCTGTTTGATCTGGAGCTAAACGCCAGCGGCGATCTAAATGTTGACGCCCACCACACTGTCGAAGACGTTGCCATCTGTCTGGGCAGTGCTCTGTCTCAGGCCCTGGGGGATAAAAAGGGAATTGCTCGTTTCGGCTCGGCCCTGATTCCCATGGAAGATTCGTTGGCCCAGGTGGCTGTCGATATAGGTGGCCGTCCCTGCTGTATCTATAATGTTAAATACCGTTCCGGCAAGATAGGTGAATTCGATGTCGAATTGGTCGAGGAATTTCTGCGCTCTTTCGCCAACAATGCCCGTTTGAACCTGCACATTAATGTTCCTTACGGCTCGAACAATCACCATACCGCTGAGTCTATTTTCAAGGCCCTGGGCCGCGCTCTGGCTGTGGCTACTCGTCTCGACCAGCGCGTCAAGGACATCCCCAGTACCAAGGGCACCTTATAACATCACTCTGTCGTTCCCGCGCGCAAGCGGGAATCCAGTTTTTTTCTGGAAAGGTTTTTGTTAAGTCTTGAATAACAATTAACCATCGACTCCGTCGGTGGCGACTGATCTATCAAAATGTTACCCGATACCATAGCTGCTCTCATCTTTGATCTTGACGACACTCTTTATCCTGAGGTGCAATACGTTCGCAGCGGCTTTCAGGTCATCGCCGCCCGTCTGGCCGATACACAACATAATCAGGATAGTATTTGCCAGATGCTTTGGCAGACGTTTCAGACCGGCCCGCGCGACCGTGTCTTCAACACCGTTTTACAACAATTAGATCGGGCCGACGAGCCCCAGGTTATAGATGAACTTGTCGGAGTTTATCGCTGCCATCGGCCTCGCCTGCAACTGGAATCCGAGGTGCACACACTTCTGGCAAAGTTAAAACACAACTATAAACTGGGCCTGATTACCGATGGTTTTCTGCCTACCCAGCAGCTCAAGGTCGAAGCTCTCTCTCTGGAACATTTTTTCGATCACATTATCTACACTGAACAATTAGGTCGTCAGTTCTGGAAGCCCTCCCCGAAGGCCTTTGAACTGATGGCCCAGGATCTTGCTCTGACACCTGCCCAATGTGCCTATATTGCTGACAATCCCGCCAAGGACTTTATTGCCCCCAACCAACTGGGCTGGTTTACCATCCAGTTACTTCGGCCCGACCGCGTCCATCCCGATTCTATTCCACCTGCTAATGGCCAACCGCGCATAAAGATTAACAACCTGTCGGAGTTATTGATCTCGTCTCATACTGACTAAGGGACGGTTTGAGTACTATGGTCTGGTGGATAGCCATTGCTTGGCGAAGACGGCAAAATCCAGCAAATCTACAATGCCATCATCATTAAAATCCGCATCGGGCAGACATTCACAACAAACATCGGTTGTACCGTCTTGATTTTCTGTAATTGTTTTAAAACAAAACTCACAGGTATCACACCCGCCTACACAATCAGGCAATACCGGAGTAAAGCGCCCTGTTTCCATACGTATGGTGTCTTCGGTTGTCCCGTCGTAACCATCCAGTGGACTGCCGGGACAACCCTCAAACTCGATTTGATAGGTAATATCAAAAAAGCTGTCCACGTTAAAATCACCGCTGGGTAATTCAGTCAAGACTGTCTGGCCCGGACTGGGTAATCCCAGATCATTACCACCACTAATGCGAAACTCGCAGAAATCCGGATCACCGAATAACTCCCCTTGCAAACGGTACAATTGGCTTTGGAAACTTTGCACCGGATCGCCCGGGGTACGAGGCCCGGTGTGCACTTCACAAAATACTGGCACCGCCAGGTGACGACTAAACCCTGCCAAATCGCCGGTGCCCGTAACAGTCAAATCCAGAGTCGCATCGAAACAATGACCATTACCGCCCAGCGTCCCCCCGGCCATTTCACACTCACCTGAGCCCAACGCCAGCGAACAGTTCGAACAGGTATCTCCACAGCAAATATAGTCCATCAATATGCCTTCCATCTCGATGGTAGTCCCCGGCGGGAGCCCGTCGATTATCATAAATACCTCATCAGGACTGATATAATCACATCCCATCGGGGGCAGCGTTACGGTGCCCGAACCGTTGTCGCCTTGAAGGCAGGCTAGAGGGTCGGGATCGGGCACCTCGGCCTGACAATTATTCAAGGGGCCGCAATCGCACTCGATTACAGTTGTTTGACTGGAGATGGGGTTATACCTGACGCATTTTGGCTGACACACGTCTTCCTGGGGACACTGTACCGGTTCACAACCGCTACCATCGGACTTGGGTGCGCATTCAGGTAAAAATCCTGTTTCCATACGGATGGTTGCTGTAGTCGTCCCGGCATAACCATCCAATGGACTACCAGGGCAACCTTCAAACTCAATTTGATAGGTAATGTCAAAAAAACTGTCCACATTAAAGTCACCGCTGGGCAATTCAGTCAATACGGTCTGGCCCGGACTGGGTAGTCCCAGGTCAGTACCACCGCTTATGCGAAACGTACAGAAATCCAGATCGCCGAATAACTCTCCCTGGAGGCGGTACACTTGGCTCTGGAAACTTTGCACCGGATCACCGGGATTGCGCGGCCCGGTGTGCACTTCGCAAAATACCTCCACCGCCAGGTGCCGGCTAAATCCCTCCAAGTCACCAGTTCCCGTGACAATCAAATCCAGGGTTGCATCGAAACAGTGACCGTGGCCGCCCAGTGTACCACCGGCCATCTCACACTCACCCGAACCCAAAGCCAGCGAACAGTTCGAACAAGTATCTCCACAACAGACAAAGTCCATTAGTGTACCTTCCAGCTCGATGGTAGTCCCCGGCGGGAGACCATCGATGATCATAAACACCTCATCGGGGCTGGTAAAATCACACCCTATTGGTGGCAGCGTGATGGTCCCAGTGCCGTTATCGGGTACTTCACAGTAATTACCCCCGCTGACTATATGAGGGCTCAAAAGATTACATATAACTACCAGCGCAGAAATCAGGATTTGCATTTTGATCTTCATTTATAGATCCTTTCAAAAAACCCATAAATCGTGTAGATTTATCTGAAAATAGAAAATTGCTCTTTATTTATTACCGATTCAATATCGCGCCATTTTACCATATCAATAGAGATTATGCAATATTTATCGGTAAATTTTCGTCCAATATCCCGTTGCAAAGCACGGGAAATCACCTAAAATAAGCGACTGGTTTTCTGGTTCAATGGTATTTATAATATACTGTCTATGATGAGAAAGATCGGCATATATATTGTTCTTTCCCTGCTGCCGCTTTGGGCGGGAGGCTGTGGTATCTCTGACGAGTTTCAGGCCCGGCTCAGAGATCAGATATCACAGTTGCAACAGTACCAGTACCCATTAGGCCAGGCCCCTGCTGAGCTGCAGCCTATGCAAAGTTACCTTGAGCAGGACAAGCCCCGAAAGGCTGAAAAGGCCCTGAAAAAATGGATAAAAAAGAATCCTGATTCCGCTTATGTGGACCGCGCCTTGTACCTAAGGGGGTTGGCTTTGTTTGAGAGGGAATTATATTATCAGTCCTTCGAGGCCTTCGATAAACTCCTCACCGACCATGCCGCCAGTGAGTTCTTCGCCCCGGTTCTCTATAAGGAAGCCGAGATCGCCTGCTTATTCCTTGCCGGTGCCAAGCGTAAGGTATGGCGTTTACTGCCCGCCAGTGCCCGCACCGAAGCCCTTACTATTTTGGATGGCGTGGCCGAGCGCTGGCCCGGCTCGGACCTGGCCGCCAAAGCCCTCATGCTAAAGGCCGATTATAATTTTGATCAAGGCCAATACCTCGATGCCCAATTCGGCTATCAGATTCTTATCGATGAATACCAGCATACTCGCAATGCGCCCAATTTTGCAGAGAACTATTATGCCCGAGCCCTGTTACGTTGTGCCCAGGCCACCCAAAAGCAATATCGTGGTCCCGATTACGACGCCACTTCTCTGACCGATGCCATAATCCGCTATCAACAATATCGTTTAAGCTTTCCTGAACAGGCTCAAAAGGATGATGTTGATAATATCATTGCCAAACTCCATCGTCAGCAGGGGCAAAAGGAAATGGCAATCGCCGACTTCTATGATCGTACCGGCAAACTCCAGACCGCTCGTTACTACTGGGAACATATCGTCCAGGATTACTCTGATACCGACTGGGCTCAGCAGGCACGGTTGAACCTGGAGCTGACCCAGCCCGAACCAAAATGAGATAACGACTAACCACAGATTTCACGGGAACAAATAATGTTACTCCCACTCAACCAATCTTTTACCCGTTTACTTTTTTACCCGTTTACCTGTTTACCTGTTCACTTGTTTACTCGTAAACTCATACACTCATATACCCATATACCCATATGCTCTTATACTCTTATACTCATACACTTAGTATTTCTAACGGGTTGTCAACAGGGCGGTTATTCCACCGACAGTATTTATCGGACAGACATTAAAACTGTTTTTGTACCGATATTTGAATCCCGGAGTTTTCGGCGGCAGGTGGAATTTGAGCTCACCGGTGCCCTGACCCGCCAGATAGAACTGCACACCCCATATAAAGTGGTCTCCGACCGCAGTCAGGCCGATACAATATTGTCCGGACGTATCAATGCGACCGAGAAGGTGCTCACCCAAGAGCCTGGCTTGGACCGCCCCCTGGAAAACCAGGTTGTCTTGTCCGTTCAGGTTATTTGGAAGGACCGGCGTTCGGGTGATTTGTTGATTGATAACCAGGAGTTCCGTGTCAGTGGTGATTATGCCGCTTTGCTCTCCGCCGGGCCCGAAAGTGCCGTTCGGCAGGCCGCGAACGAATTGGCCTTGAGAATCGTAGAAAGAATGGAAAAACCCTGGTAACCTGACCATAACCTCATAAGCGAACCCAAAGGACCACTGCAACACGTGTTCAATATTAATTACCCGGCGATTTTGAAATTTTGACCCAGATGGATATTTTGGGTATAATACAATATTGAATTATCAGACTCGCCACTGAACTTTAATCCAGTGAAATAAAATATGTCCAATAGTAATAAAAATTATCCCGACGATAATCAGAACCGCCGTCCCCCAGGACTACCCGGTTCGGGACCCCCCGGTCGCTACCCGCGTAATCTCTTTGGCTGGCTCGTAATCATCATCTTGGGGGCGTTGATGGTATCTATGCTTGCTGATATGGGGCTGACTACCAAACAGATCAAGTATAGCGATTTTGAAAAAAGGGTTATTAACGGTGAGGTCAAGGAAGTCACCATATCAAACACCCATCTGACCGGTGTCATGAAAGATGATGCCATGGAAGGTAAAGACCCCAAAACCAAGAAATTTGAAGTCATATTACCCGGTCCCGGCAAACCTGAAGAGCTTACCAAACTGCTGGGCGCCCACGGCGTAGAATACAATTTCGAAACTCCCAGTACCTTTGTGCAGATTTTAATTTCCCTGGTGCCCTGGATTCTCTTGCTTCTTATCATGTACTTTTTAGTCTTTCGGCAGTTTGGCAAGGCCGGTGGTGCCGGTATGCTCGGTAGTTTCGGCCGTAGTCGTCACCGTATTGCCAACAAGGAACAATCCAAAGTAACTTTCGAGGACGTTGCCGGCATTGATGAGGCCAAGGACGAGGTACAGGAGATCATTATTTTTCTGCGCAATCCGCGGAAGTTTCAGCGGCTCGGCGGCCGCATTCCTCGGGGTGTCCTGCTCGTAGGCGCCCCCGGCTGCGGTAAAACCCTGCTCGCCAAGGCTATCGCCGGTGAAGCCGACGTACCTTTTTTCAGTATTTCCGGCAGTGATTTTGTGGAAATGTTTGTAGGCGTAGGTGCCAGTCGAGTTCGTGATCTGTTCAAGCAAGCCAAGGAAAATTCTCCTTGTATTATCTTTCTCGATGAGGTCGATGCTGTCGGCCGCAAGCGTGGTGCCAATATTGCCGGCGGCGGCCACGATGAGCGCGAACAAACCTTAAATGCCATCCTGGTCGAAATGGACGGCTTCGATACCAACGACCAGGTCATCGTCATTGCCGCCACCAACCGGGCCGATGTCCTGGATCACGCCCTGACTCGTCCGGGCAGGTTCGACCGTCAAATCTATGTACCTTTGCCTGACATCAAAGGCCGTATGGAAATACTCAGAGTCCATGCTAAGAAAGTAAAGATGGCTCCGGATGTGGATCTGCAGCGCCTGGCCCGGGGCACACCCATGTTCAGCGGCGCTGATCTGGAAGCCATCATTAACGAAGCCGCTCTGGCCGCCACTGTGGCCGAAAAGGAATATATCGAAATGGTAGACCTCGAAGAGGCCCGCGATAAGGTCCGCTGGGGCCGGGCCCGGCGCAGCCGCGTGATCGATGAAAAAGAAAAAATCGCCACCGCCTATCACGAATCTGGACATGCCCTTGTGCAATCCCTGCTCGAAGATGCCGATCCCCTCCATAAGGTCAGTATCATCCCCCGTGCCCACATGGGCGGCGCCACTTTCTCTCTGCCGGAAAAAGACCGCACCATGTACACCAAAAAGTATTGCTTGGCCATGATCCGGGTCTGCTTTGGCGGGCGGCTCGCCGAGGAAATCTTCTGCAGCGATATCTCCAGTGGCGCCCAGGCCGACATCCAGCAGGCCACCGAGATTGCCCGCCGGATGGTCATGGAATGGGGCATGAGTGAAAAACTCGGATTCATCCGCTATGGCAGCGATGAGTTACAGGGCTGGTTCGGAGATATGTCTATGGGCCGCGAATACTCCGACCGTACAGCCGAAATTATCGACCAGGAAATAAAACAGATCATGGATGCGGCTTATTCGGACGTTAAAAAAATCATCGAAGCCCATCGTTCTCAAATGGAAGCCCTGCAGCAGGCCCTGATGAAATATGAAACCCTCGATGATGAAGAGGTTAAAAAAATCATCGCGGGTGAAAAACTGGACAAACCCACCGTCGCCGACCTCTTGGCTGCCGAACAGCAGCGAACTGAGCCCGAATCTAAAAAACGCCGGCCTAAGGAAGCATCTTCTGACGATGGCCTTACTAATCCCGTCCCCAATCCCGGTCTGGGCTAAAAAATATCAGTTCCAGCCTTGGTCGGTGAAATTAATTTGCGATTTTTACCCTAAGTATTTTCCTAAAAGCACATATTTTATTAATCCATTTCCCCAAACCGACCGATGAAAAAATATCTTGCCAGTCGGAGGCTTTACCACTGGTAAGTCGGACTTTTTTGAAAATATATTAAGGAAAGTCTGTATCCATCGGTATTAAACTTGGATACTCTGACAAAACTATGAGTTTATAGCTCCTAAATATAAAATCAGGCGCTAACTTATAGATTTTTGGGGCACAGAAACAAAGTCAGGGGGTTGGAGTATTGAGATGTCGTTATTGCTTCAGGTTGGTGAATTAAAGCCGGGAATGTTCCTGGCCGCCGACATAAACAGCGCGTATAGGGTAATATTGTCACGCGGTCATAAATTAACGGACAAAGATATTGCCTATCTGGGCCGCATGTTCCCCGATAAGAGTTTTCCCGTGGAGCGGCCGGAGTTTGAGCAGGGCTCAGTTTCCCAACCGTCTCTGGATAAGCGGGAAAAAGACCAACTGGCTTATCGTTTCCAGAGGAAGATTGATACCGTCGCGAATAAAGCTCAGTCACTTCTGCACAACTCTGTAGCATTGGATCCCCGCCAGCTTGAGGAACTGGATCAGGCTGTCCAGAAAATGCTTAAGTTCATCCAGGACAATCCCCTTACTATGAATATCATGGAGAAGCTAACTTCCTCCCATAGCTATCTGCAGATGCACGGTATGAATGTCTTTTATTTCAGTTTGCTGCTGGGGTATGTTCTGCTTGATTTCGTCCAGCAAAATAAACCTTCTGAAGCACTCGCTGGCAAATCCTGGGATGTCACCCTCTTGACTCCCTTAGCCACCGCAGCCATCTTCCACGATCTGGGCATGTTACCTATTCAGCATATTTATGATAAAAAAGAAACACTCTCCGAGCAGGACAAAAACTCCATCCGTGTCCATCCTCTGGTCGGTTTCGATAAACTTCCTGAGCAGATTAGTGAAAAGGCCCGCCACGCCGTCCTGCACCACCATGAAAACTTCGACGGCAGCGGCTATGTCCACGGCCTCACCGGTGAGCAGATCAATATTTTCTCCCGCATCCTCCGCATTGCCGACTCTTATACAGCCGCCACTACGAACAAGTCTTATCGCCAGGCCAAAGATCCCATTTTGGCTCTTTACGAAATATTACACGGTGAATACTGTCATTGCTATGATCCGGTACTGGTGAAACTCTTTGCTGCTAAAATCCAGGCTTTCCCCATCGGCGCTAAAATTAAACTGAGCGACAAAAAGTGGGCTGTAGTGGTTCGCCACAATCCCCATAACCCTTTCCTGCCGGAGCTGATCACCGCCTTTGACGAAAAAAACCGGCCAATTCCCAAAAAACAACTTGCAAAGCCTTTTGTTTTGAATCCCAAAGATAATCTCCGTCTGGTATCCTTCGGACAACAAGACCTTTCCTTCCTGAAACATATCCCTAAAAATCTGCAGCTTGCCGATCATTATGAATATTTCAGCCGGGCCTGTTCGGAAATCCCCGAATCTCACACTGTTTCTGTCTGATCCTCCGGCTCTGGCTAGTCGGCTGCCCCTTCTCTGGCCCTAAAACCCTCCTGTCTTTATGCCGATAAAGAAATAGATAACTATAAGGCCCCTGTCGGCCTATTTGTGGTGTATCATTGTTAGTTTACGTCCGATATCTCTTCGGGCGCAATATCGTTTATGGATTAAATCTTTATGCCTATTTTGGTTCATGTTGATGATCTGGAACCGGGCATGTGTCTGGCCAGTAATATTATTAATCGCTTCAGCGTTCTGCTTCCACACGGCCATACCATTTCCGACAAGGATATTGCCTCCCTCAAGCGCCTCACCCCCGATACTATGGTTCAGGTTATCGATCCCCTTTTAGACCAGATAGTGGAATTCCAGGATGACAGTCACGACCAGAACGTCTCCCGAGTAGTGCGCAAAAATGTCGCTTCTGTAATCGGCAAGGTCGGTAACAATATCCGTTCCGGTGTTCATTTGACTCGTGAAAACATCGCCGGTATGCAAAAGGTTATCCATGAAATGCTGCAATATCTGCAGGACAATCCCGTTACCATGGCCCTGATTGAGCAGAGTTCCGGCTGGGACGATTATCTCCAGCAGCATAGTGCCGGTGTATTTTATCTCTCTCTGGTAATCGGCAATACGATTCGGAATTATATTAAGGGAGAGCGCGAACGGCTCAGCTCGGCCAAAAGTATCTTTAATGCCATGAACCTTGCTCCCCTGGCCACCGCTGCCCTCTTTCATGATATTGGTATGGTTCCCCTCGAGCGCATTTATAGCAAAGAAGAACCCTTGACTGACGAGGAAAAAGAGATGATCCGCGCCCATCCCGTTACCGGCGCCGACATGCTCCCCGACCAGATCCACCCCCTGGCTAAAAAGACGATCCGCGAACACCATGAAAACCAGAACGGTACCGGTTATCCCAACGCCCTGCCCGGCGAAAAAATCAGCATCTTTGCCCGGATCATCCGCATCGCCGATGCCTACTCCGCCGCCGTTTCCCAGAAGGTCTATCAACAGGCCAAATCCTCCGCCTCCGTCTTATATGAAATGCTCCACGGCCGTTATAGTTCTTTCTATGACCCCGTCATTTTGAAAGTCTTCTCCAGCATCGTTCCACCTTTCCCTGTTGGAGCTAAATTACAACTTCAAAACGATTTCTGGGCTGTCGTAGTGCAGCATAACCACCGCTCGCCCTTCCAGCCGCAGGTCATCGTTGCTTTTGATCAATGGGGCGACCCCCTTGCCAAAGAAGAGATTAAACCACCCGTCTCGCTCGGCTCTAATGATGAACTGCGGATAAAGTCCTTCGCCGGCGAAGATCTTTCCTTCTTAAACGATTTCAAACCCGACGATTCCGACCCCCTTGCCGATACTCCTCTGGAGCAAACCTTCAGCGAACTGCTCGATTTTGCCCTGCCCTGATCCTTCTTTATCCTCATTCCCTCTTACTTGTTAACAACGTCCTTTGGGCGAACTTAAAAATCATTCCACTTCAAAACGGTAATTCCATCGTCTGTTTGGTGCACTGTCACCGTTCAATCCCAACTCGGCGATACCATCGAAACTCTGGATATTATCCGCCCAATGAAAGTCAAACGCAGGCTCGCCTTGGTCCTCACCCACCAGTTTACGTGACAGCGCAAGTTCCAAACCATTACCATTGACTTTATAGCTCCCCTGTCCCGCCAAATGCCATTTACCATCCTTCCAGCGTTTAATTGTAGTTGTATTTTCGTCGATTGTTTCCAGGTTCACCACATAATCATAGCCCAGCCAGCCGGTTCCCCCGTCTTGATCGATATCCAAAAGCAGCAGCATCCACATCGGGTCCGTATGACAGGTAATGGCATCTTTAGTTTGAACAAAGAAATATAGATTTTCTTCATCGTACCCGGCCTTGGTAATCACAAAGTCATTTCGCCCCGTGGTGTTCGTATATAAGATTTCACCATACCCCACGTGCTGACGGTGTTGCACATCACCGATGGTATCGCGATATTCCGGTGCGACGTTTTGCCAATCGGCAAAATCTCCGTCAATCGTAATATGGCTGGGCCCTTTAGCCTGCGGGCGAGGCCGCACCCCCTTAAACCGGCGTACCCAGCTTGCCAGTTGATAATAATAATTATCTGTATGTCCCCCGAACATCGGTTCGCAGTCCCGGCTGTACTCCTGAGTATATTGATCAACAAACAGGCCGCCCGGGAAGTAGCAGTCCTTATCCGTATAGGGGCCCCAATGCTCATAGCGACCGGCGACCCATTCGTTCCAGCCGGTTACGAAGATAAACGTCGGATCGATCTCTATTGCCCGGCCCCACTGCTGCTCAAAATTGAGCCCCCACTCCACGGCATCGCTGCGTTTGTCCTTCGCACCGTTATGCCAGCTGCGCCCCATGGCCCCGCGCTTATGCGACATCGGTGCCGGACCGGGCGTATTGGGCAGCGCATTCTGCGCTACACCCACGCTAATTTGTTCTGCTTGACCTTTACTGTTGCAGAATACGTGTTGCGGAAAGACCTCCAGCCAGCTCCATTGGTCCGGACCGCTGGGCCCTTTCCAGTAATCAGGCATGTTGCGCCGAAAGGTGAAAAAACTCAGCATTTCCGGGTCCTTTACGAATTTCTTGTTCGCCAGCATCAGGGGCTTACCCTCCCAGCAGAACCACAGGTCCCGCCACAGACCTGGCTTATACAGATCTTTCCAAAGTATGTTGAGTACGGGCATTGGATCACCAAAGGGGCAGATAAAACCTATAGCCGGCGTTTTATTGCCCTGCTCCCTCATTTGCGTATAGGTCCGGCACAACGCTTCATATTCATTTTTCCAGGTAAAGGGTGGATTGGTGGTATCGAAAAACACCGCGTCCACCCCGGCGTCCACCAGCATACTTGCATGTTTGCCAATCACAAATGGATCGGTCATCAGGTAATACCCAAGTTCCGGCCTGCCCCAGTGGAAACAGCATCCGTTATTGGGCCAATCGACCTTGCCGTCCCTGGCTGCAGCGATTAGCTGCGTATTGTCATTCGGCCCTGCCTTGCCCCGCGGTACATGCCATGTCCAATAGAATATACCCACCCATTTGTTTTGCCGCACAGGACCGGCTTGGTCAATTCCTGGCTGCCTTCTCCCTAACCCATCCGTAGCCACCCACGTATCCGCATAGAGATCGCCGTCCTTATACGGCTTACCCGCAAAAGCTTCCACGCCACCAGCCACCTCCGCCAAGCTCCATCCTGTCAGCAAGACCGCCAAAGCTATAACAATAACACGGATATGTTTGCCTGATATTTCTGTCATAAAATTAATCCTGTGAATTCCCCCCAACAAATCCTAATGCTGGATTCCACAAATCCATTATGCACATATTTATACTAAAGAACACCATATTTTATTTCTGGCCTTATGGGATTGCTTACATCTCGTACACTCATCTACTCTTATTTATTTTGTAGGATGGGCTTCAGCCCATGCAGTTCTCTGGGTGGCATGCTCAAGTACTCTTGGGCATGGTTATAACAAACATTATATGTGCAATAGCCAGAATTAGAAGCGACAGACACGTATGGATTAAGTTATGACTTTTTCGGTAAAGACTGTTGATATTTCTATTTACCTTACCACTCGCCCAAAGGCTGGAGGTTAAATGGCGCCGGTTTAAGGGGGCAGCGCCCCCTATAAAATGTATTATTTCCTTATATACTGAATGAACATAACTATACACTGTCCGTTAGATCAAGTAGTGGCAACTACATCTAAATATTGTCTTAAGAAATTTCTCGCACGTGTAGATTATTTTTGCTATGTTCGTATAACATTAAAAGATGAATGGCACAGTGGTACTTGGGCTGATCACGTACTTATTGGTACTATTCATGAATCGGATGATTGGAAATGGCGGTGGGATTTGAATATTCCATACAATACTATTGTTCATATTGACAAATATATGAAGGGATATTTCTTTGTAAATGATAAGATGTAATAAAATTGAATATTATTCTTTTAGGAATTTTAACAAATTGAGAGCTATAATTGATCTCTCAGTTCTTAAGCGGAGATTATTTTATGATTAACAATCAAGCTATATCCAGACATATTGGCCATATTGGGTTTTCTTTATCAATAATTGGATTCTTTTCCCTTGGCCTTACTACATTCACTTCCATAATATTTTGCCTGGTTGGCTTATTCCAAATGAAGGGAAAAACATTCTCAATAATTGGCTTATTTATCGCCAGCATTAATTTGCTGGTTTTATATCTTTGGATTAACCCAATGGTTCAGGCAGTATTTTCTTTGTCATTTTTGGCCGTAATTATCTTCTTCCTGTGTATCACTAATCTTTTTCGCAAAAAAAGAATGCTTGTAAGTTTATGCGGGGTTTTTTTATGTGTTACACATATCGTTTTTTCCCTCGTATTTTTGCATATCATTTCCTCTTCGCATTGTGATCCAGATGTCGAAAGCGAATATAAATATCGCATTCTTTCCCGAAAGAGCGCATTTTGGCTCGATTTTGACCCCCAACACTTGAATAAGGTATGTTATGTTGGTGACAAGTTTGGTGCTTCCGGTAACGGAAAGTTCTATTTCATCTTTGATATACCGGGCAAATGTACGATAGAAAAAATTATTACTTATGCTGAGCAACACAATTGGTTATACCGCGGAAAAGTATCATTAACGAAAGAAAATGTTGTTGAATTTTATGATAGTATCAAAAATAATAAATCAACGACAGATATAAAATACAATAACTTCTTGGCGGTTATTTTTGAGTGGTACAATATGGGTGATTGTGAAATCTGGATAAAAGATGACTGCTATGTGTTGGCTTTTGATACAGGTCATTACGCCGGATTTCCCAGTTATGTTATTATTAGTCAGGATGACAAAGAGATGCTGCCTGAAATTTCAAACAAAGGTAGTTGGATCTGCGCCAACCTATTTTGGACCTATGCCTATTTATGGTAACATTTGTAGCGTCGTTGAAGTTCCTTAGAAACCTTCTACCTATGCTTGGATATTTACATTATTAGTAAGTGCTTCATCAATAATTTACTATTTTATCAGTAGAGTCTATACTATGTTCAAGAACAAAAAGACTATAATTATAATTTTGATCATTTTAATCCCGATTTTATTTCCAATTGCCTTCATGTTAGCAACTGGAATATTTATCTCTTGGCCTTATCAAAGAAAAACACTCTCAGATTTATTAGGGGAATCTATTGGAATAAAATATATCGAATGTTCTGAGTTTTATATACCCGAAAACCTCAATGTGTGTTTTGGTGGTAACAATAAATTGATATGTAGAAACCTAAAAAACAGATGTGATAAATATTTAATTCTTCCTAATACTGGAAAAATTATATATGCACTATTTGATTCTAGAGACGCTGTCTGTTTAATTGTAAAAGAAAAAAAAGCGAACAAGTTGTTATGGCGTACAAATGACAAGGATTATACTGAGCTTTATAAGGCTTATAATATTGAAAATTGCTCGCTTTCACCCAATAAATCAAAAATTGCTTTTGTTTGTCACGAATCGCCGGTTCATATACAAGATGGTATTTGGAAAACATTTTTAGTAATAATTAACCCAATTTCAAAGGATGTCATCAAGTCTCCTATGACCGATTTTATACAAATCACACCACCTAATTGGATAGATGATAATAACTTGATATTGGAATGTAAGGAAGGTTTAGCTTTATATAATATTGAGATAACGTATTATATTTTTCGCACATTAGTTATGGGACACTGTAAAAATGTCCTCCATCTGGTCGATGGTTATGGTGAAAATTTAACCCAGATTGGA
>Ga0272441_10009190_pt1 | contig 15359 bp, 12 predicted proteins | sample SSMProp6N_FD_193582 | JGI IMG/M metagenome (GOLD analysis project Ga0272441, IMG submission 193582) | Marine sediment archaeal communities from Little Sippewissett salt marsh, Falmouth, MA, United States - SSM-Prop-6N | ecosystem: Environmental > Aquatic > Marine > Wetlands > Sediment ... | reverse complement strand
TATATTAATCACATTTTACACGGGGGTCTCAAGGTTGCTAATGAACCGATTGTCGTCAATCGTCACTCGAGTTTTGCGCTTTGGGATATGCGCAACGGGATAGGGTTATCATCAGGTCGTCTTCTTATGCAATATGCGATGCAGCAGGCAAAAAAAAGTGGAGTATTCCTCCTAACCTGTAGAAATACGAATCACATCGGTGCTTGTGGGATTTACGGGAAAATCGCGGCCGACACGGGATATATAGGTATTTGCAGCCAACAGACGATTGCCGCCTTTCCTCCCTGGGGTGGAAAGGAAGCAAGAATCGGTGCATCGCCCATTGCATTTGTTGCTCCCGTCGCGGGCATGGCTCCTTTTTACTATGATGCGAGCATGGCAACGATGACTCGCAGCCAGATACACAGTAGTATGCGCGCGGGAATTTCTTTGCCGGAGGGTGTAGCGCTAGATAAGCACGGGCGTCCAACAGTGGACGCCAAAGAGGCATGGGAAGGACAGATCCTGCCAATAGGACGTTACAAAGGAGTTGGACTGGCCATGTGTTTTGAGATTCTTGCGAGTGTACTCTCAGAAAACATCCGTTCGACAGAAATTCCCAGTATCGTGGATAATCCAGACCAGACAGCTCATAGCAGTCTGTTTATGATGGCAATTGATCCTGGTGCCGTGCTCGAGGATCGTAAATTTGAGACGCTTATGCGCAAGTATGTTGAGTTCATAGAATCGGCAAAGCCCATAGATAGTCATAACTTGCCGCGCTACCCCGGGCGCCGAGAGGGTGAGATTTGGCAAGAGAGAAGCAAGGGTGGAATACCAATTAGCGAAGAGGGTATTGCTCAATTTGATTCAATTGCAGAGCGGTTGCATATTTCTCCAATTTCCTGATTCACCCGAGGTCTTGCTTTTTTTCTACCAGGTGTGAAAAACATATCTTTTCCTCGTTCACCCATAGCAACTATCAAGCATCAGGTAGATTGTATTTGTATGAATCAACTACTGTACGGCTACTTCGCCGTAGTCTTGTAGCGATTCACGGCGTTCAGATACGCTCGTGCACTGGCCTCCACGATATCAGTGGAAGAGCCCCGGCCGATGTAGTTACCGCCGTTGATCTGCACCGTTACGCTGACCTCTCCGATGGCCTGACGTCCGGGAGTGATGGCATGGACATTGTACTCCAGCAGCTTGGCTTTCACGCCCACGGCTCGATCGATGGCGTTGATCATGGCATCCACCGGCCCGTCTCCGGTGGCCGCTTCCTCCAACATCCGGTCCTCGCTCTTGATGCGGACCGTAGCCGTGGGAATGGCCATGTTTCCCGATTGGAAGTTGAAGTAGATCAATTCGTAGGTGTCGAGTTTTTCCCCCAGCTGGTCGCGGACGATGACATACAGATCGTCGTCGTACACTTCTTTTTTGCGATCGGCCAATTCCAAGAAGTGTTCGTAGGCCTGATTGAGCTGTTCCTCACTCAGCACCAGACCCAGCTCTTCCAGACGGCGGCGAAAGCCGTGTTTGCCCGAGTGCCGGCCAAGCACCAAGGTGCTGGCATCGCGTCCCACGTCTTCGGGCGTCATGATCTCGTAGGTGGCTCTATGCTTGAGCATGCCGTCCTGGTGGATTCCCGATTCATGGGCGAAGGCGTTTTCGCCCACGATGGGTTTGTTACGGGGGATGGGAAAACCGATGATGTTACTCAGCAATCGCGAGGAATGGTACAGCTGGCGCGTATCGATTCCGGTGGAGAAGGGAAGCTCGTCCTGGCGCACGTTCAGGGCCATGACAAACTCCTCTAAAGCCGCGTTTCCAGCCCGTTCGCCGATGCCGTTCACCGTGACCTCGACCTGTCGCGCCCCGTTTTTAACAGCCGCGACGGAATTGGCCACGGCCAGGCCCAGGTCGTTGTGGCAGTGAACCGAAAGGATCGCCTTGTCGATGTTGGGCACTCCCTCCATGATGCTGCGGATAAAGGCGCCGAACTCCTCGGGAATCGCGTACCCGACCGTGTCCGGGATGTTGATGACCGTAGCCCCGGCCTCGATCGTCTTCTCAACCAGCCGGCAGAGAAAGGGAAGCTCGCTTCGTGTCGCATCCTCCGGAGAGAACTCGACCTCGTCGACCCGCTGCCGCGCCCAGCGCACCGACTTGCAAGCCATTTCCAACACGGCTTCCGGGTCTTTGTTGAGCTTGTGCTTCATATGAATCGGCGAGCTGGCGATAAAGGTGTGAATGCGTTTTCGTTTGCCGTCCTTAATCGACTCGTAGGCGGATTCCAAATCCTTGTCCACGCAGCGGGCCAGAGACGTGATGGCCGGCCCCTCCACGGTCGCGGCGATCTTGCGGCAGGCATCGAATTGTCTCGGTGAGGATACGGGAAATCCCGCCTCGATGGCGTCGACTCCGAGCCGAGCCAGCTGAACCGCCATCTCGTATTTTTGCTCGATGCTCATCGAGGCTCCGGGAGATTGTTCCCCGTCCCGCAGGGTTGTGTCGAACAGATAAATGCGCTCCATTTTATTTCTTCATCCTCTCTGCTGTTCGCCCGCTTCAGGCGATCGATACTTTGTAGTCGGCGTTCAACTTTTCCGAGGCGCCCTTCCGCTTGGGCGGTTGCGTGCTGTTCTGTTTTTTGCCCCGTTCCATGGAGATCAAGCCGCTGCGGGCGACCTCCCGGATCACGTACGGCTGCAGCACGGCGATGAAATTGTCGATTTTGTCAGAGGAGCCGGTGACTTCCAGGACCATGGAATCGATGCCTACATCCAGCACCCTGGCGCGAAACACATCTGCCACCTGAAAGATCTCGCCCCGCAGGTTTGGTTTTGCCAGTACCTTGATCAGAGCCAGCTCTCGGTGAAGGGAGGGCAGGGGGCTGAGGTCGTTGACCTTGATGATATCGATCAGCTTGTTCAGCTGTTTCTTGATCTGGTCGATCACGTTGTCATCGCCCTTGCATACAAGGGTGATGCGGGTGATTTGCGGATCCGTGGTCACTCCGGCCGTAATGCTTTCCAAGTTGTATCCCCGGCCCGAAAACAGTCCCGCGATCCTGGACAGTACGCCCTGGTGATTCTCCACCAGCATGGATAGTACGTGGGTCATGATTCTTCCCCCTCTGAAAATATCATCTCCGTGTTTCCGGCGCCGGGAGCCACCATGGGAAACACGTTGAACTCCCGCTCTACCAGAAAATCGATGAATATGGGCCGGTCGGTAATCCTGCCGGCCTCGGCCAGCGCCCCTTCGATGTCACTGTCCCTGGCCACGCGCAAACCCACCGCGCCGTAGGCCTCAGCGAGCTTGACGAAATCCGGATGATACACCGGGCAGTGATCGCCCGGACCCTTGCACTCGGGCGGGCATCCGTCCCCGGTCATGAGGCAGGTGGAGGAGTAGCGCCTGTGGAAAAACAGCTCCTGCCACTGTCGCACCATCCCGAGATAGCCGTTGTTGAGAATGGCTACGATCACCGGCAGTTTGTTCTGAACGGCGGTAGCCAGTTCCTGGATGTTCATCTGGATCGAGCCGTCACCCGCAATATCGATGACGCGTTTGTCCGGATTGGCGATTTGAGCGCCGATGGCTGCGGGAAATCCGTAGCCCATGGTGCCCAGTCCTCCGGAGGTCAACATGCTGCGGGGATGGCGGAAGGTGAAGAACTGCGAAGCCCACATTTGGTTTTGTCCCACCTCGGTCGCGATGATGGCATCCGGAAACTTGCGGCAGATCGCCCGGATCACTCTGTCGGGCCGCAGATGGCCGATTGAGGGTTGGGAAGCGTCCTGCTTTTTCGCGGCAGGCTCCTCGACGGCCGCTATTTCGGGTGCGATTTCACCCCTGACCTGGATCTGCAGTGGGTGCTCGCTGCGCCACCCCTCGATCTGCTCGATCCAATCCTCTATGCTCGGCGCATCGAGCAGGGGAAGCAGCTGCTCGAGAACCTGGCCCGCGTCTCCGACAATCGGCACCTCCACCGGCACATTCCGTGAGATGGAGACCGGATCCTGGTCGATATGAACGATATTGGCATCCGGGGCGAATTTGGCCAGATCTCCGGTCGCACGGTCGTCGAAGCGATTGCCGATGGCGAACAGCAGGTCCGCGTGCGAAACGGCCATGTTGGCGATATAGCTGCCGTGCATCCCGAGCATGCCGAGGCAGAGAGGATCATCGCCGGGTATGGCACCGATTCCCATGAGGGAATGAATCACCGGCACGCCGGTCTTTTTAACGGCCCTGCGAAAAACATCCGCTGCTCCGGCGATGTGAATCCCCCCACCCACGTAGAACAGCGGCTTCTTGGCTTTCTTGAGCACGCCGGCCGCCTTTTTAATCTGGTTGGGATGTCCTTTGAGAATCGGATTGTAGCCGCGGATGCTGACCTTGGCCGGGTACTCATCATCGCCTTTCTCCAGGATCACGTCCTTGGGCAAGTCGACCAGAACCGGACCCGGCCTGCCCGAATTGGCAATGGTGAACGCTTCCTTGAGAATCCTGCCCAGGTCTTTGCGGTCCAGAACCAGATAATTATGCTTCGTAATCGGCCGGGTGATACCCACAATGTCAGCCTCCTGGAAGGCGTCGTTTCCGATCATGGAGCGGGAGACCTGACCGGTGAAGCAGACGATCGGCACGGAATCGAAGTTGGCCGTGGCGATGCCTGTGACCGTGTTGGTTGCTCCCGGACCGCTGGTGACCAGGCAGACCCCGGTTCGTCCCGTCGAACGTGCATATCCGTCGGCGGCGTGGACCGCACCCTGCTCGTGGCGGGTCAGGATCACTTTGATATCCGGCTCGGAGTACAGCGTGTCGAACACGGGAATGACCACTCCTCCGGGAAAGCCGAAGAGGTGTTCCACGCCCTCGGCCTTCAGGGCTTTGACGAATAGTTCGGCTCCACTAATCTTCATGTTTGCCCCCCGTGTTTATTCTCCGTATGGCGCCCTGAGCTGCGGAGCTCACGTTTTCGGAGTAGCTGTCCAGATAGACGCTCCCGGTCTGTTTCACCACCGGAGAGAAGGCGGCGCTGCGGGCGGCCAGCTCCGATTCGGGTATAAGGAGATCAAGTCGCTTGGCCGGTATATCGATACGGATGCGATCTCCCTCGCGAACCAGGCCGATCGGACCGCCGGCGGCTGCCTCCGGGGTGATATGTCCGATCGAGGCTCCACGGGTGGCGCCGGAGAAGCGTCCGTCGGTCAGAAGTGCCACTTCCTTGTCCAATCCCATGCCCGCAATGGAGGCGGTGGGCGAGAGCATCTCCCGCATCCCCGGACCTCCCTTGGGTCCCTCGTAGCGGATGACAACCACGTCCCCGGATTTGATCTTTTCGCCCAGAATGGCCTTTTGCGCGGCCTCTTCGGAGTCAAACACGCGTGCCGGGCCTTCATGCACCAGCATCTCCGGGGCCACCGCCGCCTTTTTGACGATGCTTCCACCTGGAGCAAGGGAACCCTTGAGCACGGCCAGTCCTCCCGATTCGTGGTAGGGCTTGTTCGCCTCGGCTACGAACGTGCCATCGGGCTCGGGAGCTCCGCGGTAGGATTCGGCGATCGGCTTGCCGGTAACGGTCAGAGCCTTGCCGTCGATCGCTCCGAGGGAGTCGAGTACCTTGCACACGGTCATCACGCCGCCGGCGGCGTGCAGATCTTCCATGAAGTAGGGCCCGGAAGGCGCCAGGGAGCACAGATGGGGTACCCGGTCGCTGATGGCATCGAAATCATCCAGGGTGAGCTCGACCCCGGCCTCCGCCGCCATGGCAGGCAGGTGCAGGGCCGTGTTCGTCGAACCGCCGAGGGCCATGTCCACGGCCACTGCGTTGAGAAAGGCCCGGCGCGTGAGGATGTGACTGGGTAGGATTCCCTCTTTAACCACGTGCACCGCCTTTCGACCCGCCTCTCTGGCCAGAGCCATACGGGCGCCGAAAACGGCCGGGATGGTGCCGTTTCCGGGCAACGCCAGGCCAAGGGCTTCACACAGGCAGTTCATCGAGTTCGCGGTGAACAGCCCGGCGCAGGATCCTGCACCGGGACAGGCGCGGCACTCCAGCTCCTCCAGCTGTTTCTCGGAGAGGCGGCCGGAGGAAAGTTGTCCGACGGCTTCGAACATGGCGTCCAGACCCATTCTGCGCTCGCCGTGCTGCCCAGCCTGCATCGGTCCACCGGAGATGATCACCGCCGGAATATTAATCCGTGCCGCGGCCATCACCATGCCGGGAACGATCTTGTCGCAATTGGTTACCAGGATGAGTCCGTCCAAAGCGTGGGCTTTGGCCACCAGCTCGATGGAATCGGCCACCAGCTCGCGGCTGGGAAGCGAAAAGCGCATTCCCGGGTGCCCCATAGCCAGCCCGTCGCACACACCGATAGTGCCGAACTCGGCCGCCACACCTCCTGCGGACCAGATACCCTCCTTGACGCGATCGGCGATCTGTCGCAGGTGAATATGTCCCGGAATCAGTTCGCTATAGGCGTTGGCCACTCCGATAAGGGGTTTGTCCATGCTCGGCTTGTCCCAACCCATGGCGTACAAAAGGCTTCGGTGTGGAGCTCGTTCACTTCCCGAGGTTACCACGCTGCTGTTCAATTTTTTGTTCACTCTTTCTCTCCTTGTCGAAAAAAAAGAGCCGTTTTCCAGGAAGGAAAACGGCTCGTATTGCCTCTGCAATCGGCTCTACCCTCCCGGGGTGGCTGGGGGATCCAAAAGAAGGAGGATAATGTCCAGAACGGTGAGCAATCCCTTCGTATCCACACAAGAATCGATAGAACGCATGCATATGCTTTACAGTACAACGCGAGTTTTGTCAATAACGCGACTGTTTTTTCTCGACCTACACGAAAAACCGCCGACGTGTTATGGTTGGAGTATGGGCACGACGGTTGTGCGTTCTGGAGGAGAAGGATGAGCAAAATCGGTACTTTACTGTTTCTCTTTGCTCTGTTTGCGGTTCTGCCGTCGACGGCGCAGGATCGCCTGTTCGTGAGCAGTGAGACCCCTATGATCGACGGGATCGTTTCGGCGGGTGAGTACAGTTTAGAGATCGAGATGCGGCGGGCCGTTCTGTACGTGAATCGGACCGAGCAGATCCTATCCGTGGCTTTGCAATCGGAGTTCGACGGTTGGGTTGCCGTGGGCTTGGGATCGACGCGCATGGATCAGGCATCCATATATATAGGGTATGTGGAATCCGGTCGGGAGGTTTTCGCCGCTGAGCTGGGTCGCGGGCATGCCCACGATAGCGCACCGGTTGTCGAACCGGCGGAGTACCGGCTGACAGACAGCGATGAAGGCACGCTTCTGGAACTGAGCTTCCCCGCCGAAGCGATTATACCACCCGGCGCGAGCACTTTGAGCGTGATTGCCGCCTGCGGTAAGAGGGATAATCTAGACAGCTACCATGCGGTGCGAAAGGGGTTGGAGATCGACCTGTGAAAGGAATCTGCTTCAGACCGGTGATGGGGCGTGGGACCGTTGTTCTTCTCGCTCTCTTGTCTCTATCCGCGCCGCTGCACGGACAGGCGGCCGGGAGCACCGCCGGCTGGAGTGTGAGTTTTACGCAGGTGGACGCCGATGTCGCCCCGGCTGGAGGCTGGCGGGCGGTGGATCCGGACGGTGTGCTGACGATCCCGGGGGAGCAACAGGATGGGTATGTGTGGCTGCGCACTACGGTGCGTATCGATGAACCCTCGGCGCTCATCGTTCCTCCCCTGGGGTTTTCCGCCCGCGTATACGTGAACGAAACGGTCGTCGGGGGGCGGATCGCAAAAGCGGGAAGTTTTAAGCCGGCACCCGTGCGCGGGCCGACTCCGGCGGCACGAGCTTACGTGATTCCCTATATACCGGGCACGCCAGCCGCCGATAGCACCATACACCTTCGTCTTCGTTATCCCGGGATCGCCTGGCTGGATGGGGTACCGGAAATCGTACCCGCGGACGGCTTGCAGCTCGGATTGCTGCGCAGTTATCTGGGCGGTTTCGGAATATACATCATGGTCATGCTCTATCTGTTGGCCCTATCCGTGCTCTGCATTTATCTTGCGGTGCTGGAGAAAAAATTGTTCGCTCTGATGCTGGCGTTGAGCAGTTTGTTTCTATCGACAGCCATGGCTATGACCCTATTCGTGGGGGAGTTGTTGCCGCTCACCTCCGTGCTACGGTTGTCATCGGTGTTTCTCAGCGCAGGTGTTTTCCTGCTGCTTACCGCCTGCGCCGAGCAGATGAAAACCATAAACTGGAAACTCGTGATCTCGATACAGGGTGCGCTGACCGCAGCGGTCATCGTTTGTTCATTGACGTGGAAGCTCGAAACCCTCGTGTTTTGGCGAAGCGTGCAGCTGCTCTGCGTGGCCGGTGGATTGATAGTTGTTCTTGCGCTGTCCGTTTCGAGCCTGCGCAAGCTTCCGGGCACGGCGATCGTCGTCTCGCTGTTGTCCCTTGCGGCTGCAGCGACTGTCGTGTATCCGCTCTTATTCGAAACGGGGAAGCGATGGCTGTACTACCAGAACGGTTATCAGACGGCCGCGCTGGCGTTGGCGATCACCTGGATAATGGCCGCTGACCACTACCGGGCGAACCGAAGGGCGGATCTGACCAGCCGGGAGCTGATAGAGCGGGTACAGGCGGATTGGGCTCTGGTTGTGCGACTGAAGGACGGCAAGACCCGTCTGGAGCGCGGCAATCTTGAAAGTATGGTTCTGGCCAATCGGCTTGTGGAGAGTGCGCAAAAGCAGGCATTCTCCATCGGACAGATCATGGGTTCGATCGAAGAGGGTGCGCGGGCGGAGGGCGAGGTGGTCGAAAAGGAGGGGCAGATTCTTTCACTGACAACCGAGGTAGACGTCCGTATCGCCGAGTTCAACGAGCAGATCCGGGAAGCTTTGACCGAGCTGGAGGAGCTGCGGGAGAAATCGATCACCATTACCAAGGCGGTGTCCCAGATCATCGGCATCGCCGACAAGACCAACATGCTCTCTCTCAACGCATCCATCGAAGCATCCAAGGCGGGGGAGGCCGGCAGGGGGTTCGCCGTCGTGGCGCAACAGATCCGCAAGCTGGCCGATATCACCCGCACCGTATCGGATCAGGTGAATACCCTGATGCGGGAGTCCAACCAGGCGGTGGCGACCAACGTACAGATGGCGCAGGGGATGGTGCAGGGCTACCGCGAAATCATGGAGCAGAGCGAACGGATCCGTCAGATGATCGAGGCCAACGCCACGGCCATGGAGGAGGTCACCCGCTCCCACAAGGAGATCCAGGACGGCGTGGCCGGAGTGGACCGCACCATCCGCACGATCCTCGAGGTTTCAAGGGACTTGCGAGGGATGACCAGCAGCCTGGCAAAAACGTTTTCGTGGTTCGAGGAGGTGCTGGACAGCGGCGAGCAGGAGGCGAAGACGAAGAGCACTCCCGCGGCTGTCGAGACTACGGAGGAGCAACCCATCGGAGAAGCGGCTCAAATCGTCCCGCCGGTCTCCGGCGCCGGCAGACAGCGGAGCACCGCTCCGGAAGCTTTGGAGACGCCTGCGGATGTCGAATCCGCGGAGTTGGTGGAGCTGGTCGAGTTCCTGGATGAGGAGGAGGAACAGGCCGAAAAGCCGAGCAACGTGTTTTTGGCCGAAGATGTGGAGGAGGTGGGTGTGGCGGCAGAGGCTCTGCAAACGATTGATGCGATCCCGAAAACGGAGAGCGATGATGCGGCTGAGCACGGGCCGATTTCGATCGAACACCCGGAACAGGCGCGCGCGCCGGCAGGCGGGCAACGCGAGGAGGAGCCCGCTACAGAGGATATTGAGGAACTGGAAGCGGTCGACGAAGATATCGAAGAGCTGGAGGGGGTTCCTTCCGAGTAGAAACGATTCCGCAGATTCGGCCCCTGCGGATCAGGGGCTGCCGAAGAGGCAGAACCATTCGGCTTCGGCGACCAATTGCTCTCCGACGAAAGCCTGCCCGCTCTGTTTGAGCGTTTTCGGGCTGACGCGCAGAGTCTTGATCACCATCTTTACCTCGTCTCCGGGCCGCACCTGTCGGCGGAATTTTGCCTTGTCCACGGATGCCAAAAAAAACAGGGCATCCTTGTCCACCTTGCCGGTAAGGCGAATGCCGGCTCCGCCGCACTGCGCCATGGTTTCGATCAAGATTACGCCGGGTACGACCGGATAGCCGGGGAAGTGACCCTGGAAGAAGAAATCCTTCTCCGAAAACTTGCGATACCCGACTACCTCCTCGTCGTCGTACCTCTCGATTCGATCCACAAACAGGAAGGGATCCCGATGCGGCAGCAATTTCTCTATTTCGCTCATCGAATGCTCCTTTAGATGATGCCGGCTAGTGATGTCTTCTATATAATGCCGACCTGTTTTCCGGCTTTTTTGCAGATCTCCAGCACCTGATCCAGTTCCTCGTCGGTGTGAAGCGCCATGTAGGAAGTCCGGAGAATCGAGCGACCGGGCGGCACTGCGGGACTGACCACGGGATTGGCGTATACGCCGTTGTCGAACAGCACCTTCCAGAAGGTGAACGTTTTCTCGTTGTCTCCGATGATCAGCGGAATAATCGGTGTCTCGGTGACACCCACATCGAAGCCCAGGCTCTTGAACTCCCGGATCATGTTCCGGGCGATGGTCTGCAGGCGGCGGGTGTGCTGCGGTTCGGCTTGCATGATCTCCAGAGTCGCCATTACCGCGGCGATCATGGCCGGAGGCATGCTGGCGGTGAAGATCAGGGGCCGGGCGAAGTGTTTGATGTAGTCGATAACCACCGCCTCCCCGGCCACGAAACCCCCGATGCCCCCGAAGGACTTGGAAAAGGTACCCATGAGCAGATCGGCGCAATTCTTCAGGCCGTGATGTTCCTCGGTGCCGCGACCGGTTTCGCCCACGACTCCCAAGGCATGCGCTTCATCCAGATACACCCGGGCATTGTATTTCTCGGCGACACGTTTCAACTCGGGAAGTCTGGCGATATCTCCCTCCATGCTGAATACCCCGTCGGTCAAGATCAGCTTGGCCTCCTCCTGCGGAAGGGCGGACAGGGTTTTTTCCAGCGCCCCGGGATTGTTGTGGTGATAGCGGTGGAACTTGATGGAGCCGCCGGATAGACCGGCGGCGAGCATGATGCCGTCCACGATCGAAGCGTGATTGTAGCGATCGCTGAGAACGTGCTCCTTTCTGCCCAGGATAGCGGAGATCGAACCGAGATTGGCGAGATAGCCGGTGGTGAAGCACAGTGCGGCCTCTCTGCCGACGAATTCGGCCAGGCGGTGCTCCAGTTCCTCGTGAAGAGCGAACGTGCCGTTGATCAGCCGCGAACCGGAACAGGTGGTGCCGTACTTCTCGATCGCCTTCTTGGCAGCTTCCTGGACGCGTGGGTCCTGGGCCAGGCCCAGGTAGTTGTTGGATCCGCACATGATAATCTCACGGCCCCGCATCTGTACCTTGCTGCCCCAATTCTCCTCGATCGGTATAAAATACGGATAATACCCGCTCGCTCTGGCGGCTTCCGCTTCCTTGTACCCGTAGCACTTCTCGAAAATATCCATAGAACTCCAGACTATTATGTGTGTTATTTTTAAACGCTCATTATTGCACTCAATCTGCGGTGTGTAAAGGCACCATACTAGTTGAGCGGCATCAGATGCCCTGATACGTAAACCAGAAGGTGAACACGCCGGTCGGGTTGATCAGCCCGATCGCGGTGGCCACAGCCAGGGCCAAAAACAGCACGATGAATACCACTCTCCCGGGAAGCAGCGGAAAACGTTCGTGCGCTCGGGCTTGTTTGATATAAGAGAGGGCCAAAAGCAGCGCCGGCAGGAAGAACAGCGCCGTAAATACCAGCCGCACCTGCCCGGGGCTGCCGAGGTTCCAGCGTTGCATGGCGCCGGCTGTACGAAACAGCAGGATATTGAACCGCTGCAGCCGCCCCAGGGCGATTAGGGCTCCGATGATAACGAGAAAAACGCCGCTGACGATTCTCAGGGTATCAAAATGGCGTTTCATGCGTTCCCTCGCTCCCAGGAAACGGGAGAAGAACAACCCGGCCAGGATGAATGGCAGGCCGAGGCCGAGGGAGTACACGGCCAATAACAGTGTGCCCTGGAGGATCTGCGCGCTGGTGCCCGCCAGGAACAGAATCGAAGCCAGGATCGGGCCCACGCAAGGGGTCCACCCGGCGCCGAAGGCCATGCCGAGCAGCAATGCACCGAGCCACCCGGTGGGAGCGGAGTGCATGTGAAGTCGCTTTTCCATGTTGAGGAACTTCCAAAAGTTGAAGATGAAGTTCAGTCCCAGGACGATCACCACCACACCCGCCACGATATTCACTATTTGGGTGGCACCGCTCAAGAATCCACCCGTTCCGCTGAACAGCACGCCTAATGCAATGAACACGACGGAGAAGCCGAGAACAAACAGCAGGGTGCGAACAAATAGCTTGGATTTCTTCCGTTCGCCCAGTTCCTGAACCGATACGCCGCCGATCAACGACAGGTATGAAGGGATTAAGGGAAGCACGCAGGGGGAGAGAAAACTCAAGACTCCAGCTGAAAAAGCGATGGCTATGTTGAGATTCGCCGACATCATGAGCCGAGCTCCCGGATCAAAGAGATGATCTCGGGCGAGTGCCAATCCCGGGTTCCGACCATACGGGCACGGATCGATCCGTGAGAATCGATGATGTAGGTCGTGGGTAGGGCGCGCACGCTATAGCTGGCGCCGACTTTGCCGGTTGAATCCAGCAGCACCGGAAAACTCATGCTCGTCTGCTGGGCGAACTCGGCAACCTGAGCCTCGGTTTCCTGACTGTTGACCGCCAGGATGACGAAGCCTTCGTCGTGCAGTTCCGCGTACAACTTCTCCATCGACGGGATTTCCGCGCGGCAGGGGCCGCACCAGGTCGCCCAGAAATTCAGAAATATGACTTTGCCGTAAAACGAGCTCAATTTCGTTTCACCGCCGTTTACGTCTTGGAGATGGAAATCAATCGCCTCCAGTTTCTCTTTCGGGAGTTGAAAACCGAGGCGACCGAGTTTATCCTCCAATCCCAAGGCTTCCGCCGGCAATTGGGACGTTTGGTCTTCCGGGATGGAGTCCAACGTTTCGTCGCGGCCGTTATCAGAGGCGGACGCATCCGTGACCGGGCCGGATTCTGAGTTCCGCGGGACGCAGCCGGCCAGCAGGACGGCCGTCAGGAAAATCAGAAATATAGCTCGTTTCATATATAGTAGCCTACCATTTCAAGGATTGACGGGCAAGCCCGTGTCGGCGAATAGAGACACAATCAGCACCGAGGTATTATACAGAGCATGAGCGATGGCCAGTGGATGGATATTTTTCAACAGTATGAACAGTATAGCGAAGTACAAGCCCTGGATCAGAGCCACGATCAATCCCGACACTCCCTGGTACGCGTGTCCGGCGGCGAACAGCAGCGTGCTCATGCCGATGCCGACGGCGGCTGGAATATGCAGCTGGGAGAGACGAGTCAGAAAATACGAACGGAAGAACAACTCCTCCCGATACCCGACAACGAGGCAAAACAACAGCACGAGAGGAATCAGGCGGGGATTGTCGAGCTTCCAGCGAAACCCGGAGGACAAAATCGATCGATCCGCCGCCGGGATCAGGCTGAGGATCAGCCCCAATACGGTGAGTAGCAGAAAAATTCCGGCAAAGATCAAAAGCGCCTGCAGCAGATCGGCTGCTTTGAGGCGAAGAAGCCCGAAATCGCTGTAGTGATGGCCCTGGTCGGAGGAACGAAGATTCAGCAGATACAGCAGCAGCAGGATCTGGGGAAGGGCGATCAGCATGAACTGCAGCATGTAAAGTCCCAACTCACCGCTTTCCTGTACCATTTCCGCTTGCGGCCAAAGGTACCCGGGAAGGTAAAAGAGTACAAACAGCAGGATCGGTTCAAGGATGTTTTTTTGCCTGGAGGACAAATGAATTGGACTTCTACTCCTTCCTGTAATACATTTCGATCGCGCTGCAAGCCTTCGGACGGCGTAGATTTAATACATTAAGTATATCAGGTTGCTATCGATAATGTAATTATGTGGTGGATAATTCTCCTCATACCAGCCGCCATAGTCGTCGCGATTTTTATCTACCTGCGTGTTGTCGGGCACGGCAGCTTCCCCTGGGTCCAATTCTATACCAAGGGAAAGGAATCGGGATTCAGTTTTCGCGAAGTGGGGCTTCTACGCAAGATCGCCGTGGAAACTCAGATCGAAAATCCCACCGCACTGTTTTGGAGCATCAAGCAGCTGAATCGATCGATCAAGGAGATGATCGTTAAGCTTCGCAGCCGGGATCTGCTCGATGATGATGAGTCGAATCACCTGCTTTCCAAGCTTTATGATCTGCGCAAGCGGGTGGAATTTGATCTTCCCCGCTATCGGCTGGGCCTGAAATCCTCCCGAGACATTAATCCCCGGCAGCGGATGCGGGTCACCGTTCCCGGAGCAGGACCGTTCCTCACGATGGTGATAGAGAACCGTCCCAAGTACCTGGCTCTGTCCAGACCTCAGGGACCCGGATTGCCGGAAGGATTCGTATGGAAGGGGCAGCAGATCGGTCTACACTTCTGGCGCGCCGAGGATGCAGGGTATTTCATGCGCACCAAGGTTATCAACGATTTCATCGATCAAAAGTACCCGATCATTCACGCCGCCCATACCGATGATGTAACCCGCAGCCAGCAGCGGCGCTCGATCCGGGTCAAGACCAGCTTGCCGGCGGTCGCCTATCCTCTCAAGAGCATACAGGAGGCCAACGAGCTGGAGGAAAGCGCCAAGGGTTTACGATGCCGGCTCATGGATCTGTCAGAGGACGGAGCCTGCTTGATGGTAGGCGGGCGCACTAAAGCCGGGCTGCCGATAAAGGTCCAGTTCGATTTGGCCGGGCGGGTGGTGGTGATGTGCGGTCTGGTCAAGGGAGTCACCTTTGATCAGAAGAAGAACGTATCCCTGCTGCATATGCAGGCCATACCTGCAAGCGTCAAAACCCGCAACTACATCCTGACCTACGTGTACAATATATTCGGCGAACAACAGATGGCCGACGCTCAGTCCAAGCCGACTGTGTGAAGCTTCATTACATTCGTACCACCACTCTTGGCCGCCGGTATCCCGGCGGAAATGACCACCACATCGCCCTTCTTGACATATCCGCGATCCATTAATATCTCATCCCCCCTTGTCGTGGTCTTGAGGAAATCCTTCTCGAATTTAGGAATCAGCAGCGACTCTACACCCCACACCAGCGAAAGATGATGAAAGGTGGATTCCTCCGGGGTGATGGCCACGATTGGTATACCGGGACGGTACATAGCTATCAGGCGTGCGGTCGTGCCGGAAA
>Ga0272441_10009189_pt1 | contig 15360 bp, 18 predicted proteins | sample SSMProp6N_FD_193582 | JGI IMG/M metagenome (GOLD analysis project Ga0272441, IMG submission 193582) | Marine sediment archaeal communities from Little Sippewissett salt marsh, Falmouth, MA, United States - SSM-Prop-6N | ecosystem: Environmental > Aquatic > Marine > Wetlands > Sediment ... | reverse complement strand
GGGCAGGGGCTAAATGTTTTTAAGCAAAACCTTTGTAGTCTCTTCAGTTTGCGGGTAGGTGGTGCCTCCCACCCGTTCCGCAATAAAAATCCCGGAGTAGGGAGGTGAAAAAAGAGTGAAAACAAGCGAAATAACGTTAACGATAGTTTTTGCAGCTTTGTATGCAGTTCTAGTTATTGCTCTAGGAACAGTGGGTCAAGGTCCTGTACAATTGCGTGTTGCAGATTGCCTGATTCCATTAGCCGCTTTGTTTGGTTGGCCAGTTATCGCCGGAGTAACAGCCGGATGCTTTGTCGGCAACTCAGCTGTTTATTTGGGCACAGAGGACGTTATCTTTGGAACAATCGCAAACTTGATTGCAGCAACAATAGTTTTTCTTCTTAGAAAACGGCAACTGTTAGCTTGCACTGCAGGCTCTTTTCCAATCGGAATAATTGTGGGCAGTTACCTTTGGCTATTCTTCGAATTCCAAGTAGACATCTTTGGGTTACAAGTTCCAGCGTGGGCTACCATGATGGTCAGCATTACAATTAGCACGTTGATTGTGATGTCGGGAATAGGATATACTATACTCAGAACATTGAGTGGCTCCAGCTTTGTCCAGATGTTCAAATCTTGGGGAATAAAGGTCTACAACAACGAAGAATAAACTGCAAACCCTGTGTCGATATCATAAACCAAAAATTGACAAGCTACAGAATAGAGGCAGGATAGAATATATTCTAGCGAGCGTAAGCTTAGGTGAAGAACAATGAACTACGAAACCGTGTTTCAACATGCACAACCGTACTTGAAGAAAAACGATTTCGGGATGCCCCACACCAGACGAGTGTTCGATTTAGCTAAAAGCAACTTTGAGATATCCAAAGAAATGGAGGAACTGATTTTCTGCACCATAATCATGCATGACATCGGCGGAAGCACCATCGAAAAACAATACAAGGATGGCCCAGAGATAGCGGCGTATATTCTGCGGAAACTTGGGTACAGCAACAGTTTTGTTCAAGAAGTCTGCGATATGGTGCGCACGCATCACGACCACCCCGACAACCCTTCTTTGGCATTCAAAATCTTGTACGACTCAGACAAGCTGGCCATGTTTTCTCCTGAAGAATACCCACATTACAACTCGAAACCCAATTTTGACTGGAACGTAATTGTTGATCTGATCTATCATGAGCATGCCAGAGATTTAGCTAAAAAACTGTTGCAGCAAAGAAGAACTGAAGAATAAACCAACCACACTGGATTTGTGCACAAATTTTTTGAGTGTCGAAGTATGGAAATAGTTTATTTACATGCAGTATAAACAGATTGACGGAGTATAGTAGGGGAAACAGAGATGCGTAACAAAACATTGGCTAAAATTTTTGTAACATTCATTATAGCATCGATGGTGTCCGCAGCCATGGTGTCAACAAACATCCTTACCGTATTCGCGCAACCAGCCACTCTTGACGACGTCATTACAGAGCTGGAGGCGCTTAACGACAGGCTGGATGACATAGAAGAAAACGTAACCGCCCTGAATTCAGCCATAACCTCACTGAGTGATGCAGTTGATAAGCTGGAGGGACTTATGTATACTATCAGTGCAACCACAGCATCAGCCTCGGAGGTAGCCCGTTTCGATGTGGTTTTGGACAATCTGGCTGACATGGTGAACAATGCATGGTCAATCACAACTTCTCTCAACGCCACCACCGCAAGCAAACTAGAGTTAGCCGCTGTGAGTTCAACGGTAGACGAACTTGAAGTCACCCTAGAGTCTCTCAGCGAACGCACAGATGACACAGAAAGCTACCTGAAAGAGAACATCGAACTGCTGAAAATACTGGTGGCGATAGCGCTCGTTCTGGCTCTGGTAGCAGCCGTAGCCGCAACAGCCGCACTCTACATTATGCGGCAAAAAACTAAAACCCCAAAAACTGGATAAAACATCCACCTCTTTCTTTTTCTAATCTTTCCAGCAGCTCAAAGCAAAGATTTAGGCGGTTAGTTCTTTTGGTTGGTGCTTGACCGTTTATATAGAACCGTTACAGTTCCGAATATAAAGAGATGAGTTACATGTCCAAGAAATACAGCATCGTCGTTTTACGTGGAGACGGCATAAGCAAAGAAGTGATTCCGGAAGCCGTCAAAGCACTGAATGCTGCACAAGACGCTGTGAAGGGTCTTGACCTAAAATTTGCAGAATTTGAATGTGGCTTTGAGTATTACCAGAAAACGGGAGAAGCATGGCCAGCTGATGCCTACCCGGCATGCAAACAATCTGACGCCATTCTATACGGCGCGGTGGGAATGCCTGGGGTGGCGGGTCTAGAGCACATCGTCTATGTTCACAGGCTCCTTAGACAGAAGCTTGACCTCTACGCTAATGTGCGTCCCGTCAAGCTGCGGGCAAACATTGCTTGTCCTCTGGCTGGAAAGAAAGCGGGCGACATCGACTTGGTGGTGGTTAGGGAGGGCACAGAGGACCTTTACACACCTATTCGAGGGGCTCTGGAACGTGCAGAAAAGAATGAAGTGGCTATAGACGTGAAGATAGTGACGCGGAGAGGCTCGGAACGAATCATAAAGTACGCCTTTGACCTGTGCAGGGCAAGGGACCGGGGAGCGCCAGTGGACGGAAAGAAGAGGGTGACCTGCGTCGACAAGAGCACTGTTCTCAAAAGCTGCGCTCTATTCAGGGAGGTCTTCGATGAGGTGGCTGAGGGCTACCCTGAAATCGAGAAAGACTACGCTTTGGTGGACGCTTGGGCTCAGTGGGCGGTTAGGCAACCGGAATACTACAATGTTGTTGTCACAACTAACATGTTTGGGGACATAATCTCAGATTTGACGTCGCCGTTTCAGGGCGGTTTGGGTGTGGCTCCCAGCGCAGAGGTTGGAGACCGGTATGGAATGTTCAGGCCTATCCACGGAAGTGCACCAAAATATTATGGCAAGAATGTGGCGAATCCGATGGCAACTATTCTGTCAGCTAAGATGCTTCTTGATTGGCTGGCTCAAAAACACAACGACAGCTCTGCCAAAGAAGCCGCGGACAGAATCGACAAAGCCGTAGACCAGACTCTTGAAGAGGGAAAAGTTGTTTCTCGTGACCTTGGAGGAAACGCAAAAACTGATGAGGTCGGCGACGAGATAGCCAAAAAGATTCGAAGTCTCTAATTTCCTCTTTTCTTTGTTTCAGCAGGATGGAAGTCTTATCCATTAGTCAGCATGTTTTGCGGGTTGCCTGTTTGCTGTTTCACCGCTTTTTGAGCTTTAACAGATGTTTTCGTTTAATCACAAGCACTGCGATTAGGCAGAAGATTGCTCCAACTGGGATAAGCACAAAGGGTAACCAGCCGAGTATTGGCGCCTTGAAGCCTAATTGAATGTCTGCGTCAACGTTTCTTGTTCCGTCAGCGTTCATTATGATTAGAATTTTTCTGTTTTCCACAGGTTCCCAGAATGCATCCCACGTTATCTTTGATGTTCCATTGGATTGAGCGGTTTCAACCCAGAACGTTTCTTCTGCAGGAGGTCTAGTTGGTTCTCCTTGATTGTGAGTTAGACTTGTGGGGATTTCGATTTCTGCATAATACGCTTCAACGTACCAGTGCCAAACTGGAGGGGTTGAAAACATCATTCCTTCAACATAGTTTTCGCCGTCAGCAGCTTCTGCCCATCCTACAAACAGTTCCTCGGATGAATCTACGGGTTCTACTGTCCACATTGCTTGTCCAATGTCTTTTGCACTCATCCATGTGAGATATGAAGGAAAACGTGATGGCGCTACCCAAAGGGCGAAGGCGTATGAATCGCTTCTAACCTCGTAGATGCTGCTTTGTGAATAGCCATCAGCATCGGTTCCCATGTTGTATGCAAGCAACGCCGCACCCCCAAATATGAGGAGGGCTCCGAATAACAACAAAACGATGCAGCCAATAAGGATAACAATTCTGGCTGCTTTTCCGCTTTTTTGAATCGAACTATTTTCAAAGCTCAAGCAAATCACAACACTTACTCGCCCAATCTTTATAAAAAATTTTTGCTGAAATGTTTAATCGAGTTTTTTCGGAGCTTTTTTTCTATAACCGTTAACGAGTTGATGTGCATGTATCGTTTAACGGTTTGAAGCAACTGTTTGGCAAATCTTAAATCCCAACACCATCCCTTACACGTAGAGGATGACAGTTGAGAATTAAAACGTGCATCACATTTGCAGCAGCTGTTCTTTTCCTCAGTTCAGCATTAGTTATGCATGTCCAAGCAGCTGACTTCGAGTTTAGGGAAGACTTCAACTACGCAGACCTTGACCAAATGGCTGACGCAGGTTGGACACTTCATCGCCCAGCTGGCACCAGTTTTGATTCTGGAGCAGTCGTTCTGGATGGAACTGGCGGAGACACGTCGATAAGTTATAGAAACCATTTTCCAGCAGGAATCTACGACTGGAAAATTGAAACAAGAGCTATGTGGCTGGGGAAGGGAGCAGGCACACTTTGCGTCGCGCTAACGACTGAACACCATAGCTACTCATGGAGCGGAGACGGGTACTACAGCGAATTCATGTTATACCGAGACAGCATCATAGAAACCCGTTTTCCAGGTTACGCTGACGAGCTGGATGAATGGTTCACTCTTTCGATGGAACGGAAAGGAGACACGCTGTACTGCTATTGCAACGGAGAACTTGAGTACACATACATCGAAGAGGATACGAGACCCTCCCAAGCAACAGGAATAAACCTGATTTCACCATGGATTGGCGACGCAAAATACGATTATTACCAGTTCTGGGGTACAGAAACAACCATAGATACTGATGAACCGGTACGCGAATCCAGCCCTTTACTTGCTGCCGCGGCGGTTGGAGCTACTGTAACTGTGGCAACTGCTTTGGCGGCTTTAGGTCCAGCCGTCAATTCTGCGATTTCAAGTTTGCCGGTCCCAAAACAGCTGGTGTCGTTCCTGAAATTTTATGGCGCAAGCTTGTTCCAGAAAGTTGATAAAGTGAAATTGGATGCCCTAAAAAAATTGTCATTCATTACGAAGGCAGAGCTAATATACGTTGCAATCTCTGTTTCAATCATAACAGTGGTTTACAGTTTTGTTGCAGCAAATGGTTTTCCCGCTTTTTTGGAGCCGTCGATACTTGCGATAGTGATTCCGTCAACATTTTTTTCGTCATGCGTTGTTGTTATTACAAAAGTGTTTTCTGGAATCTTTTGCGCCAAAACTTGTGGCATATACAGAGAATTTAGCCTTTGGAAAACAGGCGTTTTAATGTTTATAGTCTCTGGGCTGCTGTTTCTTTTTCCTTTTTCATCTCCGGGAGTTACAAGATACCAAAGCGGCGAGATTTCTAAACAGACAAAAGCATTGATTGTTCTGTCGAAGACGCTGATTCTTTTGACGCTGATGATTCCATTCGCTGTTTTGTTTCTGCTTGGTTTCAGAACTATAGGAGACTCTGGTCTTATGTTAACTTCAATGTCAGCCTTCTTCTCGCTTATACCCCTAAAGTTTCTCTCCGGAAAAGCTGTTTTTGATTACAGAAAAGACTATTCTTTGCTAGCCTTAGCTTCAACGGGCATCCTGTTCTTCAGCTGCGCATTTAACATTCTTCCACTGCCAACTTACTTAGCACTGGGAGCAGCATCAGCAGTTGTGGCAAAAATTGCCCTAAAGCAACTTAAACATTCAAACAAAATGCGATAAGTTTGTGCGGGTTCTCTACTTCACGTAGAACATGTCTTTTGTCTGTTGCGGCTTCTTTGTAGCTTCTTTCTTCAGTTTCTTTTCTATCTTCTTTTCTTGGCTTCCAGTTATTTTTGCGTCGTAGTCTACAAAAGAGGATACAAGCTTGGCGAGGTTCCTGTTTATCTCCACCAGCTCGTCTAGAGAGAACTGAGCCATGATGTCAGGGTTGTCAGCCCACTGCATCCACCCGGTTACGCTTCGCTGCAGCGCAAGAATTGTGAATCTGATTGTCCGCACCATGTCCAATCGGTCTTGTCCCTCAACCTTTTCGGACTTTTTTATTTCTTTCAAGATTTTCTGGCAGTCGTTAACCCATTTTCCTTCCATAAACGATGCCCCAGTATGCCCTATGAATTTCGGGCATAAAAGGTTTCTTAATTTCAAATGTTTTTTTGCAAAAGGATATAAGAATCAATAAAACCTTTTCTCAGATATGAACTCAACAGGTAAGGAACAGGAAGAGCCGTCGCTGGCTTTTGGCGGACAGGCAGTGATGGAGGGAGTGATGATGCGCTCCAAAAATCACATGGTAATTTGTGTGCGGCAGCCAAACAATGAGATAGTGACGAAGAAGGAGGAGTTGCATTCCCTGTCCGAAAAGTACAGGTTTCTGAAGCTTCCTTTCCTGAGGGGCATTCTGGCTCTGGTTGAAACGTTGTATGCAGGAATAAAGGGCATCTACTTCTCTGCAAACGCCGCTTTTGGCGAAGACGAAAACGAGGAAGAAATCCTTAACCCTAAAGAGATTGCCGTGGTTGTTGCCGCGGCTATATGCCTGTCGGTACTGATATTCAGCGTAACACCCTTTTTCTTAACGTCACTACTGAATCTGGGCAAAGGAGTCCTATTCAACGTCGCCGAAAGCATAGTTCGCCTCAGTTTCCTGCTAGCATACCTTGCAATCGTCTCGCTGATTGGAGACTTTAAACGGATATTCCAGTATCACGGCGCAGAGCACACAGCCATCAACGCATATGAGGCAGGGGTGGAGTTGAATGTTGAGAATGCCCGAAGCTATTCCCGTTTTCACTCTAGATGCGGAACATCGTTTCTTCTGATAGTTACCTTAATCAGTATTCTGTTCTTTTCGCTTATGCCCCCTGCAGAGTATCTGGTGAGGCTGTCATACAGGATTATTCTCATCCCTGTTATCAGCGCAGTCTCCTATGAGCTTCTGAAGCTCAGCGACAGGTACAGAGACTCAACAGTCATGAAGGTTCTGGTGGCTCCGGGTTTAGCCCTCCAGCATCTCACCACAAGACAGCCCGACGACGACATGCTCGAAGTAGCCATAAAAGCAGTGAAAGAAGTGGAACATCTCCAAAAGAGCACATGAATGAAGTTTTAGTTTCGGGTTACCTATAATAATCAGTTTGCATCTCTTCAGGAATAGGCGATGGGTTTGGATTCCTTGAGGCTTGATTTGAAGTCTTGGAAGCTCTTTTTCACTCTGTACAAGCTGGCGGAGTTGGGTGCTTCCAGCCGAACAGTCAAGGTGTCCACCGAGTATCTAGCAGAAAAGATTGGGGCGTCCCAGCAGACAGCATCCCGTCACCTCATAAGCTTGGAGAAGATGGGCTGGATTAAGCGAACCATAACTCCTGAAGGATGCTTAACCAAAATCACCAGCCAAGGAGTCACAGAGCTGAAGAAGCTGTACTCTGAGCTGCGGTTGATATTTGAATCTGATTATCCGCCCTCAATAACCTTGGAGGGCACCCTCTTCACCGGCTTGGGGGAGGGCGCATACTACGTAACCAAAGAAGGATACCGCAAACAGTTCATGGAGAAACTCGGCTTCGACCCCTACCCGGGCACCCTTAACCTCAAGCTGACATCCGAGTACGACATGAAATCGCTGTCAGAACTGGAAACCTACCCCGCCGTAGAACTGGAAGGCTTCGAGGACGAATCCAGAACTTTTGGTCCAGTGAAATGCTACCCAGCGATAATAAACAACAAAGCAAAAGGCGCTGTAATCAACGCCATGAGAAGCCATTACGGCTCATCCGTGCTGGAGATTGTTTCATCCCAGTATCTTCGAAGCCTACTGAAACTGAAAGACGGAAACAAAGTGAAAGTGGAAATCCTCATTCTACCCTAAAACTATTTGTTGAACGAGTCTATGATTTTCCTCACAATCTTTGAGGAACTGTCCAGCTCCCTTTTCCCAAACCTTCCAATCTTCACAACTTCAACGAAAAAGTTCTCCGATTCTATCGCATTTAGCACTTCCTGCTCTATTCCGTCCTGGTCGTGACCCACAGCTATCACGTCAGGCTTTATCTTCCCAATAACTTTGGCGATGCTGAAATCATCCAAACCCAGAATCGCCTCATCCACCACCTTCAGCGACTCCACAAGCGTCCTCCGCTGATCCTCAGGCATAACAGGTGTTTTTCCCTTCAGTGCCTTAACAGTGCTGTCCCGGGCAACTATAACCACCAACTCCGCGTCTTTGCCTCCAGCCTTTTTTGCTTCCTCCAGAAACCTCACATGCCCTAGGTGAAGCAGATCAAAGGTTCCCGAAGCCAGCACAACTTTCTTTTCCGTTTTTGTCACCATGAGAACTCCACAGCTCCTAACAGCCGCAGGGCATCCAGCAGCCCCTCACAGTAGGCAACTGAAGTGAGACTTGTTTCCAGTTTGCCTTTCTCCTGATAATACTTTGCGTCATCCAGATAACGTTTAGCCCAATCAAAAACTGTAGCTGCCTCCACATTGTTGAGGCGCACATCCTCGGGAATTTCCCCGATTTCTTGGATGACACGCTCAGCGCCCCGAATATACTTTTCAACCAGCTCTTCAACGGTCATTCAGCCATCCCCCTGACCGTTTCAGGCGCATCAGCCAACGTGATGAGGGCTTCAGCTTCCATGAAATGCAGCTTACCCGGAAAAATGAGCGTGTGTGGCGGCGCACCAAAATCATAGGTCAATACATCTTCTATGTAGCCAGCCTTCACTGCTGGTTCAGGTGAGCCTGCCCTCGCCACGCCTATAACCAGCGTTCTTGTGGTGGCAACCTGTTCTTTCTTCTTTTTCTCCAAGTCCAGAAGCGTCTGCAGCGCCTCCTTGACTGTCAAGTATCGGTGTTCCTCAGCTTTTATGTCGAGGTAGCACATGGTGTGAAGCCCCATTTTCCTGTTTTCGCAGATAACGTTGTAAGGAGTTTCGGAGACGAAGCCCTGCTCAGCGAACGGTACAGTAACAGCTTTTCCAAACTTGTAGTTCTGCAGCCCTGAAATCCCTCTAACAGCAGAAACTGCAGAGGCGCCATGTATAACTCGGGTTTTGATTCCCAGCTTTTTTGCGGTTATACGTAAATCCACATGTGTTGTGGCTATCATGGGGTCTCCCTGAACCAGAAATGCAGCTTTTCCTTTTTTTGCTGCGTCAAAGATTACTTGGCCCTCTTCTTCTTCTAGGACTCTTCGTGAAACAACCTGAACCTCCTTTCCTACCATCTCCTCCAGTTTTTGTATGGAGAGTCCTGGCATCAAGCTGGTGTAGAACTCGGCAAAAACCGCGTCCGCTTCTTTCAGTTCTTCGAGTCCCCTGATTGAAATGTCTTTTTCGTCGTATAACCCTAATCCAATGAAGACCAATTCGTTCAAATGCTCCCCGCTCCATCATCTTCTTACACTCTATGAGAACAAAAAATATTAGGGTAACTGCTTTCACAATAGGGGGATACAGTTAGGTGGGCCCGTAGCTCAGCAAGGCAGAGCGGCGGACTGGTCCTTCGGGACTAGGCTGAGGCTCTTAACCCGTAGGTCAGGGGTTCAATTCCCCTCGGGCCCGCCACAACACCGTCTATTGCATGTTTTTGGTCTCCGAAACGTTGTGTAAACTTTAAGATTACCCACATGATTATTGTCATATTCAGAGAGGGAGAAAACTAGCTGCGGGTAAAGGGGTTTGCGAAGTTGACGGTTATTGAAGTTGAAGATTTAACAAAAAGGTTCGGCGCGTTTGTGGCTGTTGACCGATTGAGTTTTGGGATTGAGGAAGGGGAAGTTTTTGGGCTTTTAGGTCCAAATGGGGCAGGAAAAACAACGACTATCCGGATGCTGGCAGGCCTTATCTTGCCGTCTAGGGGCTGGGCTAAAGTGAAAGGGTACGCGGTTGGCAGCAATTCACTCAAGGTGCGAGAGATCGTTGGGATTTTAACCGAGAACCCGAGCCTTTACGAGCGGCTAACTGCGATGGAGAACATGGACTTTTTTGCCGAAGCCTACGGCTTGTCAGACAAACAAAAGAAGCAAGAGCGGATAAGTGAGCTGCTAGAGTTTTTTGGGCTGTGGGAGCGCAGAAACGATAAGGTTGCAACGTTTTCGAAGGGAATGAAACAGAAGCTGGCAATCGCGAGAGCGCTTGTGCATGAGCCGCCTGTGCTTTTTTTGGATGAGCCGACCGCTGGTTTAGACCCCGAGTCCTCCAAGGAAGTCAGAGATCTTATTGCTAAGCTTAGTTTTCATGAGAATCGCACTGTTTTGTTGTGCACTCATCATCTTGAAGACGCAGAGAAATTGTGTAACAAGGTGATGATAATAAACAGGGGCAAAAACGTGATTGTGGGAACACCCACCGAACTTAGAGACAAAATAAGCGGCACCCCAACAGTTGAAATTTCCTTGAAAAAGCTCACTTTCGCGGTTGTTGAAGCCGCAAAAAGCGTTAGTCACGTCAAACAGGTTGATGCTGACACAGCCAATTCTAAGCTCACAATCGTCTTAGATGACCCGCAAAAGGGGACACCAGAGGTTGTGGAAAAGGTTGTTGAAGCTGGAGGGCGCATCTTTGCTGTTCGCCTTGTTCGTCCGTCGCTTGAAGAAGCTTATCTTAAACTGATTAAGGAGGAACAACGATGAGGCTTGAGAAAGCAAAACTGGTTTTCAGAAAGGATTGGATGGAGATTAAACGGAACTGGCAAGTAATTCTGCCCATAACCATACTTCCGCTTGTGATTTCTGTGGTTCTTCCAGTTGTGTTGACGCTAATTCCTAGTTTGGTGCCTGCTTCGCAAACGCAGGTTAACGGTTTTGATACGTTGATACAGAATTTGCCTTCAAATGTGCAGGAGCAGCTTGCAGGTATGACTGATGTGCAGTCCATGGTTTATGTGATGGCGCTGTATTTTTTGGCTCCGTTCTTTTTGATAATTCCGTTGATGGCGTCAAGCGTTATAGCGTCGGACAGTTTTGCTGGAGAAAAAGAACGAAAAACAATCGAAGGTCTACTGGCTACGCCCATCTCTGACAGTGAACTGTTCTTTGGAAAGATGCTGGTTTCGTTTGTTCCATCCATGCTTGTGACAATACTTTCCTTTGCCGTGTACACTATACTCTTCGATGTGCTGTCTTTCAGCATCTTCAATGGAATGTTGCTGCTTCCTAACCTTGACTGGATTTTGATGATTTTCGGGTTAGCCCCAACTGTAGCTCTTGCCAGCATCGGTTTAACCGTGATAATTTCTTCGAAAGTGAAGGGCTTCAGAGAAGCTCAACAAATCAGCGTTATCCTACTACTGCCAATATTGGCGCTGGTGTTCGGGCAAGCTGCAGGAGCAGTAATCTTTGGAGCAACAATGATTGCAGTGCTAACAGCGGTTTTCGCTGTCATCGACTTCGCAGTTTTCAGGATTGGCGTTACAACATTCAAAAGAGAAGAAATCTTGGCACAACTGGCGTGATCGCAGAACATCACCAAATGCCAAAATTTAAGAACTGAATGGTTGTTCGGTCACAAAATTCAAGTATCTAACGTGCCATAGATTGTGTTGTGGGGTTTGTTTGTGCCTGTTTTCAAGTTGCCGAAAATGACTAAACAGGAAATGTGGAAGCTGATTCGGAGACAGCGGCTGTGTCGTATCGCCTTCAAGGGAGACGATTACCCGTATATGGCTCCGTTCCAGTATGTTGTATTGGATGATAGGCTGTATTTTCACTTCACGGATTATGGCACAAAGATGAAGCTAATAGAAAACGACAAACGCGTCTGCGTCGAAATCGAAGAATACCGAGAAGACCTAAGCGAATACAGCTTCATAGTCCTAAGAGGCACACTCAAAGTCGTTACTGACCCACAGGAAAGAGCCAAAGCGCTGAAGAAACTTGCGGAAGAGGGAAAACAGAAGCTTTCCCCAAATTTTCTTCCCGCACACGGCTTCCCAAAAGAAGACGGGTGGAGCTCATTAAATCCTGAAAACACTGCCCTAGTCGCCATCAAACTCGAAAACGTAACGCAGGAAATAGGGCTGAAATCGCCCTGACTGTTGTAGTTGCATCAAAAAAAGGCGGGGCTGCTTCAGTTTCCTGAAGCTTGTTTATGGTTAGAATGGTGCAAATATTCCGATGAACACTAGCCACGCTAGGATTGTTTTGGCTACGAAGCTGAGTATGATGTAGATTCTTTCGCCGTACAGGTAGTCTCTCCAGCGTCCAATGCCCTTGTACTGCAATACCATGTTGACTGCGAAGATGTTGAACAGGAAGAAGTAGATGAACAATATCAGGTAAACGAAGGTTGGAGGGTCCAATCCCGTGGATTGGATGGCGGCGATGAAGTACGCGTAGAGCACAACCCATGGTATGAAGCCGGAGATGCTTCCGAGAATAAAGGCTGACCAGCTTGTTTTCTCGGTTTTCTGGTTCACTACTTCCATGAGGTAACCGAACATTATCATCATTGCATTCAACACGAAAATCATGACCAGCGACCAGAAGTCCCAGACACCCAAAAACAGGGCAATCAACACAATCATTATGGAGCTAGAGAACGCGTATTCGTACCACCGGTAGGGATTCATGCCTTTTTTCAGGTTCTCGTTATACTGTTTATTTTTAACGAATGCGATAGCAAAATGAGCCATGGCAGAAACCAGCGGGAATGACGCCACAATAATTCCCAAGTATTCTACTGTGAACAGGACCTGTGGGTCTATAACTATTTGAAATGGTGGACCTTCACCTATTGTGAATTTTGGGTAGAACGTGTAAATGCTACGTTCCCACTCCAGTTGAGTCCCCAACACCAGCATCAATAAGCCTTGGATAAGATGCAAAACACCAGCAGCCAAATTGAAGCGCTTAAGATACGAGAAAGAAATCGGCGAGTTAGCTATAATCTCTTGCCTTTCTCTAAAATTCATGAACTATTATATCTCCTTTTTGCTCTTTTATGATTTTTGGAGAGAATTTCACACCATCTTTTAGTCAGGCTGTTTGGCGATTGTGTGAATCCAATGTTAATCCACCTTTCAAAAGGTGGGAACTGAAGGTTTCACACATAATTCCTAATTAAGCTGGTTTCAGTTTTGCACCACAAACAGAGCATTTTCCATCAGATGTTATCTTTGGCTGCTCTTTGACTTCTTTTCCACAAAGTCCACACTTCAAAATAGTTCACCTCCCCCAGAAATGGCTTTTACGCAGAGAATAATATGTATTTGCGAATTAGTTAAAATTTTCGCTGCCACAAATTTCGTGATGAAGGAAGGCTTACTCCATCGCTATAAGCAGCAAATCATCGTTTGTGGATACTCCACGAATTTAAGTGCTGTTTCACCCATTTACTCTGTGAGCAACATTGCCTGAAGCAACCTGCTTAAAGGTTCCAAAAAACTTGGGAGAACAAGCCATCCGCCTAGCTGGAGAGCTTGAAATCTTCAACCACAAACTAAAGATTCAGCAAGTTGACAATTACCTGTGCATACCCTTAGCCAATGAGCCGCCCCCTGCCATCCTCAAGAAAATTGAAGATACCTTGCCCGAATTCGAAATCTCAGTCCACAACTTTACTGAACAGAAAAAACGCCACCTTACGCACCTTGACTTTCTCGCAGACAAACTGCCTCCCAACCTTTTAGGAAACGTCCCAAGAGCCATCGACTTTGTGGGCAACATCGCCATAGTCGAGGTTCCACCAGAGCTCTCGGCATACAAAAAGGAGGTGGGTGAAGCATTGCTGAAGGCGCACAAGCAGACCAGCACTGTTTTAGCCAAGTCTGGCGCTGTGGAGGGAGTTTACCGCACAAGAGACTATGAAGTCATAGCTGGTGTCGACAGAACTGCCACGGTCTACAGGGAGTATGACTGCGTGTATCATGTTGATGTTGCAAAAGCCTACTTTTCTCCCCGCCTCTCCAGCGAGCACAACAGGGTTGCCTCACAGGTAAAAGATGGAGAAACCGTTGTTGACCTCTTCGCCGGAGTCGGACCCTTCGCCATCCCAATCGCAAAAAAACATGAAAACGTGCGGGTTTACGCGGTTGACGTGAACCCGGATGCGGTAGCCCTGCTGAAAAAAAACGTTGCCATGAATCGTGCAGCAAAACAGGTTGTACCCGTTCTCGGCGACGCACGGCAAGTGGTCAGAGAAAGGCTGTCGGGAAAAGCGGATCGTGTGGTCATGAATCTGCCGGAGACTGCTTCAGAGTTTGTGGATGTAGCCTGTGAAGCGCTCAAGCAGAAGGGCGGTATCATGCATTATTACAGTTTCGTGAAGGATTCGAAGCCGCTGGAAACAGCAAAAGTTCGGTTAACCGAAGCCGTCCGCCAAAACAGCCGAAAGGTGAACAGTTTTCTGTTAGCGAAGACTGTGCGAGAAGTTGCCCCTTACAAGTGGCAAGTGGTTGTGGATGCAGAAATTCAATAGCTTGCCGCAGTCAACGTGACTTTGACCTCTTGATTGGGGTCTTTCAGCTTTTCAACAAGTTTTCTTGAGAAGTCGCTGGCAGTCTTGTCTGCGTTTATCGCCAAGGTTCGACCACACACGTAACCGCTCTTTCTCACCACCAAATCTGTGGCGTGAGTAAACGTTAGTTTGGGGCTTCCTTTTGCCTTCACCGTCTCCTCCAGTTCGCCTGCCCGAATCGTTACTGTTATTTGTGCATCCGCTTTTCTTGCGGCTTCCTTGAAATCAAACGGCAAATCCGCTGCAGCTCTAGTGGATTTCACAGCCAATATGCAGTCACCCTGCTTCGTAAGAGCCGAATCCTTTGTAACTTCAAACGTTGTTTTGTGTGTTGCCAGTACATTCTCGTGTCCACGCGCATGAAACACAACAGTCACAGAGTCCATGTCTGACAAACAGCTCAGCCTTCAAATATTTGTTTGGTTTCCAAACAAACTTCGCTATTGAACAAACAAAACATAAATAACCATTTTTATTTTTCTGGTTAAACTTAAACATAAAGGCATGTATTTTGAATTCGCTTGCTAATTATCCAAAAAACTACAAATTTCTCCGTTAGTGGTTAATTTTATTAGACGCATGGAACGTAAAGAAAACGGTATGCTAAACTTGACAGTTAGTGAGTCACTTACATCCATCCTTTTTCAGATATTCATAGGTGGAATTGGCGGATTTCTGATAGGCTATGCCATAAGAAAAATCTTCAAAGTTGCCCTAATCGTCGGCGTGGTCGCTTTTTCTCTGATATTTTTGGCGTACACAAACGTAATCGACGTAGACTACAGTGGACTATCCGACGCAGTGTCAAGCATCATTAAAGCCATTAATCCTGCGTTAGACGTGCTCACTCCCCTGTTGGCGCATACACCATTCATAGCCAGCCTCATCTTCGGTCTAATCATCGGATTCAAAA
>Ga0272441_10009188_pt1 | contig 15361 bp, 12 predicted proteins | sample SSMProp6N_FD_193582 | JGI IMG/M metagenome (GOLD analysis project Ga0272441, IMG submission 193582) | Marine sediment archaeal communities from Little Sippewissett salt marsh, Falmouth, MA, United States - SSM-Prop-6N | ecosystem: Environmental > Aquatic > Marine > Wetlands > Sediment ... | reverse complement strand
CAATACTATCCTTCCGTGGGCCTGGATTTCACTTATTTTCTCAGCCGACAAAGTTTTCCATCTGAGGTGGGCTGGATTGGCATGTTACAGGTTTCTGTTCCCATCTTTAACGATGGATTAATTCATGATGATGTGCGTACGGCATGGTCGAGGTTACGACAGGCAAAACTGTTTCAATCTTATCTACAGCGACAAATTGATGAGGAGCTAACCATAACCCTCGAAAATATTAATCAGGTCAGCAAACGAATTGATGAATTACAAGTACAGGTTAAAACTGCTCAACTGGCCGTACGACAGGCGGACGAGTTCCGCAATACGGGACTATCTGTCAATCTCGACCGATTAGTAGCTCAAGAGCAATTGCAGGTCCAAAAATATATAGTTACCGAAATTATATTTACATATTAGCATTTGAATAATGGGAAATCAATGGGTTATGATAAAATTCAGGCCAAAAGCATACAAAGACTCAAACGACGGGCACGAAATAATTAAGGGACTCATTTCCGCCAAAATCACTCGGCTTAAATGCCATACAGAGCTTGCCCTCATTAATAGCTCGGATATGTCACCGGATGAATCAGTACGGACAAGGTCGAGTTTATAGCAAGGGCAAAGTACGAGCCAACCTCAAATTGAAACCAAGCCCAAAACCCGCCCGAGCCTTATGACATGCCAAGGGCACCTTCTGCAAGGACTTCAAAAAACTTTTCCAAGACTATTCTGATACTTTTTAAAGGCCGAACTCCCTTGCTGATGTGTAAGGTATATTAAATCCGATGACGTATTGATCGCGGGTTTTCATAAATACCCGCAAACCATTCAGTTAGAGCGGAGATGCTTCTGGTTTTTTTTTTGTCGTGGTCGAGTAGACGTATTATGGACCTTTTGCTTAGGCATACTTTGTATTCCCTGTTGCTCCCCTCTTTCGATCGGGGAGTGTCACAATATTCTGCCATACAAAAGGGCTTCAACGCCCCTCACAGAACCGGACTTGTAGATTTCCCACATCCGGCTCTTCAGCATATTTCACAGCAACGTTAATGGTCAATAAAATTTATGCGCGATTTGCGGTACAGGTAGAGGATAGTGCCTTAGGTAATCATTAAAACGTTCCCAACTCCATCGATTACGCTGACTGCGCCGATTGAGCCACTTGTGTACCATACGCATCACTTGATAATGGAATACTTTAAGCATTCGACTGTTACCACTGACACCATAGTATTGATAGTGGCCCCGTAGTTTCGACGCCAGTATCAGCCACCACACTTTGGTCTTACACCAATTCCTGACAGACCTGAGCCATTCGTTTAGAGCCCGGCATGCCCTGCGGAATCGCTTGGCACTCGTTCGACGGCTTAACATGTACCAGCCGCCCTCATAGCTACGTTGCCAAAAATGTGTAAACCCCAGAAATTCAAACGTATAAGGCTTACGCCCGTGGCGTTTGGCATCCTCTGGTTCTTTACGGCTAAAACTGATTGTTCGCGTCTTCTCTGGATGGAGGGTTAATGAGAATTTCCCAAAGCGGTCTCTTAAGGCCTGCTCAATCATACAGGCATCTGATTGGTTTTGCGTCATGATGAGAAAGTCATCAGCGTACCGCACCAGATAGACCACACCTACTGCCTGTGGCTTGATACGCTTTTCAAACCACAAATCCAACACATAATGTAGAAAAATGTTGGCTAACATCGGACTTAGGTTTCCACCCTGCGGAGTCCCCTGTTCAGTCTTGATTAATTGACCTTCTTCTACATATCCCGCTTTCAGGAAGCGGCGTATCAACAGTAGAAGACTGGGGTCTTTAATGCGGACTTCCAACATCTTCAACAACCAGTCGTGTGAAACGTTATCAAAGAAGCCTTTGATATCCGCCTCAATCACATATCTGACAGGCTGTTTCATGATGATCTGGTCAACTGCTCGCAACGCATCATGGCAGCTTCGATTGGGTCGGAAGCCATAGGAGCAATCCAGAAAATCCTGCTCATAGATCGATTCCAGTATCCAAGCGATTCCTTTCTGCACTATTTTGTCCTCAAGTGCTGGTAATCCCAGCGGACGTTTCTCGTGCTCATTTTTAGGAATGTACACTCGCTTGGCTGGTTTCGGTCTATACTGCTTTGCTTTCATCCGCATGACCAGACTGGCAAGGTTCTCTTCAAGGTTTTCGCCATAGTCCTGCCAACTGACACCATCAATGCCACTGGCTCGGTCTCGGCCAAGCTCAAGGTAGCATTCCCGAAGGAAATCTCTGTTCAGTAAATGAGCTAAACTCGTAAACTGTAACTTCGGCTCCTTTCGGGCACGTCCTGATATGAGAGGTAAAAGTGCCAACGTACTGGTATCCATCTCTGAGTATGGCATTACGTTCCCTTTCCTCTCTGCAACATACTGCCGGCCCCTTCGAGTGAGCAATCTGCTCCACCGGGCATTACCCCGACTACACCTCTACTATGAACCGGTCCGACTGCCACACTGTCATACCTCCGCCTTGCTTCTTCAGCTTGTTGGAGGCTTTGTTTGAGAACAATGTGGCTCTCCCAAGTTCCGCTGTGAACCGTTAAATGACCCGCTGTGGACTTCGACCCCGGCATGCCGCTGTCACACTCACCATTAGCGTGCGCAGCGTTACTGGCTTCCGAATGGAGTAGCTCTTGGCCCAATGCAACATCCATATTTCGGGGCTCAACACCTTTACTTACGTTACGGCTGATCATTCGCCTTTCCTTAAGCCCTGCATATCTCGTTACCTCAATACACATTAAGTTCAGTTCTGACCTGGTGGCTAACCTTTGGTCAGGCTGGATTGTCCAGCTGATTCACAACAGCTTACCTTGGCACACACTCCATAATAGCACTATTCCAGCATATTTTTCAGCTTGATTCACGCCCCTATCATTACGATATAATCAGTGTATGAGAAAGGTGTGGACATATAAACGAAAAAATGTAAAGGGCTATTGGGTTGGCTGGTACGAAGATGGCAAGCGTAAATCAAAATCTCTGCCATCGAAGGATTTGGCTGAGCATTACAAGCAAATAAAATATGCTCAGCTTAACTCGGACGTCTTCACGGGCATCGTGACCATCGAATGGCAGGAAATGATTGACCAGTATCGTGAGGCCAAAAAAGTCCAGGGAGTCACCGAAGGCACCCTATATGAACATTCACTGTCACTCCGGAATTTTGAACGTATCGTTGGACAATGCAATTCAAAACAGATCACTCAAAATGTTATTGATAAGTTTATACTCGATAGAGCTAAAGAAGTCGGAAAAGCAACACTCAACAAAGATATCAGGAATATCAAAACATTTGTTTATTGGTGCAGAGAGCAAAGGTATCTGAATGGCAACCTGAAACTCAAGGAATTAAAAATTGAAGAACGCCCAGTTAAATCTCTGAATGATGCACAGATAAAGAAATTATTGACTGCAGCAGAAACATGTCCTGCAATGAAAATGCGTATTCTTTTAGCATTGGCTACTGGTTTAAGAAGTGGTGATATTAATTCGTTGAACATTTCTGACATTGATTTTGAAAAAAACTGTATCTGCACTACGAGCAAGAAAACAAAAAAATGCATGGCTTCCCGGCCTGTTTCAGCAGAAATCATGTCAGAGCTATCAAAGTATGTTTGCAGTTTGACTGTTGGCCAAGAAAAATTATTCAGTACGAAATTTCCGTATCGTAAATGGCGTAAGATTTGTGACAAAGCTGGATTATCTGGATTGAAGTTTCATGATCTTCGTAAAACATTTGCTTCAACTCTGGCTCAAAATGGGGTTTCGACTGCTGTAACTCAGAGGTTATTGGAACACTCCTCTCCAAATCTGACAAATAAAATCTATACTAATGTAGATCCGGTGCTTCGAGATGCAATCGACCATTTGCCGATTGGGAAATGGTTGTGAAAGTAGACAAGAGTTTAATTATTTCGATTTTCACGCAATTCATAAAAATCAATCGTTACAATTTAGCCAATATATTTTTCACACATAATATGTACTCGAGCCATGCCACAAATACTAATTAGCTATTGGAATGATAACAACAAAACGGGTGCCTTCTTGTGGATTAGACACAACACTAATATCTCCACCGTGTTTTTGAGCAATTTCCCTAGCGATTGACAAGCCGATGCCGGCACCTCCTGTGCTTCGACTGCGCGCTTTATCTAAACGATAAAAACGCTCAAAAATTAAATGTCTCTCATTTTCAGAAATTCCGCCACCCTCATCATGGACAGTAATTTTCAATTCATCATTTTCTTTTTCCATAGTGACAGATATCTTACTCTTTTCCGGGCTATACTTTATTGCATTATCAATTAAATTGCTTAGAAGTTGACGAACAAGCTGAGTATACCCTTTTATGTCCGCAGGACAGCATTTATAATCCAGATGACGTCCCTGTTGCTTAGCGATGACTGTATAATATTCACATATCTCCGAAATTAACTGCTGCATGTCTATGGTTTCATAGTCTTGAGAATGTTCGGCATGGTCAAGACGGGATAATTGAAGAAGTTGGTCGATAAGATGGTTTAGCTTTTCCATATCTTCAAGTGACTGATCGATTGCTTTTTTATAATATTCGACAGGGCGATCTTGAGAACGTGCCAACTGCAACGTGCTCTTTATTGTAGCGATTGGAGTACGCAATTCATGAGAGGCATCCGAAGTAAAACGCCTTTGTTCTTTCATGGCATGCGAGAGCCTGCTTAACATTTGACGCCATGCCCTTACAAATGGTGATAGTTCCTGAGGGACTTGAGGGAAATTTATAGAAGATTCATCGAGATGTTTACCAGAAATTTCATCCATTACATCAGTAATATGCCCCACAGGCTTCAGGCCCCATTTCAATACCCACGCGGTAATTCCGATCGAAAGCCAAATGACTAAGCCACTTAAGATAACCAGTACCAGTAAGAATTCTTCAATCTCATGTTTAACGAAATCACTGCTGGTGAATATTAAGATATTAAGAATGTCTCCTTTTTTAAAATTTGAACTCAGGTCAGAATATTTGGCCCAAATTACCCTGTAAGGTTTCTCATTATAATCGACGTTAAAGGTCTCTTGCTTTCCCACTTCAGGAGGCGAAAATGATTTTGCTTCAGCAATAAAATTGCTATCTGAAACGAAAGAGTTAGAAAGATAACTTTCGCCGTTTTGAAACCATATATTATATCCTCCACTTTTGTTTTGAGCCATCATTGCAGTGATTTCATTTTTGATTCTCTCTTTGGAATCGCCAATATTCAACTGTAATTTGAGAGCCTCAATGTCAGAGTGGAGTCTGTGATCAAGAATATCAAAGAGACCTTCCTGAAATTCGGTATAAGCTATTACGGAAATGACCGTTACGATAATAAGCATTAAAGCAGTAACGCATATTCCAATTCTCCATTTCAATGATAATGGCTGCATTGTGTTATCCCTCTAAAAGATATCCTTGATTTCTGATCGTTTTTATAAAATCATGTGTTTTATCTGGATCGATCTTTTTCCTTAGTGTAGACATGTAAACTTCAATGACATTAGAAAACTTTTCCCAATTAAAATCATAGAGATGTTCAAGTAACTCTTCTTTGGAAACGATTTGTCCCTTACGCATAGCGAGATATTCAAGCGTATGATATTCCATCGCTGTCAGACTTATTCGTTTCCCCTTGACTTCAACTCTATGTGATGTCAAGTCGATTACAAGATCTTTAATTGTAATGACAGAAGATGTCTGGCCATAGGATCTTCGGATCAGCGCTTTGGAACGGGCAATTAACTCTCCAATATCGAAAGGTTTCGTCAGATAATCATCGCCGCCCGCATTAAGCCCCTCAATAATATCATCTCGAGTGTCACGGGCAGTTAAAACCAGAACCGGAATATTAATATTGTCCTTCCTGATCCGGTGAAGAATCTCAATCCCATCAATTCCCGGCAGCATTAAATCAAGAACAACAAGATCAAAGGGTTCCGTTTTTATCATGTGGAGACCATCAATACCATTGTAGACAATATCAGTCGCGTAGCCTCCTTTTTCTCTGAGGATTTGGCCAATATTATTTGCCAGCCGATGTTCGTCTTCTACGATCAAAATTCGCATACCATTTCGTTCCTGATATCAAAATTCACCTAAAAGGATGTAGTTGAGATCAAATTTACATAATTTTAAGCGATTATTATAAATTTTACCACCTTAAGTTTGGCTTAAGCTAAACTTGTTAAGATTCAAAAAATTCAGTTTTTTTAGATTTTAACAATGGTCAGAGAGTTGTACCCATAAAAGATAAAAAAGACATATGTAAAAAGAGAAATTATACCATGAACGGAATTATGGTATTAATGAAGTCGGCGATTGTAATTTTAGTTGTGTTTTCAGGCTATACGCAAGCCAACCCCGTTTCAGACGATTCAATTGCTTTCGGTGACACCGATCAGCAGTTTTATATTGTGCAGGCTGGGGACACCCTAACTGCAATTACGCGTCGGTTTTACGGCCAAAATATTACTTCTAACATACAGCGTATCTTAGAGGCGAATCGCTCAGTACTCCAGTCTGCGGATAAAATATACCCCGGTCAGAAAATTATCCTTCCCGGTCTGCCTGCTCACATCAAACCGGAAAAAATAGCTTCGACTTCATTGCCTCAACCTTGTTTGGTTAAGGCAATGACTTTCAATATTCGGGTCGATACTCTTCTTGACGGCCTGAATGGTTGGAGCAGCCGCAGGCAGAGTGTTATTAATGCGCTAACAGTCAATGGTGCTGATGTGATAGGCCTGCAGGAGGGTTTATATCATCAAGTCGACCAGATTCAGCAAGCCTTGCCGCTTTACAGAAATTATGCAGCCGGTCGTAATGATGGAAATCAAAAAGGTGAAAGCTGTGCGATTTTTTATCGAAAAGATCGATTTATATTAGATGATTTTGGTACTTTCTGGTTTTCCGATACGCCTTCCATACCAGGTTCGAAAGATTGGGGAAATCTGTGGCCGCGAATCTGTAGTTGGGTTCATTTGATCGATAAATGCAGCCGAACGGGTTTTTATGTATACAACGTTCACCTTGACAATTTCTCACAGAACTCCAGAACAAAAAGCATCGAATTGTTGACCAAACGGATTGTAGTGCGTAAAGAGCCTGATCCATTTATTCTGATGGGTGATTTCAACATGGAAGAACATAATTCCGCAATGCTTTATCTGCAAAATGTCAGCCATCAAAAGTCACACCCCAGAATAATGACTGCATGGCAATCTCTTCATTCGGGTCAACTCGCCCCAGGCACTCGACGTCATTTTATAGCCAATCCATCCGGTGGTAAAATTGACCATATTGCGGTGGAGAAAAATACGCGTGTTCTCGAAGTAAACATTGATCGTCATAAATTGAAGGGTAAATACCCCTCAGATCATTTTCCCGTTGTCGCAACAATCAGTCTGCCTGGAAAAAGCACTGCTAACTCCCAGCGAGTTGTGTCTGCTAAATTTTGAAAGAATATGACCATGAAGAAAAACAGAAAATTAATGGTACCGGTTATTCTAATCTCAAACTTACTGATCTATGCCGGCGGCTGCACAGCAGTGGTTTTAGAAGCTGGAAACCAGGCCTACAGCCACCTGCGAGGGGATTTACTCGGGATTGTACCTGACAAGTTACCTGACAGTTACGAAGCATCCATTATGGCAATGGGAGATCTGTCTGATTTTCATATAGCAGAGAAGAATCTGAATACGATTAACGGGCATATCGTGGCCTATGACAAAGAAGCAAGAAAGGTACTCATTGATTTATTCAGAACTGAACACGATCAGACTCGCATACAAATACGCATTGGTTTGGCTGGAGATAAACTTGAGTCCGTAATGATATATGATCACATAACGAAACATCTTCCAAGTAATCGGAGTGTATAAAATGCGATTATTTAAACAATTCGACTCAGAGCCAAGAATTATGAGAATGCTTAAGTCCACATTGATGTGTGTATTGGCTGCCATCATAATATTGATCGTTTGCACTTTGGTGGTTGGAGTGGAAATAGAACGCTCAAAATATCCATCCTTACTTGGGAACCGACCGCAAAACATACAGAAAATGACCTCGCATGCCGATCCCAACAATTTTTCCTTTGTTGTAATGGGTGATGTAAAGGACAGTACGCCTACCTTTGAATCTTTACTTGATATAGCAGAAAAAGAGAATCCTTTATTTATAGTAGTTCTTGGCGATTTGGTAAATCAAACGAATCAAGTAAATCATAAGTTGTTTACATACGAAATATCAGAGTACGCTTCAAAAATTCCATTTCTTTTGATCCCCGGAAATCATGATATAAGCCTCGAAGACAGTTTTGGCCTCAGAGAATTTGAACAAACGTATGGTCCGGCACAATTTAATTTTTCAATCGGCCCCTATCTGTTTGTTTTTTTGAATGATCTGCCGGAATACAACCCAGAAAAACAATACCTTAACTACTTGGAAAAAACGCTTCAGGAAAATAGTGCCACCGCAAAAAAGATATTCATATTTACACATATTCCGCCTTCGGGGATTAGTAATTTATTAGAGTGTTCAAGTGCCCCATACTCAGAAAGCTTTATTGATATAATCAGTAAATATCATGTTGATTATGTCTTTTCAGGCGACCACCATGGATATATTAAAACAGTCAAAAATGACACTACTTATATCGTTACTGGCGGCGGCGGTGCAAGATTGCGAGGCAGTAAAGGTAAATTCCATCATTTCGTCGAAATCAATATTAAAAATGAAAATGTCAATGAAAGTGTCATCGCTGTCGAGCATAAACATGGTGGACTGGAAATTTTAGAACGCAATATAGCAGTGTATTTTTGGGGGGCAATCAGACAAAATACATTGATTGGTGCAATGAGCATTTTGTACTGTTGTGCTGCCGTTTTTACTGTGTTGATTCTATTAAGAAGAAAAAAAGAGTGTGGTTGATAGGATGCTGTAACGCATCTCTATCTGGTTATGACATTAAAAAGATGTTAATGAGTTTCAGAAAAGTAAAATGAATATAAAAGAAAACATCAATCGGTTATTTTTTGTTAATTATATTTTAATGCTCATTAACCTGTGTGGCTTTGCCGCTTTAATCGTTCATCGGGATCTTAGTGCCATTGCTTTCGCCTCCGCCGTCATAGCTTCATATTCTTTTATTTATCTAATGCCCGCTGGTCTGCTTCATAGCGTGCTGTATACAACCGCAAAACTATTCCACATCGCGGACACTTTTCTTTTAAAAGCTTTTATGTATGGTGTCATGGTTTTGGCACTAGCACTGACTCATCTGGTGATACTGGTTGACAAAGTCATATATAAAATGTACGGATTCCACTTCAACGGGTTTGTTTGGAATCTTCTCACGACCAAAGGGGGCATCGAATCCATAGGATTTGACACGATGGCCTATTGGACATCAGCAGGTGTTTTTCTGGGTGCCATTCTGGTCGAAATTCTTCTGCTGATTGTCTGCATTCGATGGGAATGGTTCAAGACCAACCGCGTCAGAAAAGCCCCTCATTATCTGAGAATTGCAATGCCGTATGTGGCTGTTTTTATGTTTATTGTCCAGGGGCTATTCTTTGGTATTTCAAGTTTTAATGGCAATTCCAGCGTGCTGACGGCCTCGAATACCTTTCCTTTTTTTGTTCCGACTACGTTTCGCAGCACACTGATAAAACTAGGGTTCGAATCCAACCGCAATACTGTTTTGACAGCCAAACAATCCGATAATTTGGCATTACAATATCCTCTGAAAGAAATAAGGCAGCAACCAGATAGCCCACGGTATAATATCGTCTGGCTGGTTGCCGAATCGTGGCGAGCGGACATGCTAAACAAAGAGATTATGCCGAAAACCTGGGAATTTGCTCAAAAAGCCCAGCATTTTCTCAATCATTACAGCGGTGGAAACGGCACTCGAAAAGCGCTGTTCAGTATGTTTTACGGATTATACGGAAATTATTGGTCAAACTCTCTCAACGAGCAGCGATCACCTGTACTAATGGACCTGCTTCAGAAAGACGACTACCAGATCGACCTCTACACCAGTGCCCGATTTACGTACCCTGAGTTTGACAAAACTCTTTTCAGTCGTATCCCCACAGAACATCTACATGAACAACCAGACTCAGTAGGATGGAAAAGTGACCGCATCAATGTATCACGAATGTTGGATTTCATTGTGCACCGAGACATCGCTAAGCCATTTATGACATTTATGTTTTTTGAATCACCGCATGCACGATATTATTTCCCCCCGGAATGTGAGATACGCAAGGAGTACCTTAAAGAGTTTAACTATGCAACAGCCAACATCCAAAAGGATATCGGGCTGATTTTTAATCGCTATGTCAATTCCTGCAATCACCTGGACACCCAATTTTCCCGTGTAATCGATGCTCTTGAAAAAGAGGGACTACTGGATACAACTATCGTCATCATGACCGGCGATCACGGGGAGGAGTTTATGGAACACGGACGCTGGGGACATAATTCCGCATTTGTCGAACAACAGATCAGAACTCCCCTGATCATCTGGGTTCCCGGAATGAAGCCGGCCGAATACACCAAAATGACAAGCCATCTGGATATCCCGGCAACAATCATGAATGTTCTGGGTGTTGAAAATCCGCCGGAGGATTATTCACTGGGATTTGATCTGTTCTCCGATAAAAAACGACAGTACACCATTATGTCTGATTGGAGCAGCCTGGCTTATCGAGACAGTGATTTCAAGATCGTCTTGCCGCTGAAGGCATCAGCATCATTTAATAATGAGATAACAACTGCTGATGATAAACCGATTACAGATCAGGATGCTGTCTATGGTAATAAGACTGAAAAACTTGTCCGTGTTCTTCGTGAAGCAAGTGAATTCACAAAAACACATTAACTTAAACGATCAGACTAAGAAAAAGAGGGCATATGACTTTCAAAAAAATTCTTCATTCTCGTTATGAGGGCATGATTATTTTCAGTTTTGTGTTTTTAATGATCTGCTTTGTTACCCGGTTGATATTGTTTTTTATGTCTGTGAAAGAGATTGACCTGTCGATTATCAACATCTTACAGGTTTTCGGTGTCGGGTTGTTTTTTGATCTAATTGTCCTGCTTTATATCAATACAATCGGCAGCTTAATTAATCTCTTTATTACGGATAAATCGCTCACAAAGCGATTGAATCGATTTAACTCACTGTTACAGTACTTTGTCTTTATTTTCATCTTTGTTTTTGGGGCATTTGCGGAGTTTTTTTTCTGGGAAGAGTTTACCTCCCGATTTAATTTTATCGCCGTAGACTATCTGATTTATACACAAGAGGTGGCGAACAACATCTGGCAATCATATCCAATGGTATGGCTTTGGGGGGCAATGGGATTGATAACGGCAATTCTGTTTGCTGCGACATACCGGTTTTACGCCCGAGGCCTTTTGGTCAAGACAACTTTCCGCCAACGATTTCTTGTCTTTGGAGTCATGGCGATATTGTCTGGTTTATCGCTCCTGGTAAATAATTCGATGGCAGAACTGTCCCCAAACCGTATCAAGAATGAATTGTCAAAAAATGGAATCTACAGCATTTTTTCGGCTTTTCGTCAGAATACACTTTCGTATGAGGATTTCTATCTGACACTTGATACCGAAAAGGTCTTCCATAATTTACGGACTGAATACGATCTCAAAAGCGATGACCCCTTACCTCCTGAGGATTTTACGATTCAGCGAAAGATTAAGGATTCGGGTAGGGAAAAACGCCTGAATGTTGTCATGGTCGTCGTGGAAAGTCTCAGCGCTGAGTTTCTCGGCTGTTATGGGAACACACTAGGATTGACGCCGAATTTAGATGCGATTGCAGATAAATCACTTGTGTTTACAAATCTGTACGCAACAGGTACACGGACCACGCGGGGATTAGAAGCAATTACCTTGTCTGTCCCCCCAACACCGGGGCGTTCTGTTGTGAAACGGCCGGATAATCATGGTCTTTTTACCTTGGGAACGGTTTTTAATGAAAAAGGATATGAAACAGAATTTCTCTATGGCGGGAGAGGGTTTTTCGACAATATGAACAGTTTTTTTGGAGGAAATGGGTTTAAGGTTCTTGACGAGACTAACTTTTCAAAAGAAGAGGTTCATTTTTCGAATGCTTGGGGTGTTTGTGATGGGGACCTGTTCGATAAAACAATCAGTGAGTGTGATCGGAACGATGCAGCCGGGACACCCTTTTTTAAGCTGATCATGACAACTTCGAACCACCGCCCTTATACATACCCGGATACCCCCGGGATTCCGTCAGATCCCCACCGTGCAAATGCGGTTAAGTACACTGATTATGCAATCGGGCAATTAATTGAAAAGGCCCGGTCAAAGCCTTGGTTTGAAAATACGGTCTTTGTCATCATTGCCGACCATTGTGCCAACAGTGCCGGCAGACTCGATATCGAAATAGCGAAGTACCATATTCCGTTGATTATTTATTCACCAGCCCATATCCAGCCAAAGGTTGTCGATACACTGTGTAGTCAGATTGATTTGGGACCGACGCTGTTAGGATTGCTAAATTTGAATTATACATCTCAGTTTTATGGAAAAGATGTTCTTCGAACCCCACCCGAACGGGCTTTTATTGGTACTTACCAAAAAATTGGTTTGTATGACGGTCAGATGTTTTATGTTCTGCTGCCTGGTAAAGGTTATGAAGGATTTTTAGTAGAAAATGAAAATGAAGCACCTGTATCAGTAAACCTGAATCAGATGGAACGAACCATCGCTTTCTATCAAACAGCAGGGTATCTTCTGGAGCAGGAGACACATCATTTAGAACAAACCCTTACATACTCAAAATAATTTTTGCTATTTGTGTCTAAAAAAACATTAAGGTCTTAATTAAATGAAAAAAGCTTGTTTGTTGGACAACCCCATATCCGGCTCACATATTCATTTCACCCGAGTGAAGGAGTTGCTGGCTCTATTGAAAGAAAACGAATTTGATATTACCTATGAAACGTTGTATTCTCTGGAACAAACCCGGAATGCGATTGATTTTCATATTCGAAATGGGTGTGAATTGTTCATTGTTTCGGGAGGTGATGGAACGGTCCGAAGCGTTGCTCAACATTTAGCAGATACTTCTATTCCCTTACTGATTTTTCCTTCTGGCAATGAAAATCTACTGGCAGCTCAACTTGGGCTCAGTCCGGAACCATCCGAGGCGATGAGGGCTATTCTGCGAGGAAAACGTAAAAACATTGATGTGGCTCAAATAAACGACTTGATCTGTATTGCCGTGGCGGGTGTCGGTGTGGATGCGTCCATCGTTCATCACGTCCATCGAAAACGAAAAGGCCACATCAGAACCTTCGATTACGTCTGGCCAACCATTAAAACATTTATGAGCTACCGTCACAAAACAATTGAAGTACGTGTCGATGAACAAAAGGTCTATCATGGAAAAGCCCTTGCTTTTATCGGGAACATTTCCAGATACGGTGGCGGCTTTAAAATCTTTCAAGAAGCAGTTTGCGATGATAGCCTTTTGGATATTGTAATCTTTGAGTGCAGCAACCTATTGCAGTTGCTTTATCTATTTATCCTCGCCATGACTGGACGAACAGAAAAGTCTTCACGGATTCACCGTTTCAAGGGTAAGAAAATCACCATCGAAACCCCTTGTGAGAACATGAAAACCCAGATTGACGGTGACCCGGGGCCAGAAATGCCGCTAAACATCAAAATTATTCCGGCAGGATTGTGCTTGCTAACACCTTAATATTACGTTCGAGATAATAATGAATGATCACAAAAAATATGTCCGCTTCTTATGGCTGATGATTATGATTACCACAGCATTGCTGAGCAGCGTTATCATGCTATTTGAATGGACGTCCCTGGATTTGACGATTCAGGATCATTTTTATAATTTCCAAACGGGTAACTGGATAATCGACCGGCACAACTCGTTATGGGATCTATTTTTCTATACTGGCCCTAAATTGTTATACATCGGTTTTGGAGTTTTTTGTTTAGCAAAAGTTATTTTTACTCCCAAAAGCAAACAACCTGTTCGTGACCGTTATTTCAAAGTATGCCTGAGTCTGGCTCTGGTTCCATTAACCATTTCTGGCATTAAGAAAATTTCCAATATATATACCCCAGCTCAAACAGACCGCTATGGCGGTGAATATCTCCATGTGAAACTATTTGAGCAGTATCCAGCCGATTTTGCTCCGGACAAACCCGGACATGGATGGCCTGCGGGACACGCAAGCGGTGGATTCTCACTGATGGCATTGTATTATTTCTTCACCAAAAAAACCCATCGATTTTATGGACTTCTTATCGGATTGGGGGCTGGGTGGCTGACCGGCTTGTACCAAACGCTGAATGGCCAACACTATATCAGCCACACCATCGTTACCATGTTGATGGCTTGGATACTTATCAATACAATCGAGTTAATCCTTCAACACAAGACCTGAAGAAAGGATTTCTGTCATAAATTGCAGAAGAATTGTGACCTTAGGATATTGCTGTTTTTGTTCAGCAATGGCTTAATATTATTGAGTAGACGATTTGTAGATAACAAAAATCTATGACACCATTTTGTCTCCACATTGACAAAAAAACACACTAATTTTATTTATCAGACCTTTATTTTCAGCCCAAAAACAAAGATTTTTAAATATTTTCACATAGAAATAGTATATTAAAAACCTTAGACTTTTTTGAGGTTTCTCTAAGCCCTTTATATTTAATGCCTTAGGGATTGGTGTTTTTTGCGTTTTTATGGGCTATTGGGGTTTCTGGTTGTAGAACAGTTGTATGTCACAGCATCGCAAAACACATCTTGCATGTTAATCTTTGTGATTATGCAACTGGCAAAATAGCCTTATACAAACTGTATCCAACCGATACTCAAACGAAATATTTAGCTGAGCTGTAGTTCTATTGTTTGTACCTCTTCGTGCTAAAGCATCGATTTTGGCATCCAGACGGGTGCCATTAAAAAGCATTCATAAGACCACATTCTGTTTATAGATCACCACTGACTAATATCGGATGAACCCCAAAACCTTATTCCGTACGAACACCACATTTACTCTCAAGCAATTAGCTATCTGGGATCTAAAAGATATGCAATAAATATATCTTTGCTATTAGGTACTTCAAAAACAACAGCTTGACCGTATTGAATTTCTTTTTTTCTATCAACAAGAGTTGTGGATTTTGATGAGTCTCTCACTTTTAAGTCAAGAATCAATCTGCCATCTGTAGCTAAGTTAAGATCAAGAGTTACAATTCCATTAC
>Ga0272441_10009187_pt1 | contig 15362 bp, 7 predicted proteins | sample SSMProp6N_FD_193582 | JGI IMG/M metagenome (GOLD analysis project Ga0272441, IMG submission 193582) | Marine sediment archaeal communities from Little Sippewissett salt marsh, Falmouth, MA, United States - SSM-Prop-6N | ecosystem: Environmental > Aquatic > Marine > Wetlands > Sediment ... | reverse complement strand
CGGCCGTGTAGTAGTACGAGTAGTTGCACGTGCCGTCGGCGCCCTGGCCCAGGGAATACTGCAACTGCGTGACGCTGTTCGCCATGGAATTGAGGTAGTTCCCCTGCCCGCAGAACACATGCCGGGCGTAGCGCCAATACAAGGCGACGTCCACCCAGTTGCGATACCACTGCGCCTCGTTGGACACGTGCTCGCGCTTGTAGTTCATCGGAATGCCGGCGTCGAGCCAGCCCTGCTCCATCCAGTACGGCCAATTCTGATGGAGCTGATAGGCGCTTGAGCTTGTGAAATTCGAGGGCGCATCGCCAAACGTGATTAGATCAGCCGTCAGGCGCACCGGCTGCTGAGGGTTCGACGTGATGGCCGGAATCTCCGCCCGGCACCGGCGAACAAGCTCGTTGATCGTGCGGCGGCGGAAATCGTTCCAGGAGCTAATGCCCTCCGGTGGCGGCGTCCCCTGGTACCAGGTGAGATCGCGAAACCGAGCGAGCGTCGAGCCGGCGTAGTTCTCATCAGCCGGGTATCCCGCGTCCACCTGCGTGTAACGGATGTAGTCGAAGTTAATCCCGTCGACCGCGTAGTCGGTGACCAACTCGCGCACGATACCCACGATGTACTCCTGGGCATCCGGCGAGCCCGGATCCAGGAAATACTTTGCCTGCCCAGCCGGGCCAATCGGCGCCGGCCCGTTCCCCATGTCGTCGATCGAGACCATCGTCCACTCGGGGTGGTTGATGAGCAGCGTGTTCCCGCTGGGCGGCCACGACGTGCAAACGCGGTACGGCACGATCCACGCGTGCACCTCGATCCCGGCAATGTGGGCCTGGGAAACCAAGTACGCCAGCGGATCGTAGCTCGAAGAGACGTCGGACGCCTTCGGCACGAGAGCGGAATTCCAATACGCACCATGCCCGCCACTCCCCGTGTCGTGGTAGGCGAGCACCTCGGCAATGATGGCGTTGTAGTTGCCGGCCACGGCCCGGGCCACGAGGTCGTTGACCTGGCTCGAGGTCTTGAAGCCGGAGTGATAGGCATCCGCCCAGACGCTGCGAAACGATGCGTCACGCTGGCCTTCGGCCGCGGGAACGCAGGTCAGGGCAAACAGCACAAGAGCAACCGACACGAAACGTAGGTCAGACAGGCTTTTTGACACGTCCCAATCCCAGCACTAGTGGTCTGATAACAATACACCGCCGTCCGTTCTGATCGTTCCGGGGCGGGTACACCAAACGCTCTCTACATCATATCCATCGCACGCGTGCGACCGCAGCCGAAAGTCGATATGCCGCAGACCGCGATCGACAACAGCCCAGGAGGCGTCCGGCATGGATTGTCCGATAATCCTATGCCTCCACGTCCTGCTCAGCGGTCGTGCGGCGATGCGCACATCCGTCCCGGTATCGCGGAAACAACGGCCGCAGCACGAAGCCACGGCCGTCGTCCGGATTACTTCATAAGCTCACGCCGGTGACCTACGAACCGAACGCATCCTGCAACAGCGCGAAATCGGCCAGATCGATGTCCCCGTCGTACTCGCCGTAGACATCGATGCAGAAGTGCCCGGGCGCGTAGAAGTCATCCGGTCCCTGGAAACACCAGTTGAAAACGCCGTAATCATCGAGGTCCACATCACGGTCATGGTCATAGTCGAACGGCAGCGGCTCATGATCGCTCGTCAGAAACGCCATGATCCGCTCCATGACAATGTCCCGTGTCGCGGCCGAACTGATGGTCTCGAACGGGAAGCCGAAGACGACGGCGTTGTAGGTGCCGGCAGGGAACTGAATGCCGGCCGTGCCGCCCGTGCCACCCGAATACTGGAGACAGGCGATCGCGTCGACCCCGGCCACGAGCACGTCCGGGCTCCGGACGTCATAGCACGCACCGTTGGCCAGATCGAAGTCAAACGGGTCGAGGCCGTAGAACATGCCCTCGGGATCAGTGGACGGAACAACGCTCGTCGTCCCGGCATCGTCACCGGCATACTCCACCTGCAGCGTGTCCTGCGCGAACGTGACCCCGCCACCCTGGCCAATCAAGTCGTAGCCCACCTCGGAACCGGTGATGAGGATCGCCCCGCCTGCGTACAGAAAACCGCTGATCTTGTTCTGCTCGTTCACCGTGAAGGTCGCATCCTCCGTGCTCTCGGTGCCGAGGATCCAGATGACCACGTCGTAATCTTCGAGCGCGACGTACGAGTCCATCACGGCTTCGTTCGAACAACTGTCAAACCCGAAACCATTGGCCGCCAGCGCCTCAGCATGCTGAACCACGTAGTCAAACGAGTTGCTGCGCCTCCAGATCTGACGCTCGATCTGGTCCCCAGCATAGGCCGGCGGATGGTCAAACACTTGGATGGGGTTGATCTGCCGGCGCAGCCGGTCAAAGCCGTTGACAATCAGTACATCCGGCATGTCCTCGGACAGCGGAACAGGCACGACGCGGACAGCCACCACCTCGGACGGCATGGACTCACCACCCGCATTGGTGGCCGCGACGCGGTAGTAGCGCGTCTCGTCCAGCGGGAGGCCCGTGATCGTCGTCGATAGCACGTCACCCAGGACGATCGGATTGCCGAATCCGTACCCGTTCGTCGATTCGTACACGACGTACCCGGTGGCCGGGTCGCCCCGAGCACCGTCCGTCAGCGGAGGCAACCACGAAACCTCGACGTTGCCATTCTCGTCCACGTTGGCGCGAACCTGCCGCGGCGTGTCGGGCAGAAACGCGAGTGGAACCTGGCTGCTGGGGAGCGAGTGCAGGAAGCGGATGATGCCGTGCAGACAACTCCGGGCCATCGAAGAACGCACGCGGTCATCCCGCAACAACTCGGCATCCAGCTGATTGTCGTGGAACGCCAACTCCACAATCGTGGCGTCGAACTCGTCGCCATTGGCCCCTGTGCAGATCGCGCCGTACGAGCTCGTGTAGGTGGGGCTCGACCGATCAACCCACTGATGCTCGAATTCGTCATCGATGATCAACAGGTCGGCGTCGACCTCGTCGGAGAGGATCGTGGCGAACTCCTCCTGATACGTCGTGGCACCCAGATCGGTGATCAGACAAATCTGCCCCCGCGCGCCGCCACTGGAAGCGTTCGTATGGAACTCCAGGTGGATACGCTTCCAACGATCCACCATGACGCCTCCCGCGGGCTCCTGATTCATCTCGCGCGCCCACTTGGCACCACAGCGCACGTTGTCGCTGCCGTCACTGGCACCGACGATGTCCCAGATATCCGAATCGAATCCGGCAGCGTTGTTGCCCAACTCGCTTTCGGCCCAGTAGCGCTGGCACTCCTCGTCACGCGGATACCCGCTGATCGTCCCCGGCCCCGGTCGGACAATGTCACCTACACCGTGACCCCAACGGATCGCGTCGGCGACGATCGCTCCGGTCTCGGTGGATTCGTTCGTGATCTCGACGTAGTTGTCGCCGCCCGCCTCCAGGTAGTAGTTCCCGAGCCAGATCCATCCGCTGCCGACCATACGGTGATCGATCTGCACTTCCGATAGCCCGCCGCTGTGCTTGACGCGGTAGGTTTGCAGGGTGCGGTTCGAGCTGGCGATCGTGAAGCAATAGACAGGGTAGAAATCGGTGACAGTGATGTTGGGCGTGTAACGGGCCGTGGCGGTCTCGACGGTGCTCGCCGACGTCCACTTGTAGATGATGCCCGATACGGTCGCACCGTTCTCGTAGTACTTGCTGGCGCTGCCGTCGCTCCAGCTACCGGCGAACGTCACGCCGGGATCGTCGTTGTCGAGCACGATCTCGGTCGACTGCCAGCCGACGGGCCGAAACGGGACCACGGTAGCGCCGGCATTGAACGCGTAGTGGACGAAGTAGTTGAGCTGATCCACGTTGCCGTGATCCTCGGTCATACCCAGCAGCACCGGGCGTTGCAGGTACCACGTGGTATCGCCGGCGGTCCACCCGTGTCCCGCCGAGGCGAAAACCGTCACGCCGCTCAACGCACCGGTCGGCTGACGAGCCGCCTGGGCGGTTGGCCCGGAGCGCTCCGGCCCGCGTCTCACATCGCCGCGGATGGGTCGATCCAACGGAAGCGGCACCTCGGCCGGCTCCATGCTTAGACCAGCCGGCGGCGCAGCAAGCAGGAACTGCTCGAGCGAAGCATACGCTCCTTCATCCCCGATGCGCGCGCGGACAATCGTCCCGCCAAAGGCCGGATCGCCGAAGAACGGCGCGCCGAGTGCACGCGAGGTCGTCTCCTGATCGAGGGGTGACAGGTACCAGTACCCGCCCACCGGTGGAACCGTCAGGTCGATTTCGAGGACGCTCCCCCGCCAGACTGCGGCATCCACCGTCGTGCCGGGCGGCAACAGCCAGTAGCCCGCCTCGTTCGGCACCAGCCCGGCGCGCTCGACGACAGCCGCGATCGCCGCCGTGGCATCGACTGAACCGACAGCGAGCGGTTCGCCTTGATACCCACCAGCCAACATGCTGACCGATTCATCGTCCCCCACACTCGCGACCCCCGCGGGTGTGATGGCGAGGACAGCGCCGGCCACGCACACGCTTAGGATTCGTAGACTGCCGGTTGCGAAACGGTTCATGATCTCTTTACCCCTCAAAGGTGAAGAAGATGAATAGCAAGCCCATCAACACAGCGCTCCTCGGGTCGGGCGACACCTCTGGCGCACGCCCCCGACCCTGCTCGTCATTCCCAGTGTACTTCCCGGCACACCCGGAATTCAAGGCCGCACACGCTTTACCGTCCGATAGCTTCCACTGCGAACGGCTGCTACACGCGCACGATCACGGTGTATACGAGCGCGTCCGCCCCGTCTGAATCCACCGCACGACGGCGCTTCGCCCTGGAATCGACCGCTCGCCGGCCTGAAACGGCTTCGTGCCGAAATTCACCACAATCTCAACCTCATCCGCGAACACCGTGCGTTGCACCAGGTGATCGGACGACAACCATGTGAAATCCGCGAGCGGCGAGAAGCCAATCTCGCGGTGAAGCGACGAGAAACACTCATAATGTCGCTTCATTCGGGCCTTGTGTTTGCTGAATTCGTCAAGATTCATGTGATACAGCGGCGGACACTGATACAGCATCTCGGTGAGCGCCACGACATCGGCCACGTCCGGATACTTCAAGCTGCCGTTGCTCCAGTGGTGCGTCGAAACGAATGAGTCGTGAAACACGACCTCGTTCAGCGGGAGTCGATACTGCGGGTCATAATGCAGCCGCTGGTACTTCTCCTTCAGCCGCGTCGGCTTGACGAACACCTCCGGACCGTCGGGCGGGTAGTAGCGACCCTGGTAATACGGAGACTCGCGATCCCGCATGTCCGCGTCGCCCCAACCGACGAGCGGCCCGAACATGCCCTCGATGACGTGGACACCCGGCGCCGCAAAGGAACTCCCCCCTTCAGACCCGACCACGGCCTTGAACGTGTCGCCAATCCACACCAGCCGATCGACTCGGGCCCGCGCATCCATCTCCTGGGTCGACGGGTGCAGTGGTGAGTAATCGTCGTACACCTCGCCGAACGCATCGCAATCAACGAAGTAGTGGTTGAACGGTGCAATCCGCATGTTCCGCCGCACGCGCTGCTCGACATACGGCCGCGCCGCATGCGGATTCAGCTTGCACCCGCGGCCTTTGAAACCGCGCCGCTGCTTGCCCTCCCGATCCAGGATCGCACCGGATTCCCACAGGTCTTGATCAAACTGGGCCGTCGGCCAAGTCGCGTCCGTCCCGCGCAACTTCGGATCATGCATGCTGTGGAACGAATCGTAGGTCCCGAACAGGTACCCCATCTCGCCGGCTACCCGCACAACCTCAGGCCGCCGCACGACCGTGTCGACACCCTCGACACAGAAACGCACCCGATCGAAGCCCGCTCCCTGGAACCGCCGCAGCATCTTGACCGAGACGCCGTCTCCCCACTCATCCACGGGAGGCAGCCACGCCGAATAAGCAGCCCGCAGCAACTCCGCATTCAGACGGCAGAGCTCTGCGCGGCTCAGGCTCTTCAGGCCACGGGCCAACAGCGGCTTGATCACGGCGGGGGTCTCGATGCCCTTCCATGCAGCCTCGTCGTAGAAACCGGCACGCTCCAGCAGCCGTGACAGTTCCGCGGACACCCCGGTCGTGAAGAACCGGTACGGCCATTCGGTTGCAGCAATCTCCTCCACCTGCTTCCAATGCTCCGGCGCCATCAGACCGTAGATATGCTTACCTGGGGAGGGCTGGTCACCGCGGCTCTCATCAATGATCCTCTGGCAAAACGGCCGCCACGCCTTCCGCTGCACGTCATGACGCGTCAGCAAGCCGTCTCCCCACAGGTAAACGTGGATGGCGCCGCGCAGCCGCTCCACCTGCGGGACCGTCTTCCGCTTCTCAGCGAGCGTCCTGAATCGGCCTTGCTCGATCAGCCGGCGACGAAACTGGCGGGCCGGTTCGATGGGCGAGTTGCCATCACTCAGATGAACCACGAGACCGCAGCCCCACTCTTTGCGGCTGGGCGGAAACTCGTGCGTCAGCGCCATCAGGAAACCATCACCCTCGCGGCTGAACGCAATGCGATTGTTGTAGCGGTTCGTAACAATGAACGTAAGCGTGTATTCATCACAGGTCAGCCCCCAGAACGGCATGCACAGGCCTTCGAGCGTGTTCCAGGGCCCCTGCTCGATCAGAAACTCCCTCCACTCCGCATCCTGCAGCGGGATGTACCGCCCCTCCCAGTGTGGCCAGATAAGCGCCTGCATCGGCGGTGACAAGGTGAGTCGCGGCCAGCTTAACCGCCCGGTCGTCGACGATCGAACATCGATGCGCAGGTCTCGCTGCTCAAGAACAACGGACACGGCGAGATGCTTCACCGGCAGATTCCAGCTCAGTCGGTCATCGCCGCGGACAAGATCGCGCACGGGGCCAAGATCGGGAATCGCCTCCGAGAGGACCGTGGTCGGCCCGCTGGCGGGCTCGATCGCGATCCGCAGTGAAGCCGGCTGGAGGGAGACGGCCCAAAGGTCGTTCTTCAGAACTTCCACCCCGCGCCCATCCGCGTACACCGATGCGGAACAGGTCAACACACCGACGCACAGCCCAGCGAGTGCCAGAGCTCCCGGCGCGTGAAGCCGTCGCCAGCCGCGAAGAGACATCCACACCATGATCGTAAACCGTATCACCGGCGCCGCGCAGGTCGCCGCCGCGTTGACCTGCATCGCCATCGCCAAAACCGGCCCTATTCCTCGGCTGCCAGCTCACTTAACACCGGCAGCAGCACGTCGCGCCGGATCTGCCGCACACTCCGTTGTCGAGCGTTTCGTTCAGCATTGACCGAGTCGAACAAGGACGAATACGCGAACACGCAGAAGTGACCCGTCTTCGCATGGCCAATCTCGATCTGCTCCTTCACCGCCTCGGTGGCGAGCTCGGTGGTCTTTCCCTTGTGCCGACCGAACCACAGACCGGGGATTATCGGAACATCCACACCGTCTTCCAGCCAGGGCCCGATGCGATCGGCGAAGACCTGCGGGTCGTCGGTGTAGTTCATGAGAATGAGTGCATCGATAACCCCGTCGTCCGCCCATTGACGCCCATCCTGGAAATGGTGCAGGGCCCGCTCGCGCACCGATCCCACCGACGCCGAGAGCAGAGCGTCCGGCCGCGTCTTCCGCAGCATCTCGTGAATGTCGGCCACCAACCGCGTAACCTGGTCCGTTCGCCACTGGTTCCAGGCTTGCTCGTCTTCGTCCGGCGTCAGGCCTGTGGCTTGCTTGTAGAGTGCCAGCGTGCGCTCGTCGCGCGGATAGTCCGGGATCTCCTCGCCCGGGACAACGCGCTCGTTGGGAAAGCGGATGTAGTCCAGGTGCAGACCGTCGATGTCGTACCGCGCGGCGAGGTCTTCGAAAACGGCAACCAGGTACTCGCGTACCTCGGGCAGGCACGGGTTGATGCTGACGTACCATGCCCGCCGCCGGTCCCCTACCTGGTGCATCTGCGGCTGGCGATTGCCGTCGGCGTCGTACCAGAACCACTCGGGGTGACTGTTGTACAACTGGTCCGGATTGGTCGGCGGCTTGGCGCCGGTCCACGCCGGCATGACGTTCACGTACGCATGCAGTTCGACGCCACGCTCGTGCGCCCGGTCGATCGCCAGCTTGAGCGGGTCGAACCCGGGGTCCTCACCCCCCAGCTCATCCGCCCAGGGCTCGAAGTTCGAGTCATAGAACGCCGTCCCGTTGCCGCGGACCTGGAACAGCACGGCGTTGAAGCCGGCGTCGGCACAGTTGTCCACGATGCGATGCACGTCGTCCGCGGACTTGTAGTCAAACCGCGTCACCCAGATGGCCCGCATCGCACCATCCACACGCGGACCAACACAGCCGGTACTGGCAACGAGCGCGATGAGCGCGGCGGCGATCAGAATCGGTCGGGCTTGCATGGGTATCCTCACAATCGGCCTCCGTTGTGCGATGTGTACGCGAATCCGTTTACTCGCAGCCAGCCGGGAGCCAGGTTCTCGATACTGAGGCGATCGCTACGCTGGCTCGGCCACCACCGGTCCGTCCGTCTTCCGACGCGCCAACAGGTAGCCCCAGATGAACGCGACCAAGCTGCCGAACGGCGTATACCACGGCCACGCGAGCACGAGCGGCTTCGTCGTTCCGTCGGCTCCCGGCTCGCTTTCCCAGTAGCCGGCGTAGTTGAGCCAGAGCATCATCGCCACGCCCGCGAGGAGAATCACGGTCTGTGGCCAGTCGCGCGTCAGGAGGACCAGAGCACGTCGCTTCTGGTCAGTCCACTCGGACAACTGAGCGACGGTCTGCGCCTCGGTGATCAGGTTCCAGGTCCAGATCGCAACCAGGACAATCGCGCCCGCCCAGCACACACCGTGCGTCCAGGGCTGATGCCACACGACAGCGAAGATGCAGAACACGGACAACGGCCCGGAGTACATGAAGCCGCGGCCGTCGATCTTGAGCGGGAGAAACGCCAGCGCGAACCCGGCCAGCAGCGCCCCGCCAGCATAGCTCGCCAGCGCGAGCACCATGTCCAGAATCGACGGGTACTCACGGGAGATGACTTCCGCCAGAAAGGCCATCGCGGCGAGAGCCACACCCCAGAAGAGAATGAGCATGCGGCCGACGAATACCGCGTGGCGATCCTCCGCCGCCTCCGACCCAGCCACCAGGCCACGCTGCTGCCGGATGCGCTCCCGTAACGGGTTGTAGAACGCCGTCATGATCGTCTGGCTCAGCGCGGCGAGGATGCTGGTCAGGCTCGACACGGCCGCCGCGAAGATACCCGCGATGATCAGGCCCTTGAGCCCCCTCGGAATCGCTTCGACGACGAAAACGGGGAAGATGCGGTCACCCTTCTCCTCGTAGTGTTTCAGCGCCTCCCCGGCAAGCATGGGGTAGTCCGGATGCCGCGCGACGTCCTTCGTGGCGTCCAGCATCTCCTGCGTCGGGTTCTGGCTGTAGTACGCAAACAGGCCCACGCCGACAAACGCGACCGTGATCGTGACGATCTGGCTGGCAGCACTCGCGATGATAGCCCAGCGCGCATCGCGCTGGTTCTTGCAGCAGAACATGCGCTGCGCCAGGAGCTGATCAGTGCCGTAAGCCCCCAGGCCGCCCCACGTGGTGGCGATCACCGCCGTCCAGATGGTGTAGGTCCGAATCGGGCTTACATCGAAGTCAAAGAACGTGAACTTCCCCCACGCTCCGGAATCCTTCGCAGCCCAGCCGACACGGAACATCTCCGCCAGCCCGCCCGGAAGCTCGATGCCGATCGTGACCAGGGCCACCACCGCCCCGATCAGGAACACCAGGAATAGGATCGCGTCGGTCCAGATCACCGTCGCGATGCCACCGATCAGCGTCCAGGCCACCGCCACGATCGCGATGAACAGGATGGCCCAGCCCAACGGCGAGAACCCGACGTGCAACTGCTGGCTGAGTGCGACAAGCTGGTCGTGCATCACGACGTTGAGGATCTCGGCGGTCAGATAGACACGACCGGATTGTGCCAGAATCCCGGACAGCGCAAAAAGGGCCGTCGTCATGCCGCGCACGCGCCCGCCCAGTTTGTGGCCCATGTAGTCGTACGGACTGTAGATCTCGCGCTGGTAGTACGCCGGCACGAGAATGTACCCGACCAGAATCCGCGCGAAGAGCGAACCGAACACGCCAAGCTGGAGGTACGTGAAGTTCCCCTCCGGCTTGAACACGATGAACGGGACGATCACGAACGTCACCGCACTGATTTCGGTCGCGATGATCGAGCCGCTGACGGCAAACCAGGGCAGTTTGCGGCCCCCGAGGAAAAAATCGCGAATGCTGGCTTGTTTGCCGGCCATCGCAGTGCCGAGCCACGTGGTGAACACGAGGTACGCGGCCACGATTGACCAGTCGACCCAGGTGAATTGGCTGCTCAGGCTCGCGAGAATCGGTTCAATCATGTTGGATTACGCCTCGAGGATTTTCCCGACGTGGCCGCGATGCTGCGCGAGCAGACGCTCGGCTTCCTCGCGGCTGACTTTCCTGGAGTACATGACCAGCGCCGTCTTGACATGTCCGCCGGATTCCTTGAGCAACTCCCCGGCGGCGGGACGATCGAGGCCGGTCACGGTCATGATCATGCGTTCACCACGATCGACCAGCTTGCGGTTCTTGCCCGTATCCACATCGACCATCAGGTTCTGGTACACCTTGCCAATCTGCACCATGCTGATGGTCGTGATCATGTTGAGCACCATCTTGGTCGCGGTGCCCGCCTTCAGACGCGTGCTGCCGGTGATCGCCTCGGGCCCGACCAGAACGCGGATGGAAACGTCCGCCGCATCCTCGACGTGTTCGTCCGTCACGCATCCGAAAAACACGGTCTTCGCCCCACGCTCCTTCGCACGCTGGATGGCACCGTGGACGTACGGCGTCGTCCCGCCGGTGCTGATGCCCATCGCAACGTCGTTCGGGCCGAGCTCGTACTCATCCATCTTGGCGGCGCCATCCTCGGGATAGTCCTCGGCACCTTCGACCGCATGCCGCAGAGCGTCCCACCCTCCGGCGATGATGCCCTGCACCATCCGCGGATCGGACAGGAACGATGGCGGACACTCGGAGGCATCGAGCACACCCAGCCGACCACTCGTGCCGGCACCGATGTAGATCAGCCGGCCACCCGCCTCGAACGCGGTCACCACGAGTTCGATCGCGCGGCAGATATCCTCGCGTGCCTCCGCGACGGCCTGCGCGACCGTGGCGTCCTCGGCATTCAACAGATCCGCGGCCTCGCTGATGGTCATTCGATCAAGGTGCGTCGAGCGCGGGTTCCGCAGCTCGGTCATAAGATGTCCACGATCCTGCATCGACGTGACTCCTGAGAACGCTGTACAAACCTCGTTCCCCTCGTAGTCGAGGTAGTGTGGCAGAATCGGCCGCGACACGCAATGACTTGAACGCGGACGCGCCGCGGCCTATATAGACCGTCGCGGACTCAACACCCCGTGCACACACACTTTGGAGCCCATTCATGCGAATCGGCTATGCGACCCTGATTCTGCTCGGTGCCACGAGTCTCCTCGGCGGCTGCCAGACGACCCCCAAGGGCGACCCCATGCTCTCGGTCAACACGCTCCACGAAGCGCCCGAGGGTTTTCTCGCCCAGCGCGTCGGATCCCCGGAATACCCCATCCCTCTTTATGCCAAATTCCTTGAGGACGTGCGGATCTGCCTCGACCCGGGTCACGGCGGCGATGCACACAAGCGGGCATACAAGCGCGGGCCGACGGGCGTCCGGGAAGCGGAGATGAACCTCCGTGTGGCCAAGTACCTGCGCAGCTTCCTCGAGGCCGCGGGGGCTCAGGTGCGGCTCACACGCGAGGAAGACGTGGACCTGACGCTGGCGGAGCGGGCCGACGTCGCCACCCAGTGGGACGCCGATGTGTTCATCTCGCTGCACCACAACGCCATCGGCAAGAAGCCGCATGTGAATTTCACGACCGTCTGGTACCACAATGACGTCAACTATCGCCCCTCAGACCTCGATCTGGCGCGGTACCTGTGTTACGGCTTGTACGATGCACTGGCGCTGCCACAGATCACCGACGCGCCGCTCAAGAGCGACCAGCTCATGTACAAATCGGGCTTCGGCGTCCTGCGAAACGCCAGGGTGACCGCCGCCCTGACCGAAAGCTCGTTTTTCACGAACCCGGAGGAAGAGCAGCGATTGCGTGACCCGGAGTACAACCTGGTCGAAGCCTACGGCCTGTTCCTCGGGCTGGCGAAGTACGCCGCCGCCGGCCTGCCCCGCGTCCAACTCCTCGAGCCCGACGACGGCGCCATCACCGCCGGCAGCTCCGGATCGCTGGTCTTCGAGCTCGACGACGGTCTGCGTTCCCGCAAAGCCTGGGGCCACGACCGGCAGATGATCCTCACCAGCACCATCGCGGTCCGGTTCGACGGCGAGAACACCCCCTTCACGTTCGACGACGACGGCAGTCGCTACCTGCTTACCGTGCCCCTGCCCGACACGCTCACCCCGGGCGAACACGCGATCGAGGTCCAGTTCGAGAACATGAACAAGAACTCGGTCCTCGACCCACACTTCACCATCGCGGTGCAATAGAGGAATGCGCGCGTCGACGGCACCCGCCCTCGCCGCGTGGCAAGGTTGCCTCAGTTGATGCTGCCCGTGAAGCCGGTCTGGAAGATCGCGAGGTCCGCCAGGTCAAGATCGAGGTCCTCGTCCGCATCGCCCGCGAGACAGGTGTGCCCCGTGACGTACGTTTCGTCGGGCCCCTGCATGCAGAACGTGAAGTGCGCGAAATCCGTACCGTCGACATCGCCATCCCCGTCGTAGTCGCCCATCGGGATGATGGCGTACACCTCCAACTCGGGAATGCGGGCGACAGTGTCAAAACCGGTGTCGGTGACGTACAGGCACACGTACCGTGCCAACCGCGGCTCGTTGTAGCTGCGAGCGCTGCAGTTGACCAAACCCTCGTTGTACACCAGAACATCGACTTCCCACGCGGCCGGGTCCGTCAACGCCGTACGAAACTGAAAAGCCTCCGTGTTGCGGAAAGCCGGCTCACCACCCGCGCCGGCGTGATGGACAACAAAGCCCGTGAGAAGCCGCGGCTGCCCCAAATCCAGCTGAAGCCAGTGCGGCGGCGTGCTGCCGTCGCTGATCCACTGGCTGTCCGAAGAGATGATGCCATCAATGGCCAACTCCCCCCCGCTACCCGAATCCACGCACACGCCCACAGCCTGCGTCGCCACGTTCACGCCGCTCGGAATCGCATCGTACATCCGGGATGTGGCACCTGGTGAAGGCGACGCTGTTGGGTACTCGTTCGCGCACGCGGCCTGGAGGCTATCCCACAAATCCGCGTCCGGCCCGCTGGGGCCAACCCCATGCAGATACTCGATCGAGTAGTTGGCCCACGTCCCGCTGTCATACTGGTAGATGAACCAGCAGGCACAGCCGATCGGATGAGCACCCGGCAACGCGTTCCAAGCATTCAGATCCTCAAACGCGCCGGCCAGGAACAGCGCGCTCTGCGCCTCGTTGGGGTCGTTGATCGGATCGACACGCCGGTTCCACTCCGTGATGTACACCGGCTTGTCGATGAACCCCTTCGTATCGAGGATCGCCAACTGCGTCGCGTAGCCGGCCTCGAACTCATCGCGACACCACGCCGCATCACGCCACGGCGCGGCGTACGCGTGCAACGCGAAGCCATCCACCTCGGCCGGCGCGAGCAGCGCGCACATCTGGGCCAGGTAATCGTTGCCCGCCGTGTGCCGAACGCCGCCGATCACATCCCCCGGCGACACAGGCCCCAGCAGAACGATCTGCTCACCCAGGGGGCTGGGAACGGCCTTGATCGCCGCACGAATCTGGCGATACATGTCCACATAGGCGGATGCCGTCAGCATGTTCCCGCCCCACTCGCCGTAGATATTCATCTCATTGCCGATCTGCCAGATGTGGCAGACACCCGCCAGAGCCTGCGCGGCGGCCTGCACATCCACGAGGTACTGGGCGAGATTCTCAGCGTATGGCACCGTCTCGCCCCAGTTGCGCTCGACGCGCACGATGATGCTATGCCCCCGGCTGACCATCGCCTGAAAACGGTTATCCCGCTGCCACTCGGGACCCCACCACGAATCCCCGTTGGTCATCACCGTCTCCAACGACCAGATGCCGCGACCGCCCGTCATGTCTTCGACGATGCTGCTCCCCGCGTCCCCGTACCAGTGAACCCCGTACAGGTAGCCGGCGTCATCCGACCACGCGGGCGCGGCGGCGCCCCAGAGCACGCCGACGACGACCATGGACAATCGAACAAGCGAGTACGTCGAGAACTGCGTCGCGTTCCGGTTCATGAATCATCCATTCCAATCGTGGCAATCAGCACCCGGCGGCACCAAGCGTCCCTGCCCGGGAACAGCCGGACACCCAAGGTCACACAGCGCACAAGCCGGTACTGCAAGCTTGCATTCTAACGCCTGGATTCGCCGCTCGCGGCACGAACGGCCGCGACAGCCGCGCCCAGCGCCGGTGCGGCACGCAGCCGAGAGCACTGAACCAGCCCCGGCCGGAGACCGCCCTCGGCCGTCAGGTAGGCTCCGGACAACTCGGAATCGCCGCTGTCAGCGATCAGGGCGGCTAGGTGAACAGTCAGCTTCTCGGTGAAGAAGGGAGAGAACCGCGGGTCGGCGTAGATCTGGCCGACGCGTTGTCCGATAACTACACGATCGAGAACCACCCCGCAGTAGTCATGCGCCGAATCAAGCCGCGTGTAGGCTTCCCCCCGGTGTGGGGCGGCGGAACGGCCCCGCATGATCGTCAGCATTCGCTCGAAAACCAACTCCGCCAGCACCAGGGCAGCCGTATTCATCCACGTATTGGCAACAGCATCGCCATCGGCGGCCGCGGCTTCCGGATAGCCGGATTCGTCCCCCCCCTTCAGGTCCGCATACACGCGGTTGATGGATTGCGCCGAAACGAGCTTCTCGAATGTCGGCCCCAGCGCGCTCGGAATCTGCCAGGATTTCATGATCCACGACTTCGCGTCATCAAACGGAACCAATCGACCGCGCAGCTTCATCGCATCCGCCACGCCCGTGCCGCAGCCGACGTAATACGCGCTCTTCACATCCCGAAACAGCCCCTCCGCCGCGCATTCCTCACCCAGGCCGCAGTAGTCGGCATCGCTGCCGAGCGCGGCGATCGAACGGGCGAGTTCAACGCCCCCCTCGGCCAATCGCCGCTCCAGCGCATCCAGGTAGTCCGGAATGCGGGGCCCGTTGTTGATCACGCAAATTCCGCGTTTGTCCGTGGTCTTCAGCCCCGGCATGCCGAGGCCGAGAAG
>Ga0272441_10009186_pt1 | contig 15364 bp, 13 predicted proteins | sample SSMProp6N_FD_193582 | JGI IMG/M metagenome (GOLD analysis project Ga0272441, IMG submission 193582) | Marine sediment archaeal communities from Little Sippewissett salt marsh, Falmouth, MA, United States - SSM-Prop-6N | ecosystem: Environmental > Aquatic > Marine > Wetlands > Sediment ... | reverse complement strand
AGGTAGAATTTCAAAAAGAACAAGTCGACATACAAAAACAGATGCGTGATCTTTTGAAAATGCAAAGTGAAAAAGAAAAAGATGATGAAAAATAGTTTTTTTCAGCTAAATTTATAAAAACAAAAAAGATTCCAGAAAAAATATGGTACCAAAAAAAGTTTTTTTCACTAAAGGTGTCGGAAGGCATAAAGATGAATTACAATCTTTTGAACTAGCACTTAGAAACGCCGGAATTGAGAAATGCAACCTCGTAAATGTATCAAGTATAATACCGCCTAAATGTAAATTATTATCAAAAGAAAAAGGAGTAAGAGAACTCAATGCTGGTGAAATTACTTTTGTTGTAATGTCACGAAATAAGACAAATGAGCCAAATAGGCTTGTCGGTGCTTCTGTGGGTGTTGCTATCCCAAAGGACAGGGAATCTCATGGGTATATTTCAGAACATCATTGTTTTGGGGAAGCAAGTAAAAAAATAGGTGATTATGCTGAAGATTTAGCTGCAACAATGCTTGCAACAACTCTTGGTCTTGATTTTGATCCTGATAAAGCTTGGGATGAGCGGAAACAAGAATTCAAAATGAGCGGTCAGTTTGTACGCACGCAGAGCGTAGCGCAGACTGCACGTGGTGATAAGAATGGTCTTTGGACAACTGTTCTTGCCGCTGCAGTTTTTTTAGAAGAATGAAATATTTTTCTTTACTTTTATTTTAAATAATCTTTTAAAAAAGGTTTTATAAGTGAGTTATGTGTTAACCAGTTTTAAATTATAGTTGCACCCCATGCAGCAAGTATCAGAATAGGTGTTAAAAATGGAGATTAGGGAGAAACCCGTTATGATTGAAGAATTTTGTAAATGGTTCGAAGAGCTAGGAATAAAAGATGTTCCTTCAGTTGGTGGAAAAAACGCATCTCTTGGAGAAATGATTAAGAACCTTGGAGAAAAAGGAGTTAATGTTCCAGGTGGATTTGCAGTTACAGCTTATGCGTATAAATACATGGTTGAAAAAGAAGGAGTAGACAAAAAAATAAAAGAAATCCTTAGTGATCTTGATACTCATGATGTAAAAAACCTAGCTGAACGTGGAGAAAAAATCAGGAATCTTATAAAAAATACTCCTCTTCCAAAAGAACTTGAAGAAGATATTAGAAAACATTATAAGGAAATGGAGAAACGTTATGGTCAAAACTGTGATGTAGCAGTTAGAAGTAGTGCAACAGCAGAGGATCTTCCTGATGCAAGTTTTGCAGGTCAACAGGAAACATATCTTAATGTTCAAGGAGAAGAAGAACTACTTGAAAAATGCAGAGAGTGTTTTGCATCCCTTTTTACAAACCGTGCCATCTCATATAGAGTTGATAAAGGATTTGATCATTTCAGCGTTTATCTTTCTGTCGGCGTTCAAAAAATGGTTAGATCAGATCTGGCTAGTTCTGGTGTGATGTTTTCAATTGATACAGAAAGTGGTTTCAAGGATGCGGTATATCTAACTGGTGCATGGGGGCTTGGAGAAAACGTTGTGCAGGGAACTGTAAACCCGGATCAGTTCTATATTTTCAAACCAACTCTAAAAAAAGGTTTTAAACCAATCCTTGAGAAAAAAGTTGGTGCAAAACAAAAAAGGATGATATATAGTGAAAAAGGAACAGAACAGCAAGAAGTAAGTCAGGAAGACCGTGATAGGTTTGTAATAAATGATGATGAAATCATAACACTTGCTAAATGGGCTATGATAATTGAGGATCACTATGATAAACCAATGGATATAGAATGGGCAAAAGATGGTAAAACTAATGAATTATTTATCGTGCAAGCTCGTCCTGAAACAGTGCACTCACAAAAGGATATAGCTAAGATGGAGACATTTGTTCTTGAAGAAAAAGGAGAGTTGTTAGTCCAAGGGGAAGCAGTTGGAAGTAAAATAGGTCAAGGTGAAGTAAACGTCATAGAAAAAGCTGAAAACATTGAACAATTCAAAAAAGGACAGGTTCTTGTCACTGATATGACCGATCCGGATTGGGAGCCAATTATGAAAATCGCTGGTGCGATTGTTACAAATAGTGGTGGTCGTACATGTCATGCAGCAATAATTTCACGTGAACTTGGAATACCATGTGTAATTGGAACTGGTACGGGTACGCAGGTTCTAAAAAATGGTGCAAAGGTAACAATTGATTGCTCAGAAGGCCTTGGTCGTATATTTGATGGTCTTTTAAAATATAGAGTCGACACAATGGAAATAGATAACGTCCCTGAGACTAAGACAAAAATCATGATGAACGTTGGAACACCAGAAAAGGCATTTACTCAAGGTCAAATACCAAATGATGGAGTAGGTCTTGCTCGTGAAGAGTTCATAATCAACTCACATATAGGTATTCATCCGCTTGCATTATTAGAATATGATCGTCTGAAGAGGATTTCATCTGAAAACCCAAAGATTTCAAAAGTAGTTGAAGAAATTGATAAACGAAGTAAAAACTTTGAGGATAAAACAGAGTTTTTCGTTGAAAAACTAGCTCAAGGGATTTCAAAAATCGCATCTGGTTTTTACCCAAATGATGTCATTGTTCGTATGAGTGATTTTAAAACAAATGAATATGCAAATCTTGTTGGAGGTTTTCTATATGAACCTGAAGAACATAACCCTATGATTGGATGGCGTGGTGCATCAAGATATTATGATAAAAAATTCAAACCTGCATATGGGCTTGAATGCAGAGCAATAAAAAAAGTACGAGATGAAATGGGGCTTGTTAATGTTAAACCAATGATTCCTTTCTGCAGGACTCCAGATGAGGGTCGTAAAGTTATTCAAACTATGAACGAGTTTGGACTTAAACAAGGTGAAAATGGTCTTGAAGTATATGTTATGTGTGAGATTCCAAGTAATGTGATATCAGCTGATCAATTCGCAGAGATTTTTGATGGTTTTTCGATTGGTAGTAATGATCTCACTCAGCTTACTCTTGGTCTTGATCGTGACTCAGATCTTGTTGCACATATTTTTGATGAGAGAAACGATGCAGTGAAACGTCTAGTTAAACAGGTGATAGATACGGCACATAACCATCAGCCACGTAGAAAAGTAGGGATATGTGGTCAGGCACCATCTGATTTTCCGGAGTTTGCAGAGTATCTGGTTGAATGCGGTATTGATAGTATAAGTCTAAATCCTGATACGGTTCTAAAAACAAGGTTTAAAATATCAGATACTGAGAAAAAACTAAATAAATAAAAAAAAATAGACGGACTTTGAAAACATATAAATAAAAAGATTTCTTACAATTCTATTAGATTATGCAGAAAATACCAGTTATATATTTTAAGAAAAACAAGATAAAAACAAGCCAGGATTCAAAAGAAATATCATTAGAAGATTTGGTTGAAAAATATTCTAATCAAAAACAATTATACATTTTTGACTATGACGGAATAGAAAAAAACAGACCAAATCTTTGTAGTTATCCAAAACTTTCAAAGAATTTTGACATATGGGTTGACTCAAAACCAGAGGAACTAGGTGACATAGTAGATTATGTTCTGTCTGGCGGATATAAGATAATTATTAGGAAAAACCAGATTGAAAAAAACAATATCGATCATATAAAAGATATAACTGAAAACGAGATATATGCAGGATTAAATCTATCAGAAATAAAAAACCTAGATCTCGAAATCCCGGATTTAGATAAATTTGATGGATTCATAATTTTTAATACAAAAGATGAGATAGAAAAAGACTATCATATAAGAGAAAAATTCAACAAAATTGTTACAAATAAAGATATATATATCTATGAACCGAAGGGCAAATATAAAGTATATTGGAATGGAAAAAAAATCAAAGGATTATTAGTAGATCTAGAATACATCTAGATAAAATATAGGGCTCTCTTTAATATTTATAAATTTTTTTAAAAAGAATAAAATTTTTATTTTAGATTTTCATATGAATTATTAAAAGTGGAGGCAGTTTATGAAAAAAAAATTAATTATTTCGAGTTTGTTAGTAATATTTTTAATACTTGTGGTTCCAAATGTAAGTTCTATTGAATATAACTCATTAGTAAAAACAAAAGGAAAAATCTTATCAAATTTTAATAATAATGATAATATTTTAATGGATAATCCTTTTCTCCAAATAATAAGAATAATACTTGCATTTTATTTGTTATATGGAACAGCAGTTCCTCTTTCAATAGGAATTTCATTGTTTTTATCTATGTTCATAATTGTATACAATTTATTTGCGGGATTCTTTTTTATCATGTATATACTAACTGGTTCATGGTCTGGATTGGTTCCTCTTTTTGAATTAATGTTATTGTTATTTGAACTTTGCATCCCCGCTTATTACCTTTTGTTTATTTATAAAGAGGTTTTAGAGAGTTGGGGCGAAACTAGTTTCATCGAAGCATATAACTATGCAAAATCTAAGCATGATTGGATTTTAAATAAATTATTATTGTTTATATGTAAACCAACATGATTCAATAGTATTTTTTAAAATGAAGGCAAAATATTTATATTTTGTTTTTAATATATTTAGTAGAAATATATGATTTGCAGAAAAAACGTACTAGATCTTGATACAAGAAGTAAAATTTACGATTATATATTAAAACATCCAGGATTACATCAAAGAGAGATATCTAGAAAATTAAAAATTCCTAAAACAACTTTGATTTATCATTTACGTTTATTAAAAAAAAGAGAGTTAATTACATATAAAAAAATTGAAAGTCACAATAGATATTATACCGTCCAAGAAAATGGGTCTTATGATAAAAAAATAATTGGTATCTTAAGACAAGAAATACCTTGTAATATATTTATGTTTATTTTTGTAAACGTAATTGCTTCACGTCAGGATCTAAGTAAAGCCATTGAGCAACATCCAAATACCATATCATTTCATTTAAACAAATTTATCAAAATGGGGCTAGTAGAAAGATGCCAAACAGATAAGGGAATAGTACGTAGAGCAAATGAAACAAAGGTTGTAGAACGTTCTATTGTGACTAATGAGATAGTATATAGGTTGAAAGACACTCCTACAATTTATGATTTTTTTATTAGAAATAGAAATGTTTTTAATGACAATATTATGATAAAATCGGTTTTTCAGTTTCTTGATGATGAATGCAGCATATATTGGCCTTTACCAAAAATAATTAAAGACAGGCATGGCAATATCCATCTGGAAAACATAGAAAAAATTATTAATGAAATGTTTCCACTGCCTTTCCGAGCGTAAAAACTCAATTTTTTTTATTTAAATAACAAATTCTGGTCTATAAACATTAAATATTATAGTTTACCCTAGTATTTTTTGGTGTAAAAATATGAAAACAAAAATATTAGCACTGTTTATAGTAGGAATGTTTATACTAACTTGTATTTCTACTTTTACAGTGCTTGGAAAAGATGCAAGTAAACCACAGAAAATGGTTTTAGAAAAAACAATGACAATAGAAATAGTAGAAAAAAACTCTGCAGAAAATAGTTTATCAAATCTAGCAAAAAAGGAGGTTGTAGTAGGTTCGGTATATATAACTGGAACAAATGATATTAGTACATCCGTTGTAAATGTTAAACCAGTTGTATATCAAAAAATTGAAGTTGACGGACCAACTATGATAGATTTTGTTGTGTCGGGATGGATGGACTGTGAGAATAATTTTGCTTGGGCTGATGTAGAATGGTCACTAACATTGCATGATCGTAGTTGGTCAATTAAGAATAGAATGTTACCTGTAACCCCAAAGGTAAGACAAGACTATAAATCAACTATGAATAAATTAGCTATACCGGGCTATACTTTTACATTCACAATAGTTGCAGTATACTACCTATTTCCAAATACCTTTGTATCAGATATTGGTATTGGAGGCGGAAAAATAGTTGATAAAGATGACGATAGTACACCTATTGAAAATCCTGTGTTATCATTAAAAGAAAAGGTTATTTCCTGGATAACAAATCTCATAGAGTTTTGGAAAGAACGTTTTCCAATTTTTGAAAGGGCTTCTTTAAAATATTTTTCATAAAAAATGGAAAGGTCATTTTTTATTCTTAAAAATTAAGACTTTTTCTTTCTAAATTTTTTTTTATAAACAACAATAATTGTGCTATAAATCTAATAAAGTAAGAAAAATATATAAATATTTGATGAGAAGATGTAAGATCTGTTTACTTCCGGAAACATATCCTAATATATCTTTTACTAACGGTATTTGTTCATATTGTCTCGGAAAGACCCATTTTGGTGTTGAGGATGATGAAGAAATAAAGAAACTAATAGAAAAAAAAGGACAACTTAAAAAAGAATTTGAAGAATTTATTAAAAAAACAAAGGGGGAAAACGATTATGATTGCTTACTTCTTTTCAGTGGTGGCAAAGATAGTACTTATCTACTTTATTTGCTAAAAGAAAAATATAAACTAAACCCTCTTGCCTTGAGTGTTGACACAGGCTTTATGAACCATTTAGCAAAGAGAAACATAAAAAAAATTATTAAAAAATTAAAAGTCGATCATATATTTTTTACCCCGGGTAATACTTTTTTTAAAAAATTATATCGATACTATTTACTAAATCCTGGTTCAGAAACATACTGCGATAAAATATGTGGAATTTGCAGCGAGGTTATTCATGGAATAGGTTTAATAGAAGCATCTAACAGAAAAATTCCTTGCATCATACTTGCAAATTCCCCCGATCAAACAGATCACTATTTTTTTGAGATACCCAAAGAAAAAATATCTAAAAGCTGGGTTCCTAAGGAGTTTAATAATAACTATTTTAGCAAAGAAGAAATAAGTCATTTTTGGAATCCTAAAGAGATGGATTATATACCAAGGTTTTTTTTACCATTTCATGTGATAAATTATCCGGGTGAACAAGCAATAATTGAAGAGTTATCTAAATTGAATTTATTAAAAAAGAATAAATTAAGTCCTGTAAAAACTAACTGTGATTTAGTATGGCTTCTGCATTATCTAGACTTAAATAATAAAGGTTATACGCCATATATTAAAAACTTAAGCCGTGAAATTCAAAATGGTAAGTTTCATTGTAATAAACTTAAGAAAATGTATTATACCTTAGGGATTAAGTTAATTAAATCTGATTTTTTGAAAAGATGGGAGAAAAAATATGTATTGGATTATTTAGATTTGAAAATAAAAGATTTAATTAAAAAAATTGGGTAGAGAAAAATTTTCAAAGAAATGTCATAAATACAATTCTTTTATGTTATCATTTTTTAAAAAAACAGATAAAGGGAAGTTCATATTGGTATTATATTTAACTTTAGGACGAAATTATATATGACTGATAATGAAAAAATAATAATTAGTTTTATTTTCAAAAAAAATGGTAAAGAACAAATGAAGAAATCAGAGTTTTATCTAAGCCTATCGATGGATCTAAAATGGTTTAAACCAGAAGATGCAAAAAAATTTACAGAAATTCAGATAAAAAAAGATTTTTTAAAATTAAAAGATGATGAAATCATACCTGGTTTTGATATAAATAAAATAGAGATACCATTTGGATATAATCCGCCAAAAGACATAATTGAAAAAACTATGAAACAGGATTTGTCAAAAAATAATCTTAACAGTTATGAAAAAATCATCAAGAACATAAAACAGAAAACAAATAAAGAAGATGATGAGATAAAAAAAGAAATTGAAAGTATAATAAAAGAAAAAAATCTAACATCAGAAATAGCAGCATTGCTTGTTTTAAAAAAATATGAAACAGAAAAGCTAGAAATCCCAAATGATATTGAAGAAAAAATATTTACATAAAATAGAGTATAATCATAGTTGTTAAAACTTGGAAATTCAGGTTTTTTGACATGAAAAGGGAATGAAAAAGCATAAAAATTCATAAAAAACCATTTGATTTTTTAATGATTTTTCAACTAGCGTTTTAAATTTACTATTTTTTTATTTTTCTTTTTTTACATTATGAAATGAAATAAACATATTTTAAACAATATGTAACATATTTTATTTTTAGTGCAAATATTTAAATTTTTTTAATGGCTTTATCATTTGTCTGTGGGGGAAATATAATGAGAAAAAAAACGATTATTTTAAGTGTATGTATAATGCTAGTGTTAACATTAATACCATTCAGCCCTATAAAAAATGTAACAGTTGAAGCAGGATATTTTGTTGATGGTGTTGAATATAATTACCGCAAGAGGATTACGATTAATCATAACATGGTGAGTGATGATCTTTATAATTTTCCGATACTAGTATCAGTAATTGATAGTGATCTTACTGTTTGTCAACCAGATGGTAATGATATTTCATTTAAAAAAGACAAATTAATATATAATCATGAAATTGAATATTTTGATAGTAGCATAGGAAAATTATTTGCTTGGGTTAATGTTACATATATTTCAAGCTCAACTGATACAAATTTTTATATGTATTATGGGAATTCGACATGTATCTCTCAAGAGAACATAGAAGACACTTGGGATTCTGATTATGTAATGGTTCAGCATATGAGTGGTAGTTCTTATGATACAATTGATGATTCTACTATATATAGCAATGATGTGATGAGTGAGGAGGGTGATGCTGTATTAAATTACCAATCACCCAGTATCTCGGGTTTTGGTCTAGATATGGGTGAAGGTGATAAATCATTAAATATTCCAATGAGCGATAGCCTTAAACTTCATAACTATTGTACAATTGAAAGTTGGATTTATTATAGATATAATTTATATTATTTAGAGCAATTAGGTATTATGGGCGTTTGGTATGATGGTACACCTACAAGAGGTTATATGACCCATATCAATTCTGTTACTAAAAATATTATCTTTGATTGTGTGAGAAATTATAAACTAAATGCTACAGATGTTCCAGTTGTTGAAGACTCTTGGAATTATATTGTTGGTAGATGGGGGCATGATAGTAATACAATGAATGTTTTTAGAAATTCTACAAAATCATCAGATTCAATTCCCAATTCTGAGACAATTCCAACTATAACTAATAATTTCCAGATAGGCCATATAGAAGGTACAACACAAAATAACATAAATGGAATATATGATGAACTGCGTTTGTCAAAAATAGAACGTTCAGATGCATGGATTGTCACTACTTATAATACAATTAGTTCTCCTTCTACATTCTTAAGTTTTGGTTCTCAAGAACAAACACCTAATGCAAATTTTAACTATAATCCATTAAATCCATTAGAAAGAGAAACTGTTTCCTTTATTGACAGTTCTATTACTTATAATACTAATATTGTTGCCTGGCAGTGGGATTTTGGCGATGGATATTATAGTGATATTCGAAATCCTGTTCATCAATACTATGAAGAAGGCGCATATCTAATTAATCTCACTGTCATTGATAACTATGGTTTTACTGGAAAGATTATAAAAAATATAATTGTTGGAGAAAATATGCCACCAGATGCAGATTTTAGTTATACGCCATCTGAACCAACAGATCTGCAAAAAGTATATTTTACGGATAATTCACATGATACTGATGGCTATATAGATAAATGGTTTTGGGAATTTGGAGATGGAAAAACATCTATGAATCAAAATCCTGAACATCAATATAACGATGATGGAATATATACTATAAATCTTACTGTATGGGATGAAAAAGATAGATATAATATGATTAGTAAAGATATTAATATTTTAAACGTAAAACCTTGTGCAAATATAGATGGACAATATGCTGGTACTCTTGATGACCCGCCTATTTTCAATGCATCAGGAAGTTATGATGAAGATGGATTTATTGTAAACTATACTTGGGATTTTGGAGATGGCACTATTGGACATGGTGAAAAGACAACACATGTATATCAAAATACAGGAGAATATCAAATAATTCTATATGTAGAGGATGATAATGGTGCAGCAGATAACACTATCTCAATTGCAAAAGTCTATGATCAGAGACAAGAACAATATGATTATTGTAATCCGATATATCAAAATCAATACTCTGCACAATCATTTAAAACAAGTTTAAAAATATTAACTAAAGTTGATCTATTAATTGGTATGATAGAAAACGAAGTACGTTCTCCAACTTTAGAAGGCGTAGTTGTATCAATTCGTAATTATTTAGAAGGACCGGATCTAACCAAAATATTAATTTCTGTTAAAAATATCCCAAATCAACCAGATTGGATAGAATGTGATTTCCCCGATTTGAGAATAAACCCCGATAAAACAAAAGAATATTATATAGTTATAAAAACATTAGATGAAACTAATTCAGATTATTATATGTGGAGATATGGATATCATACTTCATATAGTGATGGGATTATGTTGCATTCTGTTGATGCAGGCGACTCATGGGAACAAAAAAATAATTTTGATTTCTGCTTTAGAACACATGGAATAGGATAAGAAGAATAAGTAACAAATAAGATAGTAATCCTATAAAAATTTAGAATGAAAAATATTTACATGAAATAAAGTATAATTGGTATTAATAATACCCCCATACAATGACTACGTCTTACGCCCCATTCAACAGGTAGAAGACCAATAAATGTAGCAATAATTAATACGAGTAGCCCTACAAAACCGGTAAATAGAAACACCAAGATCAAAATAAGTGAGATAGTTATCTTTACAATAAGTGAATAATTTACATTTTCAAATTTTTTTGCAAAAATTTTTCCAACATATAATGTAAAAAAATAAGAAAGAGTTCCGCCAAGAAGAAGTGCTATCAACATATATGTTAAATATGATGGCATAAGAAGATTTGTCCATTCTTCAACAGCAATGAGTTCCATAGCAGCCATTGTGGCACCACTTCTTGATCTAAGAATTGTGAATAGCATTACTACTACAAAAAATGCACAAGCAGTATTAACTGCAGAAAGCGTTACAATGGTTTGTTTTTTATCTGATTCTCCTCTTACATTCATTGCAAGAACAGTTCCTGTCGCACTTGTTATACCTGGAATTATTGATACGAGTATTCCACCAACGCTGCCGGTTACAACAGATAGGATTGATGTTTTTTTCATTTTTTTATCTAAAACGGGTTCTTCTATCGTCTGTTTTGGAATTTTTGGATTTGTCATAAGAGATGTTAGAAGTGTTGGGAGGCCAAAAAGACCAGCTAGAGCTGGAAAAAGAACTGGTGAGGAAAGGCCTATTGGAGAGTCAACAGGTACTTCAAATATTACAATTCCAAACATTCCTGATAAAAAGAAGATAAATGTTGCAAAGAGCATTCCCATTATACTTGGAATTATGCTTTTCTTACCGAAATCATCTATTTTTCCTTTCTCAGTACCAATCATTAGAATTGATATTGCAATTAATACAAAAAGCATGATTTCTCTAAGTGTCTCATAAAACATTATTGGTTTTCCAATGATGAATCTAATAGGTAGGAGCAGTAGGAAACAAAAAATAATTGCACCATAACTACCCATAGCAGAAAGCGCTACTGCCTCGTAGCCTTTTCCTTCTAAAAGAAGAGTATGAGCAGGTAATACTGATAGAGCCATGTCTTCATCAGGAGCGCCTAGAAAAGTTGATGGTATTGTGTCATGGAATGTATGAGAAATCGATGTGCTTATGATGTATATGGCTATTAATAGAAGTATGAATTCTTTTGTTATTCCAAATTCATATAAAAAACTAAAAATTGCTATTATCCCGCCTGATAGGGATAGTAAAATTAAGGCTATGTTGTTTACGTGAAGCCCTGGTAGAAGTCCTGTTGCTATACCCGTTATTACTCCAAGTATGCAGAATAATATGATTAAAAATAGGTCTAGCATTTATTGTTCACCGGTTGTTTTTGTTATCTTATGTTCTTCGTTTGTTAATGTTATTATGTAGCGGAAGTTTTCTTTATCATATTTGAAAAAACCAGTTATCTGTATTTGTTCACCTGTGTCTATGTTTCCATGTGTGTATTTATCATAAAAAACAATTATTGTTTGTTTGATTTCTTCATCGGTTAGATAAAAATATTCATCAAATACGCTGTCAGTGTATCCTTGTGTTTTTATGTTTGTCTCAGCATATTTTTCTGGTTTTTCAGCTAGTTCCCATAGTGGTGTTGTTTTGTTTTCCCAGTGTTGAATGATTTCTATGAAACGGTTGTTATCTACTATTATCTCCCAGTCGTTATCATATTTTTGTACTTTTCCTGTGGCTTTTATTATGTCCCCATATTCTAGGTTGATTTCTGTTTCTGAAAATACTATTGCGCTAGCGTTTTCGTCTTGTATTGTGATCATCTGGCTTCCATATTGTGTTGTATGGTATTCTTTTACTGTTCCTTCGACTGTTACTTTTTTATTTTCAAAATTTGGTATTTCTTCTAGTGTTATTACATTTGGTTGAGCTAGTAGTGATATTGCGTATAATACAAGTATTCCAATTATTGAGAATAGCACAGATAAATGCTTCAATTTTATTTTAATCATTTTATTTTAATAAATAAATCATAATATAAATATTTTCTGTTTAATAAAAATGTTTAGACGGAAAAATTATAATAATAACTTGTTTGTTTAACCATAAAACATCATACATTTATTATTGGTGGGAGTACATTAATGAGATCAAAAGAAACGGTATTAAAAATATCTGAAGCTTTTCAACAAGATGTTGGTTATGGAAGAGCCAGAATAGATCATCAGGCAAGAATGGAACTAGATCTATCAATAGGCGATGTAATAGAGATAGAAGGAACAAAAAAAACATCTGCAGTTGTATGGCGTGCACATCCAACAGATGAAGGGAAAAGAATCATACGAATTGATAATCTAACAAGAAAAAACTGTGGAGCAAGTCTTGGCGACCGTGTAAAAATTAAGAAAGCAGATATAAAAGAAGCAAAAAATGTATCACTTGCACCACTTATATCAAAAGGTCAACAAATTCAATTTGGATCGGGAATAGAAGTACTTATTAAAAAAGGACTTCTAAAAAGACCCATTACAAAAGGAGATCATGTTATTATACCAGGTATTGCTCTTTTTGGTAGTGCTCTACCATTTGTAATAATAAAAACATCTCCAGATGGTATTGTATCAATAAATGAAAACACAGTAATTGAACTCAAAGAAGAAGCTGCAAAAGCAGCTGAGATGGAAGGCCCACGTGTCAGCTACGAAGACATTGGAGGACTTCATGAAGAAATACTAAAAGTACGAGAGATGATTGAACTGCCTCTTAAACACCCTGAGCTTTTTGATCGTCTTGGAATTGATCCGCCAAAAGGAGTTCTTTTACATGGGCCACCAGGAACAGGTAAAACACTTATAGCAAAAGCAGTTGCAAACGAGTCTGGTGCTAGTTTTTATACTATAAATGGCCCGGAGATTATGAGTAAATTTTATGGTCAAAGTGAAGAAAATCTTAGAAAGATTTTTGATGAAGCAGAAAAAAACGCGCCAAGTATAATATTTATTGATGAGATAGATGCGATTGCAGGAAAAAGAAGTGAGACTCACGGGGAAGTAGAAAAACGTGTGGTTTCTCAACTTTTAACACTTATGGATGGGCTCAAAGGAAGAGGTAAGCTGATTGTTATTGGTGCAACAAATATTCCCGATTCACTTGATCCAGCTCTTCGTAGACCTGGTCGTTTTGATCGTGAGATAAGAATAGATGCACCTGATCGAGATGGTCGAAAAGAAATACTTCAGATTCATACCCGCGGCATGCCTCTTGGTGAAGATGCTGATATTGATAATCTATCTGATTTTACATATGGATATGTCGGAGCTGATCTTGCAGCTCTTGCTAGAGAATCAGCGATGAATGCGTTACGTCGTTATCTCCCAGAAATTGATTTAGATAAACCAATTCCAGTAGATGTACTTGAAAAAATGGAAGTAAACATGGAAGATTTCAAAAATGCTCATCGAGGGATAGAACCATCTGCGATGAGAGAATTCTTTGTTGAAATACCAAAAGTAAAATGGAAAGATATAGGAGGTCTTGAAAATTCAAAACAACAGTTAATCGAAGCTGTTGAATGGCCTCTTACAAAACCTGATGTATTTAAAAACATGGGAATAGAACCACCAACCGGCGTACTATTATATGGTCCTCCGGGTACTGGTAAAACGTTACTTGCAAAAGCTGTTGCTAATGAATCAAATGCTAATTTCATATCTATAAAAGGACCTGAAGTTATGAGTAAATGGGTAGGTGAATCAGAAAAAGCTGTAAGAGAACTATTTAAAAAAGCAAGACAAGTGGCACCAACAATAGTATTTTTAGATGAACTAGATAGTATAGCACCTATGCGTGGTAGAGACTCAGGTACACATGTAACAGATAGTGTTGTAAACCAACTACTGACAAGTATTGATGGTCTTGAAAGTATGGAAGGAGTGGTTGTTATTGGTGCAACAAATAGACCAGATATTATTGATCCTAGTTTACTTCGACCAGGTCGTTTTGATAGGCTAGTATTAATCCCCGCACCGGATAGAGATGCAAGACTAAAGATATTTAAGATTCATACAGAAAAAATGAAACTTGAAAAAGATGTTGATTTAGAAAAACTAGCTGATATCACTGATAATTATTCAGGTGCGGACATAGAAGCATTGTGCAGAGAAGCAGCGATGCTAGCTATTAGAGAAGATGAAAAAGCCAAAAGTGTCTCAAAGAAACATTTCGAAACAGCAATGGAAAGCGTGAGAGCAACAATCACACCAGAAATTATAAAGTTTTATAGTAAAGTATCAGAGGTTCTTGGTAGTGGAATTGCCAAAAAAGATAAAAGAGACAAAGATATACAATATATGTAAAATTAATAAATATATTAAAGGAGGGAAAAAATTTGAAGGTTACAGAAAATGAATTAAGAGGAAAAACAGTGATGAGTGAGGAAGGACTCTATCTCGGAATTATGAGAAATACAACTGTTGATCCTAAAACAGGTGAAATGATAAATATCCTTGTAGAACCATCTGAAGATGTAGACCCAAGGCTTTATCATCTTGACAAACAAGGAAATCTAATGTTCCCTTTCATGTCAATAAAATCTGTAAAAGATGTCGTAATAATAGGTGGCCAATAAACCCACTTAAAATTTATTTTTTTTAAATTTTTTTTACCATTTATCAAGTATTTTTGGGTTTGTAAATATTTTATCAAGCCCGTTCTGAAATGGTACAAAATCTGCTCCGTCGAGAGCACGATGATCAATTGTTAAAGTAAGAGGCAGAATTTTTCTAATACCAATTTTTTTCTCACCTTTTTTATCTTTATATACTCCTGGTCTTTCTTGTATTGCATTAATTGCTATTGCAAAAACCTGCGGGCTGATAAGATCAAGCAGAGT
>Ga0272441_10009185_pt1 | contig 15365 bp, 16 predicted proteins | sample SSMProp6N_FD_193582 | JGI IMG/M metagenome (GOLD analysis project Ga0272441, IMG submission 193582) | Marine sediment archaeal communities from Little Sippewissett salt marsh, Falmouth, MA, United States - SSM-Prop-6N | ecosystem: Environmental > Aquatic > Marine > Wetlands > Sediment ... | reverse complement strand
GGTTGTGTTCGCCAGCAACGACGGCGAAGAGATAGATTTTGATACCGGGTTGCGGGCTGTTCTCGATGAGAACAAGTCTGCGCTCAGGAACCCGCAGCGCCCCGGAGGCGGATCAGGTGGAGGTCACGACGTCGACCCATCGAAACAGACGCCAGCCGACAGGATCGAACACCTCAGAAAGATCCGACGCGGCAATATCATCTAACCGCAAGGGGCTACAATGTCCAACACAATCCTTACCCCCGATATGGTGGTGACAGACTCCGCGCTGATGCTGCGCGATGAGCTTCTGGTTGCCAACCTGTCCAACCGCAACTACCAGGGTCAGTTCAACGGCAAGGTCGGCGACACGGTGACTATCAACGTGCCTTCTGCCGTCGCCGCAAGTGAACTGGCTTCGGGTGGCTCAACGTCCGCAGCGGATATTACCGAGACCGGCGTCGACGTCATCATCGAGAAGCACTTCTACACCCGCGTCGACCTGACTGCAAAGCAACTTGCCATGGAAATTGACGAGTTCAACGCCCGCGTCGCCGGTCCTGTCATCTCGGGCCTGAAGAACAAGGTTGAAGAGTACGCCTACGACAAGCTCGTCGGTGGGTTCGTGCGCTCGACCGATTCGGGCACGTCGCTCAACATCTCCGGCACCGCCGGAAATGAGCCGTCGACCCTGGCGCACATCGTCGCCGCCCGCAAGGTGCTGAAGGAAAACAAGGCCGACATGTCACAGCTTGTCGGGATCATCACCCCGACCGCAGAGGCTTCGTTCCTCCAGCTCAACGCATTCACCAATGCCGACTACGGTGCAGACCGTCCGAACGCACTCCGCGAGGGGTCGCTGGGTCGCCTGTACGGAACCGATTGGTTCTGCTCGCCCGACGCATCGAGTGCGTTTGACTACGGCGACGAGCCGGGCACCGTGCTGGTTGACGGTACGGCAAGCGCTGGCGCATCGTACATCCATGTGGACGGCTTCACCGCTGCCGACGGCGTGATCAAGGAAGGCACGACCTTCACGGTTGCCGGGACAGCCACGATCTACACGGTCACGAAGGATGCCACGATTGCCACCAACGAAGCCGACCTGTACGTGTATCCTGCGCTGAGTGCCGAAGAGGCCGACGGCGACGCGCTCACGTTCCAGACTGCGCCCACTCAGAACGTCATCTACAACCCGCGTGCGTTCGCCGGTGCCATCGTGGCCCCGCCCGCAGCGTCCGCAAACAGTGCCATGGGTTCAGCCGATGGTGTCCAGGTGCGTATCATCGCCGACACGTCGACAAGCTCCCTCGCCACAACTTGGGTGTGGGATGTGTTCTGTGGGTTCAAGGCCGTAAAGCAGCAGCACGGCGTGCTCCTCCAGGGCTAACGCCTGACGTTCGGGGTGTCGACGGGGTGGGTGGGTAACACTGCCCCCCTGTCGGCCCCTACCACTATCAACCAACAAGGGATAATCATGGCTGAGAAGGATACAGCAGCGGCCCCGAAGGCTGCGCCCAAGGCAGCGGCCCCCGCCAAGGCTGCGAAGGTGGTACGCCTGAGAAACCCCAAGAGCGGCAAGTGCGTCGAGTGCATCGAGGCTGGCAGCAAGGGCTGGGGCGACAAGGGTTACACCGAAGACATTACCGGGAAGTAGGCCCGCGTGGGCAACACCGTATCGGTAACTGTCGACACAAGCAAACTGGTCGCCGCCTTCGCCAAGTTTCCCGGCGAGGTGCGGCGATCATTGCGTAAGGCCATGGGCGAGGCTGTGGAAGACGTCGCTGGGCACGCCCGGAAGAACCACCGATTCAACCACCCGCCGCACATGACCAGCTATCGCAAGCGGTATACCCCGTCCGGGAACCTTGAGCGCTCGATCCGATCCGAAGTCGGCGCGGAAGGGTTCTCAGGCAGGGCATATCTCGACCCTGGGATAGCTGAATACGGCCCGCGCATACATGAGGGGTTCGGCACATGGGCACCCGACCCGTTCCTGGAGAACGCCGGGACCGTCCGGGCAGACCGGGTGCGGGAGCGAATACAGGCCGGGGTTGACGCGGCCATACGAAGGGCAGGACTGTAATGGCAGACTTTGATTACATCTCCTCATCGGACATCACCGACAAGGTGCTCGACGGGCTTGCCACAGAGGCATACGTCGCCGAGGGCAACGACGCGATAGAGGATCTGGCAGAGGTCAAGGGCATTCGCTCAACGTCCGACATCGGTGACGGTGCCGGGGCGGTACACAACCGGGTGAAGCGGTACGGTGTCGCCTACTGCTGCATGAGGATTGCGCAAGATCACATGGCCGTCAACAACGTCGACGTGCCGGAGTTGGAAAAGTACGTTATCAAGTACAACATCTACCGCAAAGAGGTCGCCCAACTGAAGACCGAGATCAGCCGCGAGATGATCCTCGATGACGTTGACGAGATGCGCGACCGGGCCACGATGCGCAGCGGTGTAATCTTCCGGGGGTGACACTGTGAACGCCGTCTGTGATCGACATCACGACTTGGTACAAGAAGGCATGGAACAGCGCGAGGAATTGCGCAAGGTCTCCGGGAAGGTGACAGAGATGCACGAAGCGCTTGTCGGGACAATGGAAAAAGAGGGCTTCATCGGGCAGACGAACCGCCGCCTTGAGAAGCACGAAAGGCTACTCAGCGGATTGCAGAAGTTCACATGGGCGGCAGTGGGTGTGTCGCTCGCGGTAATCATACGGGCCATATTCGGCATTCTGTGACAAAGGGCATATCGTGGCAAAGCCACTCATAGCAATCTTCAAGGTCGGTGACCAGGAGACCGCCCCCGGGAAAGAACATCTGGGGATGCGTGACGGTATGCTGGTGTGCTACATCGATCCGAACGAGTGGCCGGAGGGCGCGAACCTGTCGGCGCACATGCAGAAGGTGTTTGCGTGCGTTGAGGTGCCGTATGAGTGGAAAGCGGATCTGGTGGAGGGGTGCCGCCCGACGTATGAGGGCGACGATCCGAAGCAGATAGACCCGAAGACATACGGAGTCCGCCGGAAGAAGGTTGACTTCTCCGCGCTGAGTACCGCCGTGGTTGATCCTTCTTTGGAAGCATCACTGCGCAACGACACCGTGGTGCCGCTCATTGATGCCAAGGCAGCACCGAAGGCCATTCTGAAAGAGTGGGACGCAGCGGCAGCGGAAGCCCCGCGAACGCTTGACAGAAACAGCATATCAAGCGGGTCGTATGGCGTGGGGTCTGGCGATGACTACTCGACGTGGGCGGCTGCTTTTGCAGACGTTGCGAACCTTGCGGGCGCCCTCACGTTTACTCAGTCGAGCGACGTAACGGAGACCGCAGGAACACCGATCACCGAGGACTTTGGGGGCTACAATTTAACGATTACATCTGATACGCCCCCCGCAGGAGACCCAACCGCCGGACACGTGACCAGCATAAACGCCAATGTCAGATGGTACTACGAAAATGGAACTGCCGGAACACACACAGTCACAATAGATGGCATATACCTAAAGACCGTAGCCACAGCGACGTATCCGCTTATTCATATGAACAACGCATCTGGCAACACGCTGGCGCAGGTTCGCAATTGCATGTGCGACCACAACGGCAAGGCAACAAGGTTTTATCAAAACCAGGTTACATCCATCACCCCGCAGATATTCAACTGCGTTGTTTGGGGCAGCACTTCCACCAGCGGGATGATTTACATATTCAACAAGGGCACCGGTGGTACTGACAATGTAATCGAAAACTGCACCATTTACGACAACGGAAGTGCAGAGGGAATAGACGCCGGTAATCGCGACATAATTATCCGCAACTGTGCATGTTTCGGGAATGCGATCGACTTTGCACAGATAGGAAACTCCACAGGCTACAACAATTCCGCCAGTGATGCGACGAATGCGAACGGCAACTGGAGTGCGGGCAGCGGGAACCTTGATAGCCAGACCGCTGCCGATTGCTTCTTGTCGCTCGACGATACCAACGCGAACTTCCTCAAGCCTGACCCTGCTGGCGCGTTGGCCGGAGCAGGAACGCTCACTATCCTTGCCGACAACACGACAGGCATAGAGGGCAACCCGAGGCCCAACGCAGACGGCACTGTCACAATTGGTGCGGGGGAGGTTCTGGGCGGTGGCTATTCGCGTCAAAACCTGTTCGGGCAACGATTCGGACAGCTACACGGACAAGGGGTATAGAACATGCAGGCAAAGAAAAGCACAGATACATGGTTCCCGGTGGTGCTGCTCGATGACACCGACGGGAAGACTGCCGAGACCGGTGTCGCGTTCGGCGACGTGACGTGCAAATACTATCAGGCGTCCAGCGGGGCCACAAGCCTGCAAACCTACTCGGTCACTACAGATGATTGGAAGGAAGCCGGGGAGGGTATGTACTCTCTGCGCATCGGTGCCGGTGAGTTCGCCAATGAGGGGATATACGAGGTGTCCGTCGCTGCCGCCGTCGCCCGTACCTATCGGTTCCCTGTAGAGGTTGCCGACAAGACACACGCCGAGGTCGTGGACGATATCGAGACCATCGACGGTATAGTCGATGACATTCTTGTAGACACCGGGACAACGATACCTGATCAGATATCCGGCCTCAATGACCTCTCTGCGGCTGACGTGAATGCCGAGGTAGATACTGCACTGGCTGACTACGACCCGCCGACCAATACAGAAATGGAAGCCCGCACCTTGGTCGCAGCGTCTTACGCCACGGCAACCGGGCAGAGCGCTCTGGCCGGTGGTCAGTCCACAATTGACGGCAAGATTGACGGCCTCAACAATTTGAGTTCCGCAGATGTCAACGCGGCGTGTGATACCGCACTTGCCGACTATGACGGCCCGACGAATGCGGAGATGGAAGCTCGCACCTTAGTTGCTGCAAACTACTTCGACCCCGCTGCCGATACGGTTGCCCATGTGACGCTTGTCGATACCACTACCACCAATTCGGACATGCGCGGCACCGATAGCGCGGCCACGGCTTCTGCCCTTGCCACGCACGACGGCAAACTCGACACGGTAGATGCCAACGTAGATTCAGTGCTTGAGGACACCGGCACCACCATCCCGGGTGCGCTGTCAACCATTGCCGGGTATCTGGACACCGAAGTCGCGGCGATACTTGAGGATACCGGCACGACCATACCGGGGCTGATTGCGGCACTGGAGAACGTGAGCACGTCGGATATCAGCGGCATCACGATAGATAGCGGGATGGACCTTGCGGCAACGCTGAAGCGCCTTCTCGCTGTGCTGGACGGGGCCACAACGGTCGCCGGGTCTGGCCCGTATGTCCACACTATCAGAGACAAAACCGGCAGCACTGAGACCACGCACAGCATCACAACCGGCGGTGCAAGGACGGTTAGTTAATGGCAACCCACGACGCATATAGCTACGCTGCCATCGGTCGGCACTCCCTGACGGAAGGGGGCGGGGGCGGCTCATACCCCGCCTGCGCTATCGCGTCCGTCACCCCTACGACCCAAATCACCGCAGGGGGCGGGGAGGGCGTTATCGCCGGGGTCAACTTCGCGGCGTCTGGCAACACCGTCACCATTGACGGCAATGCCTGTGATATCGTCTCTGAGTCCACCACGGAGATACGGTTCACGTTCCCTGCCGACGATGCCGGGTCGTACACGCTCCAGGTCACAGAGCCAACGAACGGCACCACAGACACCGCCACGGTAACGTATGCGGACCCCGGCACGCCGATACTCACCAGTGCCGAAGCTGCCATGGTGACGCTGATAGAGGGCATGACAGAGGCCGCAGGGTATCACAACGACTGGGGCACCGCCGACCAGCAGGACCGGGCCAACATGACGTACCCGGCGGCGTTCTGTGAACTGCTCCCGGACGAGGCCAACGAGGACGATCCGGACGGGGCGCACGCGAGTGCGTATCTCAACCGGGCCGAGTTCCGTGTCCGTGTGTGGGTCGAGCAGTCCCTCGCAGAGAACCCCGTCACGGCGGTCAATGCCGAGTACAACAAATGCCTTGACGACCTCAAAAAGGTCTTTGGGACCGGGGCCGGGTCTACACTGTCCGGCACGGTCCAGCACATACAGTACCTCCGCAGCGAGCGCATCAACCAGGAAAGCGGCGACGTGGAGACACCCGGATACATGGACACCTATTGGTCGGTACTGTACCACCAGGATCGCACCTATCCATCTATCAACGCATAGGGGATGATTATGGCAGTCTGTCCGAGAAACAAGACATACCGCATAGGCGGCAAGACCTACCGGGCCGGTGACGAAATGCCTGAGCAGAAGTCAAAGCCCGCAACCAACAAAGCCGAAGCTGCCCCGGAGGCACCGAAGGCGACAACCAAGAAAGGTGGTAAGTGATGGCTTTCCTGTCACAGAACCTCCGGTATCTCGTCGCGGAAGTCGAAGGGACACCCGGAACAATGGAGACGCCAGCGGCGGCTGACTTCGACGTGCGCATCTACAATCCTGAGTTTACGATCACGGTGGATCAGGATGACGAAGCGGCGAAGGACGCGACCGGCGACCATGGGGAATACGAGAGTATCCCTGGCAAGAGCTACGGCACGATCAACTTCAGCGCGAAGCTGAACTGGGCCGGTGCTGTCGGCACCGATCCGGCGTGGTGGAAGTTCGCCGCCGGGTGCGGGGCGAAGCCGAAGGCATACGGTGCAACGGGTGTCGCAATCACCCCCGACCAGGAATACGACACCAAGACGCTGACCATATGGGTGTACGACAAGGAACGCGGCGGGGCCACTCCCGTCACGACGATCTACAAGTTCAGCGGGTGCATGGGCAACATGGTCATTGGTGCCGAAGCAACCGGGTCGCCGTGGGTGGGCCAGTTCTCGTTCACCGGCAAGCTCGAGGACATCGTTGACGGCACAGCCCTCGCGCTGACCGGTCCCGATACCGCACTGCCTGAGAAGTTCCTGAGCAGCACGTACACATGGAACAGCGAGACGCAGTATATCTCATCGTGGTCGTTCGATGTGGGCAACGAGATTGTCCCCATGTACGACCAGAGCGAAGCGACCGGGATCGGATATTACTCGATTGCCAGCCGCCGCCCGCGTTTCATGTGCAACCCGTTGGCGCAGAAGCAGGCGACCGAGGACGTGCTTGACGACCTGTTGTCCGTCAACGCCGGGCCGATCTCGCTGACTTCGGAACACTTCACGCTGAAGGCTGTCGATGCGCAGTTGCTTTCGTCCGGCATCGCCAACCGTGAGGGGTTCGTATCGTGGGATCGGGTGTACAAGTGCCTGCGGAACTTCGACGGGTCTGACGTGATCGATTCCGATCTGACCGCAGAACAGACATGGGAACTGCTCGTCGGTGCCCGTGCGGCGTAGGTAACAACCGGGGCGCCCTGGCGGTGCCCCGACACTATCCCCGCCGCCTGGCGCGGCACATGGAGGGAACATGCGCAGAGAGTTGACCAAGGAAGACCGCGACGCATTGGCTGGGTTGCTGCCGTTCTCAGCAGAGGCCCGCGACGAGTTCACACCCGAGTTTTTCCGTGTGGTGGATGAGGAGTTGCGCCCGGTGTTCCTGCTTCGCCCTTTCACGCAGGCCGAGAAGGACAAGGTTTCAGACGCGATGACAAAGGTACTGTCGCAGCCTGACAAGGTGGACACAGCGACGATCACCGACTTCGCCCGGTGGGCGGTGTCCGGGTGGCGTACCGTGCTGGATGTTGCGACGGGTGAAGAGATCGATTTTGTCGAGGCGAAAGCCCCGGTATCGCATGAGGTGTGTTGTGCGAAGCAGGCCTTCGAGAAACTGCCGCGCGCGACCATCAACGCGATACTGAAGCGTGCGAATCAGATATCCGGCCTTCTCTCTGCGGAGGCGTTGGGTTTAGGGTAATGGCTGCGCTGCACGCTGGCGTGCTGCCGATGTCGTGTAAGGCGTGCCAGTGTGATCCTAGTCTGTGCGAAGAATGGGGTTGCGAAGAACCCACGTACAACGCAGCATGGGTGGATGACGAGACAGATGACGAGTACCATACATGCCCGCTGCGGTTCATCTCTCGGAACGTGTATGGGTGGTATCGGGAGTACAGCTACAACAAGGAACTGCCCGGCACGGCGGTCCCGTTTGGCAGCAGACCGGCAAGGTGGATTGATGCCATGGAAGTCTACAGCTCAGCACTCAACGGATTCATCCGGGAGCGGCAGGAGTCCGCACGCAGCACCGGGGCGGGGCCGTCGAACATGAACGGTGACGACGTGGCACAACTGAAAGCGCATTTCCGAAGGGCACGGCATGGCACGGCAGACAACGATTGAGGTCATTGCCCAATTCATAGACAAGTTGACAGGCCCGGTGAAAAATGCCGAGAAGTCAACCAAGTCCAGCTTTGCCAATATGAGTAAGGGCACCAACGGTCTCACGAAGGCCGTGACGGGGCTGGTGGCTGCGTATGGCGGTATGGTCATCGTGGGCAAGGTCAATGCCCTGATGAAGGAAAGCGTCGAGCTCTACAAACGGCAGGAGAACGCAAACCAGAAGCTCCGCGCTGTCTTACAGTCTACCGGCAACGCTGCCGGGATGACATACGAAGAACTCAAGCGCCTTTCGTTGGGCCTTCAGAGCTTCACCACGTTTGGCGACGAGGCAATAGACGAGGCCAATGCGATCCTTCTGACGTTCACGAAGATAGGCCGGGACGTATTCCCGAAGGCCACCGAGACCGTGCTTGACATGTCGGCGGCACTCGGGCAAGATCTGAAGTCGTCCGCAATCCAGCTTGGCAAGGCGCTCAACGATCCGATCACCGGGGCCGCGGCCCTGCGGCGTGTGGGCGTGTCGCTGACAGAACAGCAGATGGAGCAGATCAAGACGCTCCAGCAGCAGAACAAGCTCTATGAAGCACAAAAGATCATAGTCGATGAACTTGCGGTAGAGTTCGGCGGCATGGCCAGGGCGTTGGCAGAGACCGACGTCGGCAAGCTGGAGCAGATGGAAAACCAGCTTGGGGATATCAAGGAACTGCTCGGTAAAGAGGTTATCCCGTGGCAAGTGAAATGGAATGAGACGATCCTTGAGACCGCACAATACTGGTCTAAGGTGTTCGGTCTCGCGGAGGACGCCCGCACATTCACCGACGTTCGGCAAGATCTGAAGCTCGCCAATCAGATGCTCGACCTTCGGAAGCAGGACGTTGACGAACAGCGCAAAAAAAACGACAACAGCAAAGCATTCTACAAGGCCGAAGAACGCTACTTCGCTGCGCTGAAATACCGCAACAAGATCGAGGCCGAATACAACCAGCTGATCGAGTCCCGCAAGCCAAGCAACCAGCCGGGAGCAAAGGCCGGTGGAGGAAAAACCCCGTCCTCATCCGGTGGCGGTGGCGGTGGCGGTGGTGGGGGTTCGTCCGGTGGCGGCGGTGTCATGCCTGCTGGGTTCCTCACCATGGAACAGGCTAACGGTCAAGTTGACATTGTGACCGACATGGCCAAGCAGATGCAGTCCGTCGAACTCACCATCGCATCCGAGACCGCCAAGAAGAAAGAAGAGCAGCAACGCGCAGAACTCGAGCGCCTAAATGAACGGTACGACGCCGAGGTCGAGATACTGAAAGAGGCGTGGGAGCGAAAGCGGGAAGTTGACGAAGAGGGCAAAGCAGAGCGGGAACGACTCGCACAGGAAGAATACGCCAACATCGAGAGCTTCGCGCAGTCGTTCGGGTCGAATATGGCTCAGATATTCACCGACCTTGTACAGGTGCAGATCAACAGCATCGAGAAGCAGCGCAAGAAAGAGATCGAAGCGGTCAAGGCATCCGGCAAGACCGCGAAGGAAAAGCAGAAGCAGATTGAGGAGATCAACAAGAAGGCCGAGGAAGAACAGCGGCGCATGGCCAACGTAAACAAGGTCATTGCCGTCGGCGAGACGATAATCAGTACCGCCCAAGGCATAGCCAATGCGTTGACGATGAGCCCGCCGCCGCTTGGGATTGCAATGGCTGCTATCGTTGGGGCCATGGGAGCCGCACAGATAGCGTTGATCGCTTCACAGTCGTTCGCCCATGGAGGCGTAGTGCAGGGGCCGGAGGCGGGTGATAATGTGCTGGTGCGTGCCAATGGTGGCGAGATGGTACTCACGCAGGCACAGCAGGCCCGACTCTTGGCAATGGCAGAGGGGCAAGCCGGGAGCAACTCCCCATCTGTCACCAACAGTATTTCAGTCTCGATCACCGGGAACGTAGACGACGAAACCTGGGCAGAGCGTATGCGTGCTCTGGTGAACGAACTGGATGAACTCGCGTATTCACGCGGATAGATGAACTCAACCGAAGGAGGGCATAATGCCCACTCCAGTTAACAGCCACAGCGTCCCAAACTACACAGACCGTGGCGACATCTCACCGAAAGAGGAATGGGACAACCTCGAAACGGTGCTGACCGCTCTTTGCGGGGCAATCAACACTGACAGCAAACTCACGTCCGGTGTCACCACGGCGGGTACGATTCTCGCCGGTGCTGGTGCTGGCACCGCGCAGACCGGATTCACAGCGGTCGAGCACGGGACATCCGTTGACCATCTGACGATCCTGACCGCTGACACCAACTTCGGCGCTATCGCGGGCGGGGCCAGTCTGGCCCTCGGGCTGAAGGCGTATACGTTCCCGGCTGGCAAGATTTTCGTCCAGTCGGCGTATGCCTCTCTCGCATTCGATGAGGATGACGGGAACATCACAAACGATACGCCCGATTGGGGCCTCGGCACGGTCGTCGGTACTGGTGCGGTTGCGGTTCTCGGTGGCACGGCCACCTTCGAGAACATTATGACCGGCCAGACGGCTGCAGACTGCAATGGTACGGTGAACGAAGCGGCGGTTAACACTGCGCTCGCCATCGCCACTGCCGGCAGTCACGACATGTTCCTCAACATCGCCGATGGCTGGGCGGCGTCGGGCGAGGGCAACCTCGCGGTTGCGGGTATCATCGCCGTGCGTTGGTCTGTCATGGGTGCGTAGCAACAAGGGGGGAGCCTCTAGCGATAGGGGCTTCCCCATCTCAACGGGGCACGAATGTACATCTCCGGCACAGGCATAACCCCCTTCACGCAGTTGGTGAAGCCCGACTTCAAGCCGATCACCATCCCTGCGCTTGAGTGGGTCGAGTGCGCCGACGACAACTTCAAAGCCGTCGACCGGGGCGCATCGCAGGACGTGTATCAATCGTCATTCCGGATCTACAAGTCCGAAGCGGATATCAACACGTTCATTGAGGAGATCGAGGCCAACCGGGCGGCAGACAACCACCAAGTGACCCTCGGCAGCTTCAGCAGCACCGAACACATATTCGGCGAGGACGTAGACCACAGCGGCAACATCACCGCGACCGTGCTGGAAATCACCGACCGCAAACAAGAGTCGTGGAAGGGGTACAGCGTCAAGGTCAAGGTGCAAGCCATCTCCCCTAGCTTCACGGGGTCGGCGTCGTTCCCGTCTCTGACATACCTGGAGATAGGGTATGTGGGGGATTCCTCTGTGCCGGTCAACAAGGTCGACAGCTACGACGGCACGTTCTCCTACTCCGACCGTGGAACCGGGGCCGGGACGTTTACGGGCACGTTCGTCTTCGGCGTGACGGACATGCGCAACTGTCGCCGGTATCTGGCAACGCAGCGTGGGGATTCATTCTCGCTCACGGGGATCAACGGGGTAACGTATCCGTTTGGGATACGCCGGTCGAGCGGCTACCCGTACACGGTCAAGTGCGTCGATTGGGAGGATCTTGGGATGCGTGACGTCGGACGCTGGCGCATGAAGCTCGTACTCGCGGAGGTGGCATAGTGGCCGTCATCAACTACGCAATCAAGATTGAGACCGGATACACGGGCGGTGCTGATTCAGACTACGCCATCGACGCGAGCGGCGTGGTGCGCTTCATCACCGGGAGGCCGGGGTATACGGGGTCTCCGACCTACCCGACCGGAGAGGGCACGATAACGGTGCCCACAGCCGACCTTGAGGGCGCGTGGTACGAGGGGTGGATCACCAAGGGGGGCGTGAAAAGCGCGACGCGCATCGGCGAGATACACCCGCTCGGCGGGTATGGGAACCTGTCGTCGTTCTCATTCTCGATTGAGGGCGCGTCTAAGTGGCTGGCCTGGGCAGAGTCGAACGGTGTGTATGTGGCGTCGAAGCCCTGCACGCTGTACGTGGTGATAGACGATGTGTTCTACTATGCGTGGTCTGGGGTCGTGCGGGACACCCCGAAAGATCCGCCGGTCGAGACGTTCCAGTGCGTGGACTCGTTCAAGTCGGCGCATAAGCAGATCCCCCCGACAGAGGTGTCAGAGACCAACTACCCGAACGCGACAGATGACGCACTCGGGCAGAGCGTGCCGGTGTGCATCGGTGATGTGCCGTATGCCGAGGCCCGGAACGTCACTGGGGAGCCGGATTTCTTGACCCTGTTCTCAAAGGACGGCGTTGACTACAAAGCCACGGTGGCGGATCAGTATTTCATTGATAGCGGGTTTTCTAAGGTCGACCTCTATTGCACGCCAGGCTTTGATCCCGATGTGATAGGCGCTGTGGGGAACCAGAACTACCTCGCGGTGGCGGCTGGGAAAGACTCGGATACGGACGCGCTATACAAAGTGTTCTCCGCGACATCGGCGGGAAGCTCGACACTCAACGGTGTCCCGGTGTCCATTATCCGGGTGACGTTCTTTGGTGCGCTGCCGGTATCGCCGACCGCGTTCCTCGACTACGATGTAGATCCGGCAGACGCGACGATCAGCGAAGATGCGTGGTGGTTCCGTATTGCCAGCATGACAACGAAGGTTATCGTAAGCGAGAAGGCCATCGACGGGTACGAGACCAACGGCCCCCGTCCGAAGATCACGCAGTACGACACCGAGAGCGGGAAAGAGACTGATGTATCGTATATCGCCTACTCCAGCGATGACGGGCAGAGCAGTGGGGAGCGTCCTAGCGTGATGCTGGTTTCAAGCAACATCACAAAAGACGGCGACATCACAACCGAGGCGGCTATAACGCCGGTGGTGTATGATGTCTATTATGCCGATCAACCGAATTGTTACGACCGGGACAGGACAACCGAATACGGCACGGGTTCAATTGGGGTCACGTTCGCGGTGCGGATTCCTACAGATGTAGCTTGGGCCGACTTTGATGAGGTATACCTTGCGCTCGACCTGGAGCGGCGGACGGCGTACTCTGTCAATTCGTACATTCAGATCGACATATCGACGCGGAGTGCATGGGGCCAGCTTGTGACCGGCCTCTCACAGACTACGTATTTCCCGGAGCAAAACAACTACTCACTGACGGACCAGTATTACAACTGGATTCCGAATTGGTACTATGAAAACGGCGGGGATGACAACAGCGAAGATTCACGGTGGGCACTGTGGGAGGAAATCGGCGGCACCTACGTCAATAACAAGCAGCACCTACTGCTGAACGAAGACATATTCAATGCGATCAAGGCGGGCGACATCTCGCCCGTGTTGGATGTCATAGTAACGATCCGCCCACAGTCCACATCGTCGGCCACCATTGTCCTTAAAGACGTTGCAATCATTGGCCAGCGGGCCGTAACCGTTACCGACGGCAGCGTATACCCCCGCGTGCGCGGCGAGCTACAGAGCACCAACCAGACGAATACGGTGTATCGGGCGTTCGTGCATCTGCTGGAGGACTACGACGGGATATCGTCGGGAGACATCGACTACGGCAACCTCGCGGCGACCCGCGCCGATTGGCACGTCGGGCGGCAGTTGGTGGACAAGAAATCATCATTTAACTACCTCCGGGAACTGTGCGAACAGGCGTTTGTGGCCATCGTGCCCAAGCGCAACGGGGGGCGTAAGCTCACCGCATGGAGGGAGGATAATGACTTCTCCGGCACGTCGCACGACGAGTCGAGCGTCCTGCGTGGCAGTATCCGCAAGATGGAAAAGACCCCGATCGCCAAGACATACAACGTGTTCAAGCTGAAGTACTGCTGGCACCCCGGTCGCGGTGAGTACATCCGGTCGATGACGGTTGACCGGGTTGACGAATCCGCGTTTCCCTCTGTCGGTGTCGACAGTGACAGTGATGGGATAGACGATTGGAAGACATACGTTGGGGGCGTGAGCGAGTCCAGCTACGCCGACGCGAAGGACTTGTGGGACACGGCGCACGCCTCGTATCTGCGCACCGAGGCAATCAACGAACTGCCCGCTCGGATGTGCAACCTGTCGTGGTTCACCGATTGGGAGACATTCCGGCCCGGCACCGCGTCGCCCTACCTCGGCACCGGGTCGAGTGCATACAAGGCCCTTACGAACTGCGTGCAGTGGTGCACGCGCCAGTGTGACACGGTTGAGTATGCAATCCCGCTGACGGCGGCGAACGTGCTAAAGGAAGTCCTTGCCCCGGTGACGTTCAACGACTCCCATATCACGGACGGGGCGGATCGGTACGGGTGGATCACCAAGATCAAGATCAACCCGTCGAAGGACCAGATTGAGATCGAGGCGTTGCTGCAACCCGATGACATCGAAGGCGGCGGGGTTGATGACGTCGGAGACATTGACGAAAGCGGAAGCAGAACCGATACTATAGATGAGTCGGGCAGCAGAACCGACACATACACCGAGGGAGCGTGACCCATGGCAAACACCAATGCCGACGTACTGAGAGTCGAATCAGCGCTGGCCGATATCGCGGCGACAATCCGTGAGCGGCAGAACGGATACGCGAACGACACGAAAAAGATCGCCCACAAGTACAGCGGCGGCACGGTCGGGTATTGGACGGCTGACGACGAGGATTTGAACCGCACCGGCAAGCTCACGCTCACGAAGACCACGCAACAGCTTGAGCTTGAATACGACAGCACGCACGAACTCGACGTAACGGTCAACGCCTCGGGTGATGCGGCATTTGCACCGACGCGGCACATGGTTGTATCGCCTGGGACGGGCGGTGTCCTGTCGGTCGGTTCGGCCTCCCCGCAGACGTGGAAGACAGCCACATACGAGGGGGTGCTCTCTCTTGGGGCGTCCTCGGCGATTGCCGGTGATGGCACGACAATGGAAATTGCCACGGGCGCATATTACGATGTCACAAGCGACCGATGGGAGACCACGGGCGGCGTGACCTCTGCGCGGGTGACTGTCAGCGAGGGGATCACCGTTTACGCCGACGGCAACGACGGCAGCGGTGCGCCGGGTGATGAGTTGTCATGGCTGGAACTGTACCACGCGAAGGTGACGACAGCGGGGGGTGGCGAGTTCGTCGTCAACGACGGTGGCAATGATGTCGACTTCCGGGTCGAGGGCGACAGCGAGGTAAACCTACTGTTCACCGATGCAGGTAATGACT
>Ga0272441_10009184_pt1 | contig 15366 bp, 13 predicted proteins | sample SSMProp6N_FD_193582 | JGI IMG/M metagenome (GOLD analysis project Ga0272441, IMG submission 193582) | Marine sediment archaeal communities from Little Sippewissett salt marsh, Falmouth, MA, United States - SSM-Prop-6N | ecosystem: Environmental > Aquatic > Marine > Wetlands > Sediment ... | reverse complement strand
TAGCTTTCGTCCCTTACCGTCGGACCCGTTCTGGTGAGACGCCTTCGCCACTGGTGGTCCCTCAAGGATCACAAGATTTCACCCCTACCCCTGAGGTACCTCTCACCTCTCCCGGTCCCAAGCCAAGCAGTATCCCCTGGCAGCCTGATAGTTGAGCTACCAGATTTCCCAAAGGACTTACTTGGCCGGCTACAGACCCTTTAGACCCAATAATAACGGTTACCACTCGGGCCGCCGGTGTTACCGCGGCGGCTGGCACCGGTCTTGCCCGGCCCTTGCTAACAAATGCTTTTTAAGCATCTGGACAGCCAACATTATATGCTGGCACTCGAGATCCCCTTATCACGGTTTCCCGCATTGTAAAGTTTTCGCGCCTGCTGCACCCCGTAGGGCCTGGATTCGTGTCTCAGAATCCATCTCCGGGCTCTTGCTCTCACAACCCGTACCCGTCGTAGGCTAGTAGGTACATTACACCCACTACTACCCTGATAGGCCGCAGACCCATCCTTGGGCGCCGGAGCTTTGAGTCACAATGCATTCCAGCAATTGTGACCTATCCAGCATTATGCCCAGTTTCCCAGGATTATACTGGTCCCAAGGGTAGGTTGTCCACGTGTTACTGAGCAGTCCGCCATGTTCACGAAGAACATTCAACTCGCATGGCTTAGTCGGATCTCGATAGCAGTAACCTCTGGCAGGATCAACCAGAATTATAGCATCGGGAAGTTTTTTGGTTATCGGTCGGAATTGGCCGAGTCGCCAAAGGCAAACGTCAGACGTGATAAAATGTTATCCCGCCTCCATGTTGATGTGCCACGACATGTAGAAGTCAGCTCATCACATATTCAGAGCTTACGTCGACGAAGTCGCGACTTGGGGAAACAAGTCCCCAAGGGCAGTTCTTTAGTTGCCCATCGTATTTAAGCCCTCTGGTTCGGTTCAATTCCTGAATCGACCCAAAAGGGCCCAGTCAGAAAACCGCACCTGACGGCTCGATCCCAAACAAAGAGATCGTATTTAAACCTTCTGATCCAGCTCCCGAATCGACCCAAAGGGCCCAGTCGGAAAACCGCACCTGACGGCTCGATCTCAAACAAAGAGATCGTATTTAAACCTTCTGGTTCGGTCCAACTCCTGAATCGACCCAAAAGGGCCCAGTCAGAAAGCCGTACCAGACGGCTCGATCTCAAACAATGGGATCGTATTTAAACCTTCTGACCCCATTCTAGGACGCATTTCCTACATGAGATCCAGAACGCATAACGCCGCTTGACATTGTTGTTATCGTCGCTCTGCCAAGCATGCAGACTTCCTGAGTACTGATCAGGTACTTAAACGTTGTGGATCGTGGGATAGAAAAACAACCAATCGCCCAACGAGACTTTCGTTGAGTATTAATAGCAATAACCACATTCAGCCGCGCTTAACGCGATAAAAGGAAAAACCAGAGGATTTCTTGGAGGTTTTTGATGAGTTTTACCCTGACTGAAAAGATTTTGCGTGAACACATCGTCGAAGGGTCCTACGAACCAGGAAACGAGATAGGGATACGAATCGACCAGACTCTGACCCAAGACGCAACAGGCACCATGGCGTACCTCCAGTTCGAATCCATGGGCCTCTCCCAGATAGCAACAGAGCTTTCGGTCTCTTATGTGGACCACAACACAATCCAGGTGGGATTTGAGAACGCAGACGATCACCAGTATTTGCAGAGCATCGCAGAAAGATACGGAATCCACTTCTCCAGGCCCGGAAACGGCATCTGTCACCAGGTACACCTTGAACGATTCGGGCAACCTGGCAAGACCCTTCTTGGATCCGATAGCCACACGCCAACCTGCGGCGGCCTGGGAATGATATCAATCGGCGCGGGCGGCCTCGACGTTGCAGTGGCCATGGGTGGCGGAGCCTATTACCTGACCTGTCCGCGCATAATCAAAGTAAACCTGGAAGGCGAACTTTCGCCATGGGTTACGGCCAAAGATGTGATCCTCAAGGTATTGGACACCCTGACCACCAAGGGAAATGTGGGATATGTCTGCGAATACGGTGGAGAAGGCGTATCAGGACTTACCGTCCCTGAAAGGGCCACCATAACCAACATGGGTGCAGAAACCGGCGTGACGACATCTCTCTTTCCCAGCGACAGGCAGACACGAAAGTTCCTTGCAGCCCAGGATCGAGCCGACCAATGGACGCCCCTAAAAGCCGACGACGATGCCGACTACGACCGGATCATCGACATAAACCTTTCAGATCTGGAACCTTTGGCAGCGGCACCTCACAGCCCAGGTAACATCGTCCCGATCAGCAAGCTTGCTGGAATGGCAGTCGATCAGGTAATGATCGGATCTTGCACCAATTCTTCTTATGTCGACCTCATGACAGTAGCCAAGATGCTGAATGGACGACACATCCCCACAGGCGTTGCGCTGGGGATCGCTCCCGGATAAAGACAAGTACTCCAGATGATCGCCGAAAACGGTGCACTCAACAAGATGATCTCCTTTGGTGCCAGAATACTTGATTCAGCATGCGGATTTTGCATCGGAAACAGCATGTCGCCAAAGACCGAATCGGTGTCGGTGCGCACCAGCAACCGCAACTTCAAAGGCAGATCCGGCACGGCCAACGCCAATATCTACTTGACAAGCCCAATCGTCGCTGCTGCAGCCGCAATTCATGGCGAGTTCGTCGACCCAAGAGACCTAGAGATGAAGTTTCCCCAAGTTAGCATGCCCGAACGCTTCGCCATCGACGATAGCATGATTATCGCGCCACTTCCTGAAAAAGAGCGCGCGAAGGTGGCCATATATCGCGGCCCCAACATCGGCGCGCCACCATCCAACGACCCGATGCCCCAGGATCTGAAAGGGCGAATCACAATCAAGGTGGAAGACTATGCCACCACTGATCATATCATGCCAGCAGGATCCCGCCTGAAGTACCGCTCTAACGTTCCCAAGTACTCCCAGTTCGTCTTCGAACCCGTGGATTCCACATTCAGCCAGAGAGCAGAGGCTTACAGGGACAAGGGCATCCACAACATCGTCGTTGCAGGAGTGAGCTACGGCCAGGGATCTTCCAGAGAACACGCGGCCCTTTGCCCCATGTACTTGGGAGTAAAGGCGGTCATCGCAAAGTCGATCGAACGAATTCACGCCGCCAACCTGGTGAACTTTGGGATAGTTCCCTTCACTTTCCTCAACGAATCCGACTACGATTCCCTGAACGGAGACGACGAGATCGAAATCGTAAACTTTCACGACTCGATCGCCAGAGGGTACGACTCGATCAAGGCGCAGGACAATACCGCAAAACGCGAGATTATGCTCAAAACTCAGCTGAGCGAAAGGCAAAGAGAGATCCTCTTAGCAGGTGGACTTTTGCCCCACACAGTCCAGAAGAGGAGAAAATAATTTCAGAAAATGTAGACGGACACGAAACTATATAGGGATGGTTAGTGATAGGCAAAAACGGTGCAGAAATGAGATAAGGGTCGGCCGGTGATAGTTTCACTGGCCGAAATTATTCATTATACTATCCTGAAGGTATTGACGGTTCTTCTGAACAGAATCCCCTCCGACCTCGAAGGGTGCCTGGTAGGTCTGATCTTTGTAAAGCCCTATTTCGTATTTGGTGACAGTCGGCTCGGCCCCCTCTTTTGAGGGCACTTCAATCCCGAAGGACGAAGAAGAAATGCCTGCAGGGAACCCCGCCATCCAGATAGACATGGAGTTGGTGCTTCCACCAGCCTGAACGGGAAGAGCCGATGTGCTCTTTGGGCTGTCGATGTAAGACGACCAATATCTATCGACGTACTGCTCGAAGGGAACCTCATCCGCAAACGACGCCACAGGAGTTCCCCCTGCCAAAAACAGATTCTGAGACGAGGTGTAACCGTCAGCGTGAGCGGTCATACACCCCAGAAAACAAACCAACATGACCAAGTATATGCATTTCACGTTTAATCGCCTCCCCTTTCACAACACAATCGCGATACGACTTTTGTCTGCTAGGCACCAACCTATTTATGCCTTATCGGCCCTTGGAGGGGCCCATGCCAGACTGTTTTGAGATTCTGCACAAAGATCTGGCAGGTAGGATCGGCAGGCTCGTCACACCTCACGGCACGATCGAAACACCAACGATTATGCCAGTGGTAAACCCGCATCTAAGGCTGATCGAACCTGTTGATCTCAAGAAGATGGGCGCAGAGATCCTGATCACCAATAGCTACATCATAAACCAGGATGAAGACCTGAAACGAGAAGCGCTAGAAAGTGGCGTCCACGAACTCTTGGGGTTCGACGGCCCCATCATGACCGACTCTGGCGCGTTCCAGCTATCAGTCTACGGAGACATAAACGTCCAACCTTTGGAGATACTAAAGTTTGAAAGGTCAATCGGGTCTGACATCTGCGTGCCTTTAGACATTCCAACGCCACCAGATGTGTCAAGAGTGCGGACTGAGCAGGAATTGTCCGAAACAAAAAGGCGCCTAGCCGAGGCGCGTGATGATTGGGGTGATTGCAAACAACTTCTTGCAGCACCAGTCCAAGGCTCAACCTATCCCGACTTGAGAGAACAGGCCGCAAGAGAGCTTCGAGAATTAGATTTTGACCTTTATCCCGTGGGCGCGGTAGTTCCATTGATGGAGTCTTACAGGTTCTGCGATCTTGTAGATGTGGTGGCCGCATCCAAGAAGGGGCTTGGACCTGGTGCGCCAGTCCATCTTTTTGGCGCAGGCCATCCCATGATGTTCGCCTTGGCTGCAGCTTTAGGGTGCGATCTCTTTGACTCTGCAGCCTACGCCCTCTACGCAAGACAGGGGCGGTACTTAACCCCCAACGGGACGATGCATCTTGAAAAACTGAAGTATCTTCCCTGTTGCTGCGAAGTCTGCCAGAGCCACACGCCCAAAGAGCTGATGGAAGACAAAAATCGAGTTCAGCTTTTGGCCAAACACAACCTCTACGTCACCTTCGCAGAGATGCGAAAGGTGAAACAGAGCATATGGGAAGGGTCGCTCTGGGAACTTGTAGAGATGCGATGCAGATCCCACCCCAGGATGATCGACGGCCTAAGAGCGCTCGCTCGCCATTCACCTTGGCTTGAACAGCTGGATTCCGCCTCCAAATCGACCTTATTTTATCTAGGCCCTGAGTCCGCGTCAAGGCCAGAGATCATCAATTACGAGTCACGCCTCGAAAGGATCGAGCTTGAAGGGAAAGTCTTGGTGACCGATTTCAATCTTGAAAGAGGGAACGAAGAGTTCGATCACGTGCTCATTTTCAAGCCGCCTTTTGGACCGTATCCAAAGGAACTTGCTGAAACCTACCCATTCAATGCAGAAGTCCCAAGAGAAGCTGACGAGGTCGCAATCCAAAGGGCCCACAAAAACCTGAAGAAACTGATGGAAGCAAACCCCAAGGCAGATTTCGTCGTGAAGCTGAGAAAAAACGTTATTTCGTCTTCTTTGGACGATACGGAGGAAAGACAAGGATGACACGCCACTTTGAGGTCATCAAAAGGTATGGGCCTGCAAGGCTCGGCAAGCTCGTTTTCGATGAGACACTAAATACCCCGTGCTTGATCCCAAAAGAAAGAATCGTCTCTGCAGGACCGCTCTGGGGATTTTCGTCTTTAGAAGAGGCCCTGGAAAATGCAGATGATCTTTCTGAAACTGAGAAGCTCTTCATAGGGCCTCACGTCTCAACTTCTTTGCATGCAGAGCCACCCGTCACGATGCCCTGGCACCCAAGAGAAGGATCATCAGGAGAGAAAACACCAAGATATGGGCCGATCGGTGCGGTGATTCATCCCCTATCCGAAGAGAAGCTGCCCGAAGCGGACGTGTACGTTCTGGCGGCGGCAGGATCGCTCCAAAATCCAAGGGAACTGGTCAGGGTGATCCTACAAGTCAAGAACGAGATTCCGCCTGACTCTGCGTTGTACGTGCCGGCACTCGCGACGCCATCAAACCTGGCCCTCCTGGTCTACATGGGCGTGGACCTTTTCGATTCCACGAAAGTCTTGGTTGACGGACTCATGGGAAGGTACCACACTCGCGATGGAGTATTTAGCCCGGGAGATCTAAGCGAGCTTCCTTGCCTTTGTCCCCATTGCCAGGCATTGGAGGCAGATGGCGCATTCGAACCCCAGCTTCAGGCCCAGAGTCGACTTTACCCTTTGCATCAGTTCCAACATCAGCAACAACACCAACCTTTGCCCGAACAACAATCCCCGCACAGATCTCGGCTTCAACTCCAGCACGTGAGAGATCACAATCTCCTGAAGCTGGAAGAAGAGATCCGGTTCGTGAGGGGTGCCATAAAAAGAGGAGACCTTCGCGAGTACGTAGAGCGAGAGGTCAGAGTGACTCCAGAGCAGACTACAGCGTTCAGACTTTTGGACCAGGAACACAGATACATCGAGCGGCAAACTCCCATTTTGAGACAGGCGGTCATGTACTCCAACACGGCAGAGTCTCTTCAGCGAGTCGAAGTCACTCGTTTCGCCCAGAGGGTGCTGGATCGGTACCGCGCCCCTGAAAGCGACATTCTCCTACTGCTACCTTGTTCTGCGCGCAAACCTTACTCCAAGTCTAGGTCACACCAGCTCTTCGCGATGGCTCTAAGCGGAAACAGAAGACGTGTCCACGAGCTCATACTCACATCACCCCTAGCACTGGTCCCAAGGGAACTAGAAGACGTCTATCCAGCAGCCCATTACGACGTTCCGGTGACCGGTCGGTGGGACCTTGAGGAGCGCGACTGGATCACGAGATGTCTTGAAGCGTATCTGGAGAAGAATCGGTACGCAAGGATAGTGGCGCATCTGGACGGCGAGCTAAAAGAGATGGTGGTACAAGCCGGGATCGATGCGATATACACGAATGGCGGGACAAATAGCGAGGGGCTAAAGGATCTTGCCAAGACTACAACCGAGTTGGTTCGAGATCTCGATGCCAGACGTATCCCCGATCAGAGGATTCTCAGGTTCAGGGCGATGGCAGACTACTACTTCGGCGCGGGCGCAAGCGAGCTTCTTTTGGCAGGCGAGGTCAAGGTCAAAGGGCGCGAGCTTCAGGCCGAAAAGACTCTGGCCTCGTTCACGCCAAACGGCACCCTCGCGCTCACGATCGAGGGAGGAAGAAGGCTTGAGCCACTCGGCGCATACCAGGTCCACATAAGCGACTTCGTCCCGAAAGGAGACGTCCTCGCGCCCGGCGTGACCCGAGCCGACGAAAAGATCAGGCCAGGGGATGAAGTTTTAGTCAAGGGCGAGCGCGTCTTCGGTGTGGGCCGCGCCAGGATGAGCGGTTGGGAGATGGAAAAGGCCACAAGAGGCGTTGCGGTGGAGCTGAGGCGAGTAGAGAAGATCTAAGCCAAAATTACAAGCCCTAAAATATCTGCTAAACAAAAACAGTAAGGGAAGTGACAAATGTCGAACTCATGAGGATTTCGATTAACTTCCGACCGGCTGGCCTCCTTTAAACACTCTTTAAATAGGGAGGATGCCAAATTTGCAATTTTGGGGGGTTTTTCGAAATCCTCTCATGAGAGTTCGATATTTTGGCCTATTCGTATCGTTAAACATGATTCTGGCGAGAACCAGTTAGTCTCACCTAATTGGTTCTCGACTATAGTTGTTACCGGCATCCTCCGGGCGACATTGCCCCAAAGCCCATGACTGCGTTGAGGATGCTTTCGGTCAGAAATACCGCGCCCCTAAAACCGGCATATGGTGCATCGTCATAGATGCTGACCTGATCGAAGACGGGGTAATTGAACCTCACGAGAGGCACCCTCAGCTCCTCGGCAAGATCTCGCTCGAAGCTGGACCCAAAGATGATCATCGTGTTCGAATCTCTGACGTCCCGCTCGAAGCTGTGCTGATCTCTTTCAAATGAGGATAGGACCTCTACCTCGAACCCAAGCTCTCCGCTCAAAAACTCTGCCATGGAACCTGCGCGGAAATCACCAATTATCGAGACAGGAGTTCCGCAGATCTCGTGCAGATAGAGGTAGACTTTTTTGAAAGGATCGATCATCTCCTCAACCCTAGAGTTCCATCCCATGCCCAGAAATTCAGAGACGGATTCGACGAACTTTTCGGTGCCCTCTATCCCGTAAGGGTAATCTAACTCGATATAGGGAATGCCAAAATCCTTTTTCATCAGTTTTGCAAAATCTCTGCCCTGACCAAGAACCACGTTGAGCTCTGCTGCAGGAGCCCTCTCAAACTCTTTGAAACTGCAGTTCGAGACAACGCAATTGACCTCGATTCCAGCCCCCTTCATCAACCTTTTGATCTCTTTTACGTCCGCCTCGACCTTGAAATCATCTGGACAAAAGCCGATCAGGTTGACCGAGCCGTCAGTCGTATCGCATTCGTTCATCAATGGAGCCAATCTTAAGAGGGCTTCTTCGTATCCGGATCTCATGGAGCCGCTAAAACCCGCAGCTTCCATCCAGACAACGTCCTTTTTCAAAGAGAGACCGTCTATAATTCCCCCGACGTCGTCCCCAATTATCGAGGGCACATTCCCTGCGATGACCAAGAGAAGGGGCGCGTTGTAAAGCTTATCAGCGCGCTCCAGCGCCCTTCGGAGTGATTCTTCGCCACCAAAGATTATCTCGCGTTCGTGCATCACTGTGCAGGCCTGTCTGACGTCGGCCTGATTCGAGATGGTTCTGAACATCCCCGCCCCCCAATTACATCCGATAGGGGCATGATTGAGCACCACAGCATCCTTGATCCCAGAAAAAGCTCGATAAGCGCCGAAAAATTTGTCACCACCCATTTTAATCGCTCCAACACGACTCTAATACCGCTCCAATATCAGTTTTGTCAACGGTTCAGTCAACCATTCAGCCAACTTGTCATCCCAGATTTAGCACCATATATCCGACCACATCTTTCTCGAAGATGAGCACATGGGATCTTTGATCATCGGATAATAACCCTCTTCGTAATCGAACCTGGAAGCTATGAGCTTTCGATGCGGACTCGGACTCGGATTCGAAGCTTCCTTTTGCAGCTTCCAGGCAAGATATTTTCCGAACTCGATGGTGCCCCTAAACCCAGTCTGATGGATCAAATTGCTCGCCGTCGCGATATTCACCGCTCCGACATCACCTATATTCTGAGAAGGCAACCCGCTTTGATCGGTGAGCAAGTAATCCACATCCTTTGCAATTTTGGCTATCTTCTCAGAAGAGGGATCCACGAGGATTTCGACGTTCTGGTCCAGCTTTTCGGCCACATATCCCAAGTTTCCGACCATCATCTCGATGGTCTCTTGAGATATTTTCATGCCCCTCATAGGCTGAGAATCAATGCAGATGCACTTCAAAGGCATCTGGAGGTCTTGGGCATAGACGCCCAAGAGGTTGGGGTTGAATATGAAGCTCTGAGTGGAAATTGCAAAACTGTGATTCTGGAAGAATCGGTGACTTTCGCTCAGCTCTTCAAGAGCCCGTTTTCTCTCGCGCTCGATTGCACCTTTGGCTTCGCCTTCCAGGCCGAGCTTCGACGCCACTTCGATGAAGAACTTTCCGACGTTATCGAAGCCGACGTAGAAATACCACTTCTTCACGTAATCGGTCCCGAACCTCTCTTTCATCCTATCGGCCCATCTAGTGTTCCTGGTCACAACGATGTTGAGAGACGCTGCAGGAGCGCGTTTGATCGCGTCGACGGTCGCCGTGGGGATCGTCGTGTTCAGCTCGATCCCAATCGTTCCTAAGACGCGCCTCATCTCTTCGACGTCGTTCCAGAATCGGCGCGTATACCTTCCGAAAGCCTCCAAGTTCACGGAATTTTCGATTACGTCTTGCTCTTCCATCAGCTGATCTGCCAAAGAAAACATCATCTCCTCGTGGCCACAGCCCCGAAGTTCTTGAGCTGTAGGAAGTGGTGAAGAGCATTTCATCGATTTTGCGGCATTCTTGAGTGAGACCTCGACCGAATCGTCGTTCCTGTGGGAAAATCCTTCTGAAGGCGCATATAAGATGTCGCAGGCGATCTTTGACCTGAGGCTCTCGATCACGCTGAGAATATCATCGCCGATCAGGCCCGAGACGCATGTTGGCAAAACCACGATCAAGGCGGGATTATATCGCTGGTAAACGTCGATTATCCCTGCTCTGAGCTTGTCTTCACCGCCTTGGATCACGTCAGTTTCGTTCATATCTGTGCAGGCCAGATCGTGAATGGGCGAAAAGAGCCTGCGTGGAGACAGGCGATGGTGAAAGGCGCACCCAGAGGGTCCATGTACAAGCGGAACTGCGCCCTCGATCTCCGAAACCACATAAACCGAACCTGAGAGCTTGCAGTTGATCCCATAGAAGTGGTTCTGGCGCGCCATGATTTCGTATATCCCGTTGAAGGCGCGCTCCCGAAAGGCGCTTTGAAGCAGAGATGATCCTTTCCTTGAGGTATATTGTGGCACCTTGTCCATGGTCCTACCACCGATTCTTCTGTACTGAATCATGTTCTCCGATTTTCAAGTCGTCCCCATTATCCTCTGCTTATATAGCGTTTAACTCTGTATAATTTATAGTCAAGAACTGGCTAGATGAGACGACTTGGTTCTCGCACGTTGGCTGAACTCATCCATAAGGCCAACTGAAACAACAGAATATTGAGCATGTTCGCACCAGGCAGGCACTGCGACCCGTCCCACCCACTATTCTGGCCTTCGTTCCTCGGTTCGATTTCGATGTTGAGTGCTTCATCAACAGCATCAGCAGCATCAACTTATTATCTGGCGTGGCGATTGTAGACTTAGGAGCGGACGAGGAGATGGCACGAGGGAGACGAAAGAAGAAGGAAAACGGCAACGGTGCGAACCTGGGGTTTGAGGCGAAGCTTTGGGCTGCGGCAGATAAGTTGCGAGGCCACATGGATGCTGCCGAGTACAAGCACGTGGTTTTGGGGCTCATATTCCTAAAATACATCTCAGATGCATTCCAAGAACATCATGATAAACTGAAGGACGAGGATTATGCAGACCCAGAAGACCGAGACGAGTACACCGCAGAAAACGTCTTTTGGGTACCCAAAACGGCGCGGTGGACCGAGCTTCAGGCAAAAGCCAAGACCCCAGAGATCGGTAACCTCATAGACGCCGCCATGGACGCCATCGAAAAAGAGAATTCATCGCTCAGGGGCGTCTTATCTAAAGACTACGGGAGGGCCTCTTTAGACAAACAGAGGCTGGGCGAGCTAGTCGACCTGGTGGGAACGATCGGTCTGGGCGACAAAGAGAGCAAGTCCAAAGATATCCTGGGCCGGGTTTACGAGTACTTCCTGGGTAGGTTTGCGGCCGCTGAAGGCAAAAGGGGCGGCGAGTTTTATACGCCTCGATCGGTCGTCAAGCTGCTGGTGGAGATGATCGAGCCCTACCGTGGGAGAGTGTACGATCCTTGTAACGGCTCTGGCGGGATGTTTGTCCAGTCCGAGAAGTTCGTCGAGGCTCATGGAGGGCGGTTGAGCGATCTATCCATTTATGGCCAGGAGTCCAACTTCACCACCTGGAAGCTTTGCAAGATGAACCTGGCCATCAGGGGGATGAACGGCAACATCGGACCGCACCAGGCAGACACGTTCCATAACGACCTTCACCGTGACTTGAAAGCAGATTTCATATTGGCAAACCCTCAGTTCAACGACAGTGATTAGGGCGGCGAGAGGTTGCGAGAAGACGTTCGCTGGAAGTTTGGGCCGCCACCGAAGGGCAACGCAAACTTCGCCTGGGTTCAGCACATGATTCACCATCTGGCACCTCATGGCATCGCAGGTTTCGTATTGGCCAACGGTTCGATGTCCTCGAATCAGTCGGGCGAGGGTGAGATTCGAAGGAGGATCATAGAAGGCGACCTCGTGGACTGCATGGTAGCGCTTCCAGGCCAGCTATTTTACACCACCCAGATTCCTGCCTGCCTATGGTTCCTCGCGCGGGACAAGGGGAACGGAAAGTTTCGGGACCGGCGCGGTGAAGTGCTTTTCATAGACGCTCGAAAGATGGGCGCCTTGGTGGATCGAGTTCATAGAGAGCTGACCGATGACGAGACCGCTCGTATTGCCCAGACTTACCACGCCTGGCGCGGCGAGGTGGGCGCAGGTGAATACGAAGACGTCCCCGGCTTTTGCAAGAGCGCGAAAACAGAGGAGATCGCAAAACAGGGCCACGTTCTCACCCCCGGCCGCTACGTTGGCGCCGAAGAGGTCGAAGACGACGGCGAGCCTTTCGAAGAGAAGATGGCGCGCCTGACAAAAGAGCTTGCGTCCGAGTTCGCCGAAGGCACAAGGCTGGAGGGCGAGATCAGGGAGAACTTGAGGGGGCTTGGGTATGGGATCTGAAAACTTTGGCGAATCAGCATAAGATTGATACATATTAGTCGTCATACGATGAGTCCAATGGATCGCTTTGCCGAGCTGAGGGAGACGATACTGCCACCGCTTCGGCCTTACGTAAAGAAGATTGCCGTCTTTGGCTCTTTTGCCAGAGGTGAAGAGACTCCCAAAAGCGACATCGATATCCTCGTGGATCTAAAATCGCCAGGCCAGCGACCTCATCTGGGTCTGAAGTGGTTTGGTCTAGAGCAAGATCTGAGCCGCATTTTGGGCCGCAGGGTGGAGATTGTAAGCGAGAGCGCCCTTAGTCCCTACGTTCGGCCGTATGCAGAAAAGGATATGGTGCTCCTCTATGAAGAAACAGGATGATGCAGTCTATCTTCATCACATTCTGGTTGCAATAGAAAGGATAGAGATGTACTCGGAAGGTGTGTCATTTCAGGAGTTCCAGCAAAGAGACATCCTCCAGAATGGTGTGGTCAGGCAGCTAGAGATCGTCGGAGAAGTAGCTCACCACCAATTTGAAGGTGCTTGAGTATGTCGGGTAAGTGGGTCACCAAAAAGATAGGTGCATTGGGTCGTGTCGTGACTGGTAAGACACCGTCCACATCCGACCTTGCCAACTTCAATGGTCTATATCCATTCATCGTGATTCCAGATCTTGCCGGGCGAGTGGTGATCGATCACACCCGGCGAACGCTGTCTCAGAAGGGTGCTGACATTATGAAGTCATGCCTGCTTCCACCGGGTGCCGTGGTTATGTCCTGCATCGCGACGGTCGGAAAGTGCGGTGTTACTGCCAGACCCAGCTTCACAAATCAGCAGATCAACAGCGTCATCCCGAATGACGACACAGACTCCTTATTCCTCTATTATGTCTTCACGCAACTTGGCCGCGAACTGGAATCTGCTGGTGGTGGCGGATCGGTGTATACGAACGTCTCCAAGAGTCGATTCTCTGACATTGAGGTATCGCTTCCCGATGACATTTCTGAACAACGTGCCATCGCCCGCATCTTGGGCGCCCTGGACGACAAGATCGAGCTGAACCGGCGCATGAACCAGACCTTGGAGGAGATGGCCCGGGCGATCTTCAAGTCCTGGTTCGTGGACTTCGACCCGGTCCGCGCCAAGATGGAAGGGCGCGCGTCCACCGGGATGGACACGGAGACCGCCGCGCTCTTTCCGGACGGGTTCGAGGAATCCGAGCTGGGGATGGTGCCGAGAGGGTGGGAAGTAGGGTGTGTGTCTGACATGGGTGAGATAATCTGCGGGAAGACCCCTCCAACGAAAGATCCCGAAAATTACGGGTCAGAAGTGCCATTTGTCACCATACCTGATATGCATAACAAAGTATATGCTACAAAAACGGGTAAATGCTTATCAACTAAAGGAGCGGAACTACAACATAAAAAATATCTGTCACCTAATTCTATTTGTGTCAGTTGCATTGCCACGCCAGGTTTAGTTGTTCTTACCAGCGAGCGTTCACAAACAAATCAGCAAATTAACAGCGTTGTTCCGAAAGAAGACCTCTGTCCTTACTACTGTTTCTGGGCACTTCGTGCCCTTGCTGAAGATATTCGCTTATCTGGAAGCGGAGGCTCTGTGTTCGGCAATCTGAGCAAAGGTCGTTTCTCCGAGCTTCAAGTGCTCTTGCCCCCAACAGTGATTATCAGGTGTTTTCACAAAACAGTCGAATCATTATTTGACAAAATTCTCTTAAACGAGTGTCAGTCTCGCACCCTCGCCGCCCTTCGGGACGCGCTGCTGCCAAAGCTCATCTCGGGCGAGATCCAGGTGGGAGGCGCCGAAGGAGTGGCGGCGCCGAGCGCGTAAAATCAGGACGACGCCTTCTGGTGCGCTAGTGGAGGCGAATAATTTTAACGCTCGATTGTCGATATGCACAAAGAACCGTCGGAGAAGATGAACATGGAGCCATACACCCCTGACCGGTTGCCCCTTGATTCCATCGAGTGGGAGATGCACGTTTCCCTCGTAGGCAAAGCGAACGCAGCCCTTGCCAGATACGACGGAATCCTCTTGAGCATCATCAACCCCCAGATCCTGCTCTCGCCGTTGACAACCCAAGAAGCGGTGTTATCGTCACGAATCGAAGGCACCCAGGCATCTTTGGAAGACGTCTTGCAGTACGAGGCCGATGTAGGGGAACGGTCCAAGCTTGAAGAACGAGATATTACTCCAGCCATCGGTGACATTCACGAGATTATCAACTACCGAAAGGCGATCGATGCCGCGGTAGAAGAGCTGAAGAGACGACCCCTCTGCACTAACATGATCCGAGATCTTCATCGCATTCTTCTGGCGGGCGTCAGGGGCAGAAACAAAAATCCAGGTGAGATTCGAAACAGTCAGAATTGGATCGCCCCGCGCGGCACTCCAATCAAACGAGCAACCTTCGTCCCCCCCGACCCATGGGAGGTGATGGATGCCCTTTCCAATTGGGAGCGATATTTGCACAGCAAAGAGGAGGTCTATATCGATCGTATCGTCCAGCTTGCGGTTCTCAAGGCCCAGTTTGAACTGATCCATCCTTTCTCGGACGGAAATGGCCGCATCGGACGGATGCTCGTCCCTCTGATTCTCTACAGCAAAGGTGTTCTCTCCAGCCCCACATTCTACATCAGCTCCTACCTTGAGCGAAACCGGGATATTTATTACGAGCGCTTGCTTGCGATCTCCCAAGAAGAGGACTGGAACGGCTGGATCGCCTTCTTCCTCCAAGCTGTCATGGAACAAGCGGACGAAAACAGCCGAAAGGCAAAGACTGTCGTTGAGTTGTACAACAGGATGAAACAGCAGGTGCCCGAAATCACTCACTCCCAGTACTCGATTCAGGCCATCGACACGATATTCTCTCGCCCGATCTTCAACCTCACTTTTCGCAGTAAGGCTATGCCAAATCCATCATTTTTCCACTTGTGATAATGGGTGAAAATTGAGACGAGGGTCCTCTTATTGGCAATAATAATTTAA
>Ga0272441_10009183_pt1 | contig 15369 bp, 6 predicted proteins | sample SSMProp6N_FD_193582 | JGI IMG/M metagenome (GOLD analysis project Ga0272441, IMG submission 193582) | Marine sediment archaeal communities from Little Sippewissett salt marsh, Falmouth, MA, United States - SSM-Prop-6N | ecosystem: Environmental > Aquatic > Marine > Wetlands > Sediment ... | reverse complement strand
AGTTCAAGGATGTGCCGCTGCACGACAAGAACGGCGCACCGTTCAAGTACCTCGAAGCGGCGCCTATCCCCGAAGGACTGCACGACATCGATCTGAAGACCGGCGGACGTATCCAGATGCCCGAGCAAATCACCACACCGGAGACAAGGGACCGGTACTACGTCGGCTCACTGATCGAAGAGGCGATTACGTCGAGTCAGCTCGAGGGAGCGTCAACGACGCGACAAGTGGCCAAGGAAATGATCCGCGCCGGCCGGCCTCCCCGCGACCGAAGCGAACAGATGATCCTAAACAACTTCGTAACCATGCGACAGATCGGTACGCTGAGGGACGAGCCCCTGACCAGGGATCTCGTCTTCGAGATCCACCGTGCCGTCACCGAAGAGACGCTCAAAGACCCCTCCGCGGCCGGACGTTTCCGCAGACCCGATGAAGAGACATTTGTTGGCGATGACAGCGACCAGGTATTTCATGTGCCGCCCCCGGCCGATCAACTCGGGGCGCGAATGGGCGCCATGTGCGACTTCGCCAACGGCAAGACCCCGCGCGGCTTTGTCCATCCCGTCGTCCGTTCAATCATCTTGCATTTCTGGCTCGCCTACGACCACCCCTTTATCGATGGCAACGGGAGAACCGCGCGGGCGTTGTTCTACTGGTCGATGCTGCATCACGGTTATTGGCTGTTCGAGTTCGTCTCGATTTCGCAGATCCTTCTCAAGGCGCCGGCCAAATACGGCCGTGCTTTTCTGTATACGGAGACGGACGAGAACGACCTGACGTATTTCATTATGCATCAGCTTGACACGATTCAGCGGGCGATCCAGGGACTCCATGAATACATCAAGCGCAAGACAAGGCAGTTGCAGGCTGCCGAACACGAGCTGCGGGGGAGCGCGGGGCTCAACCACCGGCAACGCGCGCTCATCAGCCACGCGCTGCGGCACCCGCACCACCGGTACACGATCCACGCGCACCAAATGAGCCACGCTGTTGTCTACCAGACGGGCCGGACCGATTTGCTCGACTTGCGCGACCGCGGTCTGTTCGACGCTCGGAAGATCGGAAGGACATGGTACTTCACCCCTGTGGATACACTTGAAGAGAAGCTGGCGCGATTGCAGTAGTCCCTCGTAGAGCCATGGGGGCCGACGCTCTCCCAATCCGTCAAGGCCCGAAGATATCGTTCGGGTCGTGTATCACCTTCTCGAAGGTGTACCCGTCGATCTTCTTGACGTCGCCCTTCTGGAGGTCGACGATCTTGCTGTCCTTGAATTGGAACCGCAAGGTCAGCGGGAACGCGGGTTTCAGCGGCGCGAGGGACGGCGCCTTTTGAACGGCCCGCTTTGCCCTGTCCCGGATCAGGGCGCGCGCCCGCTTCGGCGCCGGCATCAACGCCCCTTCCCGGGAGAGGCCCGTCTTCACCTGGACCGTGACAATGCCGTCACCGAGCCAGTCGACCGCTTCGGCGCAGGTCTTGTCGTCGCCGGTAACCATGACGACGGGGATATCGTACTTGCCAAGCCAAATGCCGCTCTGCGCAATCTCGCCGGCGAGCCGTCCGTCGATCCAGAAGTTGTTCCAGGCGACCGAGCTCTGGGTATGGCACAGGACCGCGTTGGGCGTGTGGCTCATGGCGTGGTACCCGAGCAGAAAGGCACAATCGAATTCCTGCGCCATCAGGGCGTCGCGCGGGGCGGTCTGCCCCATCAGCATCTCGGCGCGCTCATCGAGATCCTCGGGGAAGAAGCTCTTGGCGCCGTTGTGTCCGTCCAGTACGACCACGCGGGTCGCGCCGGCATCGAACGCACCGGCCACGGCCGCATTGACCTCACCCATCAGCAAGTGACGCGCCTCCATGTTTGCCGGTGTGCCGTACTCGCGGGTTTGGTCCCACCGGAAGACCCCGCACACGCCTTCCAGATCCGTACTGATGAATACCTTCATTGGCGTTTCCCTTTCGTGCCTATTGTTCCGGGGCCTGTTGCGGCGGCGTTGGCGCCTGGGGTTGATCCGTCTGAACCGGCCGTGTGCGGCCGGCACCCAATTCGCTCAACCGCCGGATCAGTCCCTGTTCGCCTTTCCACCGGCCTGCCCAGGGGCGCCGGGGCTCGTGGGTGGGCAGCTGCGATGGCGGCTTCACCCGGTACTTCTTGCACAGCGCCAGAAAATCCTGTTTGCGGACCTTATAGAGGCCCAAGTCGTCGGACGTGACCTCTTCATAGGCGAGATCGATGAGGTGGGCGGCATTGCCTCTGCGTTGCGCGGCATCTTCACCTGCAAGTACGTTTACGACGTATTCGCCTTCCAAGCCATACACGGTCGTGTAGATACGTTGGAGCGAGGGGGCCACGTAGACCTCCTTCATCGAGATGGCTTCATAGCCCCGCGGGAGCGCCAAGTCGCTGGCTAAGGCGAACACGATATCCTCGTAACCTGTGTTGGCCCCGACGAAGCGCGCTACGGTCATGGCCCGCTCATTCGTGCCCTCGGCCGTGAACTGCGGCGCAATCCGCGGGCGTTCGTGGTACACGTAGCTCGCGGCAAGCAGCGCCATCGCCAAGGGCACAAACGACCACCTCGGCACGCCATGCTCCGCGCCCCGGCCCACAAGCGCGCGCAACCTCGCCAGTGACACCACGGACACGCCGGCATTGAAACACGAAAGCACGAGCACGGGAACCAGGACAAAAGGGACCGCGGCGAGCGGCACCGCAAACTTCAAGGCCGAGAAGTAGTGAAGCGGAAAGGCCGAATGCACGGCCAGGAGTGTCGAATGCATGAAACATGGCGCGAGCAGCACAAAGATCAAGGCAAGCGCGCGCGCGGATCGTTCATTCGTTTCTTTTCGAAGGAGCCGGCGCAGAAACGCATAGGCCAACGCCAACACAAAGCATCCCGACGCCCCCCACAACAGGGCTACGCCCGTCTTCCCGAAGCCCTGAAGCATTTGCCTCCGCCAGAAAGAGAGCACGGGGAGGAACATTCCGTGGGATGAGGCGTCCGTCCAGGTTCGGAACTTGTAGACGATATCCTCGAACCCGATGAGGAAGTAGAGCTGCATCAGGAACAAGACCATGCCCGCGACCATCGGGAACCAGAAGGCCGCACTGTTCTTCACCCAGGAGAGCGCCCCTTTCCCCATCTGGCCGCGCATCAGACGCGCCACATAGGCACACAATGCGAGACAGCCAAACAGGTACTCCGTAAGAATGCCGGCGAAGGCGGTGAGCCCCTGGAGGCATGCGATAAGCACGCGCCAGCGCTTGTCCGTGACGCTGTCGCGCAACACCTCAAGGAAGACGTACAGCACGAACAGGGGCAGGACCGCCGTGTCGGGCAGGTAGTGCATCTGGTGCTCGAAAAGGGGCGGGGGTAGCAAGAGGTACATGAACAGCGGGATCAGCGAGAAGACAAACGCGTCCGTAAGGCTGCACTGAATCTGCCTGAGGAATACGAAGACCGTCAACGCCAGGAGGAGCGCCACCAGGAACTGATCCGCAAGGCTGCACGCCATCAGCATGGCCAAGGAAGGCTCACGGCCCAGGAGCCTGCCCACCGCGTAGATCGGCACGATCAGCCCGGGAGGATACGACTTGTAGACTTGCATGTGGGCCAACGTGGGAAACTCGACGGATCGCGGCCTCATGTACATGCCTGCGCCCACGTTCAGCATGCCTTCGCGATACCATTGCTTGGCCGCAATGAGGGGGTTGGTGATGTAGGGCGTTCGACTCGCGCTCAGCTTGCCGAACCAAGGCCGCCTCAGGTGGATGCTATACGCGAAGATGCCGCCCGCGACCGCGAGAAGAAGGAGCAGACAGAGCAGTGTGTGAAGTGCGTTTCGTTTCAACGAGGTTTCCCGGGAGTTGAGCTCGGTAGAGGACCTCACGCCACCGCCGCTCGCGTCGCGCTACGCCTGTATGCCGCAGCGCAGGGGCGAACGACGCCTGCATGGAGGCTACCAAAGCAGGCTGAAGGATCGCAACCGCCGCGCGAGGCCGCATCCCGTGTCATGCACGCGCAGCAGGGAGAGGACTTGATTCTATCTGTCGGTGGGGCGAGCGTCCTGCCGAGCCGTCTTGGGTTTCTTCTGCGCTCGCAATGACGGAATCACGTGGTCTTCACGCCAGTCCGCTAAATGGTTACAAAACCATAAAACTACAGTCTAGTGAAACCGGAGCGCGTACACGTCGGCATCCCTGAGCACAAAACGCAGGCGGACAGCTTGGCTGGCCAAAGCGCTCACATCGGACCCCGACTTCCACGCGACGGTCTGTTCGATGGTGTCGCCGTAGATCTCCGGGCAGTCGTTCAGGCTGAATCCCTCGACGGGCGTTCCTTGAGCGTCCTGGATTTCCACGCGCACGCTGCCCGCGGCCGATGTGGCGTAGTTGATGACCAGCTTCGCTCCGCTGAACCGGATCGGCTTCGTGGTGAACTCGCCGCCATGCGCCGAGGCGTGCATCGAGACAAACCCGTCAATGCGCAACGTATACCGCCGCATGCAGTTCACGTCGTCGCGCCATGCGCCTTCGCTCACATATATCGACAGCTCGTTGGGCATGTCGAGGCGCTCGACGCCGGGCAGACGGTACCCGGATGCGTCGCAGCGGGTCTCGACAAGGCCCCAGTTCTGGTACATGTTGCCGTACATCCAGTTGCCGTTCTGCTGGAGTCCCGGCCGGAGGAACGCTTCTCCCCAGCGGTGAAACGTTACCCCGTCCCGGCTCGTCATGAACAGGCCGTCCGTCAGATCGGTTCCGCCGCGCGGGATGGCCTTCAATACGCGTGCGCGTAGATCCGTTGGGTCCAGGTTTTTGGCATGTTCGGTCAACGGGCGCTCCACGTAGCGCGTGGGAAAGCCCAGAAGGATATGGGGCGCGCGGTAGTAGGGAATGACCTGGTTCGTGTAGAGCTGCTCAATGGCCGCGCCGGGATACGTGAGCGGGACCGGCGGGGTCCACTTCGCCAAATCGGGCGAGGTGGTCATGGCGATCGAGCGAATCCGTTTCCCGTCCACGTTGGTGAACGTGCGGAAATAGGCGGCGTATCGCCCGCGTGCTGCATCCCAGAACCCCACGTTCTGTGAGTCAAACGCGCCCTTGGTGATCACCGGCTTCTCGGCAATCAGCGACCAATGAATGGCGTCGCTCGACTTGAACACATACAGGCCGTCGCCCAGGCCCCCCAGGGCCTTGTACTTCGCGTCCGGCGCGCACTCCGGATTGGTGTCTATGAAGGGCGTGAAGTTGTGGCAACCGACGCCGTCCCAGATGATGTTGTTCTTCGCGGAACCGTCAAACGCGATCAGGCCTAGGTCCGGTTTGACCCAGTCGACCCCATCCTCGCTCACCGCACAGCAGACGACCTCGCGGTGTGCCGAGCCGAGTTTACCCGGCGCCATCGTGAACCGGTGCCCCCGGTAGTACATTCGGTACAGTTCGCCGTCGCGAAACACCGTGTGATAGGCGCATGCCCCTCCCTCCCAGGGCGCATCGTGCACGATGGCGACTTCCCGCGGCGTCGGGTGATGCAGACGGCGTTCGACGCCTTCCGTGCTTTCGATGAGGTGGTCGTCGACCATCAGTTCCAGCCGGGAGCCAATATCGATGGGTTCGGCGGCCCCGGCGGGTACCGTGATCAACGCCATAAGCATAGAGAGAATGCAGATCGAGACGGCCATGTCGCTACCTCCTTGATGTCATGAGTCCAACGAATGCCCGCCCAACCCGGGCATGCGTTCCCGGCGCATCCAGCCGAGCATAGCACGCCGGGCCGGCTCGACGCTTCATCCTCCGCGACTCGCGGCTCGTTCTCTCAGGAGGAAACGGGCGCTCGAAATGCAGGCACCTTATGCTACGAGGGTCGAAGTGTGGGCGCGACTTTGTCGTGGACGGCGCGGTACACTGCTGACAGACACGTGAGAATTGACGCCGGAAGGGAATGAAATGGATATGATGGAACAAGGCTTGTATGGCTCGTCCCGCTCGAAGGAATCCAATGCTCTTATGGCCTTTGCGGCCAACATGTTTGGGTGGGGTGAGCTCTTTGTGCTTGTGGGCTTGCAGTACTTCTGGATCCTATCCAAGAGTTCGCCACTGGACACGGTGAATATCTCATGCCATGTGGCGGCCGTTGCCCCGTTTGCGCTGATGGTGTTGGTTGGCTTGTTCGCGGCATTGAGCCGCTTTGGCAAAGCGCTTGTGCTTCGATTGGAATGGGTCTTCCATCTGTCGGTTTGCGTGTGCAACGCGCTGCTGCTGCTGGGGCTCTTGTTCCGCGATCCATTCAACATGTCGCTCCCGGCGTCCTGGCTCTTTTACGTGTGGACCTTCGGCGTAAGTTTCCTTCTCCTGGCCAATCTGGCCGGGCGCCAGCGCCAGTTTTTCGCGGGGGACCCCGTGGCAAAGATCGCACAAAAAGGCATGGTCGCGGCCATGGCGCTGTTGGTGTGGGCGGGGGTGCTGGCATTGGCCGCAAGCATGACGTGGCCGATCTGGTTCTGGCTCGCATCGACGGTGTTTCACGCCGTCATGGCGCCCTATTGCCTGCATGCCGCTGCCACGCCCGAGCCCGGCGCGCTCGAGCGCGCGCGTGCGCGGCGCAAGCTTGTGTTGGTGTTGGAACCTTTTACGCTGATCACGATCTTTCTGTATGCGCATTTGCGAACGCTCGATGTGTTCCAGCACATCGGAACCTTCGAGGTGAAGTACTTCCTGGCGCTTCATCCCTACGTCTCGGCGCTCTTCGTGTTGGGCGCGGCCTTCGCGGTCGTGATGCGTCGACGTTGGCCGAGCCTGGCAGCGCATGCGTTGGTGTTGGCCGTGTTGGCCATAAGCGGGCAATGGACGGCGTGGCTCATCCCCTTCTGTTTTGGCTATTGCCTGGTGGGCTTGTATCGCACCACCATGCGTCAATGTACCTTCGGCTACGCCGTTTCGGCCGCGTTCATGGCGCTGGTCTGGGTATTTGCGATGACCGGCTTCACCTTTGCCGGGTTGGTCATGATAGAAGGATATGGCCGCGAGCAGGTGCAGCACTTCGCGGCGGGCGTTCGGGGGGCGATGATCGTGCTGTTCTTGGTGCTGGCGGGGGCTGTTTGGCTGAACGGCCGTGCAAAGTATGCGCCGGGCAAGAAGAACGAACCTAAGCCGCTTCCATGGCTTGCGCCGAGGACGTGCCGCTGCGCGTATGTTGGATTCGTGGCCGTGGTGCTGCTTCCCGCGGTGTTCGTATGCTTATCCGGCGCCGGCTATCCACTTCGAATGCAGTGTACCAACCGCGTGGTGGTCGAGGAGCCCTGCGGCGTTTGCCACGCAGGCTACTCGCGGTCGGACGCCGAGTATGAAACGCTCGGGCGCCTTGGCGTGCAACTGATGCGTGTGGACTTCCATTGGCACAGCATCCAGCCTGCGCCGGACACGTGGGACATCGCCCGTTGGGAGCCTTACCTGGACGCGGCGGACAAGCATGGCGTGAAGGTGTTGGGGATCCTCGCTTTTGATAACGCGAACGTAGAAGTGTCGCCCGAAGGACGTGAAAAGGACAAGTATATCGCGCCGCAAGACGTGCCCCTGTTCTTGGAGTACGTGAAGCGCACGGTCACGCACTACAAGGATCGGGTGTATGCCTGGGAGATCTGGAACGAACCGAACATCGCGCGTTTCTGGGATGGCCCCATCGAGGAATTCTATGAACTGGCGCGCGCAACGGCCGAGACGGTCAATGCGGTTGATCCGGACACGCGACTGGTGGGCACGGCCATGGCCGCGACGTGGGGCGCCTTCACGCCTACGGCCATCGAAGGACTGCACGCCTGGGGCGCACTCAACGGGGTCGACCATCCCAGCATGCATCTCTACGTGCCCGATCCCCGCGACTACTATGGCGAATTCATGAAGGTAATTGCCGCGGCGAAAAAACATGACCACCCGGGCGCGTTTTGGATTACAGAACTGGGCGACCCGGACGGCGGGCTCTATCCCTGGCGCGCCTCGAGCGATTTGCTGGCCGAACATGTGATCAAGTCGTATGCCATCGCCACGACCTTCGGGATCGAGAAGCTGGTGTGGTATTGCTATCATGATTCGAGTGCGGAGCGCCAAATGGAGGCGCCCTTGAATTCAGAGGCCTTCTTCGGGCTCTTGGATCCCGACGGGCAATGGAAGCCCGCGGCATATGCCTACAGCCTCTTCAGCCGGCATTGCAGCCACAGCACGCTTTGTCCAGACCTCGTGCAGGTGGCGGGTGGGTTGGCGGCACGTCAATTACGCACCGCACTGTACCGGCGCGAGGATGGCGCCTCGGCATTGATCCTGTGGTATGAACCGGCGCTGCGCCAAGGCGCCCAAGCGCGCGTGACCCTGGACTTGGGCGAACTCGATGCGCCGGCCCTGGTTCATGACATCACATCCGACTACACCAAGCGGCTCTTGGACGATTACGTCGAGGTCTCTTCAAGGCCGCTGCTCATCACCTTCCAGTCAGACGATCCGGAAGCACCCGTACACCTCGATGCGGCCAGTTCCGTATATGACGCGCTTCTCGTGGTCATGCTTCTGATGCCGATCCTGATAGCGGGAAGCATTGCCGCGAAGCGCCATGCGGCAATGAAACACGAGGGCGCAAAGCGCGGGCTGGAAAACAGAGACCGCCCCTAAGGGCGTCTGGCCGGGCCGCAAGCCGTAGAACCCGAGCAGCCCCCGGGCTTAATCCAGGAAGGGCAGGTAGTACTCCAAGGCCATAGCTTCCTGTGCGTAGACGTATCCCGCCAGCACGGAATGGCTGAACTGGAAGTAGCGGATGGATTTCCCTTTTGGGGGCGGCCCGCCGTCGACGAGGATCGCCGCCCGCACGTAAACGTGGTCGCCGCCACCGCGCGACCTGAGGGACGCGAAGACGATGTTTTTCATCACGGAATCGAGGCGCTCGACGCCCTCGTCCACCTTGGCCTTGTCGCGTTGCGCGACGCCTGCTTCGATGCCGGGCAGGACCACCCCGGCGTACTCGGCGGCCAGCACTTCCCGGAGCCCTTCCTCCACCTCCGGCGCAACGGTGTCGTGCGTCACCGCCACTCGCCATGTGAAGATGGCCGCTATCCCAACAAGGATCGCGAGGGCCGGCTTGCCGGCGAACGTAATCCTGTATCCCTCGCGCCCTCGTCTCATGCGTTTCCTTTCCCAACGCAGCCTGGAGTCATTCTACCATCAACCGCGTCCTCGCCGCAGAGGCAACCGCCTTGACACGCTGGCATACGTGTCTGAATTGTCTTTGTGGGCTCAGTGGCTCTGTGTGCGTCCCTGTTTCTCACACGGAGCCACGGAGATCACGGAGGAAACCCCGGGCCTATTCGCCTCTGTCCCGCGCCCCGGCGTAGTTCACCGGCCTCTGAAGTCTCGTTTTGCATCCGTGTAATCGGTGCAATCCGTGGTCAGGAACTCATCGCAAGCAAAGAGGAATAGACCGCAAATTACACGGATCACACCGATCACACGGATCACACGGATCACACGGATCAACCTAGCCTGGTCCTTGGCCGCAACCAAACATGGAAGAATACACAAGAGGTAACCACGGAACACGCGGAACGGCACGGAAAAAGGCAGGGCATAAACTCGGACAGAGAAAATGGGGAAGCGATTGGCATCGTGCAATTTGCGAGCGCTGTGGCAGTAATATAGTCATTCCAGCGGAGGGCCGTGGCGACGAGAGGACGAGAGGAGAGGTCGTAGCCTGCCGCGAGCGACTTGGGACACGGTGGGGCGAGCGTCCCCGCGAGCCGGTCTTGGGCGCGTCCTGCTCCCCGGTTTCTTGACGGTGGTGGGGCGAGCGTCCTCGCGAGCCGGTCCTTCTTCGGGTCTTCTCTGTTTCGGCTCGCGAGGACGCTCGCCCCACCGCGCTGAAGTCCTACTTGTGTGATTAAGGCGACAAGGGCTTAAGCGAACACCCTTTACCCTTTACCCTTCACCGCTTCCGCCATCTCCTCGAGGCTCAGGCCCGACGCCTCCATCACCTTCGCACGCGCATCCGCCTCGGACAGGCCCATCGCACCAAGCAAGAGAAAGTAGTTCGCAACCGCGTCATACATATGCGGATGCCGATGCCCCGTGATCTCGCCGAACTTGCGGAAAATCACGACAACCCGGCGCATCAACGGCTCGGCCTCCTCGAGCCGGTTCGTGGCCTGCAACAACGTCGCCAGATTGTTGAGGCGGATGGCCACCTTCGGATGCTCGGGGCCGTAGGCCGCCTCGTCAATCTCGAGCGCGCGGCGATACAACGGCTCGGCCTCGACGAGCCGGTTCGTGGCCTGCAACAACTGCGCCAGGTTGTTGAGGCGGATGGCCACGTTCGGATGCTCGGGGCCGTAGGACGCCTCGTCAATATCGAGCGCGCGGCGATACAACGGCTCGGCCTCGACGAGCCGGTTCGTGGCCTGCAACAACCCAGCCAGGTTGTTGAGGTCCGTGGCCACGTTCGGATGCGCGGATCCGTAAGACGCCTCGTCAATCTCGAGCGCGCGTCGCATTAACGGCTCGGCCTCGACGAGCCGGTTCGTGGCCTGCAACAACGCAGCCAGGTTGTTGAGGCGGATGGCCACTTCCGGATGCTTGCCCCCGTAGGACGCCTCGTCAATCTCGAGCGCGCGGCGATACAAGGGTTCGGCAACGTCGTAGCGCGCGCGTTCGTCGAGGAAGTAGGCGGTCTGATTCAGGAGACGCGCGGCGTACGCGGTCTCGATGCCGTGGGTTTCGATCAGCGCGATGGCCGCGTGGGCGTGCGGCAAGAGCCGGTCGCACACCCGCCAGTTCGCGAATTGGACATCGGGAAACGCGGCGTTGACGGCGTTGACGGTGCGTTCGGCCCAGGTCCGGCGGGTCTTGGCGTCGAGTGGGTCGCGGACGGCTTGCTGGACGAGCCGGTGGATGCCAAAACTGTCGTCGTCGCGGTCCACGCGGACGAGCGAGTAGCGTTCGAGCGGTTCGAGGACGTCGTTGAGCACGATCGGGTCGGCGCCGGCGTTGGCCAGGGCCTTGGCGAGTGTCTGGCCGAGTTCAGGCGCGCCCTCGCGCAGGAGTTCGAGCGGTATCCGATCGGGATCGAGGAATGCGGCAAACCGGAGCAGGTCCGCGGACGCCGCGGTTTTTCGGGCGATCTCCTTGAAGTTCATGGACCACGTCGTGGCGACGCTCTCGGGGTAGTTGCCCGCGACGGGCCTTTCATTCAGGAACTCGGTGCGGTGTTGCTCAAAGCTCCTGAGGTAAACCTCGAAGCGGCAGTCCTTGGCGATGATATACGCGGCGGCCTGTTCGAGCGCGAGCGGCAGATAGTCGAGCGTCTTTGCAATGGCATCGACCGCGTCCGCTTCCGTGTCCTTGTCGCGCTGCGTCCGGTCATAGAGAAACTCGCGGGCCTCGTCCGGCGCCATCTTGTCCAAGGCGATGGGTTTGGGGACGCCGAGCTTGTCGAGTTGTGCGGCGCGCGACGTGATGAGGACATGGCCGCGGGCGCCGTGCGGGATGTACTTCGCGACCGCGTCCTGCCGGTCCCCCTCGACATTGTCCAGGATGAGGAGCCACCGGTCGTGCGCCTTGAACCAGGCCCGGACAGCTTCGAGGACCGCCTCGTCCTCCTGCGGTCCCTCGCCGGCCAGGCCCAGCACCTGCGCGGCCTCGATGAACCCGCCGAGCAGTTCGCCGTCCGTATCCGCCCGCACCCACACGGCCACGTCATAACAACCGGCCTCGAGTTGGCGGTACGCATACTCGAGGGCCGTCTGCGACTTGCCGATCCCGCCGAGGCCCGAGATCCCATGGACCTGCGTCAACCCGGCGATCCCCGATTCCGCATCGAGTTGCGTGGCGATTTTCTCAAGAATCGCGACGCGCCCCGTGAAATACTGATTCCGCGGCGGGAGATTGTGAACCGCACTCCGTACCGCCGGCATCCTGCCGGCATCCGGGGCGGATGCCGCGGCATCTCCTTCGTCCTTGACTCCCCGGATTCCCCAGAGCAGGCGTTTGATTCCGTCTTCGGAAAGACCTTCCCGCAAATCGACCCACACGAACTGGCCGAGAAAGGAGGGTAATTCCGGCTTTCGCGGCGCGCCCGGGAGCAGTACCGGGATGACGGGGAGCTTGTGGCGGACAAACCGGTCGATGCACGCGCGCATTTCGACGACTTCCCAGGGGCCGAGTCCGTCCTTTCCGACGAGGGCGGCTGCGGTCCTCGATGAGTTGACCCCCTCTTCGAGGGCCTCTTGCCACGGGCGGCCGGGGATCAGGCTCCATTCGTCAAACCAGACCTTGACGCCCTGCGCCTTGAGGGCCTCGGCGAGCTGGCGAACGCCGGGCTTGTCCTTGCTGTTGTGGCTCAGGAAGACATCGTATTGTGGCGCAGAATCCATGGCTCTGTTCCCGCCGCTCTCTTTGTCCATTCCCCGTTAGAAAGATGCTCTCGGTACATCGACGTCTTGTCTTGTATCCGTGTCATCCGTGGTCAGAAACTCATCGCACCACCCGTGTCCAGCTCGCTTAATGCCGCACAAATCGGGTCGTTCATAGTCCGGCCATTCTTCAACCACGGATTGCACGGATCACACGGATACAAGGGATCAAAAGGGCGCGTGGCGCGGTCATATTTACGGACGTGGGGCACTATAGGCCATGGCGTTGCCGGGGTCAAGACAGGGACAGCGCCCAACGCCTTGCCTACGGGGAAGCAGGGGTGTCGCGTTCGGCGGCCGGCTACCTCACCTCGCCTTGCGGCGCAGGGCCACGGCGCCACCCAACGCACTCAACGTGCCCGCCAGGAGCACAAGTCCTAGCATGTCCGTAACGGGAGTCTTGCTCGCCACGGTCAGCACCGCGGGTTCGGAGACCTTGACGTCGGTGCCTTCGTCGGAGACGGTGGCGGTATACGTGCCGGCGTCGGCCATGACAAGCGCCACAATCGCGTGGGTGGGCGTGGTGGCATCCGGGATCGCAATGTCGTCCTTCTTCCACAGGTAGGACAACGCGCCCACGCCGCCGGTCGTGCCGACGTGGAAGGTGTGCGCGTCGCCGTAGAACTTGTTCGCGTCGGCAGGTTGCTGCGTGATCTGCAAGTGCGTGCCGACCTCGAGCGTGGCGGTTCCGGACGAGTAGGTGAACGGCGAGTCATCCGTCACCTCGCACCAGTACGTGCCTTCGTCGTCGGAGTCGATGTTCAACAGGATAAGGGTGGGCGCGTTTCCACCGACGTCGTGCACCGTCTTCCCGCCATCGTCGAACTTCCACTGATAGACCGGCGTGCCGAATCCGCCGGACACGCCGCCGACGGTGAACGTTGCGTCGTCGCCCACATAGAGCTTCTGATCGAGCGGGGACTGTTGGAAACTGATCGGGGCGCCGTTGACCTCGAGCAGGGCCGTGTTGGACACGACGGAATCGAAGTTGCCGTTGGTGACGCGGCACGAGTAGCCGCCCTCATCATCGTAGGTGCAACTGCTTATCGTATACGTGCTGTTGGTCGCGCCTGCGATGTCGACGCCGCCCTTGCGCCACTGGTAAGTGATAGGCGCGGTGCCCGCGCCGACGCAGGTGAACGAGGCGGGCTGGCCTGGGTCGACCGTGGCGGGTTGAGGCTGCTGCGTAATGCCAGGGTCCGTGACCGTGAGGCTTGCGGTGTCCGAAGTGGCCGTGTGCGCGCCGGTGACTACGCAGCGGTAATCGCCCTCGTCGCTCGATGCCACGTTGTCGATGGTGAGCGTGGCGGTGCTTGCCCCGCTGATGTCGCCGCCATCGCTCAGGCCGACGGTGTCCTTCTGCCACTGGTAGCTCAAGCCTCCCGAGCCACTCGCTGCGATCGCGAATTGAACTTGCGTTCCGGGCAACGCAACCACCGGATCGGGTTGGTCGGTGATGCCCGGGTCGTTGACCGTCAACGTCGCGGCATTGGATACGACGGTACTCACGCTGTTGCTCACCGCGCAGGTATACGCGCCCTCGTCGGCAGACGTGGGCAGCGCAATGCTGCATGAGGCATCGGTCTCGCCCGCGATATCGCCGCCGTCCTTCTTCCACTGGTAGCTCAGGGGTCCTGTGCCCGCGGCCTGGATCGCGAAGGTGACGGGCTGGTGGTACGCCACGGTCTCCGAGACGGGCTGGACGACAAACGATACCTTGACGCCCGCGATGACGGACGTGCCCGCGGCCACCGTAGTGGTCCACGCCTTGCCGGCGCCCAACACGCCGGTCGTGCCGCCGTAGCCCTGGATGGGTTGGGCCGCGCCCCCGCCCACCTTGATAACCACGTCCGACACACTCCAGCCGCCGGTGTTCTTTGCGACGATTTGGTCGCGGCCGGCGAAATAGCAGTCGTCTCCTGTAAACACGGTGTATTCCAGATTTCCGGTCGTCGATAGCCTGGCCTCGACCTGGGGCTTGTTCCAGTAATCGTTCAGGCACCAGCCGTAGGTGGCCGGGCCGCCCATGAGCGTCGGGATGAACACGGGCCGCTCGGTGCCTTTTGTCTCATACGGAAAATTCGTATCCGACGTCAGCAGCGGGTCGTTCCTCGTAATACCCAGCAGTAGCGTGGCAAGGGGGTCAATCAGGGGATCGGCGCTCATGATCGGGGTATTGCTCGAGACCGCCAAGGAGGTCATGTTCGAAATGATCGTGATGGCGCCGTTGAATTCCGGCGCAGGGCCGCCGACGTAGTCGCCCCGTATCCGTGCGTTGCCCGCCCGGACCACGGACCCATGCAGCTTGACCATGCCGGGGGTGCCATGACCGGCCGCACCGCCCCCGCCCCCTTCCCCGCCCACGGCGCCCGCACCCCCGTGGCCGCCGGACCCGCCGGGCTCGGAGTAGCCGCCGCTGCCCGCGACCGCGCTGACGCCTTGGCCCCCCTGACCGCCCAGAGCGCCCGCGCCGCCCGGCGCGCCGATGCCGCCCGTGCCCGGGATCTGCGACGAACCGCCGTCCACACCGTCGCCGGGTTCCGACGCGGACACATTCAGTTCTATTTCCGACGTACCCGTGAATTCGAGAAGTCCTTTCGCAGCCAGGATAAGGGACCCGCCGCCCGAGGCGCCCATGCTGCCTTGGCCGCCGTCGCCACCCGTGCCGCCCAGGCCGCCGGATCCGCCGGCACCCCCGATGCCGGGCATGCCGCCTGCGCCAACCCCCGGCCAACCGTCGAAGTCGGTCTGGCCGTCTGCGCCGTCCCCGCCCGCGCCGCCAGGCGAACCGCCACTCCCGCCGCCGCCGCCCCCGCCGCCTGCACCGCCCCCGCCGGTGCAGAAGTCGACCACGCCTGAATCCGCTGCACCGCCGCCGCCGCCGCCTGACGCCCCGCCGCCGCCGCCCCCGCCGCCGCCGCCCC
>Ga0272441_10009182_pt1 | contig 15370 bp, 10 predicted proteins | sample SSMProp6N_FD_193582 | JGI IMG/M metagenome (GOLD analysis project Ga0272441, IMG submission 193582) | Marine sediment archaeal communities from Little Sippewissett salt marsh, Falmouth, MA, United States - SSM-Prop-6N | ecosystem: Environmental > Aquatic > Marine > Wetlands > Sediment ... | reverse complement strand
GATCCTGCGCCATCAGCGTGGTGATCACCTGCGTGAGCAAGTCGTCCAGCCGCTTCTCATCCGCCACCCGGAAGTCGCTGAGCGTGTGGTGATTGATGCTCACGCCTCCGCACAGCCAGCGGTAGGCGGCGTGTTCAGCGCACAACTTCGCCAGCCGCCGCGCGCTGCCGACGTTGTCCATCGTCGCGTACAGCCACAGGGCCGCCAGGATCTTCGGATCGGTCGCCGCCCGGCCGGGATCGCTGCCCCGCGCCGCGATCTCGTTGAGAAAAGAGGACAGGTCCAGCCGCTGGACCACCGACCACACCAGTCGGGCGCGATGATCGGCCGGCAACAGATCGTCCAGGCAGGACATCTCCATGCGAATCTGCCGGCGATCGGCACAGCGAAGCCGAGGCGCCGCCGCATTCGCCCCCCGCTCGGCCGCCCCTTCCCCGGCCGCCCGATCGTGACCATCAACCAGCGATTCCATTCCCGGCAGTGCTTGCGTGTCACTCATCAACGCACTATACCAAGCCGGAAAAATTCACAGGCTCTCCCGCCCGTGCGGAACGGACGGGCGGGACGCCCGCCCCACCGCGCGCCGGGTTCATTCTGTGAGGGCCCCCAAGGGATGGGCACTCTTCTGTCGCGGAATCGATGAGACCGACCGAAGCCGGATCTTGTGCCCGCCGGTCCCACGCACGGGCGATATGAACATCATGCGTCGATGATCAGATCGCTCAGCGGCCGCTTCGGCACGTGGTGCACGCCGTCCGCATCGCGCCAGTACTTAATATCACCGTTCGGCCCGACATCCTCCACGACCACCTGTTCCGCCGGCTTCCCCAGGGCGAGAACGAGGAGAATCTCCAGGTGCTCGGGGATGTTCAGGGCGGCGCGCAGCTCGTCGCGCCTGATTGACCCGAGGATACACCCGCCCAGCCCCTTCTCAACTGCGCCCAGGAGGATGCTCTGGGCGGCGATGCCGTGGTCGCAGTTGAAATCGCCCGTGATCTTCGTATCGCCGAGGATGATGATATAAGCCCCCGGCCGCTCGCCTTCGGCCGGTCCCTTCCACTCCTGGAGATAGCCGGCCCAGGCCAGTTGGGCGAAGATCGAGGCGTTCGGCGCCCGCGCGCACGACAGGATATATTTCAACGGCTGCCGATTGGCCGCCGAGGCCGACAGGCGCGCCAGCTCGACGAGCTCCTCCAGCGTCTTGTGCTCGACAATCGCGGCCTCGTCGAATCGGCGATAGCTCCGGTTACTCCGTACCAGGTCCTTGAACATCATTGCGCCTCGCGTGAATCGGGCTGCGCTGGAAGGCGTTGCCCGCCTCCTCAGAAAAGAAAACGCACGCCACCGGCCACCCCGTCAACCTCGCTGTCGTCAGCCAGATATCTCTCGTAACGTAAGAAAGCGGACGCGTTGTTGCCGATGAGCACAAACAGGCCGACGCTGGTGATCAGGCCGTCGCTGTCCCGATCGCCCGTGTCGATCATGAACGGACTGCCGCCCACGGCAAAGGCGGCCTCGACTGCATCATCCTCCATGAACTCGTGTTCCCAGGCGACGAAGGCGTTGGGCACGATCCTGACGTTGAGGCCGAGATCGAATCGGTATGAAAAGTCCGCCCCCAGCCTCGTCCGAAGCGCATCCGTGTCGCGCTCGGCCACGGTCAGGTTGGCGCCACCCGCGCCGGACTCCGAGAAGCCGTCAAATTCGAAGTAACTGTACTGGACGGAAGCGGTGGGCGTGACGACGAATTTGTCGAGCACCTCGATGTGGTATCCGGTCGCCAGATAGGCCGTCAGCTCGTAGCCGTCATACTCACTCTCCGCGGTCCAATCCATGGTCGGGATATCCCGCGTCGTGTCATACATGTGATAGGCGAACGAGAGCGAGCTGTCGAAATACCACTGATCCACGGTCCAGCTCATGTAAGGTCCGATGCGGACGGCGTCCTCGTCGATATCCCCCTGGCTGTTGTCCAGCCCGGCCTGCGTCGTGGTATAGCCCAAGGCAAGGCCTGCCGTGACATTTCGCGCGAATCGGTAGTCGACTCCCGCCTGAACATCGATGGAGTCGGCGTCAAAGCCCGTGGCGTGGGCGGTGGGATCGTGGAGAATGTTCGTGGCATAGATCCTGGCGTAACTCCCCCACCGTCTCTCCTGCCCTCGCCGCAGATATCCGAGACGATCCTCTTCCGCATCATCGGCAAAGGCCGCCAGCAGCACGGGCATCTCGGCCGGGTCCGGTCCGAGGCCGCCCGCCGCCGAGGCCGAATACCGCTGCAGCGATCCCAGGTCGATGCCGGCGCGCTTCGCGGCGAGGTAGGCCGACTGGTTGGCGGTGAACGCCGCGGCGTTGTGGATGCCGATCGTTGCCGAGGCGTTATAAGATACCGGACTGAGCTGCACGAGCGCCGCGTTATAGTCCAGTCTGTCGAACTGATCGAGTTTCCCGAGGAGTCGAGCGGCGTGGCCCCGACGCTTGTCATCGGCGATCGGCACCAGCGTGTCGAGGGCGGCCCCGATGGTCCGGTTATTGCCCGGCCTGGCCGCCGCGGCGTAGGCGTCCGGAGCGCGAAACACCTGAATGTCGTAGGATGTATCGCCGTTTTCGAAGGTCCGATCACGGTCCAGCTCGATGGTGAGGGTCGCCGATGTGCTTTCGACCTCCGCGCCGTTGTCGGTGATGCCGTCGTCGGCGCTGATAACCGTGAACGAGCTGCCGGTGGGAATGTAGTTATGCCCGGTAATGGACGCCTCGATCGTGCTCCCCGAGGCGAGGGTCGCGGCTCCGCCCACATCAAGCAGGTCCGAGGTTCCCTCCTCGCCGTCGAGCTCGACGATGAGCGTGCTCCCGCTCTGCTGATGGTAGTCGCCCTCGACGGTAAGCGTTCCGATGCTGCTGCCCGGGGAGACGATGCCGCCGTCGGTGGCGGTCAGATCGCCGGCCATCGAGCCCTCTCCGGTGAGCATCCCGTCGTCGTCGACTTTCACCGAGCCGGCGACGGACCCCTCGAGGGCGAGTTCGCCGTCGTTGATCTCCGTCAGGCCCGTGTAGGTGCTGTCGCCGGTGAGCGTCAGGGTGCCGCCTCCGTCGAGGGTCAGGCCGCCGGCCCCGCTGATCACGCCGTTGAGCGTGAGATCACGGTCGCCGTCGAAGGTCAGCAGATTGCCGTCGTTGTCAATGTCGTTGTCGACCTCGCGGTTGTCGTTGTCCGATTCGATGGTCCCGTCGCCGGCCAAGGTCAGATCCCCGGTGCCGAGGGCGTTGTCGTGGCCGAGGACGAGCGTGCCGCGCGTCAGCGTCGTCCCGCCGGTGTAGGTGTTGTCTCCGGTGAGCTTCAACCGGACGTCATCCTCGTCCATCTCGAGGTTGAGCGCGCCCTCATCGTTGATCTCGCCAGTCAGCGTCAGATTCTTCTCGCCGGAAATGGTGAGCGTGTTCCCTGTCTGCAGGGTGATCTCGTTGTCGATAGTGCGCTTGTTCTTGTCGGATTGAATCGCCCCGTCGCCGTCGATGAGAAACACTCCGGAGCCCAGCGCGTTGTTATGCCCCAGGACGATGGTCCCGGCGCGCAGCCGCGTGACGGAGTGGGAGTTGTCGCCATTGAGGGTGAGCACACCGTCGTCCCACTTGATGAGTATGGCGCTGGATCCGCTGATCGCGCCGTCGATCGTCGTGTTGAAATCCCCTTCGATGCTCAGGGTGACGCCACCCGAATCGCTCAGGTCGATCGACCCGCCGATCTGGAGGTCGCCGGTGAGAGCCTCAAGGGTAAGCAAATCGCCGTTGCCGATCAGATCGATGTTGATCGTCTGGAGCAGGTCGCTGTCGTTGAGGATCGTCGCGCCATCCTCGAAGGACAGGCTGCCGGTTCCGATGAGCGTCAGGGACTCGTCGGCGCCGGTGAACGAAAGGCCGCTGATGTTGAAGTACTCGCCGTCCGCCGCATCGGGGCTCTGCTCGGCGCCGGTGGGCCCGAAGATCAGGGCCTCGCTGGCGAGGTCAAAGCCGGGCGCGACGCCGCCGTTCCAATTGTCGCCATCCGTCCACAGGTCGGTGAGACCGGTGCCGTTCCAGATGAAATCACCCCGAACTCCGCCCACGGGCAGAAGCATCATGCCCACGGCGATCACTGCAGCCGCCGCCGGGTCCTTCCGCAAGACACTCCGCATCTTGGCATCCTTTCCGCTGAGACTGTCTGGTTGAAGCGCGGCCCTCCTGACCGATCCGGCCCGGCGAGGCCGCGATCGGAGGGATCCATCGGTGGACGGCGGCATCGTATCATCAGACGGCCGTCGCGTGGTGACCCGGCCCGCCACTCGCGTCACCGGCCCGCCGCCCGGCGGAGCGGCGGAGCGGCGCGGTGCCTCAGGCCGGCGCCGTTCCGGGTGGTTGCCCGCCAATCCCCCGCTCACACCGGCCGGCCCGAACGCGGGGGCTCCGGTCGATGCAGACGACCGATCGGCCCCAATCGCCCGAAGTTTCGGGCCATCCGGCGACCCACCGCGGCCCCGACCCCGGGGGGCCGGCCGGTCATCCCGCTGTCGGCGGTCGGCCCCCGGAAGTGCGCCGGGCAGGTCATTCCGCTGCAGACGGCCGGCCCCCGGAAGTGCGCCGGGCAGGTCATTCCGCTGCAGACGGCCGGCCCCGGAAGTGGGCCGGGCAGCTCATCCCGCCCCGGCCGATCGGGCGTGCTTCCTCACCGCCAGCGCCATGAACAGGGGGAACGCCGCGAGCGTGAACGCGTAGTAGGTGGAGCCGGGCAGATCGAACGACCAGATGAACCTCCAGTCGACGAAGCCCACCACCGTGGGCACGATGGCCACCAGAAGCCCGATGAGGATCAGCCCCAGGCCGGACGGCCCGAGGCGGCGGCGTTGGGATATCACGCCACCGATGAGCGCGGCCAGGGCCAGCAGGCAGTACAGGAGGTTCACAATGGAGGCGATGTCCCCGAACGCGTGGTAGAGGGTCGGATGAAAGACCAGCTCCAGGATCAGGCAGATGATGAACAGCACCCACGGCGCGATGATGAGCCCGGCCACCACGCGGCTGCGGAGCAGGCGGCCGGGTTCGGGGAAGGCGAGGAAGAATCGCAGCAAAAGGATGACGAAGAGCATCATCGCCGCGGCCTGCACGTGGGTGGACAGGCCGTCAAACGTGCCGAGGTAGGGCCCGCCGCCGCCGAACGTCGCCAGGCCCGCGGCGAGGCCGAGCCACGCAAGTCGGCGCGCGTGCGATGTCCCGACAGCGAACAGCGGCCAGAGGCCGAAGCCCATGAAGGCCAGGCCGACCAGCGCGGTTCCGAGCTGGAGCATGCCGGCAGATCGGGCATCATAAACGACATCGATCGTCAGTATCTCCCCTTCGCGCTCGACGACGAACCGTCGCGTATCGCCGGCGTTCGCCTGCAATGACCGCGGCCAGCGGGAATAAAGCGGCAGATCCTCGATGGGGATCGCCTCGACGCTGATCACCCGATCGCCCGCCTGGAGCCCGGCCCGGCCGGCCGCTCCGTCCGGCTCGACGCGGTTCACGACGTAGTCGGGGCTGTAGGTGAAGGCGCCCCAGCCGACATCCCGCCGATCGATGATGCCCGCCACCCCCCACGCGATGAGGGCCAGAAAGACGATGAGCAGGATCACAGCGAGGCGAGAGGAGTTCGGCTTGTCCATGGCATGCCTCCGCGTCCCTCCTCGTATCCGAGCGAGATCATAACAGCGCATGGCACACGGACGATACCGGCTGCGAATCCGCATTCGGCGGCGACACAGCCTACCGCGGTTCAGAGTATCGCCGGATCATCTCCGCCATCGATCGCCGCAGGGCGATCATCTCTTCCCGCGGAGGGAAGCGCGAGACGTGCGGGGGGAACCCGGGGCGAATCGGCTCTTCCGCCACATCGAGTGACGTCTGTCCGTGATAGTCCTTCACGGTGGGATCGGCTCCCTCCGCCAGCAGCAGTTCGACCACGTCGGGAGCACAGAAGAAGACCGCGGTATGCAAGGCCGTATGACCGCGGGATCCGCGTTGCCGGAGATTCACATCGGCCCCGATCTCCAGCAGGGCCCGGACGGCCTCGGCATTGTTCTCCCGGGCCGCGATGTGAATGGGCGCCCATGGCCGCCGGTTCGCGCCGTCAAGATCAGCGCCATGCTCGATCAGGAGGCGGATGATGTCCGGGTTCCCCCCTTCCGCCGCGGCGTTGAGCAACGTCTGCCAGCGCCCGGCGTTGACATCAGCGCCGCGCTCGATGAGGAGCTGCGCAACGTCGTAATGCCCGCCCCCCGCGGCGGCGTGGAGCGCCGTATAACCGCCCTTCGTGCTCTGATTCACATCACCGCCATGATCAAGGAGGAATCTGACTGCGTCCACGTGCCCGCGGGCCGCCGCCACGTGCAGCGGCGTGGTTGCGCGGCCTGAGCGCCGCGCCTGCTCGAGCGATGAAGGATCCTCAGCAGCAATGCGCTCCAGATGCTCGACGAGCCCGAGTTCGCAGGCGGCGAACAGATCCGGCCGGGCGCCGTGTTCCAGCAGCACGTCCGCCGTCTGCGGGTACCTGGTCGCGGCGAGGGCGATCGCCGTGATTCCGTCCTCGTCGGCGGCGTTCACGTTCGCGCCGCGCGCGAGGAGCAGCTCGACGACCGCGGCATGCCTCACGCCCGCCATCAGCGGCGTCCTGCCGTCGTCGCGCGGTATCTCGATGTCGGCGCCTTCATCGAGCAGCAGCTTCATGATGCCGAGCTGTCCGGCGTATGCCGCGGCACCCAGCGGCGTCTGCCCCCAGCGATCACGGTAGGTCCGGCATCGCACATCCACATCGGCCCCGCGTTCAATGAGCAGCGCGGCGATCTCCCGATGACCGCGCCGCGCGGCGATGTGGAGCGGCGTCTCCCCGTACTGTCGCCGCGGGTTCCGGCCTCTGGTGACTGGATACTCAGAATACTCATGGGGACGGAACGAAAGACCGACGCGAGGCGTCCGGACATGCACATCCGCGCCGCGATCGAGCAGTTCCTTCGCCAGTTCGAGATGGCCGTACTCGACCGCCCAGGCCAGCGGCGGTCGATCGATGTAGGCGTCCCGCGCCTCCAGCAGCGTCGGATCGGCGTCCAGTTGGGCCACCAGCTCATCCCGCATGCCGAACGCGGCGGCAGAGTGGATGTCCACTCGCGCGCCGGCCTCTATGAGCAGCGCGGCGGCATCCTGTCGGCCATACGCCGCGGCGACGAGCAGCGGTGAGGCAGGATGATCTCCGCCGTTCACATCCGCGCCGAACCGCAGCAGCATCGCGAGGACCTCGGTCTCCTTCAGCGGTACCGCGCGATGGAGGGGCGTGGGTTCGCCCGCCCCCCACTCGGGCCGGAGATTCCGATCGGCGCCGTGCTTCAGAAGCCAGAGAACGAACTGAGCATCACAGCAGTCAACGGCCCAATCGAGCAACGTCCAATAGCCCTTGACCCCTGCGCTGACATTCGCGTCTGCGCCACGGCTCAGCAGGTACTCAGCGATATCGAAGTACCCGGCCGTCGCGGCTCTGCTGAGTGCCGTCGTCCGTTGCGAGGCATGCATAGACCCATATCCCGCGTTCACATCAGCGCCGTGTTCGATGAGAAGCCTGACAATCTTCATGCGGCCGTTCCGCGCTGCTTCCACCAGCGGGACACGATGATCGACGAGATGAACGAGATCCGGGTCCGCTTCGATCATGGCCTTCACGCGATCGATCATTCCGAGTTCGACGGCGGAGAGGAAATCGATGGGTTCGCCAGCCTCGATGAGCGCATCGACGACTTCGATGTAGCCCTGGGATGCTGCCCGCCGCATGGGTGTCTTATCGTGCGCCTCCGCCTTCACATCCGCCCCCGCATGGATCAGGACCCGCGCGATCTCGCCGCTGCGAGCCTGATGAAGAGGGGTGATCCGTTGTTCGGCGCGCGCATTGACCCTCGCGCCCTTCGAGAGCAGGTACGCGACGATCTCGGGATGACCGCCGCTGACGGCGATATGGAGCGCGGTGTAGCCTGCCGCGTTCCGCTTGTACACGAGCCGGGGGTCGGCCTCCACGAGCGCTTTGACGGCCTCGGATTCCCCGGCGGACGCAGCGCTGTGGATCTCGTCGCCGAGCACGCTCGGCGCGCCGAGGCAGGCACATATCAGGCTGAAGATCGCGATTCGTAGATGAGCGGATCGGCCAGTCCTCACGCGTTCTGATCGCATGTTTCACCTCCCAGACGGCCCCCTCAGGCCGAGATCTGCCGTCCCCACCCGCACTCGGGACAACCCGCGCCCCCGGAAGGGTCGCCACGCAGATCATAACCGCATTTCGGGCAGCGCCCGCGTTTCATGCGGATCAGCCGTCGCAACGCGAACGGACCGGGGATGAGCAGCCAGAGGATGATGGCATAGAGCACCGTGTTGACGGCGAAGCCGCGCCAGATCACAGCCAGTGGAAGAACGTTCCCCTCCTCTTGGCCACGCCGGCCTGTCAGCCACACGATCTGCCAGCCCCACTCAAGATCATCGACATTGCGCGTCGTATGGTTCCAGCGGTAATACTGCGAGAGCATCGGCCAGCCTCTCGCGAACTCCTGCACGCCCCTGCCAAGCGCCAGATCCTGGTCGGTCGGCGGTCTGGCCGTGACGCTCCAGTGCGGACGATGAATCTCTTGGAACGACCCCCACGGGACCGCCTGGCCGGAGACATGACATGCACCCGGTTTGTAGAAGGTACCGCCGCTCCAGTGCGGCCCGCCGGGGCCCCCCAGGGGAATGCCTGTCAACAACACTTGGCTCTTCTGCGCGATCGCCAACGACCACGCCACGGCAACGTTCACGATCGCACCCCCGGAAACGAGGAGGATGAAGAGGAGGATGGTGAGCACCCGGCGTTTCATGGAAGCATTGTACTGCAAAGACAGCAAGTCCCGGTGTGCCTCTCCGGTCGCCCGCACCTGGAAAGCCGCGACCAATGGTCGCGGGCCGGATGCCGGCTTCCCCCACCGTCCCTGAAAAGAGGGACGGTTCCTATTATCCGAGCGTCCGGCCTCTCGCGCGTGATGACGCGGCCACTGGCCGCGGCTTAACACGGCGTCCTCGCCCGCCGCGGGTATCGTTGCGGCCGTCAAAGGTCAGCGGCTTACGTTGTTCGAAAGAGATACCAACCGTCCGCGAGCTTCTCCACCCAGATGTACGAGGCGGGATCGATCCCGGGCGGCTCGTCGGCGGGCGCATAGAGAAACCCGACCGTGTTGTCGATCACACCGCCGATGATGATCTCGACATTGCCCGTCCGTGTGAGGGATACGGATTGCAGGTTCAGATCGCCGAGCATCGCCTCGATCTCGGCGTGCACTCCGTCATCGTCGACGATGCCGCGCGCGCCCGGTTCCAATTCGGGCTGCGCGGCGGCCACGAGCCGCTCGAGAGATGGCCGGTTTCGGCCAAACCACGCGCGCAGTTCCGCATCGGTCGACAGGGTCAGCACAATGTTGTCGCGGATCGAGTCCGCATCCTCGGGCCGATCGGGCCCTGCATCCAACTCGTCAAGCACCTTCTGGAGGAGGTCGGTCAGAGCCATGGAGCGCATGGCCCGCACCTTCCAGGACTCCTCGCGCACAAGATAGAAATAGCAGTCCGTCCGGCGATCATCATCGGAGAACACGATCCGGGCCGCGGCCCGATCCGGCCCGAGCAGTTGAATCATTCCGATCTCAGCCTCGGCCGGGCCGAACGAGTCCATCTCCCAGCGCGTGAGCGCCTCGCCGGTCAGGACGGTCGTTGCCTGCCCGCTCCTCAAGAGGCCTTGCTCGCTGAGATCGATCATGCTCGCCAGTACGGCATGGACAAAAGAGACCTCCTCCTGCCTGCTCGTCACCGGCTCCTCCGGCGCTGCCGGCGCTTCAGGGGCATCCCGCGCGCAGCCGACGGCGAACAGGATCAGACCGATGAGAAGAGCGTGGTGGTAGTACATGGACCGGTCTCCGCCCGCGCTTACCGGTGCTCCGAAGGACCCGCAGGAAGCCCGCGGAAGCTGCCGAAGCAGATCATAGCCGGATCGCGGGCGGAGGCGGCGCTTGGCGGGTGACGGGGCGGGAGGCGGTGCGGTCGGTGCGAAGACGCAAGCGGCTTGGCGGAAGGTCGGGGCAGATCCGATGGGTCCGGTGAGAGGAGGCGCCGGTTCCGAGTCCGTCGGGGATCGCGTGCGTCCCATCCCCGGGCCACGTCCGGGGGCCGGGCCACGTCCGGGGGCCGGGGGCGGGGCGGTTTGACGGCGGGCCGCGAGTGTCTACGATCCCGCCCATGGTCGTCACCGCTCAGCAGGACATCGAAAGCGCCGCCGCCGCCGCCCAGTGCGTCGTCCGCGTGCACGAGCGGCTCGTGGAATACCTGCGCGCGGGCCTGACGCTGGCGGAGATCGACCGGTTCGTGGCCGAGGCGCTGGCGGAGCTGAAGTGCCGCAGCGCGTTCCTGCGCTACAAGATCCCCGGCCACGGGCCATTTCCCAGCCATTCATGCCTGTCGCTGAATGACTGCATCGTGCACGGCACGCACAACATGACCGATGAGCCGCTGAAGGCCGGCGATATCTTCTCGATCGACATCGGCGTGATCCATCAAGGCTGGATCGGCGATGCGGCGTGGACGTATGCCATCGAGCACGCCTCCGACGAAGCGCTGCGGCTCATGGAATGCGGGCGCGAAAGTCTGGCCCGGGGCGTGGAGGCCATGCAGGCCGGCCGGCCGCTCATCGACTGGGCCAAGGCGGTGCAGACCTGCGTGGAGGTGGAGCACGGCTTTTATCTCGTGCGCGGACTCGGCGGGCACGGCTATGGGCACAAGCTGCATAGCTCGCCCTTCATCGCCAACGTTCTCCCGGCCAGCCGCGCCGAGTGGCCGGATGCGTGGATGAGCTTCAAGCCGGGGATGCTCCTGGCGGTGGAGCCGATGCTCGCCATCGGCACGGGCGAGATCCGCACCGAGCAGGGACGCTGGCCGATCTTCACCGCCGACGGCTCGCTGAGCGTGCATTACGAGGCGGATGTGATGATCACGCCCGAGGGGCCGCGCGACCTGACCGAGGGCCTGGAGGATCTGCCGGACATCGTGGGTTGAGGACGGCAACCCGTCCGGCCCGGCCCCCGGCCGGCTCGGCCCTCTCCATAAACGCAGCCGGCGGCGCGTGGGCCGGTATGATCCGCAGTCCGCCTGCTCTACCCGGCGCGGATGCTTCTATCCTGTGCCGTCGATGTGCTGCTCATTTCGGAGACGAATGCCATGCTGATGAGTCTGTTCCTGAGCGTTTCGATCCTCGCTTCGGTCACCGCCGGCCCGCCGCCCGCGCGCATCGAGCCGGTGACGGAGACAATGCACGGCACGACGATCGTGGACAACTACCGCTGGCTGGAGGCCCTGGAGGCTGAAAGCGAGGACGTCAAGGCCTGGACGACGGGCCAGAACGACTACACCCGCAGCATCCTCGACAACCTGCCGGGCCGGAAGGCCCTCGAAGAGCGCCTCGCCCAGCTCATGAGCGTGGGCAGCGTCGGCGCACCGAGGATGCGCGGCAACCTCTACTTCTACACCGAGCGCAAGGGCGATCAGAACCAGCCCATCCTCTATCTGCGCGAGGGCTATGACGGCAAGCCGCAGGTGCTGATCGACCCGAACACGCTGGACGACACCGGCCTCTATTCGCTGGGCTGGTTCGCGCCCAATCATGACGGGTCGCTGCTGGCGTTCAGCCTCTACTACGCCGGCGACGAGATGCACGTGCTCTACGTGATGGATGTCGCCTCCCGCCAGTGGCTGGCCGATGAGATCAGCGGCAAGGTCGAGTTCGGCGGGTGGACGCCCGACAGCAGGGGCTTCGTCTACGGCAAGCTGGAGGATCCCGCCGACGCGTACTCGCGCTCGTTCCGTTACCACGAGCTGGGCCGGCACCAGCGTCATGACCCCCTGCTGGTCATGCAGGAGAAGCCGACGCGCATCCCGCAGGCGGACCTGAGCGAGGATGGCCGATGGATCATCGTCTTCTTCTTCGAGGGCTGGTCCAAGCAGGACGTGTATGCGGTGGACGTGGCCGAATGGCAGCGCACCGGCGAGTTCAGGCAGATTCCCATCGCAGTCGGGCTGGAGGCCCGCTTCGCGCCGCAGATCGTGCACGGCGACACGCTCTACCTGTTCACGACGCTCGATGCCCCCAACGGGATTCTTTATGCCGTCGATCTGCTGAACCCGGCGCGCGAAAACTGGAAGGTCGTTATTCCGGAGCGCAAGGATGCCGTGCTGGGCGGTGTCGATCACGCGCGGGGGATGCTCGTCGCCTCGTATGACAAGAACGCCACCTCGCGCTTCGAGCGGTTCACCATGGACGGCCGGCCGCTGGGCGAACTCGAGCTGCCGGGCCTGGGGTCGGCGGGCATCATCACCCGATTCGACCGCACGGAGGCGTACCTCTCATTCGCCAGCTATAACGAGCCCAACAGCATCTATCGCGTTGATCTCACCACGGGCAAGCGATCGCTGTGGGCGAGGCCGGAGGTGCCGGTCGATCCCGACACGGTCATCGTCAAGCAGGAATGGTGCACAAGCAAGGACGGCACGCGGGTGCCCATGTTCATCGCCCATCGCAAGGGACTGAAGAAGACGGGCGACAATCCCACGCAAATGTACGGCTACGGCGGGTTCAACGCCTCGCTCACGCCGTGGTTTGATGCGACGGCCTTCCCCTGGTTCGAAGAGGGCGGCGTGTACGCCATCGTCAACCTGCGCGGCGGTGGCGAGTTCGGCGAGGCCTGGCACCAGGCGGGCATGCTCGGCAACAGGCAGAACGTCTATGACGATCTCTACGCCGCGGCTGAGTATCTTATTAAGGAAGGATACACCTCGCCGCAGCACCTGGCCGTGCGCGGCGGGTCGAACGGCGGACTGCTCACCGGAGTCGCCGCCATCCAGCGCCCCGACCTCTGGGCCGCCGTCGTCTCCGAAGTGCCCCTGCTGGACATGCTCCGATACCACCACTTCCTCATGGCCAAGTTCTGGACGCCCGAGTACGGCGACCCGGATGACGCCGAGGCGTTCCAGTGGCTGTACGCCTACTCGCCCTATCATCATATTAAGAAAGGTCGGAAGTACCCGGCGATCCTGTTCACCGCCGGCGAGAACGACAACCGCGTGCATCCATTGCACGCGCGGAAGATGGTCGCGGCGATGCAGGCCCAAGCCGGCAATGATTTTGAGAAGGATCCCATCCTGCTGTGGGTCGATCGCTCGGGCGGGCACGGCTTCGGCAAACCACTGAGCCTGCGCATCCGAGAACGGGCGGACTGGTGGATCTTCATCATGTGGAAGACGGGCATGCGCTACGGAGAGTGAGCCGGTTTCATCGCAGCGTGACAAGCTGATCGGTGTGGGATGTTACATTCTCGCGACGCTCCTGATGGGCGGCGCGGGGTTGTATCTCATCTTCGGCCGCGACAAGGGGCTGGGTATCTTCTGCGTCCTCGTCGCCGCGGTGTTGTGTCGTGTGCTCGTGATCAACGTCCCCGAACTGCTGGAGCGCCGCGACCATTAACCGCGCGCCGACCGCTCACGCGCGCAAAGCCCCGGGACTCCCGTCCCGGGGACCAAGCACCGAGTGCTACTCGCTCTCATCTCGATCCTCTCGGAGCATCGGATCGACTTCTCCCACCTGCGCGAGCAACTCCCTGATCATGCGCCGGTGCTCCCTCGGATCCGGCATGGCGCACAGCATGAGCGTATCCGTCATCTGCGCTGATCCAGCCAGAATGATTTCGCGCAATGCAGGAAAGAACTGCTCAAAGTGACTCTCAAGGACGTGCTCGAGCAGGACGCACGCCACGCCTGCTCGCATGTCGTCATCATCGCTGACGCCGTATTGCTCGATGATCCGCCAGACATCGTCCGGCCGACTGTCAATGAAGTACCCGATCACGATCAGGGCCTGCCAGCGGCAGTTGTTGTTCTCGTCCTCGATGAGATCCCGGGCTGAATCGAAGTACTCGTCGATGGGATCACCATCGCCCATCTCCCCCCGCATCAGCAGCAACGCCAGGAGCCGCGTCTCGGCCGATGGGCTCTTGCACATCTGCCGGAGCTCGGCTGGTGTCACCGGGGGATGGTGATCGGCCTGGTCCCAGACACGATCCAGTTGCTCGTCCCGTTCGGGCGGCATCGACGGCGATTCGTTCGACATGTGCGATCCTCCTCTGGAACTGCCGTGCCGCGCGCAACTGACATTACATCATAACACGGGGCGAGTGATTCGCATGACCGCAGACCGATCACTCCCTGGCCCGGATACTCCGGCACCGGAGCCATCTCCGGTGCTGCGGCAATCTCTTGCTCGCCGAAGGCGAGCCGCTGGCGAGGACGCCGCGGCTCGCTCCGGCCCCTTGATGCCATGATCCCATGATGCCTTGATGCCACGGTCCTAATACTACAACGCTAACAAGACAAGCCGGAAAACCGTGTTTCTGAGGCCGCCAAAGCGGATTCCCTTGGTTAGATACATGTCGCTTGTCGGCCGCAACTGTGAAGCTCCGGGGAACGCGTTTCCCCGGAAAACGACGGGCCACACCGCGATGGCGGGGAGAGAATCTAGCGTTGTAGTACTAACGCGTCCGGCGCCCCACACCCGAGAATTGCGCTCACTTCAACCCCAGACGCCGGGCGAGCCAGGACGGCGGGACATCGTCGATCACGCCGCCGTGGCCGGTGATGGCGGTGGCGGCGGCGTAGCCGCTGCGCACGGCGCTTTCCATCGTCGCCGGCCAGCCGGTGTCGCACCAGTCGCCGGCGAGATACAGATTCGGAATCCCTCCCCCGCCCATGCCGACATAGCCGGGCGCTGCCCGCGGACGATACTGCTCGACCCGCGGCGTGGCGGCGAACGTCGCCCGCTTCTCCTTCACCGCGCGCACCGCCACCGGCTCGATCCCGCGGGCCCCCGGAAGTGCGTGATGCAGATCCTCGAGAACCCGCCGGACGATCTCCTCTTCGGAAAGCGCCATCCATTCATGGGCCGCACTGATCAACGCATGCACGAGCTGACGACCGTCCTCATCCACACCCCGATTGATCAGCCAGTGCACGCCGCGTTCGACGAGCACCAGGTGCGGCAGCTCCATGATCTGCCGATCAAAAAGGAGATTGACGGAGAGGATGGGGCTGTGCTCGATCTGATCCAGGCGCGTGAGGCGCTGATCGGCGGCGCGCATGGGTTTGCTGACCAGGGCATCAAGCCGATCGAAAGGCACGGCGGCGATGACGGCGGAGGCCTCGATGAGTCCATCGTCCGTCACCACCCCCGTGATGCGCTTCCCGTCGTAAGCGATCGCCCGCGCCGAGG
>Ga0272441_10009181_pt1 | contig 15371 bp, 14 predicted proteins | sample SSMProp6N_FD_193582 | JGI IMG/M metagenome (GOLD analysis project Ga0272441, IMG submission 193582) | Marine sediment archaeal communities from Little Sippewissett salt marsh, Falmouth, MA, United States - SSM-Prop-6N | ecosystem: Environmental > Aquatic > Marine > Wetlands > Sediment ... | reverse complement strand
GAACCTCCTTCTTATGTTGTTTTTATATTCGCTACTACTCAATTTGTTAAAATTCCAGATACGGTTAGGTCGAGATGCGAAAAGTTATTTTTTAAAAAACTAAGTGATATTGATTTAATGAATAATCTTAAAAGAATTATTGATATAGAAAATATTAATATAGAAAATGATTCATTATCTCTTATTGTAAAATATTCTAATGGAATTGCAAGAGAATCTGTTTCTAATTTAAATCAATTAGTTTCTCAGTTTGGAAAAGATATAAATTCAGATCTAATAGTAGAAACTTTTGGTTTAATAGATTTAGAGGATAAAAAAAGATTAATATCTTCAATTTTATCAAAAGATGGTAAAGGTGTTTATAATATGCTTACAAAAATTGAAACTAAAGATGTTCAAATAGATGTTTTAATATCGGAAATAGTAAAATCATGTTATAAAATAATATATAAAATAAAAGATAAAAGCAAAATGCCTATGTTGTGGTCTTTAATTAAATCTATTTCTTCTTTTGAGACAGATATAAGATACATTTCTAATCCTTATCCATTTCTATACGCTGTTATTATGGAAACAATAGAAAAAAGTTGTTGATTTTAATGAAAAAATGAACAATAATAAAAATATGAAGAAACATAATAATTTTAAAATATCATTTGGATATGAAGAAATAGTTACTTTTGAAGAATATAGAAATTTTAAAGTTAAAGTAGATATTTCTGAATTAATTACAGATAAAGATAATTTTGAAAAAGATTATGAATATATTCAAAATGAAGTTTTTAAACAAGTGGATAAACAGAAAAAAAATTCTTTAAAAAGAATAGAGGTATATAATTTAAATAATTCAATAATAAAAACTCTTAATGAAATAGTATCTATTTTAAATGAAGAAAGAGAATTTTTAAAATCTGATTTTTTAAAAGTAAAGAAAAAACATAAAAGAGCTATAGAGAAACTTAAAGAAATGAAAGAAAAATCAAAAAATATTTCTATTGATAATAAAGAAGAAATAAAAGATATTATAAATAAAATAAAATTTATAGAAGGAGCCATTAAAAATGAATTCGGAAAAGAAAAGTAAAATAACTATCATTCCTCCAATTAGTAAAAATGAAGCGGAGAAAATGATGCTTAATGCTAATAAGGATGTAGAAGACGCTAATAAAGTTATTGGTGGTCATCATGTAAATATAGTTAGACCATTTTCTGATAAAAGTTTTTTAAAATTTTGCGAGGACTATAAAGATATTAAAAGGGAATTAAACGAAGAAAATGGCTAAAAAGAATATTTCACCAGATGGTTTTGATGTTAAGATGGGATTATTAGATTATCTTAATTCAGATTATTTTTATAATAATCATGCTCTTACAATATATATGAGATTTTTAGGCGACTCTCAAAAAGAATCAACAAAAGGTTTAGGAAAATTAAATTTAAAACAATTATCTGATATAACTAAAATTTCTCATAAACAAACTTTTGAAGCTATGCAAAATTTAGAAGAGATAAAATTTGTAGATTTTAAATTAATTCCAAATAAAGGTATTTTAACTGAAAAAGGATATAATGTTTTTAGTAAAAAAGAAAATTTAGATGATAAAATTAATATATTTTTAAATAGTAATGAAAATAAAGATGCTTATGATTTGGCATTAGACTTTTTTAATTCAATTAATATAGGCGATTTTAAAAATTATACAGATTTATTATTTATGCCAAAAATGAACTTTAATTATACTATAAATAAATATACTGATAAAACAAAAAAGAAGGTTTCTTTTTCAAGTGAAGTTTATATTATTGTTGCTTATTTCGTTAAACTTAAAAGTGAAAATAATGAATTATGGAAAAATCCTACAGAAAAATGGCTTATGGCAAATAAAATGACAGCTGCAAGAATGTTAAAACAATATAGAATGACTTTATCGGAAAGAAATTCTAATGATATTATTGATTTAATGAAAAAAATGATCAATGTTTGTTTTGCAGATCCATATCATTATTCTAGAGCTAATTCATTTGGATGGATAGAAGCTAATGAAATGGAATTTATGGAATTGGCTAATAAAGTTAGTAAAGTAAAGGAAAAAATAAATAATAATGAAAAAATGAAAGTTTTAACTTTTAAAATAATTAAATACATGGATATGAAATTACAATTAAAATTAAATTATTCACAGAGATTCATAGCACCATTTTATTTTTATGATATAATTTCAAATTATCCAAATAATTTAATTGTTGATGCTATAAATGATATTTCTAATAATTATTATGATAAAAGTAATATAAATCTTAAAAAAATAATTGGAGATATTAGAAAATCTTTAAAAAAGGTTAAGGTCAGGAAAAATTAATGAAGCTGTATTATGATGTAATTAATGCTATATTGACTCAAAAGAAGATATTGCCAGCTCTTAAAAAGCTAAATAAGGACTCTTTTAGAGGATATAGGGAGCCTTATGAAGTTTATAAGTTTATACAAGAATATTATACGGAATATCAAGAATTACCAACTCCAGAATTGGTTAATAATAATTTTCCTTTTTTTGAATATAGAGAGGTATTTGAAAAAGTAGAAAAATATGTAGAAATAGTAAATAGACATAGATATCAAGAAGATTATGAGGCTCTTATGATGCATATGCATCATCAAATGGAAAGTCTATCAAATGGAATAGTTACTCCTAAGTCTCTTCAAAGAAAAATGATGTCTAAAATAGAAGAGCTTAATAAATACATTACTCAAGGCAATTCAACTGTAGACGTTTCTAAAGGTGCTGATAAATTTGAGGAAAGACAATTATTAAAAAGAGATAATAAAAATAAAGGTTTAAGAACTTATGTAACAGCTTTAGATAAGAATATAAGATTATTACCAGGGCACCTTATTTATATGTTTGGTCGTCCAGGCTGTGGGAAAACATGGCTTTCATTAAGAATGATGATGAAAATGTTTGAAGATGGTTTAAAGCCAATGTTTTTATCTTATGAAATGAGTGTTGAAGAAATAGAAGAGAGGTTAATGTGTATTAAGGCAAAGGTTAATTATACTAGATTGATATTTGGTATTCAAGAAGAAGCGGAATTTAATAAAACTATAGAAGCAAGAAGAGAGTGGGATAAATATAAAAATAAAATATTGGTTAGAAGACCTATAGATGAAGATGTTACTCATATAGAAAGCATTATTATGGAAGAAGAACCAGATGTGGTATTTATTGATTATATTGATTTAATTCCTGATACTAAAGAATTTAGTGATACTAAAGCCGCTATTGCTTATAAAAGTAGATATATTAAAGCTATGGCTGCTAGAAGAGGAATTCCTATTGTAGTTATAACCCATTCAAGTAGAATGAGTTCTGTAAAATCTTTTAGATATCAAGAAAATGATCCTGAAAAAGAATTAGAAAAGCAACTCGAATTAAATGTTTTAACTCCAGAATTAGAAACTATTGCTAATGCTGATGAGTGTGGTAAAGATGCTGATTTAGTATTAGGATTAGTCGGCCAAGAGGTTAGGGATAGGGATAGTGAGTCTGTTCTATATAAAGATATTGTTATTGGAACAGCTAAGGGTCGTTTTTTTAAGAATTCCAAAGCAAGAATGATGATGAATTTAGATGAAGGATTGTTTAAAGAGATGTCTTTCCCTACAAAGAAAAAGCCTGGGGAGATAAGGATTAAGACTTCAACTTTAAGCTCTAGTGCTAATAATTATAGTTATAATGAGGAAAAAAGAGATGATTTACCAAATGAAGACGATATTACTTATCTTGATAGTAATTTAAAAGAATTAAAAGATAAAGAAATAGAATGTTTAGATAATATAAAAAAATCAGATAAAGAAATAGAATGCTCAGATGACGATATAGAAGCGGCTGAAAAATATCTTGATATGGAATAGGTGATAATATTTTGATTAGAACTGGTTTAGATAAATTGGATATTTTATTAAATGGTGGGATAAAAAAAGGAAGTATTGTTGATTTTAGGGGTGATACTGGAACTGGTAAAAGTTTAGCTGCTCTTTCTATTATAAAAAGCAATATTGATAAAAATATTATTTATATAAATGTAAATAAAAAATATTCAAAAAATTTTCTTTATAAAATAGGAATAGATCCTTCTAAAGTTATTATTATAGATACTAATTGTTCTGAAGATATATTTAATATACTTTTAAGAATTTTGCCTGAAAAAAAAGCTGATATTATAATTTTTGACGATATATCTCAATTAAAATCAAAATTTGAAGATAAGAATATATCTGATATAATAAAGGAATATAAAGAAAGATTTTGGTGGTGTGTTTCTAAATATAGATGTGTTTCAATATTTATAAATCAAAATAGATATATTTTAGGAGAAGAGTTTTATATAGCTGAAAATCTTTTAAACAAGAATGCAAATTATGTTTTTTATTTTAATGTAAAACAGTTAATAAGATATAGGCATGAGTATATAGGTCAAATAATGAATATAAGGGTGGATAAACCAATTTCTAATTATGGAGAAGTTAATATTAGGTCGTTTTATAATAAAGGTGTAGATGAAGTATTAGAATTAATAGATGTTGCTTTAAATTTAAATATAATAAATAAAAAAGGTAATTGGATGCAGTATAATGGAGTTACAATGGGAAATGGATTATATAATTCTTCTTTATTTTTAAAAAGAAATAAAAACATATTAGAAGAAATTAATATTAAAATTAATGAATATATAGGAAAATTAAATGCAAAACTTTTTTATTGATATATTGGAAAAACATGGAGTAAAGCATGAGGTAAGAGGGGAAGAAGTTTGGTATCAATGTCCATTACCTGGTCATAATAATGAAGATAAAAATTTTTCTGCTTCTTATAGTATTAGAAAAAATGTATGTAATTGTTTTGTTCATGGTGGCGGGCTATATAAACTTTTAATGTTTTTAGAAGGTAAAGAATATAAAGAAATATATGATTTAGTAGAAAAAAATAAACCTCAAATTGAAAGAAATAAAGTAAAATTAGAATGCAGTAGAATACCCGATGAATTTAAAAGAAATAAAATAAATGGAAAGGAGTTAGGTAAAAGAATAAATTCTGGTTTAGTAGAAAGGTATAAAAAACAAATATATAAACCGTATACTTTTGAAAATTTTACCTCTAATCCAAAATTAATAAAATTATTTGAAATAGGTTTTGATATTAAATCTAAAAGAGTAACTATACCAGTTAGAGATGAAAAGGGAAAATTGATATTTGTAATAAAAAGATCTATATTACAAAATACAAAATATAGATATTTAAATGAACCTAAAGATAGTGAGAAATCAAATTATGTATATGGATTGAATTTATGGGATAATCCTGATTATTTAATTGTTGTAGAAGGGCCTAAATCTGTTATAAGATGTGTGGATAAGGGTTTGATAAATGTAGTTTCTATTATGGGGTCAAAGCCTTCAGAAAGGCAATTAAAGCTATTAAGTTCTAAAACTAATAAAATTTATAGTGCTTTAGATAATGATGAGGCTGGTAAATTGGGATTAAAAATATTTAAAAAAAATCATTTAATGTTTGTAGATGGAGTTTATATTTTTAAGCATCCTAAAATTACAAAAGAAGAAATATTAAAAAATAAATTTAGAGACATGGCAGATTATACTGTAGAGGAATTAAAATATGGTATAGAAAATTCTGTAAAATACAATAGAGGAATGGATTATGTTTGGAAAAAATAAAAAATTAATAATGATAATGGATGGGAATTTTTTTTGTTATAAATCTTATTATGGGTATCCAGATTTATATCTTCCCGATAGAAAAACTCATATAGGAGTAGTTTATGGTTTTATTAAACAAATTAAACATTTATATAGAAAATATTCTCCTAAGAAAATAATAGTGGCGTGGGATTCTAATACAAATATTAGAAAAGACATTTTTCCTGAATATAAGTTAGATAGAAGATATAATGAAAAATTTGATAAAGAGTCTTTTCATCAACAAATTAAAATATTAAAAGACGTTTTACATGATATGGGAATATCTCAAATATCTCAAGATGGATATGAGGGTGATGATGTGATGGCTGAGTTTTGTAGAAAGGTGTTAAAAAATAGAAGTGATTTAAATTTTATTATTGTTACTAATGATCATGATTTATTTCAAATAATAAATAAAAACATAAGCGTTTTAAGACCATTAAAGGAAGGATGGAAATTATATACAGAAAAAATATTTAAAAAAGAATATGAAATAACTCCAAAACAATATCTTCAATCCATGTATTTGTCTGGATGTAAAACTGATAAAGTCCCTGGTATAGATGGTATTGGCGAAAAAAAAGCAATAAATATAATAAAATCTATTGGAGATATATCTAATTTACAATCTGTAGAAAAAATAAATGGAATAGGTAATGAAAAACTTAAGTCTATTAAAAATTCTAATGATAAAATAGAATTCGCTAAAAAGCTTGTAACTGTATTTACTGGGTTTAAAATTAAGTTAGAGAAAGGAGAAAAGAATTTAGATGCAGTAAGAGAAATTTTTGAAAATTATTTTAAATTTGAAAGCTTTTTAATGGAGTGGGAAGAGTTTGAAGAAATGTGTTCTTGACTTTTAGTGAAAATTAATAAATAATAAAGATAAGATAATTTAAAAGGAGGGCAAAATGCCGAAGTATAAATTTTTTTCTAACACAGAAGGAGCTGCTTATAAAGATAGCGGCGGTGATATTGATTGGGGTAAAACCATGGTTCAATATCCTAAAAAAGATGGTGAATATATTGATGTTAAGGTTTTAGTAGATCCTAAAAATGGAGAATGGAATAAAAGTATATGTGCTCATAAGTTTATGAGAACAAAAAAATCATTTGGAATGCCTAATAAAATTCAAGATGAAAATGGTAATTGGGTAAAAAATAAAGATATTAAATGGTTAGGTACAAAAAGATGCTTACCTGCACAAGATGAAAATACAACTTCTTGTGAAAATTGTAAGTTTTTAGTGCAAGAATTAATGAAAATTGATAAAATTGTAAGCACTATTTTTAAAATCAATGTTGAAGAAATGAGTCCTTCAGATTTTTCTAAATTAGTTAAAGAATTAGATGAAAAAGCAAAAACAAGCACTAAGCTTAAAAAATTTAAAGGGATTTATTTGAAATATACTCAACTTAATTCTAGTATAGCTAGATGGGATAAGTATTTTGCAGTAGATGTTTATGGTCAAGGGATTCAAATAATTGAAGCAAAAAAAGCTTTTAAAAATGTAATTGATAAATTATGGAAAGAACAAAAAGATCCAACTAATTACTGGATAAGAATTGAGAATAATCAAAAAGCAGCAAGAGGCAAGGGCGGTAACTTAAGTGATTATTATTTAATGTATGAGTCTCCTCTTAATGGAAAAGAAGGCGCTATTCCACCAACAGAGGAACAATTACAAGCTCTTCATGATTCGAATATTCAAGTTGTATATAAAAAATTACTTGAATTAGAAGATCCGAAGGTTCAGTTAGATCATTTAAATGGTATTTTTGATAATAAGAAAGATGATGATGAAGAGGAAGAAGTAGGAGCTTCTCAATCAAATGACAATGTTGAAGTCGATGATGCAGATATTGCATCTGTAGCAGATTTAATGGACGACGACGACGACGACGATGATGATAGTGAAGATGATAAAGAGGAAAAAGTCGTTGAAGAAGATAAAAACGATGATTTAGATGTTGGTGATTTATTGGACGATGATTTAGATATTAGTGAAGTTGATCCTAATGATAAATCTGAATCAATTCCAATTACTCCAGAAGAAGATGGTGATGATTTGTTTACTGATGATTTAGATGATGATTTGCAAGATATTACAGATTTATTGGATGACGATTAATAATGACTCAACAGTTTACACATTTACATCTTCATACTGAATATTCTGTTTTAGATGCTATGGTTAAAATCGAGGACTTGGTTCAAAAGGCCAAGTCCCTTAAAATGAACTCTATTGCGATTACAGATCATGGTAATATGTCTGGGGCATTAGAATTTTATAGTGCTTGTAAAAACAATGGAATTAAACCTATAATAGGAATAGAGGCATATATAGTTGACAATATGTATGTAAAACAAAGGGTTGGCGGAATAAGAGAAGATCGTTACCATATTACCTTATTGGCTAAAAATGAAGACGGGTATAAGAATTTAACTAAATTAAGCACTTTAGCTTATATAGATGGATTTTACTATAAACCAAGAATAGATTTTAAAACATTACAAAAATATTCTGTAGGAGTTATTTGTCTCAGTGGATGTTTAGGTGGTGAATTGCCTTCTATTTTAAAAGATAGAGATTTATCTAAAGAAGAAAAAATGTCTTTAGTTGATGAATGTATAGATAAATATGTAGATGTTTTTAAAGACGATTATTATATTGAAATAATGCATCATAATTTTGAAGAAGAAAAAAGAGTTTATAATTTTCTTTATAGATATGCAAAGAAAAAGGGAATTAAGGCGGTTTTTACAAATGATGTTCATTATCTTAATAAAGAAGATCGATTAGCTCACCATGCATTAATAAATTCCTCTGCCTCCTCAAAAAACATGGCTAGAGAAAGAAAATATAGTGGTGAAGGTTATTGGTTTAAAAGTTTAAAAGAAATAAAGTCTTTAGGTATTCCAAATGATTTAATTGATAATACTCAAGAAATAGCAAATAAATGTAATTTAGAATTAGATCTTGAAAAAATGCCTAAATTAAAAGTTGATTTAAATGGAGTGGATACTTATTCTTATATAGCTAATGTTTGCAAAAATCAATTAAAAAATAAAGGATTGTTAAACAAAGAATATATAGACAGAGTAAAACATGAATTAAAGATAATAAAAGACTTAAATTTTGGAAATTATTTTATAGTTGTTAAGGATTATATTGATTATGCAATAAGTAAAGGGATTCCTGTCGGAGTGGGTAGAGGATCAAGTTGTGGAAGTTTAATTGTTTATCTTTTAGGTATAACTGAAATAGATCCAATAAAATTTGGAACAAAGTTTTCAAGATTTTTAAATTATTCAAGAAAAGAATTTCCAGATATTGATTCTGATTTCTCTAAGAAAAGAAGACAAGAGGTTATAGATTACATTGTAGACAAGTATGGTTCAGAACATTGCGCTCAAATAGCAACATTTGGAAAAATGAAGCCAAGAAGTGCTTTAAGAGCCGTTTCTAGGGCTATGAATATAGAACCTGAAATAATAACTTCTATAACTAAGGTTGTAAATGAAAATGAGTTTATACCAGAACCAAAATTTGAAGGATCTGTAGCTGAATTTGAAAGATATGAAAGAAAATATCCTGAATTATTCAAACAAGCAAGAAATCTTGTTGGATTTAATCAAAATGAAGGAAAACATGCATGTGGAGTTGTTATTTGTGAAGACAAATTAGATGGTTTTGTTCCATTAAAATTAGATAAAGAGGCACATCCAATGTTGCAATGGAATTTAGAAAGTCTTAGCATGCAGAACTTTCTAATAAAATTTGATATTCTTGGATTAAAAAATCTTGATACAATAAATGATACTTTAAAATTAATAAAAAAAAGACATGGAATTGAAATAAATTGGGAATTAGAAGATATTAATGATCCTGAAGTGTACTCAATGATAAAAAAAGGTCAAACAACAGGTATATTTCAATTAGAAAGTTATGGAATGAAACAACTGGCTCAGGGTTTAATGGTCGATAATTTTAAAGAATTAGCTGCTTTATTAGCTCTATATAGGCCAGGTCCATTGGCCTCTGGTCTAACAGAGATGTATGTTAATAATAAATTTAATTTAGAAGATAGAAAGTTTTTTAATAAAAATGATGGTATTAGTTCTGAAAAAATAAAAAAAATAATGCCCAGAATTAATAATATTCTTAAAGATACTTATGGTGTAATTGTTTTTCAGGAAGATGTAATGAATATTGCGATGGAATTAGCTGGAATGACAGAGGTGGAAACAGATAATTTAAGAAGAGCTGTAGCTAAGAAAAAAGAAGATTTAATGAAAAAAGTAAAACCAATGTTTATTAATGGATGTGTTAAAAATGATGTAGATAAACAAGTAGCAACGAAGATATGGGATAAAATAGTTGAATTTGCAGGATATTCTTTTAATATGAGTCATGCGATTTCATATGCAATGATATCTTTTAGAACAGCATGGTTAAAATGTTATTATCCAGCTGAATATATGGTTAATTTATTAAATCAAGAATATGGAAATGAATCTAAGCAGTCAAGGTTATTATCTGAAGCAAGAAGATTAGGACATGAAGTTGTAATGCCTCATGTTAATTTAAGTAAAGCTGATTTTTATTTAAATGATGATGAGTATATTGTTTTTGGATTAAGATTTATTAAAAATATTGGTATTCAGGCAGCTGAAACAATAGCCTTATACGCTCCTTATAGTAGCTATGATGATTTTGTAACAAAAATGTCTGATAAACCAGTAAATAAGAAAGTTATAGAAGCTTTAGAAATGTCGGAATGTTTTGATGGTTTAAATAAAACGGTTAGACCTTCATTATTTTAGGGGAATTATGAAAGCAAATATACAAAAAAATAATTTTAACAACATATATACAGTTATAAATGGATTATTTGTAAACTGTAAAGGAAAACATATATCTCAATATGTAAGAATATCTGCACGAGAAGAAAAGATAACTTTTGAGTATTTTAATGAAAAAGATTATTTAAGTATATATTTTGAATCAGAAGTTAAAGAAGAAGGTAGTGTGGTTATTGGTTTTGAAATTTTAAAAATAATAAAATCATTAAATGGTGAAATAGAAATTAGTTCTAATTCTGATAATGGATTAGTAACGATTAAAGATAGTAAGAAAAAGTTGAATATTCCAACGATAGATATAGAATTTGAATTGCAACATCCATTTGGTGATTTTTCTTCAGTTGAGTTAAATGCTTGTAAATTTATAGATGATGTAAAATATTTAAAAAATTTAACTAAAGATGCTGATGTTAAACAGGACAGATTTAAAAATATATTAATGCACTCAAAGGGAAATAAAAGGTTTTTAATAGCTGCAACAGGTCATATGGTGGCTTTTTTAGAAAATAAAAAAGAAGATGATTTAGAGGGAAAAATATATATACCAAGATCAATTTCAGGTTGTTTAAATCCTTTAAAGAGTTTATGTGATAAAGAAGATGTAATAAAGTTATATAATTATGAGACTTATTATACTAAATTGGAGTTTAAGAATATTATTATTCATTCTTCTTATGAAACTAAAGAATTTGTAAATTATGGCCCATGGGCTAATGTTGAGGTTCCAACAGCTGTGGTTATAAAGAAAAAAGAATTATCAGATTGTTTAAATTCATTATTATTATTAAAACCAATATTAGATAAAATAGAATTTTCTGTAGTTGATAAATATTTAAATTTTCATAGTATTAAAAATAGTGAAATTGAAATGAAAGCAAAAGTTGATATTAATAAAGGGAAAAATATAGAAAAATATTTTGGTAATTTTAGTGGAAAAGAAATAAAGAGTTTTATAGGCAGGGCTTCAAATGATGATGATGTTATAATGGGAATGAATAGTATTAAAGGTGTTAATATTATTAAAATAAAAGATGCAAAATTAGTATCTCATATGTTAACTATGAAAGGGGCTTAATCATGGCCAAGAAAAAAGAAGTAGATAAAAGTAAAGATTCTTCCATGGATGATTTTTTTGCGAAAATAGATAAACAAATGGGAGGAGGAGTTATTAAATCTGGTGATGATGATTGTTTTGAAATAAAAAGAATATCTTCTGGAATACCTGAGTTAGATTTAGCTTTAGGAGGAGGATATCCGGTTTCTAAACATGTCCAGATTAAAGGGAAAGAACATGTTGGAAAATCATGGATGTGTTTTAAAGCAATTGCTCAATTACATAAAGATGATCCTAAAGCTTATGCTGTTTATATAAATGTAGAAAATTTGGTTGATAGAAACTGGGCCAAAAAAATAGGCGTTGATTTAAAAAGAATGAAGATTGTTGAAGGGGAATTAACTGCTGAAGAATTTTGGGATATAGTTTCTAAATTATTAAGCAACCCAAATATTAAAATTATAGTATTAGATTCATTGGCTTTAATGGCACCAAGAAAAGAAATAACTGAAAAAAATGGATCAATGAATGCTTTTACAACTCAATCAGTAGCAACTCAGGCTCAAACAAATACTCAGGCTATGAGAGCTATTAATTATAAAATGAAGAATAATAGTGCTGTTATTATTTATATAAATCAGATAAGATATAAGGTTGGGCAGCTCTACGGAAACCCAGAGACATCACCTGGAGGCCAAGCTATTAAGCATCAATTAGCTGTTGATATTTCTGTAAGAAAGGGTAAATATTATCCTGATGAGAAAAATGGAGAAAATGCTACAGGTCATTATATAAACTTGAAAGTTACTAAAAATAAAACATATAAAGAACAGCAAACAGCTTCCTTTATAATGATGAGAGATGGAAGTTTAAATGAGGTCGCTGGAGTTTTAGCAATGGCTAAAGAATTAGATTATTTAGAAGAATGCGGAATTAAAAGTGGTAATACTTATACTGTTAATGGTGAAAAGGTTGCTAAAAATATAAGAGAATTTGAAGAATATTTAAAAAAAGATAAAAAAACTTTAAATAAAATAAGAGAGGGGGTAAATTCCATTCTTTTGAATGAAGGTAATGAATATGAATTATCATTAGAGGCAAATGATGATGATTTTACTGAAGAAGAATTAAATTAAGGAGGAATAATATGTCAAGAGAAAAGAAAGAAGTAACTTATGAAAGACACGATCCGCTATCATTAGCAATAGCAAGGCAATATGTTGCGAATGATCCAGATTTATCTCATATTACATTAGGAGAAGTTAGATTTGTTAGAGTAGTGGGTAAAAATAATAAAAATATTATTGAAGTAAAGGGAATTGAGGAGCCAATTAGTTTATTTACTGATTTTAAATATGTAATTGTTATTTATGCTGATGCATTTGATAGTCTTTCAGAGGTTAAGCAAAACTTATTTATCTTACACGCACTTACTAGTATTAGTGAAGAGTTTGATGGTAAGAAAAGAAAAGAAGAAGTAAAAGAATTTGAAAAATTTGTTGCAAGTTTTGGGGCATATTGGTATCTTCAGCCAGATGATTATCTTGAAGAAAGAATGGGTAAAAAATTTACCAAAGTTGAAGCTGATGTTTCTATGGAAGAAAAAGAATTAGATGATATTTTGGAGTCTAATTAAGGAGTTTTATGGGAAGTATAGAAGATCAAATTAGAGAAGATGTTACAGATAGTTTTTATGGTTCTTTAGATAAAAACATGTCATTAGGATGTGGTCAACCTTTTAAACTTGAGTTAATTAGATTTTTAAAAGATTATGATGATGATATGAAAAAACATTTTGAATCATTTCATAAATCTGTTTTAAATTCAAAAAGGAACACTCTTAAAGAATTAAAAAAAGAGGCTGATGAATTATTAAAATCAGAAGAATTAAATAACTTTTCTGTACAGAGACTTTGTGATAAAATAAAGGATCTTAATTTTTAATGAAGAATAAATCCAGTAAACAGGAACATTCATGGGCAGAAAAAGTTGGTGGAAATGTAACTATAGGAAGCGGGTGTTTATGGTTTCAAAAATCAGATGTGAATGCTCCTGGCTGGAAATTTGAATTAAAAACAACTGAAAAAAAATATTATAATTTAAAATTAGATGATTTAGAGTTTTGTGTTAAAGCGGCTTATAGATCTCACAATAAACCAGGTTTTGTAATACGATTTGATGATGAAAATAATGATGAAAATGTAGTTATTGTTCCAATTTCAGATTGTGAAATAGAGATTGATTTATCAGAATTAAAAGTATTGCTTATTAAAAATAAGCAAATAAAGTTAAAATTTACAGAAGTTTATAATAAAATATTATTATTAAAAAGTAAAAGAAAAAAATACTTAATATTTCCTGAAGGTTTTTTCTTAGAAAATTTAATGTAATTAACTTTTGTAATTAAAAAAAGATTTGAGGTATTTTATGAAAGCAAGTTCTAAGATATGTATACTTAAGAACAAAGAATGGGATGAGAGTGGCGGAAAACGCGGCCTCAAAAGAGAATTCATATCTGTAGCTGAAGCTGAATTTTATATAAAAGATAAATTGAAATTAAATCCAGGTAGGCTTTCTTTTACAAAAGTTCAATTATGGAGAAAGTGGTCTAAAATATCTGAGGAAGATTTTTTATCAAATAAATATAAAGCCGGCTCAAGAGTAGCTATGTATACTAATGGTGGATTTAGAATTGAGGTTTTTAAAGAAGGAGATGAAATAATAGATACTCTTCCAGAAATTCTTAAAATAAGAGACGGTGATCCAAATAAACCATTAGATTTATCTGATTTACGTAAAAGAAAACCAGATAGTAAAAAGGCTATAGAAAATTTAGAAAAAGAAAGAATAAAAATATTAAGCATTTATGCTGAAATTTATCCTGAATTTGAAAGAGTAAGATATAAGGATTTAATAGATGCTGGTGCAAATAGGAGCAGTATAAAAGCTTTATTTTCTAATATTGATGAAATAGATAGTGAGTCAAGAAGAGAATTTGCTAATAAGTTTAAAGATGTTAGATTAAATTCTATATATGGTAAAAAATATATGAAGGATTTAAGATCAACAATAAAAGATAAATCAATTACAAGATTTATAATAACAACAGCTGTTACTGGTTGTGATGTTGATGAAAAATTTTTAGCCAGTATTAAAACTTATTGTAAAGAACAAAATGCAATGTTGTTAGTAATGCTGTCAACAGATCCTGCTTCAAGAAGAGCTAAATCTGCTTCAAAAATAGATAGAACATTAGAAGATGAATATATTATTTTTGAAGAAATGTCTCTTAATAAAAAATTAACTCTATGTGGTGTCAAAACAAGCGCTAAGATGATTAATCCAACTACTGGTCTTTCAAGGGTCAATAGAAGAACTCAGAGTATGATAGTGGCTTCTCCTAAACAAAATTTAGAAGTCATACCAACTGGCGATGAAAAATATACTCATGTTCAAATGACAACAGGTGCAATAACATTACCAGATTATGAAACAGATAAATTTTGGTCCGAAAGAACGGCTTATATAGCTTATCACGATCATATGATGGGTGGTATAGTAGTAGAGATAGAAAATAATAAAATTTTTCATTATAGACAGATTCAAGCCGATGTACAGGGTAGATTTGCTGATCTTGGAGTTATGTATACTCCAGAGGGATCAATAGAGTTTCCTCCATTAGCAATAGTCG